>Ga0310694_10001654_pt1 | contig 24658 bp, 23 predicted proteins | sample 174DNAGHGhighgp2_FD_203884 | JGI IMG/M metagenome (GOLD analysis project Ga0310694, IMG submission 203884) | Sheep rumen microbial communities from Palmerston North, Manawatu-Wanganui, New Zealand - 1742 DNA GHGhigh gp2 (v2) (version 2) | ecosystem: Host-associated > Mammals > Digestive system...
GCTCGTTCTCCACGCTGGCCTTGAAGATGCCGAGGCCGTCGAACTTCACGGGATAGCCCTCAAGCATCAGTTCCCGCGTACATCGGGTGGCGCACTGGAGCACACCCCTCACCAGGTCCTCCGGGTAGATGGCGTGGTGGTCGTGGATGTGCTGCGCCAACCCTGCCAGGTCGATAATCTTGCCATACTTGGCACGGGGGTACCATTTCTTGTAGCCAGTGGAATGTGAGTTCTGGTTCTGTTTGAGACTTACTGTTACTGCCATAGTTTTTTGATTTTGATTGTTAATGACTCTTGTTCCTCGAAATCGTCATCTCGCCGGGCCCTGGTCTGCTTCTGATTTCCGGCTGCAAAGGTACGACAATTATAGTTAGGTTTCCTCAAAACCACCCACCTCCATCAAATCCAAAAACTTTTTTGGCAAACAACAAATTATGTCTATTGGACAAATCGATAATACCAATTCCAACTAAAAAGTTAGATATAAACCCAAATATCGGTGAGATAAACTCGATGTTGCAAGAAGATTATGTGAATCATCTGCACATTTATTTATAAGAATTATTTAGGAGATTATCCAATTGGGATTGTAATTCCTCGCGATTAGGTAGATAAAGTTGATAGCGTGCAGCAAAAAGTTGATTGTCTATACCCTGAAGGGCATACTCCATCAACAGTTCATCTTTCCTTGCTCCCAACACAATACCAACAGGTGGATTATCGTCAGGCTGACAAATCTCATTCTTAAAATAATTAAGATAGAGATTCATTTGCCCTATATCACCATGCTTTATTTCAGCACGTTTCAGGTCTATCAATACGTAACACTTTAGAATGGCATGATAGAAAACCAAATCTACCTTGAATTGTCTTGAGCCAATAGGAATGATATACTGACGACCGATGAAAGCAAATCCTCTACCAAGTTCAAGAAGGAACTGCTCCATATGGGCCTTCAGTGCAACTTCCAAATCTTTCTCCTTATAGCGCTTCTGTCGAGGAAGTCCAGTAAATTCCAGCACATAAGGATCGCGTATGATGTCTGTTGCAGACTGTATTTGATGCCCTTCGTTTGCAAGAGCCAATACTCCTTCTTTGTCTGTACTCAGTGCAAGACGCTGAAAGAGCGAAGAATTGATTTGGCGTTTCAGTTCTCTAACTTTCCATCCTTCTTTGATACATTCCTTCATATAGAATTGCATCTCCAATGGATCGTCGCACTTGAGCAATTCCAAATAATGGCTCCATGTCAATTGTCCAGACACTGTTTGGATTTTTGGGAATCTCACATAAAAGAGCCTCATATTGAATAGATTAGACCGAGAATAACCTTTTCCTCGAAGTCTGGTAAGGTCTTTTGACAAGTTTGTCAGAAGTTGTTTTCCATATTCAGCCTTGACATTACCATGTTGTTCATACTCTACGATATATCGACCTGTCTCCCAACTTGCTTCAAGCAATTCGGTATTAACAACGGAAGCAGCCTTCTCTCTCGCCTTTTCCCACAATCCTGAAATTTCTGAGACAAGTCTCATATATTCAGAATCATTGTTCTGCATAATACTCCTTGGTACAATTGCCAAATCTTTTTTTATAGTTTTCTCGTCCATATTCATATTTCGTTTGCAAAGACAAAACTTTAAAACCATTGTTCCAATCGGTATAATGTTTTATTCACATTCACTTACCAATTTAACGAAAGCCTCTTTTTGTTGATTATAGTTTTTCCAATCTATCTCTAAATCATAGCGTTTGCATAATTCCTCGTATAGTTCATCTAACTTTGATTTATCTGTAATATCTGCTGCTTGTTTTACAACATTAAGAAAACCAATTTCCGTAAATTTTAGATTTGGAAATTTAAAAGGCAGTATCCTTTTTCCTTCCATCGCCCAGGCTGCACCCATCTCATTTTGGCAAACCTCACTATTCCTATAGTTGTCAGAAATCATGCACAGGATGTAATTACAACCTTTCATGTTCTTGATTATTTCATTTCTAAAATCATCGCCAGTTCGAATAGAGGTATGATCTAATGTGCAAAAGATGTCAGATCTCTTAAAACCACAACCAATCATTAGTATCTTTTCTATAAAACCATTGATGATAACTTTGTCCTTACAAGAATGACTAATAAATATCTTTTTACAACCAAGAATAGGCTCTTCCAAAGAGATTATACATTTTACAATAGTTTCCAATGCAGATAGATGGACTATTTTATCTTTGTCATATTTATCCATATGTTCTTGCATTTGTAAACATAGAGAAGGATATTTATCTTTTATTGCTTCTCTTAAACATAGTAGCTTTTGTTCATAGTTTTTATATCTCCTTGAATTGTATAATCCGAGAGGATATAATTGTTGTAAGGAAATATAGACTTCGTAATTTTGATTTCATGCTCGTCAAATTCCTTGCATTCAATGGCTAACTTATAAATATCTTTGTTCATTAATTCGTATAGTTATGAAATCACATACATCTGGTAAATCTTATTGTTGATGAACACATACTAAGTTCCTTTTGGATCTCCGTCTATGAGATATGTCGTTACAGTTTTGCTCATATATGTTATATTTTATTATACTCCTCTATTAGATAGTTAACGCCTGATAATATTTCATTATCCATCTTTTTTAAAGATTGGATATTTATTTCGTATTGCTCCGGGAATCTTTTAAATTCCCGTGCCATTCTCTTTAGACCTTCTGGACACAAGCAAGAAGGATTATGTTTCATTTTCACTCCGCCCAAAGATGGATAAGATACATTGAATAGCGGTTCCTTAACTTTTATTCCAAACAATCTTTCAACAGCATCATTTGTCAGTTGAATAAAATATGGAATACGTATAACCTTATATCCATTCTTTTTATATATGTTGGCGTTCTTATCATCTCTAATAATAACTGCAGGATCGGTATAATGTGGTAGGCCGTCAAATTCAACAATTAATTTTAAACTATCACTTTTATAATCAGGCCGAATTTTATAATTTTCATTATCCCCGTGAATTCCAAATGCTTTATCATGAACCCAATCATTTATATCTGGAAAAATGACAGATAGATATTCATCCAAACCAGTCCGATGCAAACCAGTTAAAGGATCTTTACCGGAGACCTTACTAGAATGTTCTCTTAGAAATCCCCATTTTTCATGTATAGTATTATCTTCCATAACTATAATCCCAGTTCTTTTGTTGGGGTTATTAACATCCGTACATCCACATTAAGGACATTCGCAATCTCGTTTAATTGCGCAACGGAAGGTTGCGACTTGTTATGACACCATCGAGAAATGGTGTGCTCTGTCTTACCAAATTGTTCTACCAACCAGCGGTTGGTCTTATCTTGCTCTGCAAGGACCACTCGTAAACGGTTTAGCGCCTCATTCTTTTTAATGTTTGCCATAAATTGTTCAGTATTTGAGCGCAAATATACAAAAAGTTCACTGAACTTCCAAATAAAAGCAGAAAAATCAATCTTCTAGGCCTGTTAAAACTGGAAATAACCTATAGCCCCAATCCCGCAATCATTCTTTCTCCATAAGTACCAACTCTCCTTCTTCCCTTTTGGGCGTAAAACCGAGTTTTTCGTCTAAAATTGCATCCATCAGCCCAAATTGTGAAACCAGATAACAATCTTCGCTGCAAGTGTTCATTAAACGCTCTGGTTTCAGAAGGGTTTCGTGCATCAGGGATACAGTGTCAGTTTGATTGAAGATTTTCCTTAATTCATCACTATACCCATCACTTTTTGATGATGCAGCAGGGAAGACATAGTTAACATAACGATTTAGAAACACCATATTTGAAAAATCAGTTGGAAAGTAGTCTGCATCACCATTCAATAGATGCGACGAGTAATAGCGTATACAAAATGTAATGTGACTATAATATGCTTTAAAAATCAAAGAATGAAGTATACATTGCGAAAGAATGTATTCTGGTTTAAATAAACTCTCTCTCTCTGCAGCGAGACTACATGCAAGAATTAGTACGACCTTTCCTATTTGTTGAGATTCTGTAATGGCTACGGGCAACACGAAGTCAAACAACTTAATATCTTCCTTCAACGAATAACCACAGAAGTTTGTTGTGCTGAAGTCCTTTCTGCCCAGTTCTTCCCAACATATATATGAAGAACCACCTAAATATAGGCAGGGTAGGCCAGACAGACTGAAGCGCTGGTTTCCCACAAGATGGCGCTTGTCGTATGGAATATGGAACATCTCATCTTTTGTGAAATGAAAGAGTCTATTGTTTTCTCGGCACTTATACATCGGAACATCGGTATGAAGCTTTTCAAACTTCATCGACTTCGTCATTTTATAAGTCTTTTGGAGAGCGTCTTGCTGATTTCCTCTTAAGAAAGCAGATAGAATTTGTTTTATCGTTTTTTCCGTCGTCTCTATCTCACTCATAACTGCTGTAAAAGATAGCCCAGTATTATCACAGACCTCTTTCTTCTCTTCTGAAATGTATTTCTTAAAAGAAGATATTACAGCCAATGTCCGCTCTATGATATTTCCAGAGCGACAAGCCTCAGACTGAAGCCATATAGATGTTTGCTCTACAAGATTTTTCATTACATCAACATTTAAACTTTTACGAAACTCTCCAAAACTCAATTATATCTATTGCTGGTGCAGATATACGATAAAAAGACACATAACCATCGACATAGGGCTTCTCCTGAGTGGCAACGGCAAAAGCCTGTCGAATGAGTTTATTTGCTACGGCAATGACAGCTATAAGATTACTCTTCCATACAATATTTAGTATAGGCGTCTTTATAGATATTCCTCTCTTCTTCTAGAAAGGTTGCTCTTCTATTGTGCAGTTCTGTCAATTGACCATTAACCTGTTGATAAATAATCTTGTGTGCAGGGTTGGGCAATGATGCCTCATCGTATGCATCCATCTCAAAATCCTCCTCTTCTATAGCAGCATGAGCAAGATTAAGCAAGTCTTCTTTGGTCATTTCTGTTACAACCATCCAGTTTCCGCCTCTTGAGAAATAGGCTTTCTGATCTTCAATTTTTAAGTGTTTCATATATGTCCTTTCTTTCTGAATATGCTTGTTCTCCAGCCTCCAGACTGTTCAATGTTATCTCATAGTTTTCAATCGCATTACCATCTACGTCTTTTAGGGCTTTGGCAGTGGGATATCCACTATATATATTGAAATGAGGTCCATCTGTTTCTATCTTCTTTTCAGTATATAGAATATAATCTGGTTTTATTGAACCTCCTATCGTGTTATTATGTGTAGAAATAATAACTGGCATATTTTCAGCCATCTCCTTAATAAACTTATTGACCTCATTCTTCAAGAAAATATTATCAAACGAAGACTCAGGCTCATCAATAATGAGAATGTCACAAAGAATAGCGTCCTTGATTTTCTGCAAGAAGTTAAACTCTGAACGCTCTCCACCAGATACGGGCAACCCCGATGAATTAAGGATTCTATAGTCTATGGCAGCAAACAATTTATAAATGCGGTCAGTCTCAACACCAGCCGTCTTTAACTCCTCTAAATACAGAATGGGATTACTATATTTTGCAAACGCATTGATAAGTGAAACCTGTTTCAGTCCGACAGTTTTCAAATCAGTAGCATTCGCAAATGGGCGTGCAGACACGCTGATTGTAAAATGCCCTGCCTTCTCTGTACTAATTATCCTATTTTTCTTAACCGCTATAGCTATCTGGTTAAACACCTCACGCTTTTTCTTATTGATGAAATAATGGAATAAGTCTATATCAGGAATACGAGGTGCCGCTGTTTTTAATTGTAACGACTCCTTTACCATCTTAATCATGTTATTGACCTCTTTGAAGTACTGATCCTGAACATATTCTTTCCGACATAGTTCTATCAGTTCTTTCAAGAGTGCCTTCAGTGAGGCTTCGGGCAAATGCTTATTGATGATAGGCTTGTAGAGTTGTGATTCTAATAAGGTCAGTGTTGCTTTGATAAGTTTCTTTATCTCATCATTGCTCTGCTCTTTATAACCACTCTCATTGAATAATTTCGACTTTGAGAACACATCGTTTACATCGCTCTGCTGTGCAGAAGTCATCACTGCATCAAGATATTTCTGCAATTTTATCTCATCTTCTTCGGCAGAGCAAGTCTTCAGCATATCTGTAACTATAGCACTAAATTCATGCAAGTAATCTTCTGCCGAGTTTTCTTGTCTAACCTTCAAATCACTTTCAAATTGATCCGAGTCGTTCTTACCAGTATTGAGCAATTCAAACTGTTTAATGTATTTTGCCCTTCCTTCAAAACGGTTTGCAATGGCATTCAATGTATAGGTTTTTCCTGTTGAACGCTTCCCAAACATAATATTGAGCCCTGTTGATAACATCTGCCCATTGGGGAATATCTGAAAAAGTTCAATACCTTTTTCTGAGGTTAGTGAAATTTTTGTCTTATCCATCAGGCAGAGTTTCAGCGTGTTGATATTTACTTGATCAACATCAAAAAAAGTATGACTGACAGGATACTGATCTGGAGTAATACCTTTTTCAACTCTGAAATCGCTGAAATAGACAGGAGTAAGTTCCGACTCCTCCTTCTCCATATAAATAAACTTCTTTACGCTCGACACCTCACCTGCTAGAATGTTCCTCCCTAATTTCTCAATAATATCCTTATGGAGTTTTGGATCCTTCTCATAATGTGGTATGAGTAAATATTTACCTAAGTCACAAAATATCCGTGTGAATGTGTCGTAAGTAATAAAATCTTCTTGTGTTTTAATTAGATTCTTTACATCTTCACACTTAGTATTAAAGTCAAATAAAGTACCGTCATCATTATTCGCTATAACAAGAATATGCCCTTTCTCCAAATCCACTTCTATACCTGGTAGTACAACGGTGTTTGGTAAAGCGTTCTTTATCTCTTGAAACTGCGTGTAGTCAAACAGGTTGTGATTTGTTATAGCAATGACATCCAGACCTGTCTTCGCTACATAATCCACCAAGACGTTTTTGTCATACGTAAACAACCTGTCCGACACAGATGGTACTGTATGAATATGTAGGTCGCATCTTTTCATAATCCTTAATCGTTATTATACATTTTGTTTTATTTGATGTGATTATTTAAATTTGCGACAAAGATAGCACTAATTATTCATAGATGAATATTATGGGCGTTTCAAATAGAGAGGAAAAGTAAGTTAATGAGATTGTAAGAAGGTGTATTTCATTGGTTATCAACAGTTTGTGCCATTATCACATCCTATGGAAAATGAAACGCTATTTCCCCCAATAAAGAATAGAATATATAATAAACCCCGCAGTCAAAAGTGACTGCGGGGTTTCGCTTGGTCATAAAACGACTATATATCAAAAGTAATGGACTTTTTGAAAACATCTCCATACACTACAGGAGGCAAGATTACTCCCTCCAAAGGAGTATTGGAAGTCTTCAAAAGCATAATGCCCCTCAAGGCTCCATGCCCGAATGATGCGCACTGAGCCAGAAAACCAGCAGGGATGGTTATTTTACCATCTTTAGACAAAGCCTGTGCTGATTCTTCGCTGAGGGAAACGAAAGTACACAACTGTATCTTCAACACAATTTTTCCTTTGTTTGAGAAATCAATGTTATGCGTACACTTGATAGTATGATGTTCATGATTATACGAGAAATCAACACCATTGTTCATTTCGAAATCACTACACTCACCAATGCCCTCCCAAGTGGGTATAAACTGTGTCAGATCAAAGCCTGCAATTCTATATTGAATATTAATATGCTCCATTTCTCTTATAATTACTATATTCATCAGTAAAATGGACAGACTTTTCTGTATACTTCTTTCGCTGACTAAAGCCAATCGGAACAATCCGTGCAGTTCTTTCAACCTTTGTCGAGTAGGAATATTGGGTACTTTCTGTGTCAAACAGTGAAATACCCAATACATGGCCAATTTCCGTAAGGGTGTCCATGGTGAAATTCCTGTCACCTGATAGCCATTCGGAAATCTCGGACTCAGTCTTCCCCATTTTCTGGGCAAGTTGTTTTTGGTTCATCTTGTTGCTGTGCATTGCATCTGCAATCTTTGCAGCAATCAACATTCTATTGCGGGTCTTCGCAAGGCTCAACTCGTCGATATTGGCGAGCATCCTGCCAAGTACCCCTGCTGCTTTCTTAGTCTTCATAATCCCAAAAGTTGATAAGTAATTGTCCGTTCTTTATTTCAATATCCTTCTCTTTTATTGCCTTGTTTATCCGCTCTGCTATTTCTTCCATCTGCACCACTTTGGCATTCAGTGATGCATCTTCCTGATATGCTCTTATCTCTAGGTGGTTTCATCGCCATCAAGGGTGACAGAGTATATTCTCGCTCCGTCACCCGACAATTCTTCCATCTCCGTAATTGCAAAATTCATCTTTTTTCTCAAATGCGGTACAAAAGTATCAAATAATTCGGATATATCCAAATTTTTAAAGAAAAAAGTGCACCTATCAGTACTATCTTTTCTGATAATTTTACAAATGAACTTCGCGCGTACATTATTATAAATGACTTAGTATTGTAATACATTACACGATTCATTTTTATTTTTCCATCTTTGCGTACCAGCCGCGGTAGCCGTTGTAACTGCCATAGGGGAAGCGGGCGGCCTTCAGGGCGTTGGTAAGGACCTTGATGTTCGGCACGTCGGCGGGGCTTACGTGCCGCCGCAGTGCCTTCTGGATGTCAACGGCACGGATGAAGTGCTCCTTCCGCCTCTCTGCGGGCGCGAAATAGGACAGCAACACCTCCTCGGGCGACGACTGGCAGCGGTACGCCTGGTTGTGTCGCTCCATCTCCGCCTCCTCCTCCCCCGACAGCCAGTAGCGCTCGCCCCGCCGCAGTTCCGTGACGGCCTGCGCGTACATCTGCTGATAGGGTACGGGCGTGTCGGTGTCGATGAGTCCCTCCACCTCGCAGCAGACATAGCGGCGCGAGCCTGTCGGGTCGCAGAGCGGCTCCCGCTCGTTGGTGGTGGCGATGAACGAGGCCGTGCGGGGCCGCATCACATACTGATCAGAGCGCATCTTCCGCGACTGCACGTCCTTCTCCGTCAGGATGCGCTTGATCTTCGCCTGCTCACGGACGGTCTTGGCGTTGTACTCGTCGATATTCACCAGCAGCATCCTGCCCAGCATCCGCTCCACCTGCTCGGCGCTGTCCATCTTCACGTCGTCGATGTAGTACTCGCGCAGTTCTGGCGGCAGGATCAGTTTGCAGAAGGTGGATTTGTGGGTACCCTGTCCGCCGATGAGCAGCGGCACGATGCCATTGCCGAAGTCGCGCGAGAGGTTCATCCACTGCGCCACCATCGCCAGCAGCCAGCGGTGGAACAGGTCGGGCCACTCCCGGTAGGACGTAGGCACGCGCGTTGCCATCCTGCGGATATGGTCTTCGCGCCCGTCCCACGCGCCGCACCCGTCCAGGTAGTCGGTCACGGGATTATAGGCCGGTACGAGCGCACTGCGCACGTAGAGTTCCACATCGACGGACCACGCCACGCCCACCTGCTCCATCTGCTCGATGGCGATCCGCCTCATCTCACGGTCGGTCAACTGCCTCCAATTAGTACTGTCGTAAGAGAAAATAGTACTGTCGTTAGAAAAATTACGACCGTCGTAATTTTCACAAGTACCGTCCTGCCGTTTTTTCGGCCTGAACTCCTCCGTCTGCTTCATCACGTTGTACCGCAGGTCGTAGTGCTGCTCCATGAAGTCGCGCACACCCCTGACGATGCGCATTCGCTCCGCCGTCGACGACAGCCGTCCCATGCCGGTGCCGTCCCTTCCGCTGCGTCGGCTCCCACCGAGGAGCGTCCGCAGCCATCTTCTGATCATTCTCATCATTCTTTTTGTCTTTTCCATATACTTGCTGATGCCAAAAACATCCCGCTCATCCCGCCTATCCCACACTGGAAGTAAAAAAACTTACGTGTGGGATGAGCGGGACAGGCGGGTTAATTTCCCATTTCGCCTACTACCACGCGCGCGAGTTGCCGGCGCCACCATTTCCTCCACGCCCGTTTCGTGTGGAGTTCGTAGTGGCAGTGGCGGCACACCTTGCGCCGCGTGCCGGTCTTGCACATCTCGAACTGCTCCTCAGGCAGTTCCCGTCCGCAATTCCTACACACCATAGTTCCTGAACGCCTGATGTCTGTTCTCCTTCGGGTCGAGGCACACCGAGCAGTGCAGCCACATCGCCCCCTGCCGGTTGTACTCGAACAGGAGTTGGTCATAGTCCACGTTCTTGCGGATGAAGTCGAAGTACTCCAACCCGATCTCCCTGTTGGCCACGCGGATGTCCATCGCCTCGCCGGAGAGGTGCTTCGAGTTGCCCACGCCGTGGACGCCCTCGTTGACCGCCTGCGAGCGGAACCCGCTGTTGATATGTACCGGCCCGAACACTTCCCTTAGTGGCTCGCCCAACTTCCAGCATAGGTTGATCATTCCTGCCAGTTGCAGTTCGTCGGGCGTGTTGTCCACACCATGCTTCTCCGCCCAGTCGGAACGGGTCATCTCCTCATAACTGAAATGCGGACTCAGCATAAAATTCTGTCTCTTGCTCATAACTTTTCAATTCTTTAATTTTTAAATTTTATAATTTTACCTTGTCAGCGCGTTGACGGTGCAAAGTTACGACCGCTAAACAAGAAAGAATCCCTGCCGCCCGCAGAAACTGCGGATGACAGGGATGGTGGACGTTTCTCAGGGATGGTTCAGGGATTCCGCAGGGATAGTCTCAGGATTTCCCGCAGTTCATGGTTCCAGAGACTGATGCGGCCGAAGGCGGTGCGGCTCTGGTTGCCCCTGATGCTGGTGCGGTATGCCTGCTCGTCCCACAGCGTCGAGGGCGTCTGTCCCAGGTAGCCGCTGCGGTAGTCGCCGATGCTGTCGGCGGTACACATCTTCGGGGCATCGGGATACCACGCGAACATCTGCCGCGCAAACTCCGTGAGGGCGGTGCGCTCCAACAGACGCATCTCGTAGAGGGCCTTCCACAGCGAGAACCACTCATAGGCAAAGCGTATCTGACTGACGAAGCGCGTGGCGAGCATGTCACGCAGTCGCAGGAAGTCGACGGGCCGTCCGTCGTGGAACCGCTTGAAGATATGGTTGACGGGCTGTTGCCTTACACCGCCGTCCGTGTCGGGGATGCCCAGGAAACGGTAGATGTCACGCTGTCTTTCACAGATGCTGCTGAACTGTTTTCTCTCCTCGGAGCGAAGGTCGTTCAGCATTACCGTCACTCCGTCTATCGCATTCAGGATATCATCGAGGGTTGTCATAGTGTTAAAATTAAAGTTAGGGTGAAATCAGTGCCACCCGTCGACGGGGTGGCACTGGAAGCGTTGCCTTTCAGCGAGGCGGTGGGGGACAGACCGTCCTTAGTCGTCCTCGACGGTGATCTCGTACTGGTCGATCACACCGTCAGCCGTCGACAGGGTCAGGATGTACGTCCCTACGCCGAGGTAGTCGAGGCAGTCGGTATAAGACTGTCCGGCACCCAGCGACACCGTGGTGTTCAGGTAGGTCACCCCATTGCCCGTAATGGTGATGTTCAGCCCCGTGATGGCATCATTCGGGGTAATGGTTAAGTCACCTGTATTCTCATCTAAATACAAGTTGAAGGAATACTCAACTGGCGTTCTAACAGGAGAGTTTACTGGAAAAACTCTTTTACTGTTATACTTGTCCGCCAACATCTCCGATGGGGTCATCAGCAACCCCGCTAACAATAATAATACTAACTTTTTCATTTTGTTTGAGTTTTTAGAAAATCGCTGCAAAAATATAGATAATCTGTATAATATCGGCACAATTGGCGTTTCAAATTACGCCAACTTATCAGTCTGGCTATAAGTTGATTAGCCATATTCATGTGTCAAAAACAGCCTATATAAAACGCCTTTTTATACAGAAAATTATAAGAAATACCAAGTGCTGATAATAAAGAATTGTTTTTATTTTGTTAATTCGATAAAATTGGCTAACTTTGCAGCGTCATGAAAAGAAAGGTTATACATTTATTAGTCCTCCTTCCCCTGTTAACGGCCTGTAATGGCATTCAGGTATCAGAGAGGCTCAATCAGATCGATTCTATGGTGGTCAGGGAGCAGTACGATTCTGCCAGTGTGATCCTGAAGGATGTGGCAGAGTCATCCATGACAAATGAGGAGCAGGCGCATTATTATCTGTTAGCTACACAACTGGGGTATCTTACTAACCAGCCTTTGTCATCAGACTCGTTGCTTGACCTTGCTCTTATATATTATAATAAGGTGGAGAATAACCAAAAACTTGCGGATGCTTATTACTATAAGTCATACAGATTAAGAATAAATCAAGACTTTCCACAGGCCATTATATACGGAAAGAAAGCAGAACAACTGGCAATGAACACCAGTGATGTCCGCCTTCGATTTAAGATAGCAGAAAACCTGTCTTATCTAAATGGCTTGTGCGAGAATGACCAATTGCAACTACAATATGCCAAGAAAGCCTTGTTTTTAGCACAAAAAGTGCAGAACAAAAACTGGATGATTTATTCTTTCAACAAAATAAGTTTCGCTTTTTATAATCTTGGTCAAATGGATAGTGCATATTATTATATAGAGAAGTCCTTACCCTATATTGAATATGCATATGATTCCGACAAAGCCGGGTTCCTTATGAATTTTGGTCTATTATATAAGGATACCGATTTAGCAAAATCCAAGGATTATTTTGAAAAATCTCTGGCCTATAGTGAACATCCAGAGGCACTTGAGCATCTGGCCGATGTCTATTATGCCGAAGGGAACAAGGAAGAAGCATACAGGCTTTGGAAGAAAGCGCTGACGGTAGAAAGTAGATACAATAAAGACAATATTATATACAGCATCTTGTCCTACGACCTCGAGCATAGGAATTTAGAGGAGGCCAGTAAGAATCTGGACAAAGTCATTGCCATTAAGGACAGTATGCTCCATCTGCTAAGGAACGACACCATCAAGGACCTGCAACTGCGTTTCGACCATGAGGTGGCCATGCACGAGGCCGACAAGAAACTGATCGGCACCCAAAGGATACTTATGGTACTTATCGTCATTGTGGGAATTCTGGCCTTCTACATTTATATGCGAAGAAAAAAAGAAGAAACTTTGGAACAAGAGCACCAGATACAACTCTATACTTATACTACCGAGATCGACGAACTGAGAGCCAACAAAGAGAGAGCCCTGACCCAGATCAGTGAATTGGAAAGTCATAAGGAGTATGATAGCCAGAGAATAAGCAAACTGGAAGAAGAAGCCAAGGATGCAGAGATTGCCATAGAGAATCTCAATAAGAATATCAAGAAACTGTTGGATGACGAGTCGCCGAAACTGAAAAAGGGACGGATGCTTTATGATCGTATCCAGAATGGAGAGACCACCAGCAAATGGACCAGTAAGGATCAGGCTCTGTTCAACAATTATTACGGGGCCATCAACTATAGGACCTATAACCGGTTAAGGAAGGTGGAAAGGGCCACAAAACTGAATGCCCACAATATGTTCTACTTGATACTTAAAGAGATGTTCAAAGACGATAAAGAAGTCATGCGTATTCTGGGAATATCACCTGAGGGTTTGCGCTCCCTGAGAAGCAGGACAAAGCCCATCGAATAGCGTCTATACTATATCTCGTCCCTCAAAGCCGAAATCTGCTCCAAACTCTCTTCAAGGTCATGGGCTATGGCAGACAACCGGTTATCAAACTTTTGACGACGTTCCTGACAACTGCAATATAATAAAGTTTCGTCGTCTGTATCTAAATCAGGATCCAAGAGGTGGTCAAGGCTTACCTTGTCACGATAAAAGTCAAACACCGCCAACAAAGCCGAGGCATATACCTGTTCACCGTTTTCCAGTCTTGAGACGGCTGGTTGTGTCAAGTTCGTGGCCTTTGCAAGTTGCTGCTGACTGATTCCAAGATCTTTCCGAACCAACCTCAGCCTTTCACCAAGCCTTTTTGCATCCATCTCTATTTGTATTTATGTAAAACTCTTACCGAACAAATAGAAAAGAAAAAGGCGTTTACTTTTGCCATTATTCCTACTCGGTATTGGGGAACCTTGGTCAAATAATGAACAAAAGCTCACGCCCAATATGATAAGTACTATAAAGTAGCATATCATAGACGTGAGCATTTTTCTGTCCATTATCCTTGACCTGTTTTCCCAATTTCAGTAGGAGGATAACTTCCATCTAAATGCTCTGTCATCAGCCACCCCATGAGAGAGTGGCATAATCACGAATGCAAAAATACAAAAACTATCGTAACCAACAAAAGTAATTTGTATTTTTTAAGGCTTTAAGGGCTATGTTTTATCGACCTAAATGTTTCGTATACGCATAAAAACGATTGGGAAGAAAAATTATATTATTGATTTTCAGAAAGTTTACTCATTCCTATTTGAAACGCGAAAAATTTGCTTATACATTTTTTCCTTTCTATCTTTGCCCAAGTTTTCCGTACTTAGTTATAAAACATCTGAAAATAGAGAATAATATTCATCCTTTTAATTTTATGAACAAGAAACCATACATATTATCAGTATTCCTTTCTCTTTTGTCAATCTCGGCATTAGCACAGATTAACGCAGAGATTATCCGTCCAAGTGTCAACGCAAGTCAGTTCGATATTGCAGTGAAGGCAGAGACTACACTTAGCAAAGGGCAACTTTCTCTTAACATACCTCTTATGGAACTCAAAGGCAAAGGCTATGATTTGCCCATCTCCCTTGTATTCTATAGTGGAGATGTCACCTTCTGTACGGAGGCTTCTCCTGTTGGATTAGGATGGGCATTAATGACCGGCGGAGTTATAACAAAGACCATAAGGGGTAATGATGACCTTGAAACCAGATACTCAAACAAAGAACATCTTAGTAATCCCAATTATATAGTCAATAACTGGAGCAACAATAACAATTTCATTTTCGATATCCAAGAAGACCCTATGCCTGACGAATATACATATTCGCTTCCCGGACATAGCGGAACGATAAATGTCTCTTTTGACGGTAATACGACAACAATGTCATTGTATCCTGATGAGTCGTATAAAATTGATTCCGTCGGGAACGGTTTTTGCATTACTGCTGACGACGGAACCAAATTCTATTTTGAAAGTGTTGAAAGGCGATCAGTCAGCGTAAATTACCAATCCACATCATGGTTCCTCACCAGAATCGTAACCACTAAAGGAGGACTCTTTACATTTAACTATGCAGAGGAAGAGTATGTTGACCTTTCGACAGAAGAAAATGAGACATATTTTGAGAAATTTATCACAAAAAGAATAACATCCATCGGGTCAGAATTTGGTACTGTCTTATTTTATTCTGCTACCAGAGACGACAGAGGTGGTATTGGCAATCGTTCTATAACAGTAGGCAAGGAGTCTAAAAGAATAAACAAAATAGAACTGAGAGATGAAAACAATGTTTTCGTAAAAGGATATGAACTTGACAATTCCGGCCTATTTGAAAGTTTGCATGCGGATCCATATAACTGGTGTGATCGTAGACATAAACTTTCATCAATCACCCAATACGACGCTGTCGGCAACCGGCTTCCACCGTATGAGTTTACTTACTCACACAAATTCTCAAAATCAAAACTTGCAGAAGGCCTATACCAGAATGGCGAATGCATGCCACGTGACTCATGGACAGCATGCGTTGGGTCTCAGGCTTACGTAGACTTAGATGGAGTTGGAAACCCGTTGTGCTGGATGATATATCCAAACACACCATATACATATCTTGAGGGAATAACCATCAGGTCGGAAAACATCGGTGCTACTGCGTATGACCACTTTTGCCTTACCGGTATTAACTATCCAAACGGAGCAACGGATGAATTCACTTATGAAGACCATTGGTATAGCAAGGTTAATTGGACAGACGAAACGGCTTGGAGTTCTACCAAACACATGATACATGGGAAACGATTGGCTTCGAAAGTACGTCATGGGTCAGGACTCAATCAGCAAACAGATTATATTTATAAGTTGCATGATTCTTACTATAACGTCGTAGATCAAAGCAGCGGTGTTATGACAAATCCCAGCATTCACTGTGCAACTTATTACACGCCTGAAAAAAATCTGCAAACATGGAACTTCCATGCTTCAAGATTGACATTAGGCAAAGCCTTCAATACTTTTATGGGTCCACCAGTTTGTTATACGGAAGTCGAGGAAGTTGAAAAGGATGAAAATGGCGAAGCCCTTAACAGGACTATCCACTATTTTGAACCCCAAATTGTGTCACCACCCGTCAACTATATTGTTGTGAAATCTTCATCCCCAGCCTCTAGTCTGATAGAGGTTGGCAATAGAATCTATGGCACGAAATCTGGATATATAAACAATATGGTATACTTAAACAATGAGAACTTGACTTATATGGCATACCCTCTGGGTGAGTTTTATAACGTGGCCTATACAGTCGATAAACCATTGAAAGAAGTATTCATTGGTAAAGATGGATACGTAAGAAGCATCAGGGAATACTCTTATTCTATAGGAAATGGTTACATGGATAAAAAATATGGATATAAGGTAATAAGTCAAAACTATTATCAACCCAATAGTACACTACCAGATTTTACTGCTCACTTGATGAGTATGTCAGAGTATATCACACGAAGATGCCGCCTTCAAAGCATCAACACCACCCGTTACTATGACAATGACTCTATCTCCGAGCATTATTCAGTAATCTACAACAAAGGACGTGTAGCCATGACATCCTACACTCGTAACAACGATAGTAAAACGACTAATTACTATTTTCCCGGCGACATTATTAACATTGTGGGTAACAGCGCATCGCCTGCAACAGTAGCCGTTAATGGATTAATAGAAAAGAATATAATTGCAGACCCGATAAAAACAGTTCTTAAGCGTAATGGCACAATCGTTGGTGGTGAATGTAGGGACTACCAGACGCTTTCAGGCTTACCATTGCTGAAATCTTTATATAAGATTAAAAACACCACAAATAATAGTGTCAGTGCACCGGCAGTCAGTGGTAATGATATTGATTATCGCGCAGATTTATATAAGGAAGGGGAAATCATGACATATGATGAATGGCATAACCCACAACATGTCAGACTCAACGACACTCAGGACAGGATCTATGTATGGGGATATGGCGGGCGTTATCCAGTTGCCATTATTGATAATATGGATTATACGACATATCAGGCATCTACAACTTTAAGATCCAAATTATTACAGTTGGCGACATATAGGAAAATAGAAACCGAGACAGACTGTGCGAACTTGAGAGTTCTGAATACAGAAATACGCAACTTGCTTCCTGATTCCATACATATCACCACGTACACTTACGATCCATATTTTGGTATGACTTCGGAAATAGACGATTCCAACTTAGGAACAGTATATACATACGACACTTTTGGCAGGCTTTCTGCCAAATATGATGAGATATTTAGAAAAAGAGAAGAATATAACTATCATTTAAAACTTCAATAGACATGAAAACTCAAACCATTCTTTCAACGGTCGTTGCATCTTTAGTTGCAATTGGCTCTTTTGCCCAGACATCGATAACAAGTAAGTACAACGGATACCGTGATGGCGATAAAATGTATCGTATCGTTGCTGATTATAAACCAGTTGGCGATAGAGGAGAAAACTGTGTGTGGGAATTGCCTTCTGCTAAGAAGGGGGATAACTATATCAAACAGTCGATAATCTTGAAAAATGACAGCCTTACCATTGTTGAAGGTGATCTCATGCTTCATTATATAGCAACAGACAAGGGAGTATTCATGCGTGGATTCCAGAAACGCGACTTTTTCAGTGTTCAGGACAAACTCTTGCCGGAATTGAAATACCCGTTTGCCTACGGGGATAGTATTGCTGACACCTATTCCCGTAAAACCACCTATTTCGACACTTTCACCATTGAGGGGGAAGGCAGTTGCTATACTGTGTGTGACGGCTGGGGCGTTCTTACCGATGGGTATGAGACCTTGAAGGATGTATTAAGGATTCATCATCACAATACGATCATATCAAAATGTGACATTTCTGATGATGACAAAGCAGAACCTATAGTGTCTGAGGTAACTGAAGACAAATATCTGTGGTATTATTCCGGATGCAGGTATCCGGTAATGGATACCCGTATCATAAGAAGTAAGTCAAACGGGAAAATTGTTTCTGATACAATAATCACCTCATTGTATATGCCTGAGTTGCAACTCTCCGAGTTGGCTTACGATGATGCCAACAGCCAGATCATGGCCCAAAGAAATGGCAAAGAGCAATCTCCTGATCAGAATAGTAATGGGGACGAATCCCCGTTCCCTGTTAAAATGTCAGCATCACTGCAGCCCGGTCAGAGTGAAATCCAACTTGACTTCATCGTTGCAGAAGATATAGATGCCACCTTCTATGCATACGATCTTGCAGGAAGAATGTTGGGAAGTGTTACCTATGTTTCGCTTGGCAAAGGTGAGTATCATAAAACAATGACTCTTGACAGTCATCCCATCAACAGCGTCGTTATGCTGGCAATGATTGCCGGTGACAAGAAGCAAGTAGTTAAAGTAAGTTAATCAGAGTCGTATCAACAATATTATATGAGTTTACTTAGTTCTATAATTGACAGATACATGTATCTGTGTCTTGTGCTGATGATGTACACCAGTTCGACAGCCCAAAGCAGTTTCAAGAACTATGTCCAGACAAAGACGTATCTTGATAATGCGGGAACGACGTTCCTGCGGCATATCGACTACTACGACGAACTGGGCTACGTGGCAGAGACGGTGGATGTGGGAAGCAACACCTCGCAGATCCCCTTGGTGGTGAAGTTGGACTATTCCCCCCAGATGACGCTATACAGCCAGTGGGCCCCTGTTCCCGCCACAGGCTTGGATTACCTCGACGACGTGAGTTATCTGGCGAGAACCACTTATAACGACACAGAAGCATACAGCGATTATGATTATGACGACTTCAAGGAGTTGGCAAGCAGTAAGAAACCCGGCGTTGCCTGGGAAGGCCACATCGCCACGATCACCCGCAACGCAGTTCCGGCAGGGGCGGTAAGGAAGTATTCCGTCGCTTCCAACGGCAACCTCCATGACGACGGGATGTATCCGTCTGGCCTGTTGACAAGTACCACGACCACTGATGAGGACGGCCGCAGCATGACGGTATATGTCAACATGCATGGGAACACCATCCTCGAACGCAGGGCGTCGGACAATGACACCTATTATGTCTATGACGGCTACGGCCGCCTGAAATATGTGCTACCCCCCATGTGCCAGCAATGCAGCACTTCACAGATGTCGAAATACTGGTACAAGTACACCTACGACAACAGGGGGCGGTGCACAGAAAAGCAACTGCCTGGCTGTAGTGCGGTCAGATATTGGTATGACGAGGCTGACCGTATAGAGTCGGAGCAGGACGGGTATCTGCGGTCACAGACACAGTCACTGTACCGCAATTATAGTTATGATGCCATCGGGCGACTGCTGCTGCAGACCATCAGTGCCACACGTGGAGAAGCAACCTCAGGTAATGCCTTGAAAGTGGAGGCAAAAAACTATTATGATGACTATTCTTTCCGCCAGGAGGTTGCGCAACTGTTTCCTGAGTGGGCGGATTCCATCAATGCCGTATATGCGTCGCCGATGGTGGCGAGGGGCAGGCTAACTGCAACACTGCGTTATACAAGTAAAACTATTGGTTATTTCGAGATGTACCGCTATGACTTAAACGGACGCATGACATATAAACTCAGTGCTTACGATGACAAATGGATGAAGATTGTGCATACAGCGTATAACTTTGTCGGTGATGTGGTGACCGAGGAGGAGAGCGTCTATACTTACAGCAACACGCATATTTCTTTCCTTGCGGGGCGCAGGACAGTGAACACCTATCATACAGGCACACGGTTGCTTGCTAATACAGTAGTGACCCATATTGACAAGAACAACAACACAAATACCCAGACTGTCAGCAATCCCACGTATGATGTCTTCGGCAATGTCATCGCTGACAACCGTCCGGGGACGGCGGCTGACATGACATACACCTACGACACGCTGCACGGATGGCTGGCGGGCGTTTCGTCACCAAGTGGCTTCAGCGAGCAGTTGCAGCGAGAGACGGCAACGAACACACAGTACAGCGGCAACATCGGCAGGATGCTCTGGCGGAACACCGCTAACGGCGAGCAGCACAGATACGACTACACCTACGACAGTCTGGGACGGCTGACCAGTTCACAGTATTCCTCGTCCGCCAACGGTACTGCGGACCGCTACAACGAGTCGGTGACATACAATCCCAACGGCTCCATTACGACGCTGCTGCGCAACGGCATGAAGAACGACGGCACGTTCGGCCCCATCGACGACCTGACGGTCACTTATGACGGCAACCGCCTGCTGAAAGTCACGGACGATGCAGAGACTCTTAACTACAACGGTGCCCTCGACTTCGATGACGGCGATGATTCAACCAATGAGTATCATTACGACGGTAACGGCGCCTTGACATCCGACAGCAACAGGGGCATCAACAACATCACATACGACTACACCCATTATCCATCTGTGATAGCCAGGGTCACTAAAAAGAAGACAGTCTATAACGACTATACGCCAGACGGCAGGAAACTGTCCTGCCGGCATGTGTCATACTTTCCTATAGGATATGGTAACTATTATCGCATATCCATCATAGACAAGTATATTGATGGTTTGATCCTTCGCAATGACACAACGCTGCTGTGGAGGTTCAACGGCGGCTATGTGGAACTGAATGCCAACGGCACCCCGACCAGTTGGAACTATTATATTACCGACCACCTCGGCAGTACGAGGATGGTGGTCGGCAGTGACAACAGCATCAAGGAGACCATCAACTACTATCCTTTTGGCAGTGAGATGAAGATGGAGGATCCTGCCCTGCTGACCGACGGCACCTCGCATCCTTACCGCTTCACCGGCAAGGAACTGGACAAACTGAACAACCTGAACATGTATGACTTCGGTGCCCGGTGGTATGACGTGGCCGGCGTACCCATGTGGACCAGTGTTGATCCGCTGGCTGAGAAATATTACAACGTCAGTCCGTATGCGTATTGTGCGGGAAATCCAGTAATGTTAGTTGATCCAGAGGGAAAAGAACCTACAGACGATGAAGCTGCTCGAATAGCTGCTCATGTCTATGGGGATAAAGAAGATGATATTCTAACTGGTGGTTGGCGCGTAAGTTCAAGGACTTTTGGTATAAGCAACGAGGGAGGATTAAAATCACAAGTATATGAAAAGGTAAATGATAATGGAGATGTAACAGAATATGTTTATGCAACAGCAGGTACAGAACCCAATGATATTGATGATTGGATGGCAGATGCTGCACAAGTAGTAGGACTTTCAAATCAGTATCATTTATCTGCCGTAAATGCTCGTAAAATTTCCTCTCAATTAGGAAATGAAGAATTGAATTTTGTTGGTCATTCATTGGGAGGTGGTGAGGCAGCCCTCAATTCTTTATTAACTTTTGGAGATGGAAAGGGAAGAAATGCTTTTACTTTCAACGCTGCTGGGGTAAGCGTAGCAACTAAAGTCCGTGAAGGAGGTTGGAAATTGGCTTTTAAGTCTGAGAAAAGCATTAATGCATACATTACTATTACGGATCCTTTAAATAATATACAAAATAGGAGTATGTTACTTCCCAGTGTCAATGGCAATAGAAAATACGTTTTACCCAATAGAATAAATGGGCATAGTATTTATAACTTCTATTAAATTGAATATGCTGTATGTGGAAAAACTATTGCATAATAATAGTCTTATTTTTGTTGACATTTTATTCTTGTAACAATCGTGAGCGAATTGTTGATCAAAGGTTATTGCCAAACAATGATTTTCGGCTTTTTCAAGGAACTCCAGCGTGGGATTTTGCAAAAGCCGTTGAGGATGAGAATGAAGAAGAAATTTTTAAGATGCTAAAAGAGAATCCCCAATTGCTAGATTATCAAAGTCAAAAGTATGGAGTTTCGCTATTGCATCTGGCGGTTGTTAATCATAAAATGAAATCCATAGAATGTTTACTGAAAGTTGGTGCAAATGTAAATATACGAGATAAAGAGTATAACGAAACCCCTTTAAACAAAGCATGCTATGGAAGTTACGCAAGTAACAAAAATGTTAAAATCATCAAATGCCTTATCAAATATGGTGCGGATGTAAATGTTGTGGGATTCGCAGATTCTGTCAAGATGCCACGTTCCCCACTGATGTCGGCATGTTTTGACGGTTTTGAAGATGCTGTAGTTCTACTAATAACTAACGGAGCTGATGTAAACTATATACAGAATAGTGAGTGTAATGCTCTTGGAGAAAGTTTAATTGTAAACCACTATAAAATAGCATATTATCTTCTTCAGCATGGTGCTGATTATAGTTATCCTGTTTTCCACATAAGAGGTAATAAAAAAGAGAATTATGGAAAGATTATACGAAGTGTGTATATTAAAGAAGAATTGGAGAAAAAGAAAATAAACTATTTTACTCCTGAAAGAGAATACTATTACAAAATAGTGGATTTTTTGAGTGGAAAAGGTCTTGAGATAAAAGAATCAGGAAAAAGGAATTTTGATTTTTCAACAATGATAAAAGAACTTAGAAAGTAATTGTTGGGTCAGATGACAGTTCTGAATAAGGATCGGGGGGACATAAGGATCGGGGGGACAGGTTTTGATCCCGCTTGCAATAAAAGGCAATTTTTTTCGTTTTTATGATATTAAATAATGGAGAAACATATCTTATGCCAAGAAGTGAACGGAAGCAAAGTGGCACCGGCATCTATCATGTGATGTTGCGTGGCATCAATCGGCAAGACATCTTTGAGGAAGCCGAAGACTACTGGTCGTTCATCAGAATCCTCTCAGCAGTGCAGGAGAGGATGGGGGACGACCTTGCTACGAAAACCTGTACTTGTCACATCTATGCCTACTGTCTGATGCCCAATCACGTTCATCTGCTGCTTTGTGAAAAGAACTGGATAAGAGGATCAAGGGAAGGATCAAGGGGACAGGTTTTTGATCCCTCTTTCAATAAATGATAATAGTTTTCGTTATTATGATATCAAATAATAGAATAACCCATACCGACAAGAATGGCAACACCAGCACCCAGACAGTCAGCAGTCCCACGTATGATGTCTTCGGCAATGTCATTGCCGACAACCGTCCTGGTACGGCGGCCGACATGGCATACACCTATGACACGCTGCACGGATGGCTGACGGGCGTGTCGTCACCGAGTGGCTTCAGCGAGCAGTTGCAGCGAGAGACGGCGACGAACACACAGTACGGCGGCAACATCGGCAGGATGCTCTGGCGGAACACCGCCAACGGCGAGCAGCACAGATACGACTACACCTACGACAGTCTGGGACGGCTGACCAGTTCACAGTATTCCTCGTCCGCCAACGGTACTGCGGGGCGCTACAACGAGTCGGTGACATACAACCCCAACGGCTCCATTATGTCACTGCTCCGTAAAGGCATGAAGAATGACGGCACGTTCGACGCCATCGACGACCTGACGATCACTTATGACGGCAACCGCCTGCTGAAAGTTACGGACGATGCCGAGGCGTTAAATTACAATGGAGCCCTAGACTTCCATGACGGTAGCGATGAAGACTGTGAGTATGAATACGACGGCAACGGTGCCCTGACGAAAGATAAAAACAGGGGTATTACGGGCATTACGTATGATTACGGTCATAATATGTATCACGCAAGTATGGTCTTGCCCAGCGTAAGGGGAGGCGTCATAAACGACTACAACTCAGATGGCAGGAAACTGTCAAGCCGTCATACGATATACACACCTACAGGACATGGAGGGTATAATCGTATAGTTATCACCGATTTGTACATCGACGGTCTGATCCTTCGCAATGACACAACGCTGCTGTGGAAGTTCAACGGCGGCTATGTGGAACTGAACGCCAACGGCACCCCGACCAGTTGGAACTACTACATTACCGACCATCTGGGCAGCACGAGGATGGTGGTGGACAGTAACAACAACATCAAGGAGACCATCAACTACTATCCCTTCGGCAGCGAGATGAAGATGGAGGATCCTGCCCTGCTGACTGGCGGCACCTCGCACCCTTACCGCTTCACCGGCAAGGAACTGGACAAAATGATCGGCCTGAACATGTACGACTTCGGTGCCCGGTGGTATGACGTGGCCGGCGTCCCCATGTGGACCAGTGTTGACCCGCTGGCTGAGAAGTACTATAATGTCAGTCCGTATAACTATTGCGGGGATAATCCGGTTAACAGAATTGACCCAAATGGAAGAGATGTATGGGAAATCAATGGGCAAGGCTATTTGGTAAATTACATCAAAACAGATGAATATGATAGAATAAGTTATGTTAATAGTCAAGGAGAAGTTGGTGTAAGTGTCCAATTTGATTATGGCATTGTAAGCTATAAAACAATAAAAAATAATCGTGGCGATTATGATATATTCACAATTGGCGGAGAC
>Ga0310694_10001655_pt1 | contig 24632 bp, 17 predicted proteins | sample 174DNAGHGhighgp2_FD_203884 | JGI IMG/M metagenome (GOLD analysis project Ga0310694, IMG submission 203884) | Sheep rumen microbial communities from Palmerston North, Manawatu-Wanganui, New Zealand - 1742 DNA GHGhigh gp2 (v2) (version 2) | ecosystem: Host-associated > Mammals > Digestive system...
GCAGCACGGCAAGGTAGCCCGGCTGATCTGCGACGTTTACAACCCGGACGGCACCCCCTTTGCCGGCGATCCCCGCGGGGTGCTGAAGAAAGTACTGGCGGAAGCGGCAGAGATGGGTTATTCCTTCAATGTCGGACCGGAATGCGAATTCTTCCTCTTCCAGACGGACGAAAGCGGAAAACCCACCACAGCGACATCGGACGAAGCCGGTTACTTCGACCTCGGCCCGCTGGACCATGGGGAGGGAACCCGCAGGGAGATCTGCATGGCGCTGGAGCAGATGGGCTTCGAGATTGAAGCGAGCCATCATGAAGTCGCGGCCGGCCAGCATGAGATCGATTTCAAATATGCCGACGCGCTGGCTTCCGCGGACAACATCATGACCTTCAAGCTGGCGGTCAAAACGCTGGCCCAGAAGAACGGGCTGCACGCGACCTTCATGCCCAAGCCGGTGTTCGGTATCAACGGCAGCGGCATGCATACCAACATGAGCCTGTTCAAGGACGGAAAGAACGTGTTTGCAGATCCTTCCGACAGCCGGGGCCTGAGCAAGGAAGCGTATTCCTTCATTGCCGGCATCCTGGCGCATATCCGGGGCATGGCGGCCGTGACCAACCCGCTGGTGAACAGCTACAAGCGGCTGGTTCCCGGCTACGAGGCACCGTGTTACCTGGCCTGGAGTGCCAGCAACCGCAGCGCGCTGATCCGTATCCCGGCTGCCAGGGGCATGGGTACCCGTGTGGAGCTGCGCTGCCCGGATCCGAGCTGCAACCCCTATCTGAACATGGCAGTCTGCCTGGCGGCCGGCCTGGACGGCATCAAAAAAGGCCTGATCCCGCCGGATGAGATTACAGAGAACATCTTTGCCATGAACGCCGAAACACGGGAAGCCAAGGGAATCCGTTCCCTGCCCGGAAACCTGAAGGAAGCCGTTGAATGCCTGAAGCAGGACGAAGTGATCTGCACCGCACTGGGAGATCATGTGCTTGGGCAGTACGTGGAAGGCAAGCTCAAGGAGTGGGACGCTTACCGCACACATGTGAGCCAGTGGGAAATCGACCGCTATATCGTGATGTATTGATCCGCAATTCAGATGGCCCGATATGCGTTATACCTGAATTGTGAAACAGCGGAAAGGAGGCAGTTCCAGTGGCTCGAATGATCATTGCCGGCGCGTCGGAAGCAAACCGGGAACAAATGTCCCGGCTGCTGGCCTCCTCCGGTTTTTCCGTATACCGTACCTGCAGTTCGGTCAGCAGCCTCAGGAGGACGATCGCTGAAAGCGAAGACTGTATCGTCATCCTGATGGGACAGATGCCGGACTGCAAGGCGGACGAGCTTGCCTGGGATTACGGCGACCGGGTGCAGGTCCTCCTGATTGCGAAGCCTGCAGTGCTGGATGACTGTGAATCAAAGGAAGTCTTCAAGCTCGCGGTGCCAACCACCGGGCGGGCTGTGACCGGTGCGCTGGAAATGCTGAACCAGCTGCACGGGATGCGTTCTCCCAGAAGGATGGGAACGGAAAGACAGGTCGTGGAGCAGGCCAAGGAAATCCTGATGAAACAGAAGGGCCTCACGGAACCGGAGGCGCATCACATGCTGCAGAAGTATGCGATGGACCACGGTATCAGGATGTCGGATTACGCCGCAGACATCGTGCGGCAAAACAAATAAACCGTTAAGCTGAGAGGGGAATGAATACCATGCGGGACCGGCAATATCCCCTTTACCATGAAGAAATGGAACATGAAAGCTGCGGCGTCGGCGCGGTGGCGGACCTGAACGGATGGGCTACCCACCGCACGGTTGACCAGGCGCTCTGCATTGTGGAACGCCTGGCCCACCGGGCCGGCAGCGACGCACTCGGAACAACCGGCGACGGGGTCGGGATCCTGACCCAATTACCCCACAGCCTATTTGCCGCCTGGGCCCAGGAAGAAGGCATCTCCCTGGGCCGGCCGGGAGACTACGGCGTGGGGATGTTCTTTTTACCGGAAGACGAAGTCGGCGCGGAGAATGCCTGCAGGATTTTTGAACAGCTGGCTGCTTCCGAGCGCATCGCGGTGCTCGGCTGGCGGAATGTGCCCTGCCACCCGGCCCAACTCGGGGCAGGCGCGCGGAGGACGATGCCGAAGATCCGGCAGTGCTTCCTGAGGCGCCCGGCGGACACGGCTGCCGGACAGGATTTCGATCGGCGCCTGTATGTGCTCCGACGGGTCTTTGAAAAGCAGGATACGGACACGTATGTCTGCTCGCTTTCCTGCCGGACGGTCGTTTACAAGGGGATGATGCTGGTAAGCCAGCTCAGGTCCTTCTATGACGACCTGCAGGACGTGCGCTATACCAGCACGATGGCCATGGTCCATTCCCGCTTCTCCACCAACACTTTCCCGTCCTGGAGCAAGGCGCATCCCCACAGGATGCTGCTGCACAACGGGGAAATCAATACCATCCGGGGCAATCACGACCGCATGAAAGCCCGGGAGGAAACCATGCGCTCTCCCGTGATGGGCGAGGAAATGCGGCGGGTGCTGCCGGTGGTCGCGGAGAACGGAAGCGACAGCCAGATGCTGGACAATACGCTGGAATTCCTGTCAATGAACGGGTTCCCACTTTCCCTGGCCGGCATGATCCTGCTGCCGGAGCCCTGGCAGGGCATCCGGCGCAAGACACCGTGGCGGGACCTGTACCGTTATTATGCCACGATGATGGAACCGTGGGACGGCCCTGCAGCCATCCTGTATTCCGACGGGGAAAAGGTATGCGCATCCCTGGACCGGAACGGGCTGCGGCCGCTTCGCTGCGCCCTGACGGACGACCACCGCCTGATCCTTTCCTCCGAGGCGGGCGTGCTTTTTGAAGAAAACGCCCATATCGTGCGGCGCTGGAAACTGCAGAGCGGCGACGTCCTAGAAGCGGACCTGGCAACCGGCCGGCTGCTGGAAAGCAACGAGGTCAAAACCCGCTACGCGGAAGCTTTCCCGTATTCCGAATGGATGGAACAGGCGATCAGGCTCGAGGACCTGCCGGAAGCCGGGCGGGACGAACAAAAGCCGGACAAAAGCCTGCTGACGCAGCTGGCCAAGGCATTTCACTATACGCATGAAGATGTGCAGGATATCCTGCTTCCCATGGCACAAAACGGATCGGAACCCATTGTATCCATGGGCGCGGACGAGCCGCTGGCAGTATTTTCAAAGACGCATCCGTCCCTCTTTGATTACTTTAAACAGCGCTTTGCCCAGGTCACAAACCCGCCGATTGACGCACTGCGCGAAGAAGTCAAGACGGACTGCTCCATTTATATCGGGGATGACGGGAACCTGCTTTCCCGGGATCCTGAGAACTGCACGGTGCTGGAACTGCCTTCGCCCGTGCTGACGGAAAGCGCGCTGCGCAGCATCCGTGCCCTGGACCATCCGGCGTTCAGGGTACGGACGGTCTCCCTGCTTTACCCGAAGGCAAAACGGCTCCGGGATGCCATGGACGCCTTCTTTGCAGCGTGCGACCAGGCGTGCAGGGACCGGATCAATGTCCTGATCCTTTCCGACAGGGGCGTGGACGCGGATCATCCGGCGATTCCGTCGCTGCTGGCGGTGTCCGCCCTGGAGCAGCACCTGATCCATATCAAAAAGCGCACAGCCGTTTCGGTGATCCTTGAAAGCGGGGAACCGCGGGACGTGCATCACCTGGTACTGCTGGTGGCATTCGGCGCCCGGGCGGTGAACCCTTACCTGGCCCACGGGATCATCCGCAGCCTCTGCGCGGAGGGACAGTGCGCCAAGCCTGAAGGGGAGGCGCTGCAGGATTATGACAAAGCCCTGACTGCCGGCATGCTGAAAATCGCCTCCAAGATGGGCGTTTCCACGCTGCAGGCGTACCAGAGCGCCCAGCTGTTTGAGGCGGTTGGCCTGGACCGGGCTTTTGCAGAACGGTACTTTACCAACACGCCGGTTTCCCTGGGCGGCACCGGCATGGACAGGGTGGAAGCGGACCTGCTTTACCACCACAACGCCGCCTTTGCACAGCAGCCGGAGAAAGGGCTGCCGAGCGTCGGCATCCACCGCCTGCGCACCGGGAAGAGCGCGGAAGAGCATCTTTACTCCCCGGAAACCATCCACCTGCTCCAGCAGGCGGTATGGACAGGCAGCCGGGAACTGTTTGACAAATACGCTGCCCGCGTGGAGAATGACGGTCCCCGGACCATTCGTTCCATGCTTGATTTCCGCTATGAGGCATGCCGCGGGATTCCCGTTGACGAAGTGGAAAGCGCCGCGTCCATCGTGAAACATTTCCGGACCGGGGCGATGAGCTACGGCTCCATTTCACAGGAAGCCCATGAATGCATGGCGAAAGCCATGAACCACCTGGGAGGAAAGTCCAACAGCGGCGAAGGCGGCGAACTGCCGGAACGCTTCGGCACGGAGCTGAACTCGGCTATCAAGCAGGTCGCTTCCGGGCGCTTCGGCGTGACGCGGGAATACCTGCTGAGCGCGCAGGAAATACAGATCAAGATGGCGCAGGGAGCAAAGCCCGGCGAGGGCGGGCACCTGCCCGGGACAAAGGTAACGGAGAGCGTGGCCAGGACGCGCTGTTCGACGCCCGGGATTTCCCTGATTTCGCCGCCGCCACACCATGACATCTATTCGATCGAAGACCTTGCGGAACTGATTTATGACCTGCAATGCGCCAACGAGCAGGCGAAAATTACCGTAAAACTGGTATCTTCCACCGGGGTCGGTACGATTGCCAGCGGAGTGGCCAAAGCCGGCGCAGGCGGCATCCTGATTTCCGGCGGAGAAGGCGGGACCGGCGCGGTGCCGCTCAGCAGCGTTCATCACGCAGGACTGCCCTGGGAGATCGGCCTTGCGGAAGCCCACCAGGTGCTGTGCCGGAACCGGCTGCGCCAGACGGTGACGCTGGAAACCGACGGAAAGCTGATGACCGGACACGACGTTGCGGTTGCGCTGCTGCTCGGCGCCGAAGAATTCGGATTTGCAACGGCGCCCCTTGTAGCCATGGGCTGCCGGATGATGCGCGTATGCCACCTGGGCACGTGCCCCTTCGGCATCGCAACACAGAATCCGGAGCTGCGCAGGCGATTTGCCGGCAAGCCTGAATACGTGGAGCGGTTTATGATGTTTATCGCAGAACAGCTGCGGGAGATCATGGCGAAGCTCGGGGCCCGGACGGTTGCGGAACTGGTCGGCCGCAGCGACCTGCTGAAGATGAAGCCGGACGCGGATGCAGACCTGAGCGACCTGACAGGCTTTGCGCGGAACACCCATTTTGAACAGGCGTCAAAACACGATTTCCACCTCAGCGAGCGCACAGACGCGCGGCTTTTCCAGGACCATGTCCAGCTGGCAACAACAGACCGGGCATTCGGAACCATGCTCCGCGGGGAGCGGACGATCCAGGCCATGGGCTGCGGCGGGCAGTCCTTCGGGGCTTTCCTGCCCGCAGGGCAGTCCATTACCCTGTACGGCGTGGCGAACGATTACCTTGGCAAAGGCCTGTCCGGCGGCACGCTGGCTGTCTGCCCGCCGGTTGACAGCATCTGGCGGAGTGAAGATACCCTGATCGGCAATGTGGCGCTGTACGGCGCAACAGGCGGATATGCCTTTGTGGCCGGGAAGACCGGCGAGCGTTTTGCCGTGCGGAATTCTGGGGCCTGGGCAGTTGCGGAAGGCGTGGGGGACCATGGCTGTGAATACATGACCGGCGGCAGGGTTGCGGTGCTCGGCCCTGTGGGAGAAAACTTTGCTGCCGGCATGAGCGGCGGAATTGCCTGGGTGCTGGATGAGGAATGCGCCCTGGAAGGACGGATGAACACCGGACACGTGAAGGCATACCCTGTCCCGCCGGAACAGGCGGACGAACTCCGGCGCCTGCTGACCATGCACCTGAAGGCAACGGGATCCAAAAAAGCACAGGCGATCCTGGATGATTTCGGCGGGTATCTGCCAAAGTTCAAAGCCGTGATTTCCGACGAATACAGATCCTGGCTGAAAGGAGCGTGACATCATGGGTACCGTGACAGGTTTCATGGAATACAGCCGGAAGGAGAATCCTTTCCGGCTTGTCAAAGAACGCCTTTCAGATTATGAAGACCTGCATGCTGCGCAGCCGGAAAGAGAACGCGTATGCCAGGCTTCCCGATGCATGAACTGCGGGGTGCCGTTCTGCCAGTCAGGATTCGGGTGCCCGCTGCACAACCTGATTCCTGAATGGAACGACCTGCTGTGCCGCGGCCAGGAACGGGAAGCCCTGGAACGGCTGCTGGAGACGGCGCCTTTTCCGGAATTCACAGGGCGGGTTTGCCCCGCACTGTGCGAAAAAGCATGCAACCTTGCCGAAGAAGGCAGCGTGACGAACCGGGATAACGAACTGTACCTGATCGAGAAAGGCTTCCGGAAGGGGTGGATTACCCCCAGGATCCCGCCGGTGCGGACAGGGAAGCGCGTTGCTGTCGCCGGCAGCGGGCCGTCCGGATTGGCAGCGGCAGACCTGCTGAACCGGCTCGGGCATCACGTGACGGTTTTTGAGCGGGCAGACCGTCCCGGGGGACTGATGATGTACGGGATTCCGAACATGAAGCTGCCCAAGGACACGGTGGAACGCAGGATCGCCCTGATGGAACAGGAAGGCATCGAATTCCGGATGAACACGGAAGCGGATCCTTCCGTGACCGATGCATTTGACGCGGCCGTCCTGTGCGGCGGAGCCCGGAAACCGAGGCCGCTGAACGTGCCCCATGACGACGCCGAAGGAGTCCGTTTTGCGGTGGATTTCCTTTCAGAAACCACACGTACGCTGCTTGCAGAGGGATCCTGCCGCCTGGCGGAAGGCAAGCATGTTATCGTGGTCGGCGGCGGGGACACGGGAAACGACTGCGTGGGCACGGTGCTGCGGCAGGGATGCGTCTCCGTGACAGAACTGGAAATGATGCCCTGCCCTCCGGCAGAGAGAACGCCGGGAAATCCCTGGCCGGAATGGCCGCGGATCCTCCGGACCGATTACGGGCAGGCAGAGGCAGCGGAAGTTCAGGGAAACGATCCCCGGATCTACGAAACGACCGTGAAAAGGATCCTGACAGGCGCGGACAACCGCATCACCGGTGCGGAAACGGTGCACCTGCGCCGGACGCCGGAAGGCAAAATGGAGCCCGTGGAGGGAACAGAGCAGACGCTTCCGTGTGAATTGCTGCTGATTGCTGCGGGCTTTGTCGGCTGCGACGAAGGGACCTCGGAGCATTACGCCCTCCAGGCGGACCGGCGGGGCCGGATTATGCCGGAGGACGGAAGCCATTACCTGGGGGAAAACCTGTTCAGCGCCGGCGACCTGCGCACCGGGCAGAGCCTGGTTGTCCGCGCACTGGCTGACGGGCGTGCCGCTGCACAGGAAATCCACCGGTTCCTGACCAATCAGAGATAACTTGTATCAAGTCATCTTCAGCATGAAAGGAACAGATTGCCATGAATAAGGGAGAGCAGCTGTACGAAGGGAAAGCCAAGAAGGTATTCGCGACGGAGGATTCGGAATTGCTTATCGTATCATACAAGGACGATGCAACCGCATTCAACGGCCTGAAGAAAGGGACAATCCAGGGGAAGGGCGTTATCAACAACAGGATGAGCAACGCCCTGATGCGCATGCTGGAAGGAGAGGGGATCCCCACCCATTTTGTGAGGGAGATCAGCGAACGGGATACGCTGGTGAAAAAGGTGCAGATCGTACCGCTGGAGGTGATCGTACGGAACATTTCCGCCGGATCCTTCGCAAAGCACTACGGCGTGGAAGAGGGAATCACTTTCAGCGCCCCAACGATTGAATTCTCTTATAAGAACGACGAGCTTGGCGATCCGCTGCTGAATGAATACCACGCCCTGGCACTGAACCTGGCCACAAAGGAAGAGATTCAAACCATCAAGGATCTCTCCTTCCGGGTCAATGACGCGCTGAAGGCATTCTGGGCTTCCTGCGGCGTAACGCTGGTGGATTTCAAGCTGGAGTTCGGAAGACTGGGCGACGGCACGATCGTTCTGGCGGATGAAATCAGTCCGGATACCTGCAGGCTCTGGGACAGCAAGACCCACGAAAAGCTGGATAAGGACCGCTTCCGCCGCGACATGGGCGGTGTCGTAGAAGCTTACAGGGAGATTATGGGCCGCCTGGAAAAGCAAATGGAGAAGTAACGGGGGTTTTTGTTTTTCGGATGTTTCCGGGGGAAACTCCCTTGACAACATATTGTACACAGTATACAATGCCATCAACAAAAGGCGCGAGGGTGCGTTGAGAACCCCCGTGCCTTTTGTTTTATTTTTCAGAAACGGAAGTGATCAACATGACGTACTCTCCGGCAAACACGATCTGGGTGCTGCTCGGCGCAGCGCTGGTTTTCTTCATGCAGGCAGGTTTTGCCATGTGTGAAGCTGGCTTTACCCGGGCCAAGAATACCGGCAACATCCTGATGAAAAACATGATGGATTTCTGTATCGGAACGCCGCTGTACTGGCTGTTCGGATTCGGGGTTATGTTCGGAACGGGCACGGCGCTTTTCGGATGGATTGATCCCTTCATCATGAAGGATTACGGAAACGTGCTGCCGGCCGGGGTTCCGCTGTGGGCGTTCGCAATCTTCCAGACAGTATTCTGCGCGACTTCGGCGACGATCGTATCCGGCGCCATGGCAGAGCGGACGAAGTTCTCCGCGTACTGCATCTATTCCGCGGCAATCTCCCTGTTTATCTACCCGGTCAGCGGCCACTGGATCTGGGGCGGCGGCTGGCTGGCGGATATGGGATTCCATGATTTCGCCGGCTCCACAGCCGTGCATATGGTCGGAGGCGTTTGCGCCCTGATCGGCGCAAAAATCCTCGGACCCCGCATCGGCAAGTACGGAAAGGACGGTAAGCCCCGGGCCATCCTGGGCCACAACCTGTCGATTGCCGCGCTGGGCGTTTTCATCCTCTGGTTCTGCTGGTTCGGATTCAACGGTGCCTCCACGGTGGGGATGGACAGCGACGAACTGATCGATTCCGCAAGCCTGGTATTCTTCAACACCAACCTGGCGGCGGCGCTTGCAACCGTTGTAACAATGGTTTTCACATGGCTGCGTTACGGCAAACCGGATGTATCCATGACCTTCAACGCGGCATTGGCCGGCCTGGTGGGCATTACCGCGGGATGCGACGCCGTGAATCCTTTCGGCGCGGCCGTCATCGGCATTGCCTGCGGCTTCCTGGTGGTGTTTTCCGTTGAATTCTTCGACAAGATCGCGAAGATTGACGATCCGGTCGGCGCAGTTTCCGTACACTTCGTCTGCGGTGCAACGGGCACAATCCTGACAGGCCTTTTTGCCACAGGCAGAAGCACGATGAAGGGATTGTTCTACGGCGGCGGGTTCAGCTTCCTTGGCGTCCAGGCGCTGGGCGTACTGGCAACCATCGCCTGGACAGGATGCGTCATCACCGTCGTGTTCCTCCTGATCAGGAAGACGATCGGGCTCAGGGCTGACCAGGAGGATGAGATCATGGGCCTCGACAGGTCCGAGCACGGCCTGCCGTCGGCATACGCCGGATATGCCATGCTGCCGGAAGAAATGCCTGAAGGCGGGATGCCTGCCGCTGCTGCCCTTCCTGCTGCCGCAGCGCCGGAACCGGCGCCGGCAAAGAAGGAGAAAGCGCCCGGCGAGCCTGTGTATACCAGGGTTCAGATTATCTGCCGCCCGGCCAGCCTGGAAAGCCTGAAGAAAGCGATGAACGGTATCGGCATCACGGGAATGACGGTGACGAACGTGATGGGTTACGGCACGCAGAAGGGAAAGCCCGAATATTACCGCGGCACGCCGGTGGAGACTACGCTGCTTCCGAAGGTGCAGGTGGATATCGTGGTCAGCAAGGTGCCGGTGCGCGAGGTCATCGATACGGCCAGGAGCGTTTTGCATACGGGACATATCGGCGACGGCAAGATCTTCGTGACGGACGTGGAGAATGTGGTTCGTGTCAGGACAGGCGAAGAGGGCTACGACGCGCTGCAGTCGGACGAGTAACGGAGCTGCAGGCCGCGGCCGGAACAGGGCAGGCGCTGCGAAAACAGCGCCTGCTCCTGTGTTTTTGAATTGTATTAATGTATTATAATGTATTGACAGATAAGCGGCAGCGTGATAAACTCCGCAGGTACAGGGAAGAGTGATCCGACTGTACGGTTCAGCTTCCCGTTTTTTTTGTTGCAGGGGGATGAATGTATGTGCGGAATCGTCGGATATACCGGTCGGCGGCAGGCAGCTCCGATCCTGCTGGACAGCCTGTCAAGACTGGAATACAGGGGTTATGACTCTGCCGGGCTGGCCGTGCGCAACGGTACGGCGCTGGCCGAAGTGGTCAAGGCCACCGGCAAGCTGTACCACCTGGCAGATAAGACGGACCAGGGCAAAGCGCTTCCCGGATATTGCGGAATCGGCCATACCCGGTGGGCGACACACGGGGATCCGAGCGTGGTGAACGCACATCCCCACGTCAGCGGCAACTGCTCGGGATCGGGATCCGGCGCGGTCGAATCCGACGTCGTCGGCGTGCATAACGGCATCATTGAGAATTATACCGAACTGAAGGAGAAGCTCCTCCGGCACGGGTATACCTTCTACAGCGACACGGACACGGAAGTTGCCGTAAAGCTGGTCGACTATTATTACAAGAAATACAAGATCGGGCCGGTGGATGCCATCACCCGGACCATGGTCCGGATCCGGGGCAGCTATGCGCTGGCCCTGATGTTCAAGGATTTCCCGGATGAGATTTTTGCGGCGAGGAAGGATTCACCGCTGATCCTCGGCACGGGGGAGGAGGAATCGTACCTTGCCTCCGACGTTCCGGCAATCCTGAAGTATACAAGGCAGGTCTACTATATCGGCAACCTGCAGGTGGCAAGGGTTTCACCGGGGAAAGTGGTTTTCTACGACCTGAACGGGGATGAAAACACCGTCCCGCTGACGGAGATTACCTGGGACGCCGCAGCGGCGGAAAAAGGCGGCTTTGAGCACTTCATGCTCAAGGAAATCCATGAGCAGCCGGGCGCGGTGCGGGATACGCTGAACAGCCTTGTGAAGGACGGGAAAATCGACCTGTCCGCCATCGGGATGACAGAGGAGGCAATCCGGAACATCTCCAAGATCGATATCGTTGCGTGCGGATCCGCGTGGCATGTGGGGATGGCAGCCCAGTATGTCATCGAAGACCTGGCGGGGATCCCGGTGCGGGTGGAGCTGGCTTCGGAATACCGCTACAGGAAAATTCCCACAGCGGATAACACCCTGGTGATCGTGATTTCGCAGTCGGGTGAGACCGCGGACAGCCTGGCCGCCCTGCGGGTTGCGAAGGAACGCGGCGCGGAAACGCTGGCCGTCGTCAACGTGATCGGTTCGACCATTGCCCGGGAAGCAGACCACGTGCTGTATACGCTGGCAGGCCCTGAAATTGCCGTAGCGACAACCAAGGCGTACAGCGCCCAGCTGATCGCCATGGACGTACTGGCAGTGTACCTGGCGATGGTGCGCGGGAAAATGGAGACCGAGGCAGCGGCGGACCTGCTTGCACAGCTGGCGGAGATTCCGGACAAGATTGTCCGGATCCTGGAGGAAAAGGCAAGGCTGCAGTGGTTTTCCTCCAAGATGGCAAACACGCATGACATTTTCTTCATCGGGCGCGGATTGGATTACGCAATCAGCCTGGAAGGCAGCCTGAAGATGAAAGAGATCAGCTATATCCATTCAGAAGCGTACGCCGCGGGCGAGCTGAAACACGGAACGATCAGCCTGATCGAAAACAATACGCTGGTGATCGGCGTGCTGACCCAGAAGGAGCTTTATGAGAAGACCGTTTCCAACATGATGGAATGCAAATCCCGCGGCGCCTACCTGATGGGCATTACGACGAACGGAAACTTTAACGTGGAAGACAGCGTGAACTTTACGGTGTATATCCCCAAAACGGACGAAAGGTTCATGGCTTCGCTGGCGGTGATCCCGCTGCAGCTGCTGGCATACTATACGAGCGTGAACCGCGGCCTGGACGTAGATAAACCGAGGAACCTCGCGAAGAGCGTGACGGTTGAGTAACCGGCAGGCGGCGGATTCCAACAACCAGGAGAAGGGTGATGAAATTGGGCCTGAAACCAAACGCGAATTACGGAAACCTGAAAGATTCGTATCTTTTCTTCGGCATCTCCAAGAAGGTTTCGGCATACAGGGCCGGGCACCCGGACCTGCCCCTGTACCGGCTGGGCATCGGGGATGTCTCGAGGCCTTTGTGCGACGCGGTGATCAAAGCCCTTCATGACGCGGTGGACGACCAGGCCCGGAAGGAATCCTTCCACGGGTATGTGCCGGAGTGCGGCATTCCCGAGTTCCGCAGCGCCGCGGCCGGGTACTACGCCCGCAGGGGTGTGACGCCGGATCCGGAAGAGATCTTCGTTTCCAGCGGCGCCAGCGATGAACTAGGGGACATCCTGGACCTGTTTGATCCGTCTTCCCCGGCACTGATCATGCAGCCCGCATATCCGGCGTATGTGGATGCCAGCGTCATGGCGGGCCGCAGGACGCTTTTCCTGACAGCGGGACCGGAGAACGATTTCCTGCCGATGCCTCCGGACCATACGGAAGCAGAACTGGTTTACCTCTGCTCGCCGAACAATCCGACCGGCGCGGTATACAGCCTTGAACAGCTGCAGGCGTGGGTGGATTATGCAAACCGGCATGGCGCAGTCATCCTTTTTGACGCGGCGTATGAAGCGTTTGCGGAGGGAGACATGCCCCACAGTATTTTTGAAACGAAAGGCGCGGAAACCTGCGCCATTGAAATCTGCTCCCTCTCCAAAACGGCCGGCTTTACCGGGACGCGGCTGGGTTATACGGTCATCCCGAAGGCGCTGGAACGGCACGGGATGAACCTGAATGCCATGTGGGTCCGGAACCGCACGACAAAGACGAACGGGGTTTCCTATATCCTGCAGAAAGGCGGTATCGCAGCCTTTTCAGAAGAGGGCCTGAAGCAGATCCGGGAGAATATCCTGATTTACAAGCAGAACGCGAAGGTGCTGACGGAAGCGCTGGACAGCGCCGGCGTCCGCTACTGGGGCGGAAAAAACGCGCCGTATGTCTGGATGCAGTGCCCGAAGGGAATGAAGAGCTGGGATTTCTTTGACCTGCTGCTGCATGAGATCCAGGTGATCGGGACGCCCGGCGAAGGCTTCGGCGCCTGCGGGGAAGGATTCTTCAGGCTGTCGTCCTTCGGGGATCCGGAAGAAACGAAAATTGCGGCGGACCGCCTGCGGAAACTGCTTGCCAATTTGTGATCCGGGATTCATAATATACGATTGTTGCAAAGAACCGGCGACGAACCTGAAACTGAGGGAGAACACGCGTATGAAGACCTGTGCAATCGTTGGGATCAACTGGGGAGACGAAGGGAAAGGGCGGATCGTGGACCTGCTGACAGCGGATTACGATATCGTCATCCGCTACCAGGGCGGCGGAAACGCCGGGCATACCGTCATCAACGACAAAGGAAAATTTGCGCTGCACCTGCTGCCTTCCGGCATTTTTCACGACAACGTGATGAACATCCTCGGAAATGGGGTGGCGCTTGACCCGGAAAACCTGGTCAAAGAGATCCGCGAGGTTGCGTCCCGCGGTGTCCCGGTGACACCGGAGAACCTGAAGATTTCCGACCGCGCATCGCTGCTGCTGCCCTGGCACAGGGACCTGGACGCCCTGGAAGAACAGCGGCTGGCGGATAAGAAATACGGTTCGACAAAACAGGGAATCGCCCCGTTCTATTCCGACAAATACCAGAAGAAAACGGTCATGGCCGGGGAACTGTTCCATCCGGAGGAGCTGCGGCAGCACCTGCAGGAGCTGATGGAATGGAAGAACCTGACGCTCACGAAGGTGTACGGCAGCGAACCGTATACCATGGACATGCTGGAGAGGTGGTTGCGGGACTGGTGCGAACCGGTCATGCCCTACGTCTGCGACACAGGCCGGTACCTGAAAGCTGCGAAGGCTGAAGGAAAGAGCATCATGTTCGAGGCGCAGCTGGGCTCCCTGCGGGACCTGGATTACGGCATTTATCCCTACACTACGTCCTCCAATACGCTGGCGGCGTATGCGCCGATCGGATCCGGGCTGCCGTCCCTGCGGGCGGAAGAGGTGATCGGCGTGGTGAAGGCCTATTCCACCTGTGTCGGCGAAGGCCCGTTCGTATGCGAGATGTTCGGGGAGGAAGCGGAGAAACTCCGCAGGGCCGGACAGGAATATGGCGCAAAAACGGGCCGCCCCCGCCGGGTCGGCCCCGTGGACCTGGTAGCGACCCGTTACGGGGTGGAAATGCAGGGCGCAACCAAGATTGCCCTGACCAAGCTGGATGTGCTGAGCGATATGGAAAAGATCCCGGTCTGCGTGCGCTACAGGGTCAACGGGGAGGAGACGGATGATTTCCCGTTCCCGACACAGCTGAACAAGGCAGAGCCGGTGATCGCATATGCGGACGGGTGGAAATGCGATATTTCCGGCATCCGGACATGGGAGGACCTGCCGGAAGCCGCGCGGAATTACGTCACGATGATTGAAAATGCCGTCGGATGCCCGATTGCCTACGTATCAGTGGGGGCAGAGCGGGAAAGCATTATTGTCCGGGGGTAAACCGAAAAAAAGCGTGCCGGGGAGGGCTGCCCTCCGCCGGTACACAAATCCCCAAATTCTGAAAAAAGTGCCAAAGGGAAACCGTCCCCTTTGACACACGGAGGGAAAATGACTGACCGATACGAAACACCCCTTTCTTCACGGTATGCTTCAGCATACATGCTGGAACTGTTTTCAGCGGACACGCGGTACCGGACATGGCGGAAGCTGTGGACCGCGCTGGCCCGGGAAGAAATGAAACTGGGACTGCCCATTACGCAGGCACAGGTGGACGAACTGGAAGCGCACCAGACGGATATTGACTATGCATGCGTCCGGGCCCGGGAAAAAGAAGTGCGCCACGACGTGATGGCCCATGTTTACGCCTACGGCAAGGCGGCGCCTTCCGCGGCAGGCATCATCCACCTGGGCGCCACAAGCTGCTACGTGACGGATAACGCGGACCTGGTCATCTACCGGGACGCGCTGAAATACCTGCGGGGGGAACTGCTGGGCGCGCTGGCGAACCTGGCAAAGTTCGCGGACCGGTATAAGGACACACCGGCGCTGGGATATACCCATTACCAGCCGGCGCAGCCCGTCACCATCGGGAAGCGTGCCGCACTGTGGATGCAGGATTTCCTGACAGACCTGCGGGAAATCGATTTTGCGCTGGAAAATATTCGGTTCCTCGGATGCCGGGGCACGACCGGAACAGAAGCCAGTTTCCTGGACCTGTTTGACGGGGACGGGGAGAAGATCGACGAGATGAACCGCGCACTGGCGGAGGATTTCGGGTTCACAGCATGCTATGACGTGTGCGGGCAGACCTATCCCCGGAAGACGGACAGCCGGATCCTGAACGCGCTGTCCGCGATTGCCCAGAGCGCCTGCCGGATGGCGACGGACATCCGCCTGCTGCAGCACGACAGGCAGGTGGAGGAACCGTTCGAAGAGAACCAGATCGGTTCTTCCGCGATGGCTTACAAGCGGAACCCGATGCGCTGCGAGCGGATCTGTTCCCTGGCCCGGTACCTGATGGCTGACGCGCTGAACGCGCCGCTGACGGCCTCCGCCCAGTGGATGGAACGGACGCTGGACGATTCCGCAAACCGGCGGATTTCCATGCCGGAGGGTTTCCTGTGCGCGGATGCGATCCTGCGCCTTGTGCAGAACGTGACGGACGGCCTGCATGTGAATGAAAAGATTGTGGAAAAGACGCTGCGGGAATACCTGCCCTTCAGCGCTACGGAAAACCTGCTGATGGAAGCGGTGAAGCGCGGGGGAGACCGGCAGGAATTGCATGAGATCATCCGCCGCTGCTCCATGGAGGCGACAGCCCGCATGAAGAACGGCGAATCATGCGACCTGATGGCCCGGCTGGCAGGCGAGGAACGCTTCGGTCTGACGCAGGCGGAGATGGAAACCCTGCTGGATCCGAAACTGTATACCGGGCGATGCGCCGAACAGGTGGACCGTTTCCTGGAAAAGGTAAAACCGCTGCTGGCGGACGCCGGAACAGGCGCGGCCGCGATCGAACTGTAATTCCCGGATCAATTATATTTCTTTTGCTGAAAACAGGACAAAGGCGCCCTGTGTGTTTACTGATGCCAAAAACGAGGGGGTAGAATTATGCCGAAATATATTTTTGTGACCGGCGGCGTCGTTTCAGGGCTCGGAAAGGGAATTACCGCGGCATCGATCGGGCGGCTGCTGAAGGCGCGCGGGCTGAAGGTGGCCGCACAGAAGCTGGATCCATACATCAACGTAGACCCGGGCACCATGAGCCCTTACCAGCACGGTGAGGTGTACGTGACCGAGGACGGGCTGGAGGCGGACCTGGACCTTGGCCACTATGAGCGCTTCATCGACGAAGACCTGAACAAATACTCGAACCTGACGACCGGAAAGGTGTTTTCCAACGTGCTGCACAAGGAACGCCAGGGAGGCTATCTCGGCTCCACCGTGCAGATCATCCCGCATGTTACGGATGAGATCAAACGATTCATCTACCGTGTCGGCGAAAAGACGGACGCGGATGTGGTGATTACAGAGATCGGCGGCACCATCGGCGATATCGAAAGCCAGCCTTTCATTGAAGCAATCCGTCAGGTGGGCCTGGAGGCCGGACGGGGGAATACCCTGTATGTCCACGTGACGCTTGTGCCCTACCTGAAGGCCAGCGGCGAGCACAAATCCAAGCCGACGCAGCATTCCGTCAAGGAGCTGCAGGGGATGGGCATTATGCCGAATATCATCGTGCTCAGGACGGACGAGAAAATCACGGACGAAACGATTTTCAGCAAGATTGCCCACTTCTGCAATGTGAAACCGGACTGCGTCATCGAGAACTGCACGGTGCCGGTGCTGTATGAAGCACCCCTGATGCTGGAGGAGGCGAACATCTCTTCCATCATCTGCCGGGAGCTGGGCATCGAAGCCGCAGAACCTGACCTTGCGGAGTGGCGTGAGATGGTAGAACGGGTGCGCCACCAGAACAAGACGGTAAAGATCGGCCTGGCTGGGAAGTATGTGCAGCTGCACGACGCCTACCTGTCCGTGGCGGAAGCGCTGCGGCATGCTGGATACGCACAGGACGCAAAGGTCGAGATCACCTGGATTGACTCTGAGAAGCTGGATGAAAAAAACATCGGTTCCGTGATGTCTCCGCTGCAGGGCGTGATTGTGCCCGGCGGATTCGGAAACCGCGGAACCGAAGGAATGGTCCTGGCAGCAAAATATGCGAGGGAGCATCACCTGCCGTATTTCGGCATTTGCCTCGGGATGCAGATTGCCGTGATTGAATACGCCCGGGACGCAGCGGGCCTGGCGGGCGCCAATTCCCACGAATTTGATGAAAAATCACCTTACCAGGTGATCAACTTTATGCCGGGCCAGAATGACAGGATCGACAAGGGCGGTACGCTGCGGCTCGGGAAATACCCCTGCGTGCTGCAGGACGGAACGGTGATCGCAAAGTGCTACGGGAAAACGGAGATCAGCGAACGCCACCGCCACCGGTATGAGTTCGCGAACGAATACCGGGATGTGCTGCAGGACGCCGGGCTGGTGCTTTCCGGGCTGTCCCCGGACGGCAGACTGGTGGAAACTGTGGAGATCCCCGGCGAGGATTTCTATATCGGCGTCCAGTTCCATCCGGAATTCAAGAGCCGCCCGAACAAACCGCATCCGCTGTTCATCGGCTTTATCAGGGCGGCCCTGCAGCATTCCGTTAAAGCTTGAAGCCCGTCGCGACGGCCTGGGCGATATCGCGCCCCAGGTCGTCCTTTATGTTGACCTGGTACACGCAGCTGGTCCGCCCGTCCTTCCGGCAGACAGCTTCCGCCGTGAGCATCTTGCCCCTGACGCCGTTCAGGAAGTTCATACTGATCTGCTGGGCGACGGTGGGACGATGCATATTGGAAGCTGCGGTTGCGAAGGCAAAGTCGATCAGCGTCAGGATCGCGCCGCCCATGACGCCGCCTTCCGCATTCTGGTGGCGGGAGGAGAGCCTGAGGCTGCACACGGAGCGGCCTTCCTCCAGCTCATCCAGCGTGATGCCGTTTTCGGTCGCAAACCGGTCCTTCTCAAAGAATTCACGCGCCTGTTCAAGCGACTGGAACTGTGCCATGGCTGATCAGCCTCCTCAATGATTGCAATTTCCGGCACATTATACAGCCGGCGGCAGTGCGAGGCAAGGAGGTGCAGGGAGAAACAACACAAAAACATTGTTTGAACAAAAAAAACCTTGCATTGCGGAAACGATTATGCTATGCTCCGGTAAACCGTTGAAGAAGAGTGAGTACCGTTCCGGGAATCCTTCACAGAGAGCCGCCGGCGGTGGAAGCGCGGCAGGGAGCGGAAAGGGAATGGACTTCTGAGGGCGAGCAGAAAGGGCTTCCGAGTATGCGAGACGGAGACGACCCTCCGTAACCAAAGGTCCGCGTATGAAAGTACGCAGAGAGAGGGCGCATCAGCGCCAAGCCGGGTGGCACCGCAGGTTATGATGATTCAGACCTGTCCCAGCAAAAAAACTGGGACAGGTCTTTTCTGTCCCGCAAGAAAGGAGCCGTACATATGGCAAACAAGGAAATCCCCTACAAAATCTACCTGAACGAAGATGAGATGCCGAAGTATTGGTACAACCTGCGGGCTGACATGAAGAACAAACCCGCCCCGCTGCTGAATCCCGGCACGGGGAAGCCCATGACCGCAGAGGAACTGGCCGGCGTGTTCTGCGAGGACCTGGTCAAGCAGGAGCTGGACAACGATACCCGCGAATATCCTGTTCCGCAGGAAATCCTCGATTTCTACAAAATGTACCGGCCTTCGCCGCTGGTCCGCGCGTACTGTCTGGAAAAGAAGCTGAACACCCCGGCGAAGATCTACTATAAGTTTGAAGGCAACAATACCAGCGGCAGCCACAAGCTGAATTCCGCAATCGCCCAGGCCTATTATGCAAAGCAGCAGGGACTGAAGGGCGTGACGACGGAAACAGGCGCCGGACAGTGGGGCACCGCGCTGAGCATGGCCTGCGCATACTTCGGGCTGGACTGCAAGGTATACATGGTCAAGGTTTCGTACGAGCAGAAACCTTTCCGCCGCGAAGTGATGCGGGTTTACGGCGCCGACGTCACGCCGTCGCCGTCCATGACGACGCAGGTCGGCCGGAAAATCCTGGCCGAGCATCCCGGTACGACAGGATCCCTTGGCTGCGCGATCTCCGAAGCTGTCGAAACCGCGGTCGGCACACCCGGTTACCGCTACGTGCTGGGCAGCGTACTGAACCAGGTGCTGCTCCACCAGTCCGTGATCGGTATGGAAGCGAAGGCCGCTATGGATAAATACGGCATCAAACCGGACGTCATCATCGGCTGTGCCGGCGGCGGCAGCAACCTGGGCGGCCTGATTGCCCCGTTCATGGGCGAAAAGCTGCGCGGCGAGCAGGATTACGAGTTCATTGCCGTCGAACCCGCGTCATGCCCGAGCCTGACCCGCGGCGTGTTCGCGTACGATTTCTGCGATACCGGCATGGTCTGCCCGCTGGCCAAGATGTATACCCTGGGCTCCGATTTCATTCCGGCCCCGAACCATGCCGGCGGCCTGCGCTACCACGGCATGAGCCCGATCCTGTCCCAGCTGTATGATGACGGGATGATGAAGGCGGTTTCCGTTCCCCAGACCCGCGTTTTTGAAGCGGCGGAGGCATTCGCCCGCACGGAGGGCATCCTGCCGGCGCCGGAAAGCAGCCACGCCATCTGCGCTGCGATCGATGAAGCGATGAAGTGCAAAGAAACAGGAGAGGAAAAGACGATCCTCTTCGGGCTGACCGGCACCGGATACTTCGACCTGGTTGCATACCAGAAGTACCACGACGGACAGATGGACGACTATGTTCCCACCGATGAGGAACTGAAGCAATTCCGGGCACGGCTCCCGAAAATCTGACCAGGGCGTATCAATCAATCCGGAGGAAACATCAAATGGACATCCAGGAACTGCGCGCAAAGATCGATCATGTGGACGACGAACTTGTCCGCCTGTACGGCGAAAGAATGGACCTGGTCCGGGAGATCGGCCGTTATAAGCGGGAAAAAGGGCTGCCGGTGCTTGACACGGAGCGGGAGAGGAACCTCCTGAACCGTGTCGGCGAGAAAGCCGGCGAGGAAAACGAGAACGGCGTACGCGCCCTGTTCGGTTTCCTGATGGCCCAGAGCCGGACCAGCCAGCTGCTGGACGGCAGGAAGGAAAGCCGGATCGGGGAACAGATCCGGACCGCGCTGCGGGAGACGCCCGCATTGTTTCCCCCGAAAGCTGTTGTAGCCTGCCAGGGCGTGGAAGGAGCGTATTCCCAGAAAGCGTGCGAGAAGATTTTCTCCGCACCGTCCATCCTGTACTGCAGGGACTTTGAGAGCGTTTTCAGCGCCATCGAAAAAGGCCTCTGCCGTTACGGCATCCTGCCGATCGAGAACAGCCTGGCGGGCTCCGTGAACAGCGTGTATGACCAGATGATCAGGCGGCATTTCCACATTGTCCGCTCAGCCCGTGTGAAGATCGACCATACCCTGATTGCACCGCCCGGCGTACGCATGGAGGATATCCGGGAGATTTATTCCCACGAGCAGGCCATCCAGCAATGCTCACGGTTCCTGGAAGCCCACAGCGGCTGGCAGGTGAACGTATGCGCGAATACCGCGGCAGCAGCGAAGATGATCGCCGAAAGCGGCAGGAAGGATGCCGCGGCGATCTCTTCCGCAGCCTGCGCACCGCTGTACGGGCTGGATATCCTGGAGACAGAGATCCAGAACAACAGCAATAACCATACCCGGTTTATCTGCATTGCAAAGCAGCCGGAAATCTATCCCGGCGCGGACCACACCAGCCTGATGCTGGTCCTGCCGAACCGCCCCGGTTCCCTGTACCAGCTGCTGGGCCGCTTCAATGCCCAGGGCATCAACCTGACGAAGCTGGAAAGCCGTCCCATGCCGGGCAGGGATTTCGAATTCATGTTTTATTTCGACATTGACGCGTCCGTCTATTCCCCGGCGTTTACCCGCCTGATCGAGGAACTGGACGTGACACTGGAGCAATTCTCCTATCTCGGAAGCTATTCGGAACTTGCATAACCGGAAATCAACGAACGTTAACCATTGAAGATGAACCAAAGATCATTGTCAGGGTGTCAAGGGGGGTCGGTATGACAAGGTGATAAAAGAAAGGATGAATGAACATGTCTGAAAAGAGAGTGCTTAAAAGCGAGAAAACAAAGGGATTTTCCGTCCAGGACCTGATCATCGTGGCAGTGCTGCTTGCAGCAGGTACAGTATTGAAGCTGTTTGTCGGCAGCGTGATCAACTTCTTCGGCATGAAGCCGAACTTCATCATTGCTTCTTACTGCCTGGCCATCCTGCTGGTCCGGCCGAACCTGGCCGGCTGCGCAATCATCGGCATCCTGGCCGGTGCAATCTGCCAGTTCCTGCCGGGAACGCCCTGGCTGAATTTCATCTCCGAACTGCTGGGCGCCGTCACGATGTTCTTCATGATCAAGATTCCTTTCCGGGTGAAGAACCTGGACTTGAACCCCCTGCTGTCCACTTTCGTATCCACCGTGGTTTCCGGCGGCAGCTTTGTTATCTGCCTGCTGGTGTTTATGGGCGCGGACACCTCCAGCATGGTGGCTTATGTCCCGATCGTGCTGGGCACCGCGGCCATCGGCAGCGTGATTGTGCAGCTGCTGTACCTGCCGCTGAAAAAAGTGCTGAAGCGCTGACAGCTTTCAACGACCGGCGACCGGCGAATACGCCGGCTGCCGGAATATGCTTCGGGGAGTTCAGGCAATGATTACCATTCAAGATGTTTCCTTTACCTACAAGGATGAAAAAACGCCGGCGCTGAAGGAAACCAGCCTTACCGTTCCGGAAGGCGGATTCCTCGGCGTGATCGGGCCGGCCGGCGCGGGCAAGACCACGCTGGCCCGGGCAATCAGCGGAATGATTCCGCACCTGTATCCGGGAGATTTCTACGGAAGTGTGACCGTGAACGGCATGGATACTTTCGAAACGCCGCTCACGGACATCTCCAGGCAGGTGGGAACGGTGTTCCAGGATGTGGACAGCCAGATCATCTCCCCGATCGTGGAGGATGAACTGCTGTACGGCCTGGAAAATTTCGGTGTGCCGCGGGAAGAAATCCCGGACAGGATCGGGGAAGCGCTGCAGAAAGTCGGCATTCCGGACCTGCGGGAGCGGACGATCGGTTCCCTGTCCGGCGGGCAGCGCCAGAAGGTGGCGATTGCTTCCATTATCGCCCTGAAGCCGAAGGTGCTTGTGCTGGACGAGCCCACCGGGGAACTGGATCCCCGCAGCAGCCGGCAGGTTTTTTCCCTGCTGAAGGAACTGAATGAAGAGCAGGGAATTTCCGTGGTTATCATCGAGCAGAAGATCATGCTGCTGTGCGAATTCGCCAGGCAGCTTGCGGTGATGAACGAAGGCCGGATCGTCCGGCAGGGAGAAACACGCGAAGTGCTTGCCTTCGCAGAGGAGCTGCAGGCCCTGGGCGTCAACTGCCCGCGCGTCATGTCGCTTTCCCTTGCGCTTTCTGAAAAAACCGGGGAAAAGCAGCCCGTCTGTATCAACCTGGATGAAGCGGAAAACATGGTAAGGAGGCTGGTCAGATGATCCGGATGGAACATGTCAGCTTCGCGTACCGCGACCAGGGGCCTTCCGTGCAGGATGTTTCCTTCCATGTGGGGGAAGGTGAATTCGTCGCGATCCTCGGCGCCAACGGCGCCGGGAAAACCACTACGGTACGCCTGATCGACGGACTGATTAAGCCGACCGCCGGAAGGGTGCTGATCGGCGGGGCGGATACTGCGGAGAGCTCTGTCAGCGAACGTGCGCGCCGCGTGGGTTTTCTCTTCCAGAACCCGGACCGGCAGATCTGCAAGAACACCGTCCGGGAGGAGATCCTTTTCGGGCTGCAGACCGTGCGCACAGACGAGAGCGGGGAAGCGCTCCTGGCGCGCACGGAGGAAGTGCTGCGGGATTTCTCCTTCACCGGAGAGGAAGAACCCTTCGCCCTCAGCCGCGGGCAGCGCCAGCGCGTCGCCCTGGCGTCCATCCTTGCGGCGGAACCGGAGATCCTGATCCTCGATGAGCCGACCACCGGACTGGATTACCTCGAATGCTGCCATATCATGGACCGTATCCGCCGCATGAACGAGGAGAAACAGGTGACGGTGATCATGGTATGCCATGATATGGAAGTCGTGCTGGACTACGCGCAGCGCGCGCTGGTAATGGCCGGCGGTCAGCTGCTGGCCGACGGGCCTGTCCGGGAGGTTTTCAGGGACACCGCACTCATGGAGAAAGCTGCGATCCTGCCGCCGCAGATGATCGGCCTTTCCCTGCGCCTGGGCAGCGGCTTTGAACAGGCGGACACCCCGGAAAGCATGGCGGACGCCGTGCTGGCCTGGCGGAAGGGAGGCACACACCGTGAATAACCTCTTCCAGTACGTGCCGGGTCATTCCGTGATCCACAGGATGAATCCGGTGACCAAGATTTTTCTGACGATCGTGATCTGCGCCGCAGCGTTCATCTCCGGCAACCTGTTTTACCTGGCGGGCCTGCTGGCAGTGGACCTGATGATCGGTTTTATTGCCGGCGTACCGGAAAAAACGCTGGCCATCTTCAAAGGGCTGCTGAAAATAGCTGTTTTCCTGTTTGTGCTGCAGATCCTGCTGGTGCGCCAGGGCACGCCGGTATTCTGGATCATTACGGACCATGGCCTGCTGACGGCGGCACGGGTGGTGATGCGGCTGGTGATCGTATGCATGCCGCTGGCGCTGGTGCTTGCGGTCACGAGGATCAGCGACCTGACAAACGCGCTTGTGCAGGTGCTGCACGTGCCGTATCAGTACGCGTTTACCCTGTCCACCGCCATCCGTTTTATTCCGCAGTTCATGGAGGAAATGAGCGGGATCATGGAGGCGCAGACAGCCCGCGGCGTGGCTTTCGACAAGGCGCGGGGACTGAAGAAGTTCTCGATGATCCTGCCGCTGTGCGCGCCGCTGCTGATCACCTCCGTCCGGCGGACAGACCAGACAGCTGCCGCAGCGGAGGTCCGCGGCTTCCGCCTGCGGACCAGGACGTCCGGATACAAGCAGTATCCTTTCACAAAGCTGGACCTGGCCGCGGCAGCGTTCTGCGCGCTGCTGCTGGCGGGAGCGATCCTGCTGTAAGGCAGAAGGCAAAAAAGGGGACCGGCCGTCACGGCCGGCCCACTTTTGCGCCGTGCGCCCGGCGGCGCACGTTTCTAAAGGGTGAAAGTCCCGAACCCGCCCGGTAGTGGGAAGGGTACAGCCGAAGGCAAGGGTGTCCATCGCGAGGTGGAATCTGAAGGAAGCCGGATGTGGGAGCAGACTAACCACGGGCAAACCTCTGGCCTGACGAA
>Ga0310694_10001656_pt1 | contig 24621 bp, 25 predicted proteins | sample 174DNAGHGhighgp2_FD_203884 | JGI IMG/M metagenome (GOLD analysis project Ga0310694, IMG submission 203884) | Sheep rumen microbial communities from Palmerston North, Manawatu-Wanganui, New Zealand - 1742 DNA GHGhigh gp2 (v2) (version 2) | ecosystem: Host-associated > Mammals > Digestive system...
AAGGGCACGTCAGGATCGGCGGAAAGGACATGGGCGACGACCCGGCGGCCTGCAAGCGGATGATCGGGTACATGCCGGAAAAGCCGCCGCTGTATGACGAGATGACGACGGAGGGTTACCTCCGTTTTGTCTGCCGCCTGCGCGAGGTCAAAAAGCAGGCGATTCCCGGGCATGTGGAGGAGATCCTTACGCTGTGCGGCCTGCAGGAGGTCCGGAAACGGCTGCTGGGCCACCTGAGCAAGGGCTACAGGCAACGGGCGGGGATCGCCCAGGCCCTGTGCGGAGCGCCGGAAATCCTGGTTTTCGACGAACCGACGGCAGGCCTGGATCCGAAGCAGACGGTGGAAATCCGGGAGCTGATCCGCAGCCTGCGCAGCGAGCATACGGTGATCTTTTCCAGCCATATCCTGCCCGAGGTCCAGCAGGCCTGTTCTCGGGTGATCATCCTGGACGAGGGCCGTATGGCGCTGGATTATGACGCGAATGCCCCGAAAAGCGGGACGATGCGGGTGCGGCTGGAAATCTCCGGGAACGCGGAGAATGTGATGAAGCGCCTGCGCAGCGTGGAGGGCGTTACGAAGGCGGAGCTGCTTCCGGCGGAGGGCGACCTGGAGGAGGTTTTCCTGCGGACGGTCGGAGGGGCTTCGCGGGAGACCATAGAATAGCGGCCGGTGAACAGTGCCGGCAGCCGGGGCAGGACCGGGAAAGGAGGGGAACGCCATGAAAGCCGTCTGGAGGCGGGAAATGCAGGGGTATTTCTTTACCGCGGCCGGATATGTATTCCTGGGCGTTTTCCTGGCGGTATCCTCGGTGCTGTTCTACCTTGAGATCCTGAGCCAGCGGAGCGGGGATCTGCCGACATTCATCGGCGGGATGAGCTACCTGTGGATGCTGCTGAGCCCGGTGCTGACGATGCGGCTGCTCGCGGAGGAAAAACAGAAGAAGACAGACCAGCTGCTGCTAACGAGCCCGGTATCCCTGACGCGGATCGTGATCGGGAAATACCTGGCAGCGGTGACGATGCTGCTGATTGCTGCCGCGCTGACGCTCCTGTATGCCCTGATTGTGGCGATGTACGGAAGGGTTTATCCCGCGGAGCTGGCGGTCAACTACCTCGGGTTTATCCTGCAGGGATGCGCGTTTGCCGCGCTGGATATGTTCATGAGCGGATGCGCCGCGACGCCTGTCACCGCGGCGGTGCTGGCCTTCGGCGCCAATTTCCTGCTGTGGATCCTGGACCTGCTGGAGAACGCGGTGCATACGGAATGGATCGCGTCCGTGCTCCGCGCCTGCTCGCTGTACGCCCGGAACGAACCTTTCCTGATGGGCCAGCTGAGCTTTGCCGGAATCCTGTTTGACCTGTCCGTGGTCGCGCTGTTTATCCTGCTGACCGTCTATACCATGGACCGGAAACGCACCGGGCGCGCGGCGCGGAAAAGCGGGCGGTTTTCCGCCCTGCTCACCGTCCTGCTGGCCGGCAGCCTGGCCGCGCTGAATTTCGGCGCGGAACGGCTGGAAAAGCAGTACGGATGGCGCGCGGATTTTTCCTTCAACGGCATTTCCACCTACAGTGAGATCACCCGGGACACCCTGGCGCACCTGAAGCATCCGGTGCATATGTACGCGCTGTTCCGCAAGGGGGACGAAGACGCGCCGCTGATTGAACTGCTGGACAGGTATGCAGCGTCCAGCAGCCTTGTGGCATGGGAACAGGCGGATCCCGCCCTGAACCCGGTGCTGATCAGCCGGTACAGCACGGATACGGAAGTCCCCGGGGACCATTCCCTGATCGTCGCATGCGAGGAAACAGGAAGATGGCGTATTCTCGGCCCGGAAGACTATATGAACGTGGGCATGGACCAGGAAACGGGCGAATACACCTATTCAGGGTGGACCTATGAGCAGAGCATCACCGGCGCCATCCGTTCCGTGACGAGCGATACCGTGCCAAAGGTGGTGATCCTGCAGGGACACGGGGAGCTGGACGGCGGTACGGTGAAGCATTTCGACGGACTGCTGGCGGCAAACCTCTTCACGGTAACTTACGCGGATCTTTCCGATCCCGCCTGGACGCCGGATCCCGCGGACCTGCTGGTGTTCTTCAGCCCGCAGAAGGACCTGAACGAAGAGGAACTGGCGAAAGCCAGGGATTTCGCGGAAAAGGGCGGCAGTTTCCTGTTCACCTGCGACTATACGGATCCGATCGAAAAAATGCCGTCCTACGCGGCATTGCTGCGCAGCTACGGGATTGCGCCGCTGCAGGGCGTCGTGCTCGCGGACAGGGCCGCGGCGGGCACATATTACAACGGAAACAGGATGTACCTGATTCCGGAAATGTGCTCCACAGACCTGACGATGGACCTGATCGGCTCCGGGGAGGATACGTTGCTGCTGCCCGGAAGCAGGGCGTTCGCGGATCCGGGTGAAACAGACCGGAACCTGCAGGCGGCCGTGCTGCTCAGGAGCGGGGAAACATCCTACCTGAAGCAGCTGACCGCGGAGAGCACGAGCCTTGACCGGGCGGAGGGAGACGAAGGCGGGCCTTTTGCCCTCGCGCTGCAGGCAAGGCGCGTGACGGCGGAAGGCTATGTTTCCAGGGCGTGCGCCATTGGCTGCTCAGGAATGCTGACAAACGAACAGGTGTACGCGATGACGGACTGCCAGCCGCTGATCGTCCGGATGGCGGAGTTCCTGGTAGGCATGGAGTCGGACGCATCCGGCATCGCGGCGAAGGAAGCTGTGAGGCCGGCGCTGGGCGTCGGGAGCGTGCAGCCCGGGGCAATCCTGCTGGCGGTCCTGCCGGCGGGGGTCCTGCTGGCGGCATTTCTCGTGCTGCGCAGGCGCAGCGCGCGGTAACGGACGGATAAGGGAATATGCAGAAGGTAGAACGGAAAGAGCACAGGGAATCCGGGCCCCGCAGGCTGATCTGGCTGGCGGCGGCTTTGGTGCTGCTTGCGGGGAGCGTGGCCGCGGCGCTGCTGCTGGACCGGAAGCCCCCGGAGGTGCCTGAAAGGGAAGACCATTCCGGCCTGCTGATCAGCCGGGAGGCGGATGAACTTGTTTCCGTAACCGTGCAGCGGCGCGGGGAGGAAGCCTGGACCATGGTGCGCGGGGAGGACGGGACGCTTGCCCCGGAGGACGGCAGCGAATGGACAGCCGGTGGGGAACAGGGCCGGCTGCTCCAGGAAGCCATGACGTTGCTGGCGTACCAGGAGGTGCTGACAGAGGATCCGGAGGCATACCGGAATGACGCCGGCGCCTTTGGCCTGGATGAGCCGCTGGTGACCGTGACTGCCCGGTATACGGACGGCACGGAAGCGACGGTACGCGTCGGCAACGATACCGGCCTGGAGGAAGGCTGGTACTACATGACCGCGGACGGGGACGACAGGCTGTTTGCCGTTTCCTCTGGGATCGTGGACGGACTGAATGTCGAATACGCGCTGCTGCGGCCTGTACCCAGGCCAGAGATTTACGCGGCGCTGCTGGACAGGATCACCGTTACGGACAGGGACGGGAAGACCATCGCGGAATGGAAGCTGCAGGGAAAGATTACGGACCGTGACGCGGCCAGCCGGTGGGTGGTGTCAGCCCCGTTTACGTGCCCGGCGGACGAGGAAGCGATCAAAAACCTGAAGAAGAACGCGGAGAACCTCCGGCTGGGCGTTTATACGGCCGACGCGGACAAAGCGCAGCTGGAGGAATACGGCCTGGCACAGCCGGAGCGCACGCTGGAATTCCACATGGCCGCCGGGAGCACGGGAACGGTCAGCGAAACCGGCGTATATGACGTGCAGGAACATGGGGAAAAGACGGTCACGATTTATGCCGGCAAAGCCCGGGACGAGCTGGCCGATTATGTGCGGTTCGGGGACGAGGTGTTTACGGTCAGCCACTTTATCCTGTCGGCATTCACCGAACCGAACCCCATGAATTCAGCAGCGAGGTACCCGGTCCTGACGCCGCTGGCGTCGGTGGAAAGCCTGGCGGTGGAAGAGAACGGGGAAACCGTGGAATATGTGATCCGGGAGAAGGAAACCGCCGGGGAAGGGGACGGGGAAAAACGGGAAGTCCTGCTCAACGGCCGGGAGATTTCCTGGAGCGCGTTCGAGGCAGCATACGACAGGCTGCTGACTGTCACCTACAGCGGCACGCTGCCGGCCGGCGCGGAGTGGAAAGAACCGTATAAAAAATATACGTTCCGCACGCTGAGCGGCGGAACGCATACGGTGACCCTGAGCGACTGGGACGGCATCCATGATGCCGTTACCGTCGACGGTTCGACATTATTTTACCTGATTAAGGGCGGGATGACAGGGCTTCCGGTTGCAGGCCAATGATGTTCCTGCCGGTGTAAGCCACCGTATATACCGTTCCCGGTTCAAGCGCCGGGAGCGGTATTTCTTTGTCCCAGTAAAGAAGCATCTCCCGGGAACCGTGCTTGTCCGGATCACCGAGGAAAATCACGCTGCGGCAGTCGATGCCGTCCACAGACGAAATATCGGGTTCCGTGCGCGCATATTCCAGGGCCTTCGTGTGCGAACGGCCGGTGAGGGCGCTGTTCAGCAGGCGGCGGTAGCGGAAGAGCGGGGCACAGAACAGTTCCCCATAGAAGACGGCGAAGCAGCCGGCCGCACTGGCAGCGGCCATCGCTGCCCATTCCACGCGGGCAATCATGGCCCAGACAAACACGGCCAGCAGGACAGCGAGCACGGCAAAGAGCACCGTGAGGCGCTTCCGTACCTGCAGGTTGATATCATTCAGAGACTGTTCCGAATAGAATAGCTGCATCCTGGACCTCCTGTCGGAAATTCACCGTAAAAGCGCTACGCGCCCTCCATGTGCAGTTGGAGGGCGCGTCTGCTTTGCTTGATGTGCGGGAAAACAGAATCAGATCAGCTCGAGGATAACCATTTCGGCGGCATCGCCGCGGCGCGGTCCGAGCTTGTAGATGCGGGTGTAGCCGCCGGAGCAGTTCTTTTCGGCGTTGCGGGCTTTATACTTGGGCCCGAGTTCGCGGAAGAGCTTCTCCACGACGGGGTGCTTGTTGTCCTTGGTGCGTTCCTTGTATTCGGCCTTGTTCTCGTCGGCCTTCTTCTCATCCTTCAGGTCATACAGATAGGCCATCATGATGCGGCGGGCATGCAGCTTGGAAGGAGCGTCGTTCACGACGTCCAGGGTGATAAGCTGTCCCTTGTCATTATGGGTTTCCTTGGTGGCGGAAACCGTATTGTCGCATTCGCGCACAGCCAGCGTGATCATCCGGTCGGCAATCCGGCGGACTTCCTTGGCCTTGGAGATGGTCGTTTCAATGCGGCCATACCAGATCAGATTGGTCACCTGATTGCGGAGCAGCGCCTTGCGCTGATCAGCTGTGCGACCCAGCTTGCGTTGGTTAGCCATGGGGGATTCCTCCTACTCTTAGTCTTCGTTGGGTCGCAGGCCGAGCCCGAGTCCGGTGAGCTTCTGCTCAACTTCTTCAAGGCTCTTGCGGCCGAGGTTGCGAACCTTCATCATGTCATCCTGATTCTTCTGCACCAGCTCAGCTACGCTGTTGATACCGGCGCGCTTCAGGCAGTTATAGGCACGGACGGAAAGATCCAGTTCCTCGATGGTCATCTCCAGAACCTTGTCCTTCTTGTCGTCTTCCGGCTGGACCATGCTGACGGGCATCACCTGGTCGGTCAGGCCGATGAACAGGTTCAGGTGCTCGTTCAGGATCTTGGCGGCGCTGGAAATCGCCTCTTCGGGCTTCAGCGTTCCGTTGGTCCAGATTTCAAGGGTCAGCTTGTCATAGTCGGTGATCTGGCCTACACGGGTGTCTTCCACCATGTAGTTGACTTTCTTCACGGGGGTGAAGATGGAGTCGATCGGGATCACGCCGATGGGCATGCTGGCGGTCTTGTTCTTGTCGGCACTGACATAGCCGCGGCCCCGTTCGATGGTTACCTGCATCTGCAGGTGGGCATCCTCGTTCAGGGTGGCGATATGCAGGTCCGGATTCACGATTTCCACTTCATCATCCGTCCGGATATCACCGGCCTTCAGTTCGAAGGGACCCTTCACGTCGATATTGAGCTGCTTGGGGCCTTCCGCAAACATCCGGCAGGCAATGGACTTCAGGTTCAGGATGATCTCAGTGACATCTTCCTTGACTCCCGGGATCGTGGTGAACTCATGCTGCACACCTTCAATGTGCACGGACGAGACTGCCACACCGGGGAGGGAGGAAAGAAGCACGCGGCGCATGGAGTTGCCCAGGGTGTGGCCGAAACCGCGTTCAAGCGGCTCGACGACAAAACGGCCATAGGAACCGTTCTGGCCAACTTCGACGCATTCGATGCGGGCTTTTTCGATTTCGACGATCATTTCGTTTTGCCCTCCTCAATCGGGTCGTCCATTCATCATTAACGGGAGTAATATTCGACGATCATGTTCTCCTGGACCTCCAGGTCGATATCCTCACGAGTGGGAAGAGCGGCAACTGAACCGGCCAGGTTCTGGGCATCAAAGCTCAGCCACTTGGGGGTCAGGGTGCTGGTGCCTTCGCGCAGGGGCTTGAACATTTCCATTTCCTCGCTGCGCTTGCGCAGGGTGATCTTGTCGCCTACCTTGACCTGGTAGGAAGGGATATCCACCTTCATGTCGTTCACACGGATGTGGCCGTGGGTGACGATCTGGCGGGCCATGCGGCGGGTCTTGGCCAGGCCGAGACGGAACACCACGTTGTCCAGGCGCAGCTCCAGCAGGCGGAGCAGGTTGTCGCCGGTGATGCCCTTCATGTTGGCGGCCTTCAGGTAGTACTTATGGAACTGCTTTTCCAGGACGCCGTATACGAACTTCACCTTCTGCTTTTCCTGCAGCTGGGCGCCGTATTCGGAAACCTTGCGGCGACGGTTGCCGCCGGGATTGCGGTTGGACTTTTTATTGCCATAGCCCATGACGGCCGGGGAAATACCGAAGCTCCGGCACTTCTTGGCGATCGGCTGTTTGTTTACTGCCATTTCTGTCTGTCCTCCTTACATTACACGCGACGGCGCTTGGGCGGACGGCAGCCATTGTGGGGAATGGGCGTCACGTCCTTGATCATGTTCACATCGAGGCCGGCAGCCTGCAGTGAACGGATAGCAGCCTCACGGCCGGAACCGGGGCCCTTGACATAGACTTCCACCGTGCGCAGGCCGTATTCCATAGCAGCCTTGGCAGCGGTTTCAGCAGCCATCTGTGCGGCAAAAGGAGTGGATTTCTTGCTGCCGCGGAAGCCGAGGCCACCAGCGCTCGCCCAGGAAAGAGCATTGCCCTGGGTGTCGGTGATGGTCACGATAGTATTGTTGAAAGAAGAACGGATATGCGCTGCGCCACGTTCAACGACTTTGCGCTCACGGCGTTTACGCGTAGCCTTCTTCAGCTTTTGCTTAGGTGCCATTGATTTTCTCCCTCCGTAACCCGCTCTGTGGCGGGGATCAATTCAGTTGAAGCGGACAAAGCTTACTTGGTGGCCTTCTTCTTGCCGGCAATGGTCTTCTTCGGGCCCTTGCGGGTACGGGCATTCTGCTTGGTATTCTGCCCGCGGACAGGAAGACCGTGACGGTGACGAACGCCGCGGTAGCAGCCGATTTCGATGAGGCGCTTAATATTGAGAGACACTTCACGGCGAAGATCACCTTCCACCTTCAGATGATGCTCAATATAATCACGCAGCTTGCTGATTTCGGTCTCGGAGAGATCCTTTACCCGGGTGTCGGGATTGACGCCGACTTCCGCGAGCATCTTCTGCGACGTGGTCAGGCCGATGCCGTAAATGTAGGTCAGGCCGACTTCAACGCGCTTTTCTCTGGGCAGGTCAACACCTGCAATGCGTGCCATGTTAAGTATTACACCTCCGTATGTTTTGAAAAAGTGGCTCCACACACGCCCCGACAACCCTACCGGGACCAGGTGAAACACGACTCCGCGCCGGCGCCAGGTGAAAGCAAGCGCACGACAACACCACCCGGCCGCATTGGAAGGAACGGCAGGACGGTGCCTGAGAGAGACGGGTTGGTCCGCCGCCGGAACACGCATTCTTCAACGCGTGCAGCCGCCCGGAGGCAAACCAGGGTTAACTGCTACAGTTTATCACAGAGGGGTTTAAAACACAACATTTATTTTTGTCAAAATCTTAAATTTTTATAAACTTTGTTACAAAATTACGAAGTTCTTCTTTTTCATTGCCCACCTGCCCGTCCATGACCGCTTCCAGCAGCTGCCGGAGCGCTTCACCGACGGCAGGCCCGCGGAATCCAAGGGCTTTCAGGTCATTGCCGTCCACAGCCAGGTCTTTGAGGGTGTAGCAGGGATGCTCAGCCAGGAGTGCGTCAAGCGCATCCAGGCGTTCGGCCATCCTCCGGTCCTCCTTTTCCCGGGTGGTATAGCCGGTTGCGATCCGGTCCGCCCTGTGGATCATGATGAGCGCGCGGAAATCCTTTTCGCCGAAACGGTTCAGGCGGTGCAGCAGGAAGGAGCGGTCAAGGTTGACGGCGCCGCTTTCCGTGCGCATGCGCGTATCGTGGTGGCGGACCAGGCGGATGACCCGGTTCCGGGTTTCCCGGTCGCAGCGGAGGGCTTCGGTTACGCGCTCCGCGATTTCCGCGGAAGCAGCCTGGTGGCCGCGGTAATGGGCTTCGCCTTTCTCGTCCAGGGTGCAGACGGCCGGCTTGCCTGTATCGTGCAGGAGCATCGTCAGGCGCAGGTCAGCCTCCGGCGGGACGCCTTCGATGCCCTGGACCGTATGCTCCCAGAGGTCGTAGGAATGGTGGTGGTTCCGCTGGTCGTAACCGATCATCGGCCGGACGTCCGGAATGATGCAGCCGATGACTTCCGGATAAGCGCGGAGGATCCTCCCGGCGGCTTTGCCGCACAGGAGTTTGAACAGTTCCTCGCGGATCCGCTCCGCGGCGACGTTTTCCAGCGTCGGCGCGAGGCCGCGCAGGGCTTTGTCCGTTTCCGGGTCAATGGAGAAATCGTAAACCGAAGCGAAGCGGAGTGCCCGGAGGATCCTGAGGGCGTCCTCCGTGAAACGCTCGCGGGGCTCGCCTACGCAGCGGATGATCCGGCCGGCCAGGTCCTCCCGGCCGCCGAACAGGTCGACAAGGCCGGTGCGGGGGGAATACGCCATGGCGTTGACGGTGAAATCGCGGCGCGAAAGGTCGCCCGCCACTTCACGGACGAAGGACACTGAATCCGGATGGCGATGGTCGGTGTATGTCCCGTCAGTCCGGAAAGTGGTTATTTCATAAGGAATACGGTCTGCAATGACGGTGAGCGTACCATGCTTCAGGCCGGTTTCCGCTGTGCGTTCGCCGCGGAAGACTTCCTGCATTTCCTCCGGCCGGGCGGAAGTGCACAGGTCCCAGTCATGAGGCCTGAGGCCGAGCAGGGAATCCCTGACACAGCCGCCGACGGCATAGGCGGAGAAACCGGCCTGCTCCAGGCGGGTGATCAGGTTTTCAACGGTGCGGGGAAGATCCATCGGCAGATCCCCTTTCATGCATGGTTCCCGGTTCCTGCCTGCGCCGGGCGCGGCACAGGCAGGAACCGGGCGCAGGTTTTATCGTATATTCATTATTATAATGTAAACGGGGCTTTCGTCAAATGGTTGAACTGAAGGCAAAAAGATGATATTTTTATGGCATTGGCAAGGAGGCGGGGCGGATGGCATCGCAGGCATACAGAACGGAACACGATTCCATGGGAGAGGTCCGCGTACCTGCGGACAGGTACTGGGGAGCCCAGACGGAGCGGAGCCGCAACAATTTTCCGATCGGCGCCGGCAGGGAACCTATGCCGGAAGAGATCATCCGCGCCTTTGCGCTGCTGAAGGAAGCCGCCGCGCGGGCAAACCGCGAGCTTCGGCCGGAAAAAATGACTGAGGAAAAATGCCGTGCCATCTGTGCTGCCGCGCAGGAAGTGCGCTCCGGGAAACTGGGCGGGCATTTTCCGCTGGTAGTATGGCAGACGGGGAGCGGCACGCAGAGCAATATGAACGTCAACGAGGTGATCGCAAACCGCGGCAACGAGATTGCCGGAAAGCCGCTGCTTCATCCGAACGACGACGTGAATATGAGCCAGTCCTCCAACGATACATTCCCGACGGCAATGCATATCGCCTTCGCGATGGCCGTCGCGGAGCAGGTGCTCCCCGCGCTGGGCGCGCTTGCATCAACGCTGCGCCGGCTGGAGGCAGAAAACGAGGGGATCCTGAAGTGCGGCAGGACGCACCTGCAGGATGCGACGCCGGTTCGCTTTTCCCAGGAGATTTCCGGATGGCGCGCAAGCCTGGAAAAGGATGACGCAATGATCCGGGCGGCGATGGAACCGCTGCTCGGCCTGGCCCTTGGCGGCACCGCAGTGGGAACCGGGCTGAACGCTCCGGAAGGATTTGACCGGCTGAGCGCGGCCTGCCTCGCGGAAATGACGGGCATGCCGTTCCGTACGGAGGAGAACAAATTCCATGCGCTGACATCCCTGGACGAAGCGGTCTGCGCCCACGGGGCCCTGAAAGCGCTGGCGTGCGACCTGATGAAGATTGCCAACGATATCCGCTGGCTGGCCAGCGGGCCGCGCCTGGGACTGGGGGAGATTACGATTCCCGCGAACGAACCCGGATCTTCGATCATGCCGGGCAAGGTGAATCCGACCCAGTGCGAACAGGTTACCATGGTCGCGCTGCAGGTGATGGGAAACGACGTGACCGTCGGCATGGCGGCCAGCCAGGGAAATTTCGAACTGAACGTTTTCCTGCCGGTGTGCGCTTACAATTTCCTGCAAAGCGCGAGGCTGCTGGCGGAAAGCATGGCATCGTTCAACGAACGGTGCGTGAGCGGTATCAGGGCCAACCGGGAAAAGATGGCTTACAATGTGCAGCAATCGCTGATGCTTGTGACGGCGCTGAACCCGGTGATCGGATATGAGAAGGCTGCGCAGACCGCGCAGAAAGCCTTCCGGGAAGGCATTTCGCTGAAGGAAGCATGCGCGGCGCTTGGATTCCTGACGCCGGAAGCGTTTGACGAAGCGTTCCATCCGGAAAGCATGGCATGATGCAGCGGCCACCGGGCAGTGGCCGGACAAATAAAGGGCGGTGAGGATGCAATGACAGAACGGCTGTATTATGACGACGCGTACCTTTGGGTGTTCGACGCAAAGGTCACCGCGGTACGGGAAGGCAGGAAAAAAGGCACCTGGGAAGCAGCCCTGGACCGGAGCGCTTTCTATCCCACATCCGGCGGACAGCCGTTTGACACCGGGAAGCTCACCTTTGCAAACGGCGAAGCGGCTGTGACCGATGTGGAAGCGGACCGGGAGGGTGAGGTATGGCACACGGTGGACCGGATGATCCCGGAAGGGACGGAAGTCCGCGGCGTGATTGACGGCGCGAGGCGGACGGACCATATGGAGCAGCATGGCGGCGAGCATATGCTGGCAGGCGCGATCTGGGAAAAGCTGCAGGGTACGACCATCGGACTGCACCTGGGCGCGGAGGACTCCACGATTGATGTAGCGCTTCCCGGGGAACGGACACACCTGACAGAAGAAGAGATCCTCATACTGGAGGATACCGTGAACGCGCGGATCCGGATGGACGCGCCGATCCGCTGCTGGTTCCCGGAACCGGATGAACTGGCATCCCTTCCGCTGCGGAAACCCCCGACGGTGAAGGAGCATGTCCGCATCGTGGCGATGGGAAATTTTGAAATGGTCGCCTGCGGCGGTACGCATCCGTCCTCGACGGGCCGCATCGGCCTGCTGAAAATCCTGTCGGTCATCCCGGCCAAGGGGAAAGCGCGGGTTTCCTTTGCCTGCGGCGGGCGCGCGGCGGCGCTGTTCCAGAAATACATGCGCTGCGCGGATAAGGCGGGCGCTGCGCTGAGCTGCCCGGTGGAAAAACTGAGCAGGACGGCAAGCGAGCTGAAAAGCCGCCTGGCGGAGGCGGAACGGAAGGCCAACCGCTTCGAGACCAGGGAGTTGCTGGAGGCATTCCGGCAGGCGGAGATTGCGGAGGACCTGAAGGGAATTGCAATTGCCGCGGTCGTGACGGGAGAGACGGACGCGCGGGCTGTTTCCGCAGCGGTGAGCGAATACATTTCGGAACCCGGAAAACTGCTCCTGCTTGCAGCCGGCGAAAGGCTTACGTTTGCGAGATCCGCGGACGTCAGGATCGATATGGCCGAACTGATCCGCCGCGTCGGGCGGGGAGGCGGCAGGCCGGACATGGCCGGCGGCGCCGGCATCCCCGAGTGCGTGCATGTTGCCAGGAAAATCCTGAAAACTGAAATGAAATAAGGTCCGGAGGGAGCAAGGAATATGGCTGAGAAGGAATTGATCCGGATCCGCTGGCATGTGGACCGTTCGGAGGATCCGGCCAGGTATATGCTGATCTGCGAGGATCCCGCCCACCAGGACCTGCAGGTGAGCGTTTCATCGGCGGAAATGACGGAACGCGTGGCCAAGGCAAAACTGATGCAGGCGATGTTTGAGCTTGGCAAGGAGAAGGGAATTGAACCGCAATACCTGCGGTTCAAGATCAACGGAATCGAGGAATAAAAAAACTGCCTCCGCAAAGGAGGCAGTTTTCAGTTCCGGGTTTATTTAACGATCAGCAGCAGGATGGACAGCACCACGAAGACGGCGGCGGCAATCTTTGTGCCCAGGGCCAGCTTCGCTTCCAGGGTCTTGGACTTCGCCTTGCTGAAATAGCTGTCGCTCTTGCCGGACAGGGCGCTCAGGCCATCCTCCTCAGAGGACTGGAGCAGAACGGTCACGATCATAAACAGTGCCGTAATAATCAGCACGATGGAAATTGCAGTCACCATAGAAATAACCCTCCTTACAAGTCAGCCAAACGATCATAACACAGCAAATGTCAAAAAGCAAGCAGTTTTTCCGATCAAAGATCCCGGTTCTGCTTTCTGGCGGCCAGGGCAGCCAGGCAGCATTCCTTGCTCCGTTCAATATGCTGCTTCATCAGGGACTCGAAAGCCGGAAGGTCCTTTTTCTCAACCAGGTCCACCAGGCGGTGATGCTCTTCGTGGGCGGCGCTGCGGCGGTTTTCCTGCTTGATGGCCATGGAGGAGAAGCGGCGGATGTATTCATCCTGCCCCTCGATGACCCGCAGGATCCGGTTCTTTCCGGAAATGGCGGTCAGCGCGGAATGGAATTCGCGGGCCAGGGGGGAGATGGATTCGATGTCGTCCTTCTCCATAAACCGGTCCATCTCTGCGAGTTTTTCCCGCAGGGAGGCGATGTCTTCGGCTGTGGCGTTTTCAATAATATAAGGAAGCGTCAGCATTTCCAGGGAATTGCGGATGGTGTAGATCTGATCCACGTCTTCCGTGGTGAAGGCATGGACGATGACGCCGCGGCGCATCACATATTCCACCAGTCCGTCGCGCTCCAGCTTGCGGAGGGCTTCGCGCAGGGGCGTCCTGGAAATATGCAGGCGGTCCGCATACTCCGTCTCAACAATACGCTCCCCGGCGGGTATTTCCCCTGTGATAATGGCTTTCTTCAGCACATCGTATGCGATCTCACGGATCGGGCGGCTCTCCATCATCGGCTGGAAAGTGAAGGACATAGAATAACCTCCTCAGGTGTGCAGTTTTTTTTCTGCACTTTGGATAATTAATACATCAAAAATACACGATTGTCAAGATACAGGCCGAAACGGGACGGCAATGGGGAAAAAATACCCGAAACGGCGTCCTGCAAGGCCGGGCCCGTGAAAGAAACGCTTTCCAACCCGGGGAAAATCGGGTATGATGCAGGCATCAGAGAAACAAAGGCAGGCGGGAAGGTATATGCAGGACATCTTGTCGGTTGGCGAAATGCGGATGAGCGATGCCGCGGCGATTTCATCGTTTGTTCCGGGAATGGAGCTGATGAGGCGGGCCGGGGAGGGCATTTTCCGCGCGGTCCGGTGGAAGCCGCCGGTGGCAGTTGTTTGCGGCACAGGCAATAACGCAGGGGACGGATATGTTACGGCCATGATGCTCCGGGACGCCGGGATCGCGTGCGAGCTTTTCCTGCGGGAAGAGAAATTCACCCCGGACGGGAAATTCTGGTTTGGCTGCTGCGGGGGAATTCCTGTGCGGAAATGGGACGGGACGGAAACGCTGCAGGGGTTCGGCACCGTCCTGGACTGCATTTTCGGCACCGGATTCCACGGAAAGGCGGAGGGCGAGGCGGCCCGGATGATCGGCCTGATGAACAGCAGCGGCGCATATGTTGTCAGCGCGGATATCAACAGCGGACTGAACGGGGACAACGGCCTCGCGGAGGAAGCGGTAAAAAGCGACCTGACCGTCTGCATCGGCAGCTGGCAGCCGGGGCATTTCCTGAATATGGCCGGGGACCTGATCGGCAGCAAAGTTTGCGTGGATATCGGCATCCCGCCCCTCGGGAGGGGCATTAAACTGTTTGAGGGAGAGGACGCCGCAGCGCTTTTTCCCCCGCGGAAGCATTTCAGCCACAAGGGGGATTACGGGACGATCGCCCTTATCGGCGGTTCGATCCGGTATTCCGGCGCAATCCGGCTTGCTGCGCTGGCCAACGCGGGCATGCGCGCAGGGGCGGGAATTGTCCGCCTGTGCACCCCGAAAAGCCTGTGCGGGATGATGGTTCCTGAAATCCTGGAGGCAACGCTGTTCCCGCTGGACGATGAGGATGGATCGATGGTATTCCGGGAGGATCATTTCCGGGAAGCCCTCAGCGGAACCCGTACAGCGGCATTCGGGATGGGCGCGGGGAATACGGAAGAAACGCGGAAGGCTGTGCAGTACCTGCTGCACGAATATGAAGGCACGCTTATCCTGGATGCGGACGGCCTGAACGCACTGGCAGCGGACGGATGCGGCGGGCTTTCGGACGCCCGCGGGAATGTCATCCTTACTCCGCATCCCGGCGAATTTTCCAGGCTGAGCGGGAAGCCGACGGAGAAGATCCGGAACAATCCGATTCCCCTGGCGGAGGAGTTTGCGCGGAAGCATGGTGTTACACTGCTTCTGAAAGGAACGGCGACGATCGTTACGAACGGAACGAAGACGTACATCACAGAGCGGGGAGCGCCGGGTATGGCGTCCGGCGGGAGCGGGGACGTGCTCAGCGGGATCCTGGCTGCCGTTGCTGCAGTGAATCCGGACACACCGGTGGAAGCTGCTGCCGCGGCTGCCTGGGTGAACGGAAGGGCCGGCGAGATTGCCCAGGACAGGATGGGGGATGTCTCCATGACAGCCGGGGATACGGCTGCGGCCATTCCGGAAGCCCTGAAAGAAATCAGGCAGTGAGAGAAAAAGGCGCCCGTGCTCAGCCGAGCACGGGCGCCTTTTCACGGAAACAGGTTATTCCAGCAATTCTTCGATTTCTTCCATAAGGTCTTCAATCTCATCCAGGTCTTCCAGCCAGGCTTCATATTCCTCGCTTTCATCATCGTCCGGTTCCTGCGACTCGACTTCGCTGTAGAAGCTTTCCAGCTGTGCATACAGGTCCCGCAGGCTCTGCGGATCCAGCGCGGAAGGGTCCGGAAGATTACTGAGATCAAAACGCATCGGTATCCGCCTCTTTTCCTGGCTTGAATAGCAGGGTCCGGCCGTTAACGGGCAGCGCCGGTGACCTGGACGACAGGCGCATTGAAGCCCTCCTTGGATGAAACAATAAAGACACCGCCGTCGATCTGGAGGACAGAGGCGGCCGCGATACCGTCGTCACCGGCGATGATGCTGAAAGAACCGCCGCCGATATAGACGTATCCGAGCATGTCATCGTCCTTGTTCTCGGCGTGGATTCCGTCGGTGCCGGCAGCCAGCGAGAATACTCCGTCTGCGATCCGAACGGAGTCGTTGGCGGAAAGCGCTTTTTTCCCGGCCTGGATTGTATATGTTCCGCCGGTAATCTTCAGGTCATCCTTGCAGACAATGCCGTGGGCAGAAGAGGAGACAGACAGGGCAGCGGTTCCGTTCAGCACGGTATCCTGTTTTGAAAAAATAACGCCGTCCAGTTTAGTGCTCCCGTCTTTCCGGAAGGCCCCGGTGACGGACAGGGAGCTGTCTGCAACCGTTGTGATGAAGACTTTGTCCGCGGTGATGATATAAATGCAGGGGAAATCCGTATTGGAAACAGACAGGCCGTCCAGTACAATATTCACTTTATCCTCAGCGCCGGCTTCCACATAGACGGTCATTCCTGCGGCTGTACCGGAAAAAACATAAGTGCCTTCCTTCGTAATATGGTAATCCTGGCCGTCAGCGACAACGACGGATTCCGCTCCCGTGAGATCGGGAACCTGGACCAGGTCACGTTCCGTGAAAAGGTCTTCCGGACGGAATACCGGGTCTGTTCCGTAGGAGACAGCGGCAGCGGTTCCGGAAACCACGGCAAGAACAAGGACAAGGGCAAAGATACGGGCAACGCATTTCATCATTGATTTTTCCATCCTTTCATCCGGTATTCCGTAAGCTTCCGATCAACGAAGCTTCTGCACAATGAAGCATTCAGGCGCTCCTTCGCCGGCATTCAGGAATACCTGCCGAAGGACGTTGTACTCCCTGTTTGACAGGGAGGAAAAGAGCGGGACCAGCATTTCCAGTTCACGGCCGCCTTCAGCATGCCCGGGATATGCGCAGACCGTCAGGATTCCGCCGGGCCGGAGTAAATGCAGGGCGCTTCGAACCGCTTTTTCCGTGGAACTGCACAGGGTTGTCACGCTGTGGCTGCCCCCGGGGAGCCAGCCGAGATTGAAGACCACCGCAGATACAGGGCCTGGGACATGCTCTGCAAGATCCGCGTGGCTGGCACAGAAGAGTGCCGCACGGCCCAGAACCCCGTGCTCCTCCAGCAGCTTTCGGGTGGAATCCAGCGCGGTTTCCTGAATATCAAAAGCAAATACGCGGCCTTCGGGACCGACCTGTTCAGCAAGAAAAAGGGTATCATGCCCGTTTCCCATGGTTGCGTCGACAACGGTATCCCCGGTGTGCACAGCCCGCTCCAGCGCATCCCTTGCGAGGAAGCGGGCGGATTTCAGTTCGTAAGCCATTCAGTATCCTCCGGCTGCTTTTCCAGCATGGAAGTATTATAACTGCGAAAAGGCAGGAAAAAAAGATTTGACACCGACCTTTCTGTGTGATAATATATTTGAGCTGCAAAGACAGCATGTGGGCTCGTAGCTCAGCTGGATAGAGTGTTTGACTACGAATCAAAAGGTCGTGGGTTCGAATCCCGCCGGGCTCACCAAGAAAATCCTCGTAGGCCTTGTAATTTCAAGCCTTGCGAGGATTTTTCTTTTTGTATCTAAAATGGAAAATATTGGCAATTATGCCCCAAAAAACCGGTCTTTCTCTTGCTATTGATACCGTATTGATACCGATTTTTCCGTCTTTTTGGTGTTGTTATCATTCATTTTTGTCTTACAAAAGTGGAGTGCGATGGCATGATAACAACATTTTTAGACACGATCCTCATATTGCAGTCAATTCGGAACATGATATGGATGCCCAAAGCTTTGATGCAAATACCGAGATTTGCCGGCCCAAATATATCACATCAAAGAGTGCCCTGCAATCTGCTGCAAGGGCTTTTCATTGGCTGCCGCTAATGGCTGTCAGCCAAACGAATGCAATAAATCTTATTTCACCTGTTGCGACACAATTCATAAGACTGTTTTATGTTTTTCGAGTTTTTGTCCGCCCTCACTTTCGCAGAAAAGAAAAACGCGGCTGGTTTACAGCCGCATGCGATATGGAAACAATTCGTAAGGGACAGATTATTCTGCTTCGGAGACCAACTGAATAGAAGCCATGACAATTTTTACGATTTCCTGGAAATCCTCGTTGTCAATCGGAGCAAAAGAAATGGTCAGGAATGTATTGTCATTCGCGTTGAAATAAACCAGGCTGGAGCTTTGAACTCCGTCGGCAGTCAGCAAGTCGTATTCAATCGCAGGGATTTCATTGATGGTGATTTCAGCAATACCGGTAGCGCCGGCTTTCTGCAGTTCATCAATGAGATATTCCACGTTGTTGTCACCCAGGGACTGATAGGTACCGACAATACGGTATCCGGCTTCATTCTGCAGGATGAAAAAGATGCCGGCTGCTTTCTGTTCTTCGGTAATCTCAACAGCCTGGAAGGAATCCGGAATATACATTCCCATGGAATAGACGCCCAGGTTCTGGATGGATCCCGGATAATTCGCAGCTTCTTCCTCGACTTGTTCCCAGCTGACTTCGACAGCTTCATCAGCTAAGGCGCAGCAGCTGCACAGCAGGCACAGGATGGTTAACAGAGCAAACAGTTTCTTCATGGTTTTCCTCTTTTCCCGGGGCTGGTCCCCCGCTATGATCCGGTTCGTTCTGGGAACAAACCTTGGGTATTATACAGGCATTTTCTGCGTTCATAAAGGGAAGAACACAGAGAAAACAATTGTTTCTCTTATTCCTTCACAGGGAGCGTGACCGCGGCTTCACCGACACCTTCGCCGGAAACAGCCAGCCGGATCTGCCCGGGCTTCCAGCCTGCACGCAGCACAGCCATGGCCCGGCCATGCCAGGTGGTAAAGCGGCCTGCCGTATAGTTTTCCGGCGTCTTAAAAGCTCCGGAGCCGAAGCCTGCCAGCACAGCTTCTCCTTCTGCATGGGCGTCCAGAAGAACCTGCGCGTCGGGGACCAGGCTGCCCTCCGCATCCAGTACTTTTACGCCTACGTAGCACAGGCTCTTTCCATCCGCCTGCAGCGCTTCTGCCTCCGGCGCCAGCTCAAGCCGTACCGGCCGGCCCGCAGTTACCAGCTGATCCCGGGAAACCTCCTGCCCGTTCCGCAGGCTGACCGCTTCCAGGGTGCCCGGCGTATAGACCGTTTCGAAGCAGAAAGACTTCGGCAGTTCGGGTACTTCGTTTTCCCCGGCTTTCAGGCGGGCGATTTCCTGTCCGTTCAGGAACAGGGCTACCTCTTCCGCACCGGAGAAGACGACCACCCGTACAGGTTTGCTTTCCTGCCCCCGCCAGGTCCAGCAAGGCTCCACCCCGATGAATCCCCAGGCGGAGAGCATCTCTGTTTTGCTGAAAACTGCCGGGTCATAGCTGAAAAGGCCTGTCCGGCTGCTGCCGAAAACAACGCTGCGGTAAACGCCCTGGGGGCGCACATTTCCCAGGATGTCATAATCCGCATCGTTTGCTGTACGCCAGGGGAAGCTGATTCCGTGGGACATCAGCGCAAAGGGGCCCTGCTTCAGCAGGGGGTCTTCCGGGTCCAGGTAAACGGCACGGCCAATGCCCGCTTCCCCGATATAATCCCAGGCTGTCCAGGTGAATTCCCCGATGACGTAGGGCAAACGCTCGATCATGGGCCAGTGCAGGCCTACCTCCTTCGGGAAGTTCTCGCTTCCCAGGATAATGCGTTCCGGGTAAAGCTCGTGATCCTGTTCGTATTTTCCTTCCAGATAGTTATAACCTACCAGGTCCAGGCCGGCGGTAAACGGCTCGGTTACCTGTTCCCACATCAGGTCCTGTTCTCCCAGCACATCGGCATTCTGCGCCCCTCCCGGAACCGCGAATGTTGCTTTTGATAAAATGCTTTTGATAAAAAAATTATACACGATCCAGGCTCAAAAGGAAATACCAAACCGGGATCCCTGCACACTGCGCACCGTTTTCCCATTTCCTGTTTGCGCACAAACCGTGCGGCGCCGCAAACATCCCTGCTGCGACACGCGCCTGCACATGGTTGACATTGACACATTGGCCAACAACTGGTATTTTTACATATGTACGTGTTTTCTTTTTCTGTAAAACGAAAATTCAATATTCTGAAGGAGAAGATGCATCATGTTCGGAAAGGAAAGAATCAGGGAACTTGAAACCAGGCTGGGGGAATTCCGGAGTAAGCTGGACAACGCGGAGAAGGAATCCAAGGAACTGCAGGAAAAGGTAAAGGACGCGGCGGCAAAGATCAAGGAGCAGGAGCAGAAGATCGCTGACAGTATCCGCGAGCTGGAGGCCGCGGCGGCGGAAAAGCTGGAACTGAAGGAGAAGCTGGAGGCGGCTGCCGCGAAGATCGACGACCTGGAAAAGCGCGTCGCGGATAACGAGCTGGAGAACCTCAAGGCCCAGTCCAGGCAGAAAATTGTGGAGTTTGAAGGACTGAAGGGACTGTATAACGACAAGATCCGGGAATTTGAGGATTCCAAAACCGCGGCGGAGGAAGAATTCGCGAAGGAAGCTGCCAACAAGCGCAACGACCTGGCGGAGGAAATCAGGGAGAACCGGGAAAGCAATGAGAAGCTGGTCAGCGAAACCATTTCCACTTTTGCCGGCAGTTATTCCTATTACCTGAACCAGATCCGTACCCTCATGGACGCCCTGAGCAATGCTGCCAAAGAAACGGGCGAAAAGCTCTTCGAAGGCGACACGGGCAATATCCGGGAACGCTTCGGCAGCGCCATTGTGGAGCATCTGCGCAGTGACACGGAAGGGCTGAAGCAGAATTCCGGCGACGTTCTGCTGATCGGCACGGAGGAAGCCGCGGACTGCTGCAGCGAAGCCGCGGAAGCAGCAGGGGAAGCCGCGGAGTGCTGCTGTGAAACTGTTGAAGAAGCTGTCAAAGAAGGAGAATAAGACGTGAAAAAGTGGATCTATTGCCTGTGCTGCCTGCTGGTGGCCGCGGTCCTTGTCATCGTGATCATCACGCAGAATAAAAATTCCACCATCGACAACCTGAACAAGGATCTTTTTGAAAGCCGCACCAAGGTCAACGACCTGGAGGAGCGGGCTGCGGAAAACGAGAAGAAAATCCAGGAGCTGGATGCCCAGGTGGAGGATCTGACCGCCGAGCGGGATGACCTGCGCGCCGGCCGGGACCAGCTGGCTGCCGATAACGGCCGGCTGACAGAATCCCTGGATGCCATGAACCGGAATCTTTCCTCCTCCCAGGAAAAACTCCAGGGCATCCTCTATATCCTGACAGACGGGGAGCAGGGAACCTTCGAAGGCCTCCTCTCTCCCTTCATGAAAATCTTCACGGACGCCGGGCTGGAGAGCCCGTACTTCGCGGCGGTGGACCACGTGACGGAACACCGGCTGATGGCGCCCATGGGCGAGGAAACCTTCGGGGTTGCCGAAAAAGCCACTCTGGGCGAATTCGCGCTGGGATGGGCGGCGATCCGGAACCTGCCGGGCGGGCAGCCGGAAGCTGTCGCGGCGCTTCTGAACGCGGAAAAAGCAATGCTCAGCGCCCAGGCTCCGGCGGAAGCACCCGCGGCTGAAGAAACTCCCGCAGAGAAACCTGCTGCCGAGGAAGCCCCGGCGGAAGAAACTGCAACAGAAGAACCTGCGGCAGCAGCACCTGCTGCCGAGGAAGCCCCGGCGGAAGAAATTGCGACAGAAGAACCTGCGGCAGCAGCACCTGCTGCCGAGGAAGCCCCGGCGGAAGAGCCTGCGGCTGAAGAACCTGCAGCGGAAGCACCTGCAGCCGAGGAAGCCCCGGCGAAAGAGCCTGCGGCTGAAGAACCTGCAGCCGAGGAAGCCCCGGCTGAAGAGCCCGCGGCTGAGGAACCTGCAGCGGAAACACCCGCTGCCGAGGAAGCTCCGGCAGAAGCACCTGCGGCCGAAGAAACGTCTGCAGAGGAACCCGCTGCCGGGGAAGTTCCGGCGGAAGAGCCTGCGGCGGAGGACGAGAATACGGTGCTGACGCGCGAACGCCTCCTGACCCTGTGCAAAGCAGTCTGCTATGAGAACAACTGGGAAATTCCGGAGATCGTTCTTCCGGAATCCGCGGAAACCGACGCGAACCGCGGCGACCTGGCGATCGTCCTGGAAGCCCTGGATCAGATTGGGAAATAATCGGACGGAGCCGAACGGAGGAGACTCCCGCGTTCGGCGGTAAAAGGAAATTCCGGCTGCGAAGGCAGCCGGAATTTTTCAGGTATGACGCGCCTGTCCGTGAATGAAAGGCCGTTCTTAATCATCAGCTTTCCGAATCAGAACCCGATCTTCCTGATTTCCTCAACAAGGTTCCTCCCGTAAACCTCAGCGCCAAGTTCATTGGGATGAAGGTTATCCCGGAAGTATTCCGGAAGATGCGGTACAAGCCGGAACCCATCGATCACTTTCACGTTTGGATAGCGGCCGGCGATTTCCGCGACGTTTTTACAAAAACGGGTCAGAACCGGAAGACCGTCGGGAACATCCCCGCGCCACAGGGGTGTGATGCACAGGATCGGGATCCTGCTTCCGTAAATCCCAATCAGGGTTTCGTAAAACTCTTCCACATCCTTCATCGTTTCGCAGCCGAATTGGTTTGTTCCGAGAGCTACGATGATTTTGTCCGGGGTATATCCGTTCATTTTCATCAGGGAATTCTTATCATAAATATATCCGCCGATTCCCTGGTTGATGATGTCGTAATTCAGCAGCCTATTGGCGACGCTGACATAAGTCATGGCAGAGCGCAGAGGACCGTATCCCTGGGTAATCGAATCGCCGAGCCACAGTACTTTTTCATTTTTCATCGCCGGAGTCCAGGAGCCGTCAATCTCGCAATTCCGTATCAGTACCGTCGCGTCTGCCGGAAGATAGATAACAATATTCTTTTTCCCTTCGGGAAGATGCCATTTCAGCGTCCCTTCATCCGGAAGGTCCCTGACGTAACGGATTTCTGTGATCAGTCCGTCCACCGCCAGTTCAAAGGTATCCTGCGATCCTGTCCAGATGAACCGGTATTCGAATGAAATCATCCCGGCGGTTGTGGTCAATTCCAGTGTCTTTGCGGAGGTCGCCGTGCACCGGTCATACCAGAAGTCAAGGCCTTTTGCGATGCAGGACTCAAAATAATCCATCTGTTCCTGCGAATACTGAAAAGCCCGCAGCCAACCTTCTTCAGTTTCCTGAAAAGCATAGGCTCCATGGTAGATTTTTTGCAGTTCCCTGGTTGTCATGACCTGTTCCTCCTCTGCAATCCTGGGATATGGTTTAATTAATCCCTGATCTGCTGATCGTGCGGCAGATTCAGCGTTGGTGACTCAATTTCGGAAGACTATCCTCCGGTTTTCCGAATGGCCGGGATCCCAATAAAGTGTAATTCGTTATTCAATGCCGGATAATCCTTCATACGCAAAATCCGATCTGTTGCCCAGATATCTTTGACCGGCTGAAGATCGGGCTGCCATTACCAGACCAGGATCCGTTCTTCGGGGGCGATATACATCGGCGTTCCTTCTTTTACAGACGGATAGGTCTCATAGAATTCGTCAAAGTGCGCCAGGGTAAAGTTGCCCCGTACATGATACGGGGGATGGGGATTCCAGCCTGCAAGCTTGTCGGGATGGGCGTCATAACCGTATTCAAAGTAAAAATCTGCAACTGTGAAGCGGCTGGTTACGTCTGCTCGCCGAAAACGCTCTTCCGGCGAACCAGGCGGGTAAAGACCTCCACCTTCAGCGGCTTCAGGCTGTGGCCCTCAATGATCTGCACCACCCGCTCCACCGCGGCTTCACCCAGGTAGCTTTTCGGCACTTCAACCGTGGTCAGGGGAGGACTGACATACTGGGCCGAGGAGATATCGTCAAAGCCCACGATGGAGACATCCTCGGGAATCCGGTATCCTTCCTCCTTCAGCGCCTGGATTGCCCCGATGGCAATCAGGTCGTTATCCGCGAAATAGCATGCTGCGGGCTTTTCAGTCCGAAGCAGTTCCTTCATATCTGCGTAGGCACCCTCCTGGGAAGGCGGAAGCCTGTGCACCAGGGAATGGGAGGTGGACATCCCCGCCTCCCGGATCGCTTTGTAAAACCCGTCCGCCCGTGCGTCAAAATTGCTGATCCAGTAGGAAGAATGCAGATAACCGGGCTGCGTCCGGCATTTCCGGATCAGGTATTTCGTCGCCTGATAGGCACCCTGGGTATTATTGATCAGGATGAAATTGTATTCCGGCCGTTCAAAATAGGCATCCAGGAACACCAGGGGAACCTCCACACTGTCGAACATAGACAGGGTTTGTTCCTCCATTTCCGTCGCCAGCACGATGACTCCTGCGAATTTCGCGGTCCGCATCGCATAGATCTGGTCCCGCAGGTCCTCATCTTCATACAGGTAACTGATGACGCATTCGTATCCGTTCCGGCGGCACCGGATCGAAATCCCGTCCGTCAGTTCGGAGAAAAAAGGCGTATCCCCGACGACCGCGCCGCTTTTCCGGTACACTGCAAAGCAAATGGTTCCTTTTTTCTGATCCCGGGTCACCGCTTTCCTGGAAAAATCAAATTGATACTCCCGGGCCGCGTCCAGCACCTTTTTCCGGGTTTCCCGGCTGACCCCCGGCCTGTCGTTCAGGGCGAGCGACACGGCTGACTCGGACAGGTGAAGCAAACGTGCCAGTTCCTTTGCAGTAATGGAACCCATGGGTTCTGCCTCCTTTGCAGGCCAATAGCCCGTTCGTTGTTTCCGTAGGGGAGATTCACCGGACGATTGTAATCCTGGTTTTCAGGAAAGATTATAAAGATTCCGGCGAGCCCGGTCAAGGAATGACAGATGAAGGACCTGCTGCCCGGGGCCGCCGTCAATTTGCAGCCGACTGCAAGCGAATGCCTGCGCAAACCGCTGGA
>Ga0310694_10001657_pt1 | contig 24618 bp, 15 predicted proteins | sample 174DNAGHGhighgp2_FD_203884 | JGI IMG/M metagenome (GOLD analysis project Ga0310694, IMG submission 203884) | Sheep rumen microbial communities from Palmerston North, Manawatu-Wanganui, New Zealand - 1742 DNA GHGhigh gp2 (v2) (version 2) | ecosystem: Host-associated > Mammals > Digestive system...
CCGATGAAGGCCTACGAATTCATCGTCAACCCCGAATATCGTTACACCGTGAACGTCGCCGGCTGGTTCTATAACCCGGCCATCCGCAAAGCCCACAAGAACGGCAACATGTCCTTCATCCCGAACAACCTGCACTTTGCGGGCGAAAAGCGTTTCGACCACATCAAAGTGGCCGTCTTCGCCAACCTCGCCTCCATGCCGGATGAGCACGGCTATGTCTCCCTCTCCTTAGGCAACACCTACGAGAAGGAAGCGCTGGCCGCGGCCAAGCGCGACGGCGGCATCGTGATCCTCGAGATCAACCCGAACGCCCCGCGTTGCTTCGGCGACGTCCAGGTCCATATCAGCGAAGTCGACTACTTCATCGAAGCCGACTATCCGATCCCCGTCATCCCCGACGCCGATCCGAATGACAAAGACCGTCAGATCGCTTCCTACATCCTCCCGCATATCAAGGATGGCAGCTGCATTCAGCTCGGCATCGGCGGCATCCCGAATGCTGTTGCGACCAGCCTCTACGGCAAGAAGAATCTCGGTGTGCACACCGAGATGCTCACCTCCGAGATGGCCAAACTCGCCAAAGCGGGCGTCATCAACGGCAAGTGCAAAAATCAGGACAATGGCATGATCACCACGACCTTCGCTATGGGTACCCAGGAACTATACGACTTCATCGATAACAACCCGGCGGTCAAATTCCAGGCCGGCTCGGTCACCAACAACCCCTTCGTCATCGCCAAGAACGACAACCAGATTTCCATCAACACCACCTTGGAAGTCGACGTCACCGGCCAGTGCTGCAGCGAATCGCTCGGCTCGATGCAATTCAGCGGCTCCGGCGGCCAGAGCGACACCGTCATCGGCGCCCAGCTCTCCAAAGGCGGCAAATCGTTCATCGCCCTCTATTCGACCGCGATGGTCAAGAACCCGGCGACCGGCGAACGCGAAGAAGTCAGCAAGATCGTCTGCCAGCTCAAACCCGGCGCGACCGTCTCAACCTCCCGTAACGACCTCGATTACCTCGTCACCGAATATGGCTGCGTCCATCTGAAGGGCACGACCATCGCCGAGCGCGTCGAGAAGATCATCTCCATCGCCCACCCGAAGTTCCGCGAGGCCCTCTGGGAAGAAGCCTACAGACTCGGCATCGTCGCCAAAAAGGATTAACTTATGTTCTTCGAATTCAAAGGACATAAGGTTTTCTACGAGGTCGATGGCAAGGGCAAGCCCTTGATCATCACCAACGGCATCATGATGTCGACCAAATCCTGGATTTACTGCCTCGAGACCATGACGCCGCTCTTCCAGGTCATCCGCGTCGATTTCTTCGACCAGGGCCAGAGCGACGACTATCTCGACGGTCCGTATAACCAGGACCTCCAAGCCGAGCTTTTGCTCGCCTTAATGGATCACCTTGGCCTTGAAAAGGCCAGCCTCTTCGGCGTCTCCTACGGCGGCGAGGTGGCGATCAAGTTCGCCATCCGTTATCCGGAGCGCCTGGAGAAGCTCATTCTCTGTAACACCGGCGCCTGGACCAACCCTTGGCTCAAGGACATCGGCGATGGCTGGAATGATATCGGCGCGACCCGAAACGGCACCTGCTACTACAACATCACGATCCCCGTGGTTTATAGCCCGCAGTTCTATGACAGCCAGCGCGAATGGATGGATGCCCGCAAGGCCTTATTGGCCCCTGGCGTCTTCAGCGATCCGCACTTCTTAGGCCGCATGGAACGCTTGGTCCATAGCAGCGAAGCCCTCGATGAAAGGGCCAACGTCGGCAAAATCACCGCTCCGACCCTCATCGTCACTTCCGAGTACGATATGCTTCTGCCGCGTCCGCAGCAGCAGTTCTTACGCGACCACATCCCGCATAACAGCTGGGTGGTCATTCCCGAAGCCGGTCACGGTTTCATGTACGAGGATCCCGAGCTCTTCATCACCCTGGTGATCGGCTGGATGTTCTCGAAGAGGGAGAAAATCTAATATGCCGTTCTGCGTCTATCCCGGTTCCTTCGATCCCGTGACGATGGGGCACCTCAACATCATCGAACGGGCAGCGAAAATCTTCGATAAAGTCTATGTTTTGGTTTCGGTGAACACCAAAAAGAGTTATCTATTCTCTCTTGAAGAGAAACTCGATATGCTTCGCCGTTCCATCCATTTGGACAACGTCGAGATCGCGGCTACCGAAGGGCTTGTCACCGACTTCTGCAAGAAAGTCGGGGCTTCGGTCATCCTTCGCGGTTTGCGGAACCCGAACGACTACCAGAACGAGTTGGAGATCTCCTATTTCAACCATTCCATCGATCCCTCGATCGAGACGATGCTCATGTACAGCGACCGCGATAATCTGTTCACTTCCTCGAGTTCGATCAAGGAAGTCGTCTTATGCGGCGGCGACGCGAGCCCCTTCCTCCCGAAGGAAATCGTCGACGAAGTCGTCAAACGGATCGACGAGAAGCGTTAAACACCAAACAAAGATCCCTGAGGAATCAGGGATTTTTTATTGCTATTCACGCGGGGTTTCCTTATATTGGGCTCATGAAGAAAACCCTTCTTTTATTCGCCTTGGCGTTATCTAGCTGCGCTCCAGCGGCGGTTTCCTCATTGGATGAGTCGTCCCTCGTCCCGTCCTCAGAGGTTGTCTTGCCATCCATTGATACCTTCGCGAAGCAGACGATTGCGGTGGGGACCGGGGAAACCCTGGCCTATATCAAAGCCGGGACCGGAGAACGGTCCGTCATCCTCCTCCACGGCAATCAGGTATCCTCTTTATACTTCTATCCCTTGCTCGCCAGAGTGCCTGAGAATTACACCTTTTATGCGGTGGATATGCGCGGTTTCGGCGACTCGTCTTATAATAGTCCGATTTCGTCAATGAAAGACCTCAGCGACGACATCGATTCGTTCGCTTCCGCATTGGAGATCGACGACTTCGATTTGATCGGTTGGAGTCTCGGGGGCGCGGTGGCGATGGATTATGCGAGCCGCCACGCCGAACGGGTCCATGCCCTTGCTTTGCTATCGTCCGCTGGGCTATATGGTTACCCTCTATATGATTCCGAACAAAACCCTTATCCGGATAAAGAGGCGATGAAAGCGAATCGGGCGGTATCCGCGCCTCTCGCGGCCTTGGAAAATGGCGATGCCGCCTATTTCGGTTCGGCGTGGAATAACACTTTCTGGCGTTTTGTCGCCCCGACGGCCCATGAACGCGATCTATACATCGCCGAGAGCCTCAAAGAACGCTGCTTGGTCGATGTCGACTGGGCGTTGATGCACGCGAATATCTCGGACGAAGACGTCGGTTATGGGGCCGAGGAAAACCCGCGTTATCTCGACATCACGATGCCGACCGGAATGCTATGGGGTTCTTACGAACCCGTGATTCCTGCCGCCTGGCGACAGACCCTTCTCAGTTTGCCACATATCGCCCTGAATCTGTCTTTCGCGAAGGCCACTCACAACATCATGATCAGCCACCCCGACGACATCCTTTACCATTTCTGCGACGAGACGGACGGGCTATTCAGCCGGACATTCACCCGCTAGGCGCAGACGGAAAAGGGCCAATCCGACCGAATGGCCGGATTTTTTCTTTTCTTGACACGAGCGGCGCATCCCCGTAATGTGAGAGCGTATGCTACGCGGGAAAAGCAAATTCCTCCAAGCGGTGATCATCCTCGGTTTGCTCGGCGCCATCGGCGGGACGGGCATCCTCATTTTCGAAGCGGCCACGCCCGGCAAACAAAGCGCCAATCAGAGCACCGCGGTGGGCACCCAGATCGCCAGCATCATCAACGAGCACGAGACCAACGACAAAGACGTCGAACCGACATCGGTCTCCATCAAGAATCCGGTAGCCAGCCTCAAGGTCGGCGACACCTATTTATTGGAAACCGAAGTCCTGCCCGAGGACACGACCTTCCCCGCCTTAAGCTTTGCTTCCAGCGTCGAAACGGTGGCCCGCATCAGCGGCGACGGCCTCATCACGGCGGTGTCTGCCGGCTCGACAACGATCTCGATCACCAATATCCATAACAACGAATTGACCGACTCTTTCGACCTCAGCGTCGAAGTCGTCCCGGTCACCGATATCGCCATCTCCATTTCAGGATCCGAGGTCCTTGCGGACGGCTCGTTCCGCCTCTCGACGGAGCGCACCAGCTACTCGCTTCAGGCGACCGTGTCCCCGGATGACGCGACCGAAAAGACGGTGACTTACGCCACCGATCGCGACGATTATCTCCAAGTCACCGGATCGACCATCCGCCTCAAGGCCGATAGCGGCGACGAATATACCGTGATCACCGCGACTTGCGGCGATTTCGCCAAGGATATCCACGTCTACGTCGAAGAATATGTCCCCGAGGTCATTGCCCTGACTTCGGTCCGTTTCTCCGCGAATTCCCTCTCATTGGGCATCGGCGAGAGCAAGAGCACCTCGTTGGTTTATACCCCGAAAGACGCGGATGAAGCGACGATGTCGGCCTTCACCTTCGCGAGCGGCGACACCAGCGTCGCCACGGTCAATGCGCGCGGCAACGTGACGGCCGTCGCGGCGGGTGACACCACGATCACCGCGACCCTCAAGAGCGATCCTTCGATCACCGCCGAACTCCCGGTGACCGTCTCCTATATCGATATCAAACCGACGGCCTCGATGTCGCTTCGCCTGTCTTCGCGTCTTCGCGTATCTCTTTCGGCGACCGCTTCGATCTCCGGCTGGAACCCGAGCAACGCCACGGCCAAACTGAAGAAGTATTATCGGTTCTTCTCGGCCGATTCGGCGATTGCCGCGGTGAACGAGACCTCGGGCAAGGTGACCGCTAGAGCGGTCGGCAATACCACGATCCGCGCCGAAATCTATGGTTCCCAAGCCGACTACGCGGCGAAGACCAACCCGGTCCGCACTTTGACCGCGCCGATCGAGATCTTCGATTCGGGCACCGTCGTATCCTTTGAGCTCAATACCCCGTTTGCGACCGAGAACGGCGATGGCACCCTCTTGATCCATCAGGGGACGACCTATAACCTCAAACAGCTCACCCACAAGAACCTCCAGGTAAATGGCTCGCCCGACGGCATTTCCATCAACCTCGGCTACGAAGTCGAGTGGCAAAGCGAAGACATCACCGTCAGCAAGGATGGCGACAATCTGACCGTGACTGGCGATAAGCCCGGTTATGTCCGTATTCTTGCGACCGACGCCAATTCGGGCGTTTCCTCCTCCGTCACCTTCCTTGCGGTCAAACCATTGACCTATGCTGACGATGGCGGTTCGACATTTTATGTCGGAGATCGCCGCAACATCGTTTTCGATACCCAAAAAGGCATCGTCTATAACCTCCGATACGAAGGCGATCCGTTCTCTTATTTGCTCGTCACCAATGACCTTGCCGCCTCGGAGACGATGACTTTCGAAGCGGTGGCCCCGGGCCAATCGACGATGGTCGTCACGCCTTATTATGAAGGCGTCGCCCTCGAACCGGAAATCCTCCAGATCGATCTGAACGCCGTCCATAAGCTGGCGGCTGACTTCACCTTCACGGCGACCCCGACCGGCGGAGAGTCTCTTTCCATGGATAACGAGGAACCGCATCGGATCATCGTCGGCACCCGCCTCTCCCTCGCGGCGACCTACACCCCGTTCGCCGAGCCGACCGCCGCCGCGCTGGGTTATGTTTCGAGCAACCGCCAAGTGGCTTATATCACCGGTTCGACCCTCGTCGCTTATAAAGTCGGCGACTGCCTCATCCAAGCCAAAGAAAGCGTGTCCGGCGTCACGCACCAGATGAAGTTGAAAATCGTCAACCAATGCGCGCTTTCCGATACGAAACCGTTCAAGTTCAGAGCCCTCGGCGACACCAATGTCAACAAGGTCGATAGCGACGATGAGGGCAACCCCGTCTTCCTCAAATCGTTCTCTTACAAACTGACGGTGTCTTACGCGGAAGGAACGACCTTCAAAAACCCCTATTTCACCAGTTTGGACGAATCGGTCCTCATCGTCGGGCAGGATGGCTCGGTCAGCGCCCTCTCCGTCGGCAAGACGAAGATCCGCGTCGAATTCAACGATGGGGTCGAAGGTTCGGTCAACATGACCTATGAGATCGATGTCAGCGTCCGCAAGAGGGCGGTCATCGAGAATATTTCCTCATTCAATGCCTTGATCCGTAAGTTATTAGGCCACTTTGGGGCCTTCCTTATCCTCGGCATCGCGACCAGCATGTTCTTCCTGCTCGGCTTCCAAGGGAAAGCCTGGTATTGGTCGATCCCGACCAACATCGGTTACGGTTTCTTCCTCGCCGGCTTGACCGAACTCATTCAGCTCTATACCGAAGGTCGCGTCGGCGCCTGGAAGGACGTCGGCATCGATTTCGGAGGCTATGCCATCAGCTCGGTGCTATTTACCGCCATTGTCTTATTGATCCATTTCTTAAAGAAGCGGAAAGCCGCCAAAATAGCGGCGGAACCCGCTCCAATCGCGGTGGAGGCTGACGAACCTCCGAAGGAGGGAACTGATTCATGAATGAATTAGCGGTCAAAATCATCTGGTATGTTCTCGTGTTTTCGGGCGTGGCTTTGATGGTCTATAACATCTTTTTGTATTTCTTGTTCATCAAGTACGTGACGAAAATCAAAAACCTCCAAAGCAAGAAATTTTTCCTTTATTTCCCCTTCGTTCTATTAATTCTTTTCCTGGTCGGTTATCTCCTCGTTGGCATCATGAGCGATCCCGATCTCATCATGTCGGGCATCCTGTTCGGCGGCAGCGTCTATGTTTTCTTGCTCCTCATCGTCATCCGCGGCATCGTGAACCGGATTCTCGAAAACGACAAATTGCTCCAGCTCCGTTACGACGATATGCGTTCCAGCATCGTCCGTTTGACCCAGGACGCCAATTTCGTTCTCTATGTGAATCTCAGCGAAGATAAAATCATCGAGCGCACGGGGAAATATCTCGCTGATGAGGCCCCGGATTCCTATTCGGGATTCTTGATGCAGATTCGCGACTTCCTCATCGAGCGGATCCATAGCGAGCATGAGAGCCAATTCACCCGCGAAAGCCTCCTAAAGAGCTTTGAGGAAGGCCATCACCATCAATCGGAAATCATCTTGATCCGCCGCGGCGACTCTCCGACCTTCGTCAAATTGGAGGCGGAATTGGCCAAACAGCCGGAAACCGGCAACATCATGGCTTTTATCAGCGAGCATGACTATAACGAAGAGATGGTCAACGAAGTCATCATCGATAACGTGCTCGAAGAGCAATTCGATTTAGTGGCCTATATCCGCGACCACACTTACCAAATCGTCGTCAAAAACCCGACGGCCAAAAACCTTCCCGCTCTCGATTCCGGCGATTTCAATGATTATCTTGATGAAATCATTGGGCCGATGGTCGAAGATCGGGAGATCCTCAAAGCCCTCAGCCCCGAAACGGTTCTTTGCGAACTCGCGACGCATAAAGAACACGAAGCGGTGGTCGTCTTGAACGGCGAAGAGGTGTCCTACAAGGAATTCTCTTTCTATCTCATCGATGAGAACTCGAAATTCTTCTTGCTTCTCATCAAGGACATCACCAAAGAACACCAAGAGCAGGCCCAACTCAACGACCGCCTCCATCACGCCTTGGCGGAGAGCAAGCGGGCGACCGAAGCCAAATCCCTCTTCTTCTCAAACATGTCCCACGATATCCGCACCCCGATGAACGCCATCGTCGGCTTCGTTGAGCTTTCCAAAGCCACCGACGATATCCGCCTCATCAAAAAATATCTCGACCAAGTCGAGTCCTCGTCCCAGCATCTTCTCGCGCTCATTAACGACATCTTGGTGATGTCGCGCATCGAAAGCGGCAAAATGGAGCTCGTGACGGTCGACACCGACCTGAACGATGTCGGTAAAGATATTTATAATATCTTCCATCTCCAGATGGAAAAGAAGGGCCTTGCTTTCTCCGTCAGCGTTGAAGCCGAGCATCCCTATGTCAGCTGCGATAAGAATCGCCTCAATCGCGTTTTGACCAACCTCACCAACAACGCCTATAAATTCACCAAATCCGGTTCGGTGAGCGTCACCATCCGCGAAACGGGGATCCAAGGGGATTTCGCCCATTTCGAGATTCGGGTCAAAGACACCGGGGTCGGCATGGCGCCTGAGTTCGCTGAGCGGATTTATAATGCGTTTGAACGCGAGCGGATTTCCGATGTTGAGAACATCCAAGGCTCCGGCCTGGGGATGGCTATCGCCAAATCGATCGTCACGTTGATGGGCGGCTCGATCGCTTTGGAAACCGAGCTTGGCAAAGGCAGCGAATTCATTATTTCCGTTTCCTTCGAATTGTTGCATCACGCTTATCGCCGTCTTGCCAAGGAAAAGGCTGACTATAGCAAGTTTGAAGGGATTCGCGTCTTGTTAGCCGAAGACAACGAAATCAACCGGGAGATCGCCAAACTCATCTTGGCTCAGCATCGGATTGAGGTGGTGGAAGCCCATAACGGAGCGGAAGCCTATGAGCTTCTCGACGATCGGTTCGCGATGCTTCTCACCGATATCCAGATGCCGGTGATGAACGGTTATGAACTGGCGAGGAAGATTCGCGCGGAAAGCGACCGCAAAGACCTTCCGATCATCGCGATGACCGCCGATGCCTTCCAAGAAGATATCGACCGGGCGATGGAAGCCGGGATGAACGAAGTCGTCACCAAACCGATCGATCAGGATAAGCTCTTCGCGGCGATGTTATCCGTTCTTAAATAAAGAAAATGAAGGAGCCGCAAAATGGCTCTTTTTATTGTCGTAAAAGCAGTCTCCATCGATGAAATTCCCGGCGAAGATGGCCAAAAATCGCCCATTTCATGAAATTAATCAGTAAAATCGGCAAATAATTTTTGACATTCCGGGTGCCTGTGTTGTAATAACCGCGTTAATTTTCATATTTGCGATGCGCTCGCAACTTATGAATTAAAAAAGGAGGAAAATATGAAATTAGCGAAGACTAATCTACTCGTATTGGCCGCCGGAACTCTTCTTGCTCTCGCTTCTTGCGGTGGCGAAACCGGTTCTTCTGAACCGGCGAGCGTCCCCGGAAGCAACCCCGCGAGCGAACCGGGTTCGGAACCCGCTAGCAGCATCGTCGTCCCCGACACTTATGAACGTGGCGATGACATCGAGATCTACGAAAGCGTCCTTGGCGAATACGAAGAGCTTGTTGAACAAGCCCACGCCGAATTTGACGACAATGCCCGTTATTTGCTTGAAGCCCAGGCCGAAGCCAAATTGCTCGACCAGTCGATCATGGTCCCGCATTACACCGAAGGTGGCACCTACGCGTTGACTCGAGTTGCCCCTCGCACCATCTCCAATGCCCAGCACGGCATCGACAGAGACCGTCTCCAGTCGATGGTCGTCACCAGCGGCGCAGCGCCGGGCGCCCTCATCAAGGCCAGCGAACGCGCCGAATTGAAGGCGATGTGGGAAACTGCCTTTGATGCTGGCGATTCGAGCCTTTATGACCCGGCCACCTATCTCCGCAACAAAGGTTACACCCTCTCCACAACCTACACGACCGCGACGTCCTTGTTCCCTGAAACCACCGACGTCCACGCCACCTATCGTCAGTCGGACACCGAGCCGACCACCAACGGCATCGAAGGCCTTATCACCTACGATAACGTCGGCGTCATCCGTGGCGCGATGGCCAAAGAAGACGTGAATGGCGATCCCTACACCGTCTCCGAAGATGGCCTCACCTATACCTTCATCATCCGCGATGATGCCTGGTGGGTTGACAGCAACGGCGCCAAAGTCGCCCAAGTCACCGCTCAGGACTTCGTCGATGGCTTCCGTCACATGCTTGACGCCCAAGGCGGCCTCGAATACCTCGCCGATGGCGTCATCGTCGGCGCGGCCGAATATCTCCGCAAGCAGATCACCGACTTCAGCCGGGTTGGCATGAGCGCCAGCGGTCAGACCTTGACCATCCGTCTCGTCCAAAAAGAAAACTATTTCCCGTCCCGCTTGGTTTATAGCTGCTTCATGCCGCTCCATGGCGAGTTCTTCATCTCCAAAGGCGGTGCCTTTGGCGTCGACGAATTCGCCGCTGCTTCCGAAGCCGCGACCTACACCTATGGCAACATCAATGATCCGACCTCGATCCTTTATAACTCCGCTTACTATTGCTCGCAGTGGAGCAAGACCGACACCTCCGGCATCATGAAGTATGTCAAGAACCCGCATTACTACGGCGTTGACAAAGTCACCCTCGACGAGATCACCTTCCTCTTCGACGATGGCACCGACAAGCAACAGATCTACAACAACTTCAAGAGCGGCACCTATTTCGGCCTCGGCCTCTCTGCCGCTTCCGGCTACCTCCAGTGGGCCAAAAACGATGGTTTCTTCGATGACTATGCTTATGTCAGCGATCTGACCGCGACCACCTACTTCGGCGGCTTTAACCTCAACCGTGGCGCTTGGTGGGACGAAACCGCTGGCGACTTCTTCACCAGCACCCAATCCGAAGCCCAGAAGATCCTCAACCACGCGGCCTTCAACAACCTGAACTTCCGCCGTGGCTATCAGCATGGTTTCGACCGTGCTAGCTGGAACGATGTTTCCGTCGGCGAAGGCGTCGGCGCGTTCTCGCTCCGTAACCTCTACACCTATCCGGATCTCGTCAAGCTCAGCGCTGACACCACCGATGCGGACGGCCACGTCTTCCCGAAGAACACCTCCTATGGTGAGCTCGTCGAATACTACTGCCACGAACTCGGCACCCCGGTCCAATCCCTCGCCGATGGCCAGGATGGTTGGTACAACCCGACCCTCTCCCTCGAGGAGCTTGCCACAGCCAAAGAAGAACTCGGACCGTACTGGCCGGATGGCATGAAAGTCCAGATTCAGACCGTCGTTTACGCGGCCAACCCGTCCGCCGTCGCTTCGAAGCAGGCCTATAAGCGCTTCATCGAAGAAGCGCTCGGCGACTACATCGAAGTCCAAATCATCGAAGCGAACCTTTATGGTTACTACTTCTCCGGCTATCTCTGCGATACCGGCATCGATCTCCCGCAGGACTACTTCGATGGTTCTGGTTGGGGTCCCGACTATGTTGACCCGCTGACCTACTTGGATACCTTCAGCGGTCTCCGCGATGCCTCGATGCTCAAAGTCATCGGCCTCGACGTCATCTGATCCTTTCAGATTCCTATCGATACAGGAAGGCGGCCTGCCCGCCTTCCTGTTTCCTGTTAACGCGCATAGCGCGTATGTAAGGAGGTAAATCATGAGAAAATATATTTTGAAGCGTATTCTGTTTTCTCTCTTTTCCTTGGTTGTCGTCACCGGCGCCGTGATGTTTTTGATCTACGGCGCGATGGATAAATCGATGATCCTCAGCGGCGATTCGGCTTATTCCAAACGCACCGGGAATGACAAGACGATATACGCCTATGCCAAATACCAAGAATACGGATATATCTATTACACGACTTTTTCCAGCTGGCTCAGCAACGAGGTCGAAGATAAAACGTCGCAGGAATACGCCGACGCTTTATCCGCCGTCCAAGCCAACAAAGCCGAAGGTCAGGAATTCCCCGATAACGACTACTGCAACACCTTCGTGACCCTTTATCAGAAGTCCGGCTATACCGTCGAATGGCTTCCGCCCGTCTATAACCGCAAGGGCGTTCAGATCTCCAGCGGTTACCTCGTCGCCACCAAGGACAAAAATCTTTTCGTCCGCCTTGGCGAATTCTTCGGCCACCTCATCACCTTCGAAACGATTCATGACGTCGAAGACGAGAATCTGCCCGAAAGCGAGCGTTATATCCGGTGGGAATGGGATCCGTACAGCAACATGCCGGCGTTGGTCGGCAATGGCACGACCCATCGTTATCTCATCTATTTCGATAACAAATTCCCCTTCATCCATTTCAATTTCTTCCATATCAACCTCGGCAAATCGCGGAGTTACAGCGGAACGGAAATGGTGGATCTGCTCACCGCGAGAACCGGGGCCCCTTTAACGGAAGAGACGATTCTCCCAAAGGATATCTACGAGGAGAATCCGCCGACGACCGATTCGAACCTCGACTTCCACACGGTGACCTATAGCCCCCTCATTTCCTCGATGACCGAGTCGATCTATGGCGAAGGCAATCACTATATCAACGCCACTCAGAATCTTTCTGGTTTTACCCGGATCGGCAACTCCTTCGTCATCGGCATTTTGGCGACGATCATCTCCTATATCATCGGTCTCCCGATCGGCATTTGGATGGCGCGGAAGAAGAACAAATTACCCGATAAAATCGGCAATCTTTACATCATCTTCCTCATGAGCGTCCCCTCGCTCGCCTACATCTTCATGTTCGCCGCCCTCGGCGTCAACGTCTTCAAATTGCCCTATAAATGGGACCTCGCGGCCATCCCGGTTTTGGCTTTCATCATGCCGATCCTCTCCTTGGCTTTGCCCGCCATCGGCGGCCTCATGCGGTGGATCCGCCGCTACATGATCGACCAGGAGAACGCCGACTACGTCAAGTTCGCCCGTTCCCAGGGTCTCACCGAAAGAGAGATCTTCTCCAAACACATCTTCCGCAACGCGATGATCTATTTGGTCCACGGCATCCCGATGGACATTCTGACCTGCTTGGTCGGCGCGATGATCACCGAAAGGGTCTATGGCGTCCCGGGCGTCGGCGGCATGCTGACCTCGGCCATCAGTTCCAGCGACAACGGCCTCATCGTCGGCATGACGGTCTTCTATACGGCGTTATCGATCCTCGCTTTGCTTTTGGGCGACCTCTTGCTCGCCAAATACGACCCGCGGGTGTCCTTCACGGACGGAAAGGCTTGATTTATGGACAATCTCGAACGCAAGCCTTTCGATATGGCGGCCATTAGCGCCGCGAGCGAAGACGAGCTCTTCTACCTCGTCGAGCAAAACCCCGAAGAAGCGGAGAAAATCACCGCGCCACGATACTCCTACTGGCGTTCGGTTTTCCGCATCTTCTTCCGCAAGAAGGCCAACATCGTCTGCTTGGTCGTCCTCGCCATCGTCCTCTTCATGTCATACATCTTCCCCTCGATGGTGGAGTATGACTTATTCGCCCATGTCACCGAAGGCATCACCTGGCTCTCGCCAAAGGAGGCGATCAGCCGTTTCGGCTTCTCCCTTGAGTGGGTCCTCGGCACCGGCCCCTTCGGCGACTCGATTTTCTACGGCATCTGGTACGCGGCGCGCACCTCGCTCACCCTCGCCCTCACCTGCGGCATCATCAACATGACGATCGGCGTCGTCATCGGGGCGTTATGGGGCTACAACAAACGCGTCGACTCGGCCTTGAATGTTATTTATAACATTATCGCCAACGTCCCATATATTCTCCTGATCTCGGTCCTCGTCTATGTCATCGGCTCTGGGTTCTGGCCGTTCGTCTTCGCGCTTACGATCACCGGCTGGCTCGGCATCGCCTACTTCATGCGCACCCAGGTCATCATCATCCGCGACCGCGAGTACAATCTCGCCTCGCGCTGCTTAGGCACCCCGATGCATCGGGTGGTCGGGAAGAACGTCTTGCCGTACCTGACCTCGGTCATCGTCACCTTGCTTGCCTCGGACATCCCGAGCTACATCTCGATGGAAGTCTTCCTAAGCTACATCGGCATCGGTCTTTCGAGCCGGGTGCCATCCCTCGGTCAGATGATCAACAACGCCCAAGCCGGCTGGATGGCTTATCCGTGGGCTTTCTGGAGCCCGGTCGCCGTCAGCGCCGTCATCACCATCATCCTCTACGTGATCGGTCAGAATCTCGCCGATGCTTCCGATCCGCGCTCGCACATGAAATAAACGGAAGGAGCACAAGATGAAACAGAACGAAATCAACGAACCCATCGAATCCTTCCAGGAAGTCGAACAGGAAATGAAGGAGAAGAAAATCCTTCTCAAACTCAAACACGTCGACGTCAAATTCAACGTCCGCGGCCGCACCTTGAACGCGATCCGCGACGCGAACCTCGACATTTACGAGGGTGAAACCCTCGCCATCGTCGGCGAATCGGGCTCCGGCAAATCGGTCATGACCAAGACCTTCGCTGGCATGCTCGACAGCAACGGCTTCATCAGCCACGGAAATATCTATTTCTACGACGACGAACTCTCGAAAACGACCGTCAATCTCACCCGCAAGATCCGCTGGGTCCATTCTTTCTTCCTCAAGAGATTAAACGCCTATTCTTTCGAGGAACCCGGATCGGCCGAGTACATCGCCCTCACCGAGATGGAGGCCAAAGAGAAAGCGGCCGCCATCCTCACCCCCGAGGAGACCGAGCGGTTCGACGCCGAGCAGAAGCGTCTCACCGGCATCCTCGTCGACGCCACGAACTACATGGGCACCCTCAATCGCCGCGACAAGGCCGATCTTGAGAAACGCTACGAAACGAGCGATAAAATCCGCGAGACCAAAAAGGCTCTTAAAGCGTTGGAAAAGGAACGCAAAGCCGCCCATATCGCGACGAAGAAAGCCTACAAGGCCGACATCGAAGCCCGCTCCGCCTACCAGACAAAACACGATGAACTCGTCGCCAAACGCAATGCCCTCCTCGAAGAAGCGAAGGCCAAAGGCCTTTCCGAAGCGACATTGGCCCGCAACGAGATCATCGCCAACGAAATCGTCCTTTCTTTGGGCCGTTACCCGCTCCGTCTGACCCTCCGTTACGGCATCCAGTTGCTCAAGGGTTATCGCGAAGCGATGCGCCGGGCCAAAGATTTAACCACCGAGAAACAGAATCGCCGCGTTTTCGAGCCGATCGTCTTCCGTGTCGAATACCGTTCCTCCAGCGAAATCGAAACCAACAAGTACAAAATCTTCTTTGACGAAGATCTCCTTCCTTCCATCGCGAAGGACGTCATCGACGACCCACGCCTCGAAAATGAATCGCTCATCAGCCAGGCGCGCGGCCTCCATCCGCATTTAGGCAAGTCGATGATCCGCAAATTAAGCGCCGTCATCGATGAGGCGGAGGCGAAGAAAGTCGCCGATCTCATCTTGCTCCGGGCCGCCAATTTCAATTCGACGATCTACGCGAACGTGTTCTCGCAGCGCATCGTCAAGGCCGTCATCGCCTACTATCAGGCCGGCAAGCCGGCGGAGCCGGATCTCTTCCCGTCGAAGAAAGTCCAAGCTTTGCAGGGCTACGCCCACATCGACTGCGCCAAAGTCCGTTACCTCAAGGACTGGGAGCAGATCCGTGGCTGCCGCATCGCGACCGTTTTCCAGGACCCGATGACCTCCCTCGACCCGATCATCACCATCGGCAAACAGATCATGATCGTCATCCAGAAGCACCAGCATTGCTCGGCATTCGAAGCGAAGCGCCGCGCCCTCGCCATCATGGAAAAGGTCGGCATCCCCCAGCCGGAAAAGCGGTTCGACGACTATCCATTCCAATATTCCGGCGGCATGCGCCAGCGGATCGTCATCGCCATCGCTTTGTCCTGCCAACCGCGCATTCTCATCTGCGATGAGCCGACGACCGCCCTTGACGTCACGATCCAGGCCCAGATCCTCGAACTGATCAAACAGCTTTCCAAAGACCTCGGTTTCACCACGGTCTATATCACCCACGACCTTGGCGTCGTCGCCAACGTCGCCGACCGCGTCGCGGTCCTCTATGCCGGCCAGATCATCGAGCTCGGCACGGTGGAAGATATCTTCTACGACCCGCGCCACCCGTACACTTGGGCGCTGCTCTCCTCGTTGCCGCAGCTTGCCCGTTCGCGCGATGAGCTCTACTCGATTTCCGGCACCCCGCCCTCTTTGTACGCGAAAATCCGCGGGGATGCCTTTGCGCCCCGCAACCCGTTCGCGCTCGCGATTGACTTCGTCAAAGAGCCGCCGATGATCGAGATCAACGACCATCACTCGGCCAAGACTTGGCTTCTCGATCCCCGTGCGCCGAAAGTCGAAAAACCCGAAACGATCCAGAATCTCCATGAGAAGATGGTCGCCATCTATGGAGGAGGCGAAGACAAATGAAAAAAGACATCGTAGAAACCTATCCCGCCTCCATCCCTTACGTCGAAGGGCAGGACCCTCTCCTTTCCCTCCGTCACGTCGACATCACCTTCGGCACGGGCCGCAAACTGTTCAAAGCGGTCTCCGATGCGAATTTCGACATCTATCGCGGCGAGACCGTCTCCCTCGTCGGCGAGTCCGGTTCCGGCAAAACGACGATCGGCCGCGCCATCGTCCGCGTCAATCCGTGCAGCGCCGGGGCGATCTACTACGCCGGTGAGCGCATCTCGGGCAAACTCAGCCATCACGATAGCCGCGAAGTGGTCCGCAAGATCCAGATGATCTTCCAGGATCCGGCCGCCTCGCTCAATGAGCGAGCCACGGTCGAGTACATCATTTCCGAGGGCCTCATCAACTTCAAGATGTTCAAGTCGGAGAAAGAACGCCTCGAAAAGATCGAGAAGATCATCAAGGACGTCGGCTTGCTCCCCGAGCACATGACCCGTTACCCCCACGAGTTCAGCGGCGGCCAGCGCCAGCGCATCGGCATCGCCCGCTCGATGGTCATGGAACCGGAATTCATCGTCGCCGACGAGCCGATCAGCGCCCTCGACGTCTCAATCCGCGCCCAAGTCCTCAATCTGATGAAGAAATTCCAGAAAGAAAAGGGCCTGACGTACCTATTCATCGCCCACGATCTTTCGATCGTGCGTTACATCAGCGATCGCATCGTCGTCATCCATTTGGGGCGCATCGTCGAAATCGCTCCGACCGAGGAGCTATTCGCCCACCCGCTTCATCCCTACACCAAATCCCTCATGTCGGCGATCCCGATCCCCGACCCGATCTTAGAAAAGAAGAAGAAACTCTTCACCTATAACGCCGCCGAGCACGTCTATCCGGAAGGGGCGACCCCCGTCCTCACCGACATCGGTGGCGGCCACTTCGTCTACGGCACCGAAGAGGAAATCGAAGCCTACAAGAAAGAACGCGAAGGTCAGTAAATGGAAGAAGCCCCCAAAAACGAAGAAGTCCTATCCCCCGCTCTCCAAAAGGAGAAAGAGAAGACGGAAATTCCCGTGAGCGGCAAGCGCATGCTCCCGCGGATCATCGCCTTCGTCGTCGTTTTCGGCGTGGCCGTCACCTTCCTCACCCTCGGCTTCCTCGGCGTCTTCTCCCCGAGCAAAAGCGGCCTTACCGAGATTGAAATCTCGGCGGAGCGCGGCTTAAACGCCGGGGAAGGCCTCTCCTTCCGTTATTACCTCGACAAGAAGACCGCTTCGCAGAAGACGATCACCGCCCTTTATAGCGAGGCCGGCAAAAAAGCCTACAAACTGACCGATGAGCGCACCCGTTACGACGATGCGCCCGGGATCGGGCGCCTCAACGCGACCCCAAATGCCCCTCTCCCCATCGACGGAGCCCTCTACGACCTTTTGAAGGAAGTGGACGACTCTTCTTCCGTCAGCCTCTATTTGGCCCCCGTCATCGACTTCTACGACCGTTTGGCGCGCATGGACGCGCAAACGAGAGCCGCCGAAGACCCTGAGGCGAATGCCGCTTCGGCCGCCTATGTCGATTCCTATATGGAACTCGTGAATAACGGGGATATCTCCCTCTACTTCGGGGCCAATCACGAAGTGACTCTCTCCCTCAGCCAGTCGTACCTCAGCTGGGTCGACGAAAACGAATACGAAGGCCCATACATCAGCTTGGGCTGGCTCCGCGGGGCGGCCCGCATCGCCCTCATCCGGAACACCTTCCTCGACGAAGGGCTCGAAAACGGCTATTTCCAGAGCGATGACGGCATCTTCTATAGCCTCGGCGGCCTCGCCGGCATCCGCATCGGCTACTACGACGTCTCCGGCGCCCTCTACGCGGCGATCCCGATTCAGGATGAGGCGACGGTGGCAACTTATGCGAATTACCCGCGCGGCAGCGGCGATCCGACCGCCTACCGTCACGGTTCCGATTATCATTCCAGCAATGTCCGCCTCGATAGCGGACGGAGCGGGACCGCCCTTCTCTCCTCGCTCACCCATCAGTCCGGCGGTGAGGTGATGAAAACCGCGATGGCCTCGCTATCCCTCTTGGCCGCGAACCCCGACGACTTAAATAGTCGTCTACCAACCATCCATTACGCCTATCAGACGGTCGAAGGACCCTTCGCCGTCAGCAGCGATTTCCCGATTATATTGGCTAACGCCGAAGGAGCAAATTCATGAAAAAGAACAAACGTCTCTTCCGGGCCTGGGTATGGTCCTATGTCGTTCTCGTCTTCTCCTCGGGCTTATCGGCCTTCCTTTCGTTCCGTTATTCTAACGTCCTCTCTTTCGTGATGATCGGGGTCTCGGTCATCGCCTTGGCGGGCTTGATCGTCGCCCAGGTCTTCTACAAGAAGAACCGGAAACTGTTCCCGGTCCTCGGGTTATGCGCGCAGGGGCTCGCCGCCCTGGTGGTCCTCTATTCGCTCGTGATCGAATCGATCCTCACGGCGATGGGATATCCGGCGGTGTACGCCTGGGTCGTCCTTGGCTTAGCCGTCCTCATCTACGCCTTCATCCTTTACGCGACGATCGCCATCGTGCTCAAGATCATCCGCGGCGAGACGATTATCGAAGGAAAACAGTAAAGAACCAAAAGAAAAAAGCGCCCATGAAGGGCGCTTTCTTTTTGGCTTCAGAACCGTTCTTTCTTCGCGATCACATCTTTGATGTGAGCAAGGAAGTCCTCACGGCTCACGGTGATCTGCTCCTGCTTGCCGTAGAGGCGGTAGGTGACCAGACCCTCGTCCTTCTCCTTATCGCCGACGACGATGGTGAAGGGGATCTTCTCGACCTGGCTCTTGCGGAGGCGGTAGCCGAGCTTCTCGTTGCTGTTATCGATCTCGGCGCGGATGCCTTCCTTCTCGAAGAGGCGGGCCATGCCTTGGGCGTAGCTGCCATGGACCTCGTCATTGACGGGGAGGATGCGGACCTGGACCGGGGCGATCCAAGTCGGGAAGGCGCCGCCGAAGTTCTCGGTGATGATGCCGATGAAACGCTCGACCGAGCCGAAGACGACGCGGTGGAGAAGGTAGGGTTCCTTCTTCTCGCCGTTCTCATCGATATAGAAGCAGCCGAAGCGGTGCGGGAGGTTGACGTCGAGCTGGATCGTGCCGCATTGCCAGGTACGGCCCATGCTGTCCTTCAGTTTGAAGTCGAGCTTCGGGCCATAGAAGGCGCCGTCGCCGGGGTTGATGGAGAATTCGTGGCCGGAATCCTTGCAGGCTTTGGCAAGGGCTTCCTCGCTTTTCTTCCAGTATTCTTCGTCGCCGATGTAGTCATCCGGACGGGTGCTTAAGACGATGCGGTAATCGAGGCCGAACACCTCATATACTTCGTCGAATAGACGCATGATGGCCCGGACTTCATCCTCGACCTGATCGGGGCGGATGAAGATGTGGGCATCGTCCTGGGTAAAGGCGCGGACTCTAAAGAGTCCGTTGAGGGCGCCGCTCGCCTCGTGGCGGTGGACGTGGCCGAGTTCGGCATAGCGGATCGGGAATTCGCGGTAGCTATGCTGAGCCTGCTGGTAGCAGAGGATCGATCCCGGGCAGTTCATCGGTTTGATGGCGAAATCGCGGTCATCGATCTTGGTGGTATACATGTTCTCTTTGTAGTGGTCCCAGTGGCCGCTGGTCTCCCAGAGTTCGCGGGAGAGAATGGTCGGGGTCTCGATGAAAAGATACCCGTGGCGGCGATGGACTTTGCGCCAATAATCGAGCAAAGCGTTCTTGAGAAGCATGCCCTTCGGGAGGAAGAAGGGGAATCCGGGGCCGTAGTCGCTTAGGAAGAAGAGACCGAGCTCTCGGCCAAGGCGGCGATGGTCGTTTTTCTTTCTCCGTTCGACGATCTCCAGATAATTCTTGAGGTCTTCTTCGCTCCACCAAGAGGTGCCGTATAGACGGGTGAGCTGCTTGTTGTCGCTGTTGCCGCGCCAATAGGCTCCCGCGACCGCGGTCAGTTTGAAGTGTTTGATGAGGCCGGTGTCGGGGATATGGGGCCCGCGGCAGAAATCGAGGAACCCGCCTTGCTTATAGGTGGTGATGAGCTCGTTCATGTGCTCGCGGATGAGTTCCACTTTATACGGGTTCTCCGCGAACGATCTCAAAGCCTCTTCGGCGCTGACTTCTTCGCGCACGAAAGGATTGGCTTGCTTCGCAAGCCGCTTCATCTCGGCCTCGATCGCCGGGAAGTCGGCTTCGCTGACGGTCCTCTCGCCGAAATCGACGTCGTAATAGAACCCTTCCTCAATCGCCGGCCCGAAACCGAATTTGCAGCCCGGGTAGAGATTTTGGAGGGCTTCCGCCATCAAGTGGGAGGTCGAGTGGTTGAGCATCTCAAAGGCTTCTTTGTCGCCCATCTTGACGAAGCGGATTTCCGCGCCGTCTTCGACGGCCCGTCTTAAATCGCGGACTTCCTCGTTGACGACGATGCCGACGATGCTCTTCTTTTCTTCGGGGGCCAAAGCCTTGGCCAAATCAAAACCGTTCTTGGCTTCCAAGACGATTTCTTTCCCTTCGTAGATCACTTTCATGTTGGTTCTCCTTTCGGACGAAAATAAAACGTCCTCTCTCAAGGACGCTTCCGCGTGGTACCACCTTGTTTCAGATCGCGATTTCGCGATCCCTTTCCCCGCTTAACGCGCTGGGGTGACGTCAGACTTATTTCGCCTGCTGCTCCAGAGTGGTACTTCGTATAGCTATAGCTATTTAAGCTTGTCTCTTTCTACGCGAGGACATAGTAACACGCGAAAAGGCGAAATCAAGAATTGATTTTGGAATTGATCAAAAAAAGGCCATCCCTAGGAGGATGACCTCATTTTCTCAGTCGTAATCGCGGATTTCGTTCACGTGAAGGATGCGCATGAAGTTGGTATTCCCCGCGCCTGTGGGCGTGCCACCCGCGAGGAGAACCGGATCCCCGGCCTTCAAGCCGAGGTTGCGAGCGACTTTCAATGCGAGGGCTTCCATCTCTTCGACAAAGTCGGGCATCGTCGTCTTGATGAGGACGCTGTAGACGCCCCACACCCAGCCGGAGTTCAGGCAGGCGTGCCGGGAGCTCGTGATCGAGATGACCGGGCAGCAAGGCCTTGCCTTGGCGATGCGGACGGAAGAACGTCCGGTCTGCGAGAAGTTGATGATGAGCTTCGCTCCGATGAGGAGGGCGGTATTGGCGATCGAGTTGGCGATCGCGTCGTTATTCGTTCTTAGACTGGTTTCGTAAGCCTCACGAGCCAGGAATTCGTACGGAAGGTGTTCTTCCATCGTCCTCGCGATGCGGGCCTGCATCTTGACCGATTCCTCGGGGTAGATGCCCGAAGCGGTTTCACCGCTTAGCATGACGCAGTCGCAGCCTTCGTTGATCGCGGTCGCGACGTCGCCGACTTCGGCGCGGGTCGGACGCGGATGGGTGGTCATCGAGTCAAGCATCTGGGTGGCGACGATGACCGGTTTGCCGGCGCGACGGCAAACATCGATGATGCGCTTCTGCGCGAGCGGAACGAGTTCGGCGGCGATTTCATCGCCGAGGTCGCCTCTCGCGACCATGATGCCATCGGCGATCTCCACGATTTCCTCAAGCTTCTCAAGACCTTCCGGATTCTCGATCTTGGCGATGACGGGAAGGCCGGGGCGGCCGAGTTTGGCCAGAAGGTTCTTCATATCGAGGACATCTTCCGGTCGCCTCGTGAACGAGGCGAAGATGACAGTCACGTCATGTTCGATGCCGAAGGCGATGTCTTCCTCATCCTGCTTGGAGATGAACGGCATCGACAGGGTGCTATGGGGAAGATTCATGCTCTTCTTGTCTTTGAGGGGATGGGAGTTGGTCGCTTCGACGACGAGTTCGCGCTTCTTGGCGTCTTTCTCGCGGACGACGAGTTCCAAATTGCCGTCGTCGATGAGGATGTTGTCGCCGACTTTGACGTCGTCAAAGAGGCCGGGATACGAACAGGAGAACCGTTCTTTGTTGCCAAGGACTTCCCCGGGGACGATCCGAAGGATATCGCCGGTCTGGAGCTCGACTTTGCCGTTCTCCATGAGGCCGGTCCGGATTTCCGGACCCTTGGTGTCCAAGGCGATGGGGATATAGATGCCTTTTTCTTTTTCAAAGGCCTTGATCATCTCGATTTTCTGGGCCTGGCCCTCATAGGTGCCGTGGCTGAAATTGATGCGGGCGACGTTCATCCCGGCGTCATAGAGTTTTTCGATCATCTCCGGGGTGTCGCTGGAGGGGCCGATAGTCGCGACGATCTTCGTTTTCTTGTCGATAACTAGCCGCATAAATCTCTCCTTATTTGAGGTTGTCGATGAGGCGGAGCATGGAAACATGCTTATCGCGCGGGAGAGCGAGGGCTTCGTAGATGTCGTAGTCGACCAACTTATTGTCGACTAAGCCGATGCAGATGCCGCTTTTGCCGGCGAGCAAGCAGTCAACGGCGTAGGCGCCCATACGCGCCGCGAGGATGCGGTCGAAAGCGCTCGGGGAGCCGCCGCGCTGCACGTGGCCGAGGACGGTCGCGCGGGTGACGAAACCGGTCTCATCTTCAATTTGCTTCGCAAATTCATGGATGTTCGGGTAAAGCTTTTCGGAAACGAGAATGAGCGCTCTCTTGCGTTCTTTGCGTTTGGAATAGCCGCGCATCGTGGAGAACACTTCGGTGTCGGGAATCGGATGGTCGGGGGTGAGGATCATCTCAACGCCTTCGGCGATGCCGGCGAAAAGGGCGAGGTCGCCGCAATGGTTGCCCATGACTTCAATCAGATGGCAACGGTTATGCGATTCGGTGGTATCACGGATTTTATCGACACAGTCGATAATCGTATTAAGGCAGGTATCGAAACCGATGGTGTAGTCGGTCGAAGCGATGTCGTTGTCGATCGTGCCGGGAAGGGCGACGCAGTTGATGCCCATCTCGGATAGCTTCTTGGCGCCCATGTAGGAGCCGTCGCCGCCGATGACGACCAAGGCTTCGATGCCGTGTTTCTTCAGGTTTTCGATCGCTTGCTGACGAACCGATTCCAACTTGAATTCCGGCAGACGGGCGGTGCGCAAAATCGTTCCGCCCCTCGTGACGATGTTGGAAACGCTGTCGCGATCCATTTGGAAAATGTCGTCTTCGACGAGACCTTTGTATCCTTCGCGGACCCCAAAGACCTCAAGTCCGTACGCCAAGCCGGCGCGGACGACGGCGCGGATCGCGCAGTTCATGCCAGGGGCGTCGCCCCCGGAGGTGATGATTCCGATACGTTTGACCATGATAAAACCCTCGATTTCTCTAAATCCACGCTCATTATAACGAGCGAGATTATCCTTGACCAAGGATAACTTGATTGTTAAGGTCAAAAATTCAGTGTTTATCGATGTTTTCGTTCGATGAGATTTGCGGTCGCCGCAATTTCATAATGCGTGCGTGCGCACAATTTGCTATACTCGAAAAGCAATGAAAGACTTACCTTTGTCTAATGACTTATTCGAAATCGCGATGACCGAAAGCCTTACCGATGTCGGGGTCGAGGTTCTGACCGATCTTTATATGCCGATCATCGGCGCCGAGGCCGTCGGCCTCTATTTGAAGCTGGTCCGTTTGGCCGCCGAAGAAGGGGAACTTGCCTCCCATGACCGGATCTTCGAAGGCACTTTGCTTTCGCCGGGCGACTTTTTCGAAGGCCGCAAAAACCTCGAGGCGATTGGCCTCCTTTCAACGAAAATGCTCGGTGAACAGGGAGAAATCCGCGTTTTCCGTTATGAATTATTCGTTCCAATCGACGCCAAAGTGTTCCTAAAAAACCCCCTTCTTTCGAAAGCCCTCAAGCAATCGACTTCATCCGATTATGTTTCCGCGATGAAGAAACGTTATAAATTGACGAAAAAGGAATCCATCAAAGGTACCGATATCAGCGCCAATTTCACCGATGTTTTCCAGGTTGGCGAAGACCTTGACATCTCCCTCTCTGGCAAACTGCGTTCCGGCTCGAAAGGCGGAAGGATCAAAACCTACTTGGACATCGATGCCGTCCTTGCTTATCTCCGCGAGAAATTCAACCCGGAGATCGACGGGACTTCCTTCAGCCGCGATGAGCTTTCCCGCGTTGAAATGATCGCCGTTAAGTATAACTACAGCGATGAAGCGACCGCCGACTTGCTTATTCCGTCAATCAATATGGAAAATCCCTTTGGTGAGAGAATCGATTTCGCTCACTTCGAAAAGGTCTGCAAGGAATCCCAGGGCATGCGTTATCTCAAGCGAGAGACCGCCCCGAAGATCAATCGCGTCATCCGCGGACAAACCGACGAAGCCGTCTTGCTCCGTCAGATGAACGAATTGACTGCCGAAGAATTCCTCGCCAAGCGCCAAAATGGCGCTCGTTTGGTCCAATCCGACCGCGCTTTGATCGAATATCTCCGCACCGAATTGCTGTTGCCGGATCCCGTCATCAGCGCCCTCTTGGACTATGTACTCGAGAAACAAGACAACCAGTTGCCGCCTCGCTATGTCGAGAAGGTCGCCGGCTCTCTTGCCCGCTGCGGATTCGACAACGCCGTTGACG
>Ga0310694_10001660_pt1 | contig 24588 bp, 25 predicted proteins | sample 174DNAGHGhighgp2_FD_203884 | JGI IMG/M metagenome (GOLD analysis project Ga0310694, IMG submission 203884) | Sheep rumen microbial communities from Palmerston North, Manawatu-Wanganui, New Zealand - 1742 DNA GHGhigh gp2 (v2) (version 2) | ecosystem: Host-associated > Mammals > Digestive system...
AACGTCGAAGTTGAGCAGTGAGTCGTTGAGCTCGGCGCTGGTCATGGCCTTTACTTCTTCGCTGTTGTAGTCGATGGCGGTTACGTTGTAATCCATCAGGGTAATGTAGACGGGATCCATTTCAAGGCCGCCGTCGGCAGCATAACCTGCGGGTGTGCCGTCAACCTTGTAGCCATTGTAGGAGCTGTCGTAGAGGTAAGCAATATTCATGTCCTCCATGCTCGAGCCCTGGTCTTCGCCTACCTGGATGTAGTAGAGGTGGCAGCCGTTGGTGTTGCGGATTACGATGTTGTAGGTGCCGTCCTCGTTGGGAGTATCCTCAAGGCCTTCCTGCACCTGCCAAACCTGATCGGTGTAGTCGATAGGTACGGCTGGAGCCTCAGCGCCGTCTTCACCCAGAATCTTGGTGCCAAGGGCGTTGTTCGAAGTATAGACGTAGAGTTCCACGCCACGAGCTTCGGTCGACTTGTGACTCTCGACGCCAATGTAGATTTTTTCGCCAACAGCCACGTTGGGGATGACGAAGTAGTTCTTCGTCTTGCTGCCCAACCAGAGGTAGCTGGGGCCGTTGTAGGGGCCGAATCCGTCGCTCAATGGGCCCTGGTAGTTGAGGGCGATGGCGAGCGAACGAGCAGCGGTGTTGGTGTAGAGCAGGCCTTCGAGCTCGGCGATGGTCTCACCGTTGGCGGTCAAGGTCACACCTGCAGCGTTGCCCTGTGCGGTGCTCTCCCAGAAGCAGTTGCCTGCCGAGAGATCGGTAGGAGCGGTGCCAGAAGTCTTCTCCACGTCTGACCATCCCGATTCGGGGGTAATCGAGTTGGCGTTGGCGAAGGCGCCTGCCTGAAGGTTGTTGATGGTAGCGGTGCTCCACTTGGTGAAGTCCCACTTCCTGAACTCAGCATTAGCCTCAGTAGCGCTCATCAGGGCTACTGCAGCAATCGTAAGAAGTAAAGTTTTCTTCATGTTTTTATAAGAATAAGTTAAAAAAGTGTGTTCATTTGGGGACAAAAATACGGATAATTTCCGACATTACAAAATCAACGTCGAAAAATTTACATTATTTATAAAGAAATATTCCTTTTTTGGTTGATTTTGTTCTAAAATTATGTTTTTTCATAGCGATGTGAATAAAAATATCAGCCGATGAAGCGAACCTCACCGGCTGAAAAGATAGTATCATTCAAAGGCTTATTTTACAATCTCCTTCTTGCCTTCGACAATATAGATGCCGCTCGACTTCAACGATGATCCGCAGGACATCCAGAAGATAGTCGCTTCGACCAACGTGCTTATCGACTGTTGTTTTTTTGAGAAAATAGTAAGCAGAAACGATAGTTCACATTCGGTTTCAGCCAAAAATATATCTTTATTTTGAAAAATACTTCCCAAAACTTTGTTTGTTCAGCATGTTTTTATATCTTTGCCTCGTTAAACCATACAAAAATAATATTATGAAATCTTATACTACCATCAAATCACTGGTTTTGTCCATGGTCATAATTCTCGGCATGTCATCATTCTCGAATGACAATCAGACTTCGACAAATGAGTCGGCTAAGGAATCTGGGGCGATTGCCGACGTTCTCGACAGTATCTGTGCCGAAGGATATAACCTGTTCCTGGCCGAGTATGTCAATTGGGTAGCGACCGACTCCATTTTGGCTCATTACAGTATTGATCAAATAGGACGTAACATTGTTTGGCAACCCACGGCCGATTCGTGGAGTGTCGTTTTCACCGACAAGGAAGTGAATAATTGTATTTTCGAATTCCGATATGACAAGAATAGCAAAAGGCAGACCATCTCCTACGAAAAGCGTACCATTTCGGAGAATGAAATAGCATTGATTGAAAAGAAAGGACTTATGCTCAATAATGCCTTTCAACAATATGGCGACAGCCTACGTTACTACCCTGACTATGGCAACCCCAACTTCGACTTCATCCGCATCGATGCCAATACCACCCGCATGTATATGTTGCAAGGTTTGAATCGTGCAGGCATTATTCCTTTCGGCAATGATTTCAGTTTTGACTTTGACAACGATTGCAATATCACAGCGTTTCGGAGATACCATCGTTCGTTTTTGCCACAACCCAATGACGCTGAGTCAATAACTCATTCACATTTGAGGAATAATCCATACATTACACCGACTGATATTTGCAACTTCCTGCTCTATCGTGGAACTGTGAAGGAGCTATCAGTTACAGTACCTTCCTCAAAGGCTATATCGCTTACAATCATGAGAACAATACTGCCACCTTCTTTACTTCGGAGGAAATGAGTAAAAGACGGAAGTGATCGAGTTCCCCCATACTCTATGCAGGCTGGTCCCTAAGGGGGATTGGCCTGCATATTCTTTATATGATGAAAATGAAAAATGAAAAAACAATTTTACAAAAAAACAATTTTACAATTTTTGATACGAAAAGAGTGGCACCCCTCGGGATGTCACTCTTTATTAATGGATTGGAAGAATGTGATCCATGCGGCATCGAACTGGCGAAGGTCGAAATAGGTGCCTGTGGTGAATCTTGTCATCTTGCGAAGGAGGTCGGTGAGCTTGTCGCGTGTCTGAACTCCATACGTCCAATGAACCTTGATGCAGAAATCCTCAGACTCTTCCCACCCTCTTTCGATGTCCCTGCAACACTCGCCGAGGGGCGAACCCCTCAGCAAAGTGTAATCATGTAGGAAGACCATGTAGTCGATATGTCCTTTCGGAAAGTCCTGATAGAGCAGCTGCAACACCTTCAGATAGAAGTCGCGCAGCGTGGCGAACTCCACCAGTCCATGATCATCTACGAGGTCGATTGGATTATTGAACAGCATATTGTTATATTACGCTCTGACTCGCCTTCTGAAGAATGATGTCCTGCGATATGTAAGGCACACCATCCTTCGACTTCCAGCGGCGCACCTTGAAGTAGAACTGCATCTCATAGACATTCGGGTCGTCGATGGCACCCAACTGCAGGTTGGGTTTCTCGTTGTATGTGACCTCGGCAAGAATCTGCTGCTTGCCTATCGTGCCATCCTTCTTCGGATAGTCGAACTCTGTAAGATACTTCACCACCCACTTGGTGACCGCCTGACCATTGCTGTCTGTAGAGTCATAGTTGCGAATACCCTCTACTGAAACGAATTTACCTTTTACTGTCATAGTTTTAATGTTTTGAAAGTCTTAATTGTTAATTGTTAATTATTAATTGATTATTTTTTCTTGATCTTCCGATAAAGCCCTTTCCCGACCTTCGTGATGAGACCCGACTTCTTCCAAAGGTGGATGGCATCCTCAGGCTTGGTGATACCCTCAAACTTCTTGATGACATTGACCAGATCCAAAGTCGTGAACTCATCGGGAAGCTCCACGAAGTAGTCGTTGTGATGTCTGGTTACCTTCTGCTTTGTTGACTCGACCATCATCTCGTTGTACTGCGCACCCCATAGCTTCAGCATGTTGTAGAGGTCGCAATCCATGAACCACAGCACGAAGTCGCGAATCACCTTCTGCTCACGGTCACCTACCTTGGGGTAGAGGGCATAGCACATCAGCGCCAGTCGGAAGCCGCGCACGGCACATCGGCGTCGGAACACGTCGCAGGCGTCATTCACCCCGGTCTTGGCATCCTTGTTCTGAGTCTTCAGCCACTTGTTGAGGTCAGGGATGATCCAGTTGAGGTCGCAGATCTGTCGTGGCCTGAACTCATACTTCCAAGGCACCTCTTGGTCGAATTCCTCATCCTTGATGTCGTAGAGACGATTGGTGTCGAAGTCGAGCGGAGCCGTGTAGGTATTCTCGTCACAACGCTTCATAAAGCGGTCAATCACCTGTAGGTCTCGCTCCGAGAGCCTCTTGAAGATGGGCATGTCGGCAAAGCGCTGGTCACCGAGGTCGGAGAACGAGCATCGGGTGATAAGGCCGTTCTCGATGTCCTTGAAGTAGCGATGCACCTGGTTGATTGTGCCCGTGATGAGCACGTTCCAATAGAGGTTCACCTCGCCCTTGAAAGTTCCCGTCGATTTGTATGCCTGGCCATAGGTACCGTTGTCCCATGCGATTCGGAACATATCGTTCTTGTCGCCGCCCTGCGACTTCGAGCCCTTGTTCCATGTGTCCATCTCCTCACAGTAGGTGAACATGTGATAGCCCTGGTTGTTGCGCATCTTGATGAGCAGCTCAGGCAGGGAGTTGATAGGCGGCATGTTGCGCATCGTCACCTTTGGGTCTTCTGGAGCCTTCTCGTTGCTTCCCTTGCGGTTCACCACGTTCATATAGATCATCTCGCGCGCTGCGCTCACCATGTCGCGTGCCTTGATGTCGGCAAGCAACTTATCGACCACGCGCTTCACGAACGACTTGCCGCTCGAAGGAGGCGCATAGATGATTGAGATGAACGAAGTGGTATGCAGTTCTCCATCAGCGTAGTAGGCACTTAGGTAACTTGTCAGCGTACCCATGACGGGAAGCAATGCAAAGACCATCGGGATCTTGAAGAACTCGGGAGCCGAATTGACATACTCGCGGAACACGGGTGGCAGCTTGGGCATACGCCTGATAAGCTCCCTTACATCAGCATAGGGGTCCTCATCGTTGACTTCGGCATCCTCTTGTTCATCGGGTTTATACGACTTGTAGTAGCCATTGTCCTTCAAGAAGAAGTAGAAATCTTTTGAGTGGCGTGTCCTGGTATTGCTTTTGCAGATTGCCGAGCATTGTCCCCACGTCTCTTCGGCAGAGTGTCCGAATCGGGGCAACAGGGCATGCAGAATCTTCGGATTGTTATCGACAATGTTGCGAAAGTCAAGGACCATCTGATTGTAGAACATATGACGTTTGCCCTCTTCGGGTTGCCCAGTCTCAGGCCAATACTTCTTGCAGTACTTGGCAATGATGTCGGTCACGAGAAATCCGTTGTATCGGTAGCCATCGTAGATGTGGGTGTCCTCGGGAGGCACATCGTCGGCAGCCTTTGGCTTGACACCTTTTCCCGTCTTTTCGGTGACGATTGAACCGCCCGCCTCCTTCACGAAGATGTCTGCATCGGCAAAGAGGTCCTCGCTCAGCAGCAACCATTCATCCTTGGGTACAAGGAACGAGATTCGGCTCAGGTCCTTGCAGCAGGTATCTACATCGCCGTAGTCGCCTACATCAATCTGCTTCGCCATCGCCACGATATTATCCGTGATTGTCTCAAAACCCGATAGGTTACGTAGTACGAGGCGCAGCCCCTTGCCGCTCGGGGTGATGTGGGCAGCCAAAAGCTGCAGGTCGCCCAGATGCTCCTTGACGTGTTCGAAGCACTCGCGCGGCTTCTCGCAGTGGTCGATGTCGAGCATCACGAGTCCAGTTGGCTCCATCTGGTCAGCCTTGCGCTGCCCAGTCTTCGACCTGCCCATATATGCTATGCAGGGCAGGTCTTTCTTCGCCTCGGCATCACCACCGCGAAATGCATCGCAGAGCTTTCGCAGCCTCGGCTCTTCGAGCACCTTGAGCAGCCCTGCATAATCCAGCTCGGCTGAACGCTTCCCGCTGCTCTTGCCCGACTTATAGTAATCTAGTTTCATACTTTCTTGGTTTTAGTTGTTTTTGGTGGTTCGCCGAAATACTTGAGCAGCTTGCCACAAGCTGCCGAAAAGATCGCCATGAACTTCGTTGTGTCGATGTTCGTCTTCTTGAAGTTCACCTTCACTTGCCACAGGTGGGCGCTCTCGTAGATCACGAAGTCACCATCCTGATGCACGATCTTCAGGTTGCTGGGCTTGCTGCCCTTCTGCTCCGGCTGAAATTGAAATTCTCCATACTCATTTACCCAGCCTGTGCCACGATATTTGACACCTGGCTCTAAATTCATTTTGTTCATTTTCTTACATTGAATTGTTAATTGTTAATTATTAATTGTTAATTGTTTACGATGTGATACTCTTGGAAATTGAAGATGTGTGACCTTACCTTTCTTGATAGAATACCAGTGTTCTGATATTTCAGTATTCTTGACATCATAGAGTTAGAGATACCGAACTTATTTCGCACTACGTCACGAGTGGTCTTATCGATGACTATCTGTTTCATTGAAACGGGCATAAATACGGTTAAAAGCCTTTATGAAATCCTTTGCCTTGAAACACTCTTCATGATTCACGCAATAGCAGAGGGCAGACATCAGATAGTTCAGCTTCCTCAGGCACTCATGGTAATTGTCCCAATCCACAACGACTATGGTGCAATTCATCACCGATACGCCCATATCGACCTGATTCATCATGTCCTCGGTGATACGATAGATCTCAGCTCCCGAAAGACGAGTCCAATCCATGAGGAAACGCATGTAGTCAATCTTCCCGTCGACATACTCGCCACGCCAGGCGTTAAGTACCATAGCATAGAAGTTTTCAAAACTATTGAATTCGTGAAGCTTCCCCTTACGGGTGGAGAGCTTTAGTTGATTATATACTGTCTTCATAATTATTTCTTTATTATCACGAATTTTCGAATTATCGAATTGTTTTGAACCCACCTGACGTTCAAACAAATATCTGTGCCTATCCGTGAAATCTGTGTGCCTATAATAATTCTATAATTCTCCAATTCGTGATAAAGAGGTTAGAAATTGAATTCGAGTTGCACGAACTTCGGGTGTTGGAAAAGTTCCGACTTTGTTATTTCAAAATTCTGTTCTTTCATTTCTATTTAGGATATTGGTTTCCATTGTTAATAAAGATTGCTTTATTCCAATAGAAAGATAAATAAAGAAATAAATCCCGATTATAAGATGGCGAAATGTGCTTTCTCACAAAATCGGCATTGTTGTCCCAGGGAAACTCCCAAAGCGATACGAGATAATCAGCCAGTCGTTGGCAATCGACGCCCTTGGCAAAACATTTCCTTTCGTAAAGAAAGCTGATGATTTCGAGAGCCCTCTCTTGGTTGAATTGAGTCTGTAGCCCCAACCAATCATTCAATTGCTGGTTATGATAGATCAGCGTTACAAGAAAAGTCAGAGGCGGCACCATGTCCTTCTTGATGATACCTGAACGGATGGCTTTCTCGTCATATAGGAGCGAAAAGAATTTGAGAAACTTCCCTGCAGGAATCATCCAATTGCAGTTCCGATACGTGCTAAGCCAATTTTCTTCATCAAATTTTAATTCCATAGATTATTATTCTTGTTGTTTGAGCACGTACCCGAAGCTCTTTACGAACCAGACTTCGCCTGCCTTCCGCACTTCGATCCACATCCGTACATCGAGCACGATGCCTGCAGCCTCGTCCTGATTGACCAGGACAGTCGATTCGTTCCTAAGCCCCTCGGGTAGGAAGGACATCTGCCGCATCATCCGTACCTCCTCTTCCGCATTCGGCTTCACCTCGCTGACAATGCCCTTCTGGGTGAATTTGCCATAAATCTTTTCACTTGCCATCTTGAAAGTATTTGACAAAACCACGATAGAACCTATCTTTCCTTATCTTTGCCACCTGGATAGCATCCTCGACCAAGGCATCGACGCTCTTGCAAGGTGTCGACTTCATGAGTGCGTAGATGCGGCAGGCTTCTTCAACTACAACCTCTCTCTCTTTCACATCTTTGATATTGGTGCTCACCGTGTTGACAGGGTCAACCATGTTATGCAAAACTAGCCACACATTGATTTCAGTACCTGTTGGAAGTTTGTGCAGTCGCTTGAAGATCTTTCTGATTCGTTTCTTACCGATGATAGCTTGTACCATTGCAGGCACATTGATAAGCACCTGTAGGGCATCCTGGAATTTCTTTTTGTTCATTATTAATAATAGTATTAAAGGTTCAACATTTTTGCGATCGCTGTGCAAAATTAGGCACAAAAAAAATCCCCGACAAAAAATATTGCCGGAGATTTTAATTATTTCCTTTTATTTCCTATTATTTCCTAAATGTTCCACAATGTGACTATTTTTTAATAGGAAAAATGCTCGAATCGAGGCTTTCAAGGATTACATCTAGCTCATCCGAGGGAATCTCTCGTTTCATTAGTCTTGAATACCAGGATGCTGTAAAATCGCCTCCAAACTCGCCAATATATTCTTTATAGCCGACCTTACTCTTGAAATAATAGCGGCTGTCCAACGCCTTTATTATCCTAATTCTCTCAGATATCTTAGGTTGTCTTTCGATATTCACATGCATCCAACCGATAAGATAATTGGCTTGATCAGGATAGGTTAAAAGCGGTACAAGTTTAGAATTTGCGTAATCCTTATTCACGTCACATTGTACTACCACTGGCTCTTTTGTAGGCACAGGCTGAACTTCCACAACTTCCGAATGGTTGGCACCCTCAGCCTCTTCCTCGTTGCTCTTCTTTTCTTCCTTAGTGTCTGCTACACTATAGTTGTTGATGATATTTTCGATATAGCTATTACTTATATTAATGCTACCAAATGATTTCATATTATGATCTATTGTAAATTACCATTGTGTTTACCATCGCGCCCTCAATGGTCAGATCGCCACCATAATTCACGATGATAAGATTATACTGAACTCTATAAGGCTGCTCGCCCTGTTCCAACTTTTGTTGTTCCAGGACTAACGTCATCCCTGGTGGGGAAATGGTAATAGGTGGGGAAATGGTAATAGGTGGAGAAATGGGAATAGAAGAAGATTCGCCCGCCTGGGCAAAGGTTAGTACACTCGGGCAAGGATACACATAATCCTTGCCCATACGATGATGATTTGGATCATCAGTGTTGATAGTTTCAGAGTACATGTAATTATGATGTTATTAATAATGATTATATAGATCTTTACAGGCTCTTCACGGACTCACATACAGACATTGCAAGGTGTCCGCCAAGACTTCGATCTATGATTATTTACTCAAAATAAGAAAGCAAGCCGACAGAATTGCGGCTTGCTATATATAGATTGAGTTTACGGATGCCACTCACTGGTCACCCTGACAACCCGAATTTATGACCTCATCTATTATCGTTCGTAGCTGCTGATTATTGAGTTGATCCCTGAAGATAACGTTCAATTCCGGGAAGTCTTCGCGAAGCTGGGTAAAGAACTTCTTGGCGCAGTTGATTTTCTTCTCTTCAACTCCACGTAAGTTGGCTGGCGCATCCACACCTTTGGTCTCGACAATGATATTCAGTTCCTTTGTGCCATCAGTCTTCTTTACCATATACATGAAGTCTGGGCTATAGGAGTCGTTGGTAATCGTAGGAATAGAGATACTCTTACGAGGAATCTTACCAAACACAATGACCTCGTCAATATCTGATGTCCTGAGGTTTTTCTGTTCCAATTCGCTATCGTATGTGTAGGCATCGTACAGGTATCTGTCAGCTACCCTGGCACTATCCAGATGATTGCCAATATAGCTCTGCACAATGTCTTCATACAACTTGCCATTTTCGTCAGTAAGCCTTGTACGCTTCACATCGTATGCTGTCTGCTTGTACTTGAACTGGCTCATGGAGTTCTCAATCTTCCAATTCGTGATATTGCTGATGACACGGGCCAGCGACTGGTCGTTGATCATGTCCTGATTGAAAGTTGGTTTATTGCCAATGCCCTTACACATCGCCTCGTGGAGCGTACGAATAGGTACGCTGGTGGCACGGTTAATCCTCTTTAGAAATTCGTTATAAGGCATGCGGTTTCCCGTCGTCTGGTAAGAAACACCAGTATCTTGAACGTATGCCATCTTGCCTTCTTCTGTTCCCACTATCTCTCTTTGGCTGGTCAAAACAGAATAAGCGAACACTCCGCCACTGAGGAGCGTCGGGAGAGCTTTCTCCAGTTCTTTTTCCAGCATGGGGTCGAAGAAGATGACATACCTCTTGTTAATCTTCATCCACAGGTCACGCAGACGGTCGAACACCTTCGGGCGAATCTTGATCTTATTGGTATTCTTCTTATTGCGGTCAATCACCTTCGACTTCGGCAGGCCTGTATTGGCAAACTCTGGGTAGAGGTTATAGAGCTCGCCCAGCATGTCGCCGTTGATATGATATTCCAAGTCCTTGATAATGCCATGATTCTTCAGGTCTTTCAACAGGTCCCATTCGTCGATTCCACGCTCCTGGGCAACCCGCTGAATGAGTACTGCAGGAATCTTGTCGGTGATAACCACCTGCGGCAACTGGCCGTTGATTTCCGCAACCAGTTTGGTGGCAAAGTCGGCCTCGTCGAAGTCAACAATATAATTCAGCAAAAACGGATCGCTGCTGCGATTACCATATTCATCTACAGGCAAACGGAGTCCACGCCCCACCTCCTGCAACTTGCTAATATCACTACCGCTGCTTCGTAGCTTGCAGATAGTGAACACATTGGGATTATCCCATCCCTCCTTCAACGTCCACTTCGAGAAGATAAAGCGGCGTGTGTTCCAGCTGCCGTCTTCATTCTTGAACGACAGCAACAGTTTCTTGTCGTGCAGAATTTCCTTCACCTGCCGGGCTATCTCTTCGTCGCTGTTCTGATTGTCCTCGGCAAAGTAGCCTCCATGACAGGCATGAGGATCGTTGAGAGTAGCCTCCAGATAGGCCCTATAATCATCGGAACAAGGCTTGCTTAGTTCTAACTTGACGCGTTCCTTTAGAAGCGCTTCGAACTTCTCTGCCAACCAGCCATTTTCCTCTCCTTCACCACGATACGAACGGATATTGTCAATAAAGAACAAGGCCAACGTCTTCATGCGTTGGGTACGCTCAAAATTCAGGCGTTCGGTTTCGAAATGCCGCTGAATAGCCAGCTTTACCATCTCTTCCTGATAAGACTGTGCATAGACCGACGGACTGAAATGTTCGCTGGTATGGAACTGCTTACCGTTCGACAGTGTCACCATGCCTTTCTCTACCGCATCTACGCTGACGTTCTGCATCTCGGGTGCCAATGTGATGGGGTCACCAGCTTGCAGTGTTTCTGTCTTGCCGGCATATAGCAGAGTCACCTTGCGTTCGCGTTCATTGATTTCCTTGATGATGATACGTTCGCGCTGCTGCCCTTGCAACTCGAAGTGCTCTTTGGCGACGCCTTTGATCAGGTTCTGGGTAAAGGCCTCACAGGCATTCAGGTCATAGAGCAGATTCAGATAGTCTTTCGTCACATGCTTACCTGTACCTCGTCCCACGGTTATCTCAGGGAATGTGGCACCATAGCGTAGTATCAGCTGCGGCTTCAGTTCTTTGAGTATCTGGGTGTAGGCGGCCTGTGTACGAGAGAAACGGTGGGGCTCGTCGATGATGACTACTGGATGCGTTGCCCTCAGCGCATCGAAAGGACGATAAAAGCCCAACACGCCAAAGTCGTAGTCGTTACGTTTCAAAACCTGCGCATTCGTCAGCAGGGCCATGTTTAACAGCAGCACATATATCTTGTTGCGCTGTTGGCATGAACCTTCCACAAAGTCACGCACCACACCTGGGAAATAACGCTTTCCTTTCTTCGCCTTGGCAGCCTCCAACACACCTACCTCCAAATCACAATGATAGCCGCAGGCATCGAAGAAGTGGCGCTGCACGTAGAGGTCACTCAAAAAATGTTCTGCTCCTGCCTTGATGGGAAGAGATGGAACGCAGATAATGAATTTATTCAGTCCGTAGCGCTGATGCAGTTCGAAGATGGTCTTGGTATAGACATACGTCTTGCCCGTACCCGTCTCCATCTTGATGTCAAGATTCAAGGGGCCTCCCTCTTCCGGCTCTTGAAATTTCTTAGGATGATTAGGCAAAAGTTGTTTCTTCACCTCTAAGATGGGGGTACAGAGCTGCCAGCGGTTCGACCACGACAGAAGCGGATTTGCATAGAAGTCTGTTGGCGATTGCCAATTTACTTCCTTTAGTGCATCACCTACGGCCTCTACTGGCAACTGCTGGTGTGGCAGATTATTCTGTAATATCAGTTCCATAGTGTCAGTAGCGCACGTCGATAATAATGTTCTTATCCTTCACGAGATTGATGGTGGGCTTGTTCTTCTCCAATATGTCCTTGGCATTATGACTGAAGCTATAGCCAAACAACACGATGCAGTCTGGATTGAACGCAGGATCACTCTGATAGCGATCTACCAATGCCGTCATTGCGTCTTCTGTAAAGTCGGCATCTACCAAGTAGAGGTGGTTGCCGCAGCGTGTAGCGTGGTATTTGTCGAGCACCACGTCTTCAGTCTTAGCACCCAGTCCGTAACCATCGTTCACCAACCATGTGGCCAGTACGGTGTCACGACCAAACATATTCAGTACATCGTCGGTAGAGAGAATGGCGTTGGGATCGAAGGTCTCCAGCTTGTCGAGCGTATTTTGAGGCACCTCTTCCAGTGTATAGTGCTTGAAGCCCAGGTCACCAGCAAATAGCGGATTCTCGTCCTTGATCTTCTTGGCAGCACGCTTGATGCGCTCCATGCCGATTTGGTCGATGGTGCGGTAGCCGGCCTTTTGTGCTTCGCTTTTCTCTTGGGGCTTTTCGGGTAATTGAACCAAAATGTACTTGCGCATGGCATCTTCTTTATCGTTCAATTCCATAATAGCTTGGGCAGTAGTGCTACTTCCACCAAAAAAATCCAAAATGGTATCTCCATCCTCAGTACCCATTTCAAGAAGATTCCTGACCAATTCTACAGGCTTGGGGTAATCGAATACTTTTGAGCCGAATAAAGCCTTAATCTGCTTAGTGCCCTCAGCCGTAGTCCCACAATCTTTTAAGAATGTCCTATAAGGTTTTGTTCGTGGGTCAGTACTACGAATTTTTTCATATACTATATAAGTGCCATTCTCTCGTTTCGAATACTCAACGTTATGGTTTTTCACTGCGTCAAGCATGGCCTTCTTTCCCCATCTCCAACAGCCTTCAGTGTTATCGTTTCTAATAGGATAGATATCTTCTCCGTGAGGACCGGGAATAGGGAAAAACATGGTCGGGCGGTCTTCTCTTCGGGAGTTTGATCCCCATTTATTCAACTCACGACCGAGTCTGTATGGGCCATATTCATCAGTTAAATTCAATTCTTCTGATTCAAGCAGCATCTTAGATATGGCATTACCTTTACCGATGTTTCTTGCATAACATAACACATACTCATGGTCGGCTACAACGGCATTATTATCACTTCCTCCTCCTGTTTTTGAAATCCATATAAACTGGGCAATAAAATTATCCTCACCAAAGATAAAGTCGCACAGGGTTTTCAAATTTGCCTGCTCATTATCATCGATAGAAATAAAGATAACACCATCCTTTGACAGCAGGTCACGAGCCAACTGGAGACGGGGCATCATAAACGTCAGCCATGCAGCATGACTGGCACGATGACCACTTGTCATAGCGATAATTTTTTCGGCCTCGTCGGGGCTGATGCTCAGTTTCTGCGTCAGTTCCTCGGCCGTGAACTTGAACTTGTCGTTATACACAAAACCGTCAGTACCCGTGTTGTAAGGAGGATCAATATAGATGCACTTCACCTGACCAGCGTAACTTTTCACCAAATGGTGCAACGCATCAAGATTATCGCCACTGATATAGATGTTTTCGCTGTTCGCGTTCTCAGGCTTTGAGTTGTGCTCCACGTCAGGGCGAATCACGGTTGTGGTGTCGAGCGACGACAGCATACGGGCATAACTCTTGCCCAAGAAGTCGTAGCTTCGACCCTCGCGGGTTACGTCCACCATAGGTTCAATTGCCTCGCGGAATTTCTCGATGTCAAACCGCCCCTCGTTGTTGAAACACTGGGGGAAATACTCGCGCAGCCCTTCCATCTCTTTGCTGACAGGTGTTACAGCCTCGTTCTCTTTAATGATATTTTGTATCATTGCTCAGTTTTTTTCTATCGTTGGGATTATCTTAACTCTATCTTTTAGTAAAGATAAAGATTGGTGCAAAGATAGGATTTTATTCTATCATCTCCAAATTTTTCCACAAATATCTTCATTTTTGGATGAAAAAAAGCAAGCCGACACTTCTCTGAGTGCATACTTTTCCATTTTCTTTTTGGAGATTGATCAAATAAACCAGCCTGCATTTATTGTATTATTGTAAAATTGTAAAATTGTTTTTTCATTTTTGGGGGGCTAATTGTTCTTAGGGGGGGGTGCGTTTTAATGCAATAATTTTTAAATATATTAAATATAATAATATATTATATTATTAAATATCGCGCGCGATGGCGAAAACAAGAAAACAATTTTTCAATTTTACAATTTTACAATTTTTGTGGCTATATATATAAATATGTGGTTGATGGTGGGGAGAGTGCTTGGGATATGGTGAAAACGGCAAAATGAGGGCATTTTAGCAACAAATTGTGACAACTTTTGTTAAAATGAACGATTTTGGGGGGTATTTTAGCGATTGTACGTAATAATGTGCGTAACTTTGCACCGTCGAAAAGATAATGCGCATAACCTTCGCGACACTTAGTATTAACCTAAACCCTAACTTTTATGTTTACAATTAACACTTTCTCAATTTCCAAGCTCAACAATGCTGAGTTCACTGGCTTTATGATCAACCTTCAGAAAGCCATCACCACCAACGATCCGACGAAGCTCGGTCTCGTCGAAGTCCTTCCCAACTTCGGCACCACGCTGCAGAAGCTCATCGACCAGGTCTACACGACCACTGGCTCGGAGTACACCGCAGCAATGCTCGAGACTGACCTCAAGCGCGACCAGACCTACAAGCGCATCCGCCTGCGCCTCCAGATGGTCGAAGTAGCTGAGGACAGTGCTGCCATCAAAGCCGTCAAGGACGTGGTGAAGACCCATCTGCTCGCCAAGTACACCTCGAAGGTGCCGCAGCTTCCTTACCAGGAGGAGAGCGCCATCCTGCAGGGCTTCATCTTCGACCTCAACGACAAGCTCGGTGACGACGGCATCGCGGCTCTCGGCATCACCGAGGACCTGCAGGCGCTTGAGGATGCCAACAACGCATTCATTGCAGCCTACAACTCGCGTGCCACTGAACGAGCCGCAGGCGACACAGGTCTGACCCTGAAGCTCCGTCAGGATATGTACGCGCTCTACCAGCAGGTATGCTTCATCACCCAGTACCTCGCCAACTCGACCGAAACGGCGAATGCCGAGAAGGCCACCGCTTGTCAGACGTTCATCGGCGTGCTCAACGTCCTCCTTGCTGACGCCAAGCGTCGCTACAACCAGCGCATCAGCAATGGCACGGGTGAAGAGGGCGAAGGCGAAGGTGGTGAAGGTGGCAACACCAACCCCGACGACTCTTCGAACACCACTCCCGATGACCAGGGCGGTTCAGGCAGTGGCTCTGGATCCGACAACAGCGGCTCGGGCTCAGGCAGCTCCACTGACTCGGGTAACTCCCAGGGCAGCGGCTCGGGCAACACCGACACTGGCAACACCGACAACAGCGGTTCGGGTAACAGCGGTTCGGGCAGTGGCTCCAACAGCGGCAGCGGCTCGGGTGACAACACCACCGATCCCAACCAGCCCTCTGAGGGCGGTGTAGAGAATGGCGACGAGGTAGCATTCTAAACAAAGGTCACACGGATTTCACGGATAGACACAGATTATGTGTCGCGAATGTGGCCTAACAAAATCTGTGATTTCAGTGGAATCTGTGTGACATTAAAAACTTAGTTATGGAATGGAAAAAGATTGCAAAAGTACTCCTCAGGATACTGTGGATGCTACGCCTCGTGACACCACCGGAAGAGAATCCGTGCCCACCCCGTGTGAAGAAGAAGGACGAGTTGGACGACAAGCCTCCTGCGGCGAATCAGCAAGGACAAGCAACTCCTCGAACCCCTCTGAACCTTTCGAACCTCTCGAACCAAGCGACTATGAGGAGCGCATCAGACGTGATTGCCGCCGAACATGTCGGCGCAACCTATTCGTCGAACTGCTCAAGACTGTTGCCAAGGTCGCAGGTGTTATACTCGCTGCAATGGGATTGTCATCATTCAACGAGGAAGATTGACCTGCTGGTGCTCCACTGCTCGGACACGCGTCCCGACCAGGACTTCACCATCGAGAAGCTGATGCGCAGTCATCGCAACAAAGGCTATGGTGCATATCCAGGCTATCACATTTATGTACGGCGCGATGGTACCTTGTTCTATTGCCGACCTGTTGCTGAACGTGGTTGTCACGTGAAGGGCTACAACACGAGCAGCATCGGCATTTGCTATGAGGGCGGTCACTCGTGCAGCCCCGATGTCAAGTACGAGGACAACCGCACTGCCGAGCAGATGGTAGCACTTGACGAGGTGTTGCGCATCCTTCACGAGATCTATCCCGATGCACGCATCGTGGGACACTGCGAACTGAATCCCCGCAAGGCTTGTCCTTGCCTCGATCCTCCTGCCTCAGTCGAGTATCAGTACATCATTAACGCTTAGGGATATTAGGGGATATTAAGGAAAATGAAGGGACATTAAAGGACGTCACCTTCGTGGGTCCCGAAAACAATCGTCCCTAAAATCCCTTAATATCCCTTAGAATCCCTAAAAATCCCTTAGAAAATGAAACATATCGTAGAGAGCGTGGAGGAGATGTACCACGCACGACAACCAACTGGCGAGGTGATTGTCGATGAAGTCCTGGACATCCTCAGGCATTACAAGCTCATCTATCCGGAAGATGTGGCGCTGCTGATGGATGTCAAGGTTCGAGACCTACGTTCAGCCTGGTATATGCTGACAGGCACACGCCTTGTCGATGTGATCACCCATTGGCGATTACTGCAAGCACAGGACTGGCTTCGCAAGCGCCTCGGAGAACTATGCAACGAGAGCCTCACGAAGAAAGATATGGTCAGACTGCTCAAAGAGACTGCACTACGCTGCGGATGGCGGTCGGAAGTAGTGATGTCGCACGTCTTCAAGCGCTTTTGCGGGTGTACTGCACTAGATTGGATAGTGCAGGAACAGAAAAATTAATCTACTTTGGAGGAAGCACTCTGACGGCCGACAGAATGCTTCCTCATTTTGCGCAAGTATCGTAACGGCCGACAGAGTACTTTATGCTATGGGAAATTGTACTCTCACGGCCGACAGAATACTTTATGCTGCAAGAAGGAATACTCTAGCGGCCGACAAAGTATCATCTACATCTGCGGAAATACTCTAACGGCCGACAGAGGACTTCCGCATTTTGCGAAAACATCGTGACGGCCGACAGAGTATTTCCACGAAATGATGGAGTACTTAAACGGCCGACAGAGTTCACTATGCTACGGGATGGAATACAACAACGGCCGTCAGAGTACTTGCTACGATGGAAGAAGCACTCTCACGGCCGACAGAGTACATAATTCAAATTTACAGTATCATTGAAATATGATTTTACAGTATCATCCTTTCACTTCCCAATGTCCTGTTTTGTCTGAGCCGATGCGACGAATGAGATTACGATTTTGCAGGGTTTTGATGGTGCGAGCGATGGTAGGACGGGAGAGAAGGCATTGGTTAGCAAGTTGTTCGTAGGTAAAAGTGGGGAAACTGCGAATGGTATCGAGCACCAAGCGCTCTGTCATCGACAATTTTACAGTATCATTTACAGTATCATTTGTTGTATTTACAGTATCATCCTGGCTCTTGAGCAGACGGATAAGGTCGCTTTGCGTAGCTATCACACGATCGGCTATGAAGTCGAAGAATATGGATTTATCGGTATGTGCTGCTTCGAGCGAACGTATATACTCATGGCGCAAAATGGCGGGGATGATGGCTATGGTAAATCCGTTGCGAAGCAAGGCAAGATTCATAAGCAGACGCGATACCCTTCCATTTCCATCGATGAACGGGTGTATGAATACGAAGCGCAGGTGGAGTTCGGCTGCCAGCTCGATGGGATGGAGCTTCTTCTCGTTACGATTGTACCAGTTGACCAATTTGCGCATATCTTCGGCTATCCTGGCTACGGAAGAGACAGCATAGCGGCTACCACTTATAAATACTTTCACGTTGCGATAGACGCCTGCCTTTTCCGGGTCGATCTGCTGATAGAATATCCGATGAAGCGTCAGTATGTCTTCTTCCTCCAGTTGCTTCTTTTCGGTAATCTCGTGCAGAAAATCGTAGGCTTTTGCGTGACCAACAGCCTCGTAGATGTCGCGAAGAGGTTTCCCCTCGATGGTAAGGCCGTCCTCGATTACCACCTTGGTTTCCGATTCGGTCAAACTGTTCCCCTCGATGGCGTTGCTCGTGTAGGTAAGTCCAACGCGATAATATTCCCGAAGTGATTTCAACGTTTCGGGAGGCAAGGGACGATAGGCAGAGAGCAAACGATTGTTCTCGTCTGCCCGCTGGTATTTGCCAACCAAGTTGTTCTTGTCGATGGATGTCATTTTATTACTATGATTGTTGCTGCAAATATAGCTATTATTTTTGACATTTACAAGTTTTTGGGCAAAAAAATGCAGTAAACTTGGTTTGACAAAACCAAATCTATTTCGAACAAGGTGTTTAGCTATGATATATATGAGAAATAGATGTCTCGATAAGCCTAAATAATTAGACGGTTGTCACATAAATAGTAGCAACCGTCATTTTCATTAGAGCTTAAAGAGATCTCTGAAACGTGTATGTACCTCTAATCAGTCTTCTGCAACGATGCTTGTATATTCGCATTCTTCGTCATTGATTAAGACGAGGCCGAGGGCATCTTCAAGTTTGGAGAGGGTTTCGAGAGACAGGTTTTCCTTGCCCTTCAATATCCTTGATACATATTGCTGGGAGCAATCCATTCGTTCCGCAAGGGCCTTCTGAGTCAAGCCTTGCTTCTTCATTTGCAATAGTACCTTTACAGCAATCTTTTGCGAGTGCTGCAACCATGACCAGTTGTCACGTCTCCATTCCGCTTCCTCCCGCCATTTCGATGGCGTTTCGCTCTGATGTGCTTCGAGGAATTCTATCGTTTTCTGTTTCATAGGGTTTCTCCTTTTTTTATTGTATTTCGGACATATAATCAATAAATCCATCAGCATCTATCGCACCTCCATCAATAAGGAAATTGCGAACTGTTTCCATTTTATTGAGTTCTGCTAGGGTGTGTGCACGTTCTTGCATAGTTCGGGTTAACTTGACTGCACCGCCTGTGATGATATAACAACCAGGTTCCAATTTGATTGCATAAATACGCAACCATGAAGCGTGTTGTGGACGATTTTTTATTCTTGCTTTTTCTTTACCCAAAAGTATCTCACTTGTTCGATTGTTTTCCAGCGGACGGAACAAAAGATCAAGATTCGCATCTGGAGAAATATCCAAAATCAAGCATTGTAATTTATGATTATCTTCTATTGTATCATATATTGCTTGATTAATGTCAGTAATCTTAAAATAAGATGTCAAATCAGATATATTTGCAAGGAAGAAGTTAACCAACCATTCAGGATCGTTCCATTGCTCAAAGAGGGTAAATAATGCATTGTCCTTGTCTCCGTCATAGCGAACTGCCCAAAGCGTATTATTCTCTAGAATTTTATCGAATGTCATAATTCGTTATTTTTGTCACTGCAAATATAGAAATATAATGGCAATAATACAACTATCAGTTGTGAATTTCTTTAAGTATAGGAAAATAATTTAAGATTTGACAAGTACAGTGAGCATTTTAGCCTGCGTTGCGCCGTTGCAGCGTTGCAGTTCGTTTGAGGCTTATTTATTTGTAAAATATTCGTGCACAAGGCTGCGGTAGCCGAGGGATTTGAGGTGGGGATAGCGGATGCGGTAGTTGGCCTTGTTGTTCTTGCCGGTGGCGAGGAAGCGGAGGTTGTCCTGGAGGTAATGGTCGATTTCCTTGAGGCCATCGGTGCGGGTGATCATGGGGAAGAACCAGCGCGACCAGGTGAGGGATTGAATGTCGTCCCTTTCGAAGAACTTGCGGTTGAAATAGCGGATAAGGCCCTTCATGGCGGCATCGGCAGGGATGTCCTTCTGGGTGCGCCAACGCAGGAGGAGACGCGTCTTGCGACGAATCTTGTCCTTCATCTTGCGCTTGGTGGCTTCGGAAATGTCGATTTCGTTGCCAAAACACTTGAAGCCAAGGTATTCGAATGCTTCGTCGGGACGATAGATCTGCTCTTTTTCCGGATTCACTTCGAGGCGATATTTTTGAAGGAAGGCTGAAAGCGTGCTGATATGCTGCATCAGGGTCGGCTCATCGGGCGCAAAGAGGATGATGTCGTCGGAATAGCGTGCATAAATCACGCCATTTTCGGCAAAATGCTGGTCAACTTCCTTCAAATAAATGTTGGCAAGAAATGGCGAAATGGGTGTGCCTGCCATCACGCCGTGGCTTTCGTGGACAATTTCCCCTTTGAAGATGGCACATTCTTCGGTGAGAATCTGTTCGAAAAAGCGGTAAAGGGTGGGGTCTTCGGCCAACAATTCGCGCAAAATCGGCAACAACAGCGGGATGGAAATAGAGTTGAAGTAGTTGTGGATGTCCACCTTATATGCCCACATATGACGCCCGTTGGTGGCGCGAAGAATGTCGTGGATGGCATCGTGCGCGGTCAAGCCCCGTCGGAAGGAATAGCAATTGGAGGAAAGGGTGGAGTCGAAGCGATAGAGGAGGTACGAAAGGCATTTGAGGACGTTCATCTCGTCGTCGTCAAAACTATATACCACGCGCTTCTTACCGCTTCCCATCTTGTTGACCAGGTGCTTGGTGGGAATCGATAGGCCTTCGCCACGCAGTATACGTTCGACCACGGGAAGGTATAGCTTCTCGGAAACGAACGTGTCGGCTACATCGAATTCGTGCCAGTTGAAGCGACCTTTCTGCAGGCGGTAGGTCAGGAATTCCTCCCAGGTGAGTTGATGGGAAAGGGCGAGGAGGAGGGGCATGGGTATTTATGGGAATGGATGGGAATGGATGGGAATGGATGGGTGTTGATGGGAATGATGGGAGGAAATGGAATAATAAAGAAAAAAGGAAAAGGGGAGAATTTTGAATTCGCAAAATTGCGAATCACGAGATGATACGGCCGCCAGTCGCCTGCAAGACATAATCATCGGGCGCCGCTGCATCCATTGCAGGCGCAAACAGATTGCATCCCCTTTTCCGGTAATTTAGTGACCGAGCATAAGGTCCTTGATACGCTCGATGACGTAGTTGCGCTCGTTCTCCATCTGCAAATAGAAATTGATGTAGGGCATTCCCAATTTCTTGCAGTACATTCGGGAAATGAGGTACTTGACGTTCTTGTCGTGCGAATGTCCACCGCCCAGCATCACTACGCCTGCGGGCTTTTCGCCGCGATAGAGGACGAAGGTGTAGGGCTTGCCCCATTCGGCCTTGTAGGTCTGATAGGGACGCGTCTCGTAAAGCTGGAACGTGTCGGCTGTGAAGCCTGTGAGGTCGGTCACAGGCACATCCCTTTTGACGTTGAACTGCGGGAAGTTGGTGCGGATGATCTCGTCGAAATACGCCACCCATTCCTCATAAGTCCTTTCGTCAACATCCTGAGTCTGGGCACTTTGAGTGGGTTGTGCGCTTTGCCTTGTGCTGGACGTGGCTGGACGCTCATCGCGATTGTAGTGAGCCCCTTCATCCTTGCTGTAACCCTGCTCTTTCATCTTTTCCTTGATGGCATCGGCTGCTGCATCGAAAGCGACGCCGAGAAGTGATTTTAAAAATCCCATGATATTAAAATTTTAATATGTCCGCTGCAAAGATATGCAAAAAGATTATATGATGCAAATATTTCTGCAAAAATCTTTGTTTTTAGACAAATATGTGTTGTTTAGCGAGGATTTATTGGATTATTTTGCAGCTTTCTCCCGAATCTTCTTCAACTCGTTCACCGAAAGCTGATAGTGATTGGCTGCTGCCTTTTCGTGCCATTCGATAGCCTTGCTGATGTCCTTTACCACTCCAAGACCATTCTGATAGCATTCGGCAAGGTAGTACTGTGCCTCGGCATTGCCCTGTTCAGCCGCAATCGTGTACCAACGCACGCCCTCGGCAAGGTCCTTTTCGACACCCCTGCCTGTGCAGTAGCACCAACCAAGGTTCTTTTGCGCCTCGGCAAGGTCATTATCTGCAGCCTTACGGAACCATTTGACGGCTTCTTCGTAGTCACGTTCGCTATAGAGGCCCGACTGATAGTAATGAGCCACTTGGTTTTCGGCTAAGGCATAACCTTGTTCAGCTGCTTTCATGTACAGTTTGCCGGCTTCGTCGTAGTTCTGCTATTCACCCACATAGGCGTGTTCGTAGCACCAGGCGAGTTGATATTGTGCGCCCGGGTCGCCCTGATCGGCAGCCTTCATATACCATTTCGTCGACTCCACGATGTCCAGAGGCAGGCCCTTTTTGCCATTGAAATAGCAATCGCCGATGGCCTTCTGAGCCTCTGCATTGCCTTTCGCCAGCTTCTTGCCATACTCTCGGAAGGCTTCCGTAGAGGTTATCTTTTCGATTTTGCTGAACAGATTGATGGCGTCCTGCAATTGCGGGCAATCGCTGTTCTGGGCTTTTCGGATGATTTTGTTGAGCGTCTTGAGCGCCTTGTTGAAGTTTCCTTCGGCGACGTATTCGTTCTGCACTTTGTCGAGCACGCCGTTGATGGCATCGCAAGGAGGATTGTTTTGCGCCTGCAAGGGTAGGGCAAGGAGGAGGGTGGCGAGGAGAAGGGTTTTCATATTTCTAAGGGATATTTAGGGATATTAGGGATATTAAGGGATATTTGGGGACGTTACAAATGATTGTTGGGGTATTTGGTGTCACAAATATTTTTTTCTTTATTCTCATTTTTTATAAAAGAAATGGACGCTGCAAAGATAAGGAAAATCTGATTTGTATGCAAGAGATTTGGACAAAATATTAAAAAATTCCCAGGGTGTCTATCTCTTCGACAGTCACCCTGGGACTTTCATACATCTTCAATATTAAATGAGAGTATATATAAATGATATATATATGTTCTAAAGCGTGCAGATAATCGATTTATCTTTCGATCATCTTTTTGCCATTGTGGATGAAGAGCTGACCAACAGCGGGATGCTGGATGCGGCGGCCAAAGAGGTCGTAGCTCAAGGCGTTGCCAGGTTGCAGCACTTCACTTGCAATATTGACGATGCCCATGATGTCGCCATCCTTCAGACGGATGACGATGCCGGGACACTTTTCTTGAATCTGATCCCAATAGGGGTTCATGAGTGTCACCTCCCTCAGGTCGAGCACAGAGACATCGGCAGAGAGCTTGGCGAGAAGCAGGGCAAAATCGTCGAAATCAACACGGAACCAGTCGCCATTGGTGTTCTGGCAATCGCCGTGCAGCAGCGAACCTGTCACCTTCACCTCGCCCGAGAGCGAACCATCGGCAAGGTCGGTGAGCTTTACACCATCCACCTTGGCAGGTTCTTCGATGACCAGATTGTCCACCCATACGTCCTGTGGCTCATTGACGTCACCGGTTTGTGCGGTGATGGCCATCACACCCGGGAAGTCGTTCAGGTTGGCGTTGGTCGAGAAGTCGAGCACGATTTTCTGCCACTTGCCTTCGCTGCCATACCATGCTGCAGTCTTTTCCCAGTAGTTGTCTACGCCGTTGGTCGGGTCGGACAATTCGACCATTACGTTGTCGTTCTGTGCCTTGCGAATCATCAGCGACACACGACGAGCGCCATCGAGGTTGGGTGTCATCCAGTCGCGGAATGGACAAGCCAGATGCTTCTGTCCGAAGTCGTTGCCCGTCATCGTGAACTTCAGGCACTTGGCCGATGGATTGATGCCGTCGGTTTCGGGATTATCGACCAGCGAAGGATTTCCACGATCCCACCATCCGCCAAATTCGTTGCGTGAGGTGATTGATTCGTCTTCACCGTCCCAAAGCACGGTTTGGGCATTGCATACTGTTGCGGCAAATGCCAATGCCAAAAAGATTGTCTTTTTCATCGTTTATCGTTTTAATTATTGCTGACTAACTTTCACATCGCTGACTGTTACCGAGCCGCCGTAGTTGTTGATGCTCCAGCAGTTCTTCTGGATGCCATAGATACGCTGTGTGTAGCAGCAGTTATCGTTGATGTACATCACAATGACGGAGTTGTCGGTGTAGATGTCGATGTTATAGGTATTGTCGGCTGGACGCTCGAACCAGTATCCGTCGATGCCATCGACAAAGCCCTTGCCTTCGGGACCTTCCTGCTCGAAGTTCACCTTGCGGTGATTTTCGTCCTCAGGATTGACCACCATCGTGTAGTACTTGTTCGAATCGGTGCCACGCACGAACGATACGCCGAACTTGTCCCAGTTGTTGGAGGTCTTTACGGTGAACGAGATGTGGTTGCAGGTGCCAAGGCGGTTGTAGAGCACGTAGGCATCGTTGCCCGAGAGGGTGCCATTGTTGTAGCCGTTGGAAGCCATCACGTTGACATTCACAGCGTTGTTGTACTTAGCAGCCATTGCAGGCACAGCGCCGAGGGTAAGAATGCCGTTGGCGTGCTGGATGAGCTTGTGGCAAACCAGTGTACCCGACCAGTTGGGTTCGTTGCCATCGCCACCGCCTACGCTGATGTTCTTCTCGTGAACATCGGCACCCGAACGGAATGGACTCCAACCCCAGATGTAGCGGTCGGTGCCGTTCGAAGCAGTCTTGCCGGCATAGAAGGCG
>Ga0310694_10001661_pt1 | contig 24584 bp, 38 predicted proteins | sample 174DNAGHGhighgp2_FD_203884 | JGI IMG/M metagenome (GOLD analysis project Ga0310694, IMG submission 203884) | Sheep rumen microbial communities from Palmerston North, Manawatu-Wanganui, New Zealand - 1742 DNA GHGhigh gp2 (v2) (version 2) | ecosystem: Host-associated > Mammals > Digestive system...
GACACAGGTCTGATCAAGAAGGTGTTCTATAAGTGCTCGTTCGGTGATCCCGAGATCAGTGGGAACACGACAGAGGACACGAACACACCGTCAACGGAGTCCATCCCGATCACGATCCTCCCTACAAGCCAGCAGTTCACTTATGAGGACGCAGGCGGCACAGAGAGGACAACATCAATCATCTCGTCTTATGCTGACGAGACATCTGATTCGACAGTTTATACTAACTGGCATCAGACACCTTACATCCCCGACTTCGACGTCGAGTCATAAGGTTTAATCAAACATTTAAGGGAATGCCCGACACAGAGTTATTCACGGCTCTGGTCGGGCATTTTTCTATTTCAGGAGGTCACACAAATATGAGAAAGAATATCAAGATCGGCGAGAGAGAGCTTCCGTTCGAGGCTAATCTCGGCACTACAAGATTATATGAAAAACTGACCGGGAAGAACATCCTCAACCTTATGGTCAATTTCAGGAACAATCCCGACATATCAGCAGGAGTCCAGATGCTCGATGTATTTATCAAGCTCGCCTATGTAATGAACACGCAGGCGACGAACGACTCCATCAAGGAAATGATGAACAGGATGACCGAGGATCAGGAGCTCGAGTGGGAGTTCCAGTTCAACCTCGCAGACTTCAACGAGGAAGTCCTCACGGAGCTGGGCGGTCTCTTCGGTTCTACGCAGAAGACACACTCGGAGGCGGCTGAAAAAAACTGACCAAGCGGAGCGAGCGGCAGATGACGGTCGCTCTGCTATTTCACAGAGCTCTCGAGATGGGTCTTTCATACACTGAAGCATTCAACGAGGACATCGGGTTCATTCATGACCTTATCACAGAAAAGAACAACGACTCGCACGACTACGCAGAGATAGGAACTGCGAGCGATTTCAAGAAACTATAAAAGGAGGGGCGATCAATGGCATCATCGTCTTACATTAAAGGCATAACGATCAAGATCGACGGAGACACAAAAGGTCTGGCTAAAGGATTGCAGGACGTGAACTCCGATCTCAAAAAGACCAACTCTGCCTTGAAAGATGTCGAAAAAGCTCTCAAGCTCGATCCAAACAACGTGGAGCTTCTTCAGCAGAAGCAGGAGCTCCTCAATCAAAAGATCGAGCAGACAAGGCAGAAGTTAGAACTCGAACAACAGGCGGCAGAGAAAGCGAAGGACGCACTCGAACTCGGCAACATCACTCGTGAAGAGTATGCGTCGTTAGCGGCAGAGGTCGCAACAACTGCGGCATCTCTTAACGAGCTGGAAGCCGAGGCACAGGACTCGGGTGAGGCTATCGAGGAGACAGGAAAGGACGCAAAGAAAGCCGGGAACGAGGCGAAGGACTCGGGTGAGAAGTTCGTCGACTGGGGCGAGCTTGTAAAGGGTGCGGCTAAAGCTGCAGCTGCGGCAGTTGGAGCGGTCGTCACTGCGGTCGGTGCTATGGGCGGTGCAGTTGTCGCTGGCGGCAAGGCTCTCATAGATGCGGCAGGAGATGTCTCCGCTTACGGAGACGAAGTCGACAAGGCTTCACAGAGGGTCGGCTTCTCGACTGACTCATTCCAGCGATGGAACTATGCGATGGAGATGTGCGGCACATCAATGTCGGAGAGCGAAGCAGGCATCAAGACCCTGACTAACTCTCTCGACGATGCGAGGAATGGCACACAGTCGGCAATCGACAAGTTCGCATCACTCGGTATCACGATGGACGATCTCTCGGGTGCATCCCGAGAGGATGTCTTCGCTATGGTCGTCAGTGGTCTCCAGAACATAGACGATGAGGCAAGACGTGCGGCTCTTGCGACGGACTTCTTCGGTCGCTCGGGTCAGAATATGATCCCTATGCTCAACGAGAGCGAGGAAGCTCTGCAAGGCTTACTTCAAGAGGCTGAAGACTACGGAACAGTAATGTCGGGTGATATGGTCAATGCCTCTGCGGAATACAATGACGCACTCACGAGAATGGATAAGTCACTGAACGGCTTGAAGAACCGAATGGTCGGTCAGTTCCTTCCTGGTCTCACGGATGTCGTCAACGGCATCGCAGGAATGGCGGCAGGAGTCGACGGCTCGGAGGAACAGATCGAGAGCGGAATCGAGAACGTGGTCTCTGTTTTTGAGGGTATGATCCCGACTATCCTTCAAACGATCGACACACTCCTCCCTTCCCTCCTCACTGCCGGAATGAGCATACTCTCGACCATAGGTCAGGGCATCATCAACAATCTCCCGGTCATCCTCGACACGGCTCTGTCTCTCATTATGACACTGGCGAATGCTCTGTTATCTCCCGAGAATATAGAGCAGCTCCTCACTTCTGCGGTCAGTATTCTGAACGCACTCGTGGTCGGTCTGTTAGATGCTATCGACTTGCTGATCGAGCCTGCGGTCTCCGCAATCCTGACTCTCGTCGAAACACTTCTCTCGGGTGAGAATATCGAGCGGCTGATGAATGCAGCAATCCACATTATATTAGCCGTGGTCAACGGTCTGACGGGTAATATCGGGAAGCTGATCCCGGTGGCGATCGAGATCATCAAGCAGGTCTGCGTCACACTTGGCGACCATCTTGACGAGATCATCCTTGCGGCAGAAGACCTCATCGTGGCTCTGGCTTCGGGTCTCGTCGAATATCTCCCCGAACTGCTCAATGTCATTATTTTTGACATATTGCCGGCAATCATCGGAGCTTTCGTCAGACTCCAGCAGGAACTTCCGCTCAAGGCGATCCAGTGGGGCAAGGATTTCATCTATTCACTTGTCAGAGGTATCACGAATGCGATCCCGAGGCTCGTTGACGGAGTCCGTTCAGTCGCATCGACTATCGCATCTTACCTCCACTTCTCCGAGCCTGACATCGGACCTTTGAAGAACGCACACACATTTATGCCCGATATGATCGACCTCTTCGCAAAAGGTATGACCTCGGAGCTGCCTACACTTGAGGCGGCAGTCACACAGACGGCAGGGGTCATCGCAGGAGTAAACGAATATCCCGACTATTCGAGTGTATTGAGCGGAATATCTAATCAGATAGGCGGTCTCGGCAACAAGGGAACATACATCATCAATGTTCAGGTCGGCACGACTACACTGGCGACCGCAGTCCTTTCCGCTCAACAGATGGAAGCATTCAGATCAGGAGGTGTCTAATGTTAGATAAGTTTTTGAAGATTGACAACGTGAGGATGCCGAACCCTGTGAGCGGTTCGTTCACTTTCGCTCTTAACCCGGACGAGAACGTCTTCTCAAACGAGGCAGGAGAGCAGATGGCGAACGTGAAAAGGCTGAACCGTGCATCATGGGGCGGCACGTTCAACTGCACATCAGGAATGAGGGACACACTCCTCGGCAAGTGCAAAGCGAATGAATGCACCTGCGAGGTGGACGGTGTCTCATACAGTGGAAGGCTTCGTCTGAATGGCGAGGTCTCTATGGTCGCAGGCTCGGAGCTTGTTGAGAATACGCAGGGACTCTGGGTAGTCCCTTTAAGGTTTGAGGAGTTCTGAAGATGTATGAAGTATCAAATGCATTTTTAGCAGAACTGAAAAAGCACACAAGGGTCGAGCACGTCCGAGGGACTATCGGCTCGGCTCTGTTTACCGACTCGAACGTGCTATCAATGAGCATCTCGAACAGATGCTCTGACACGTCGGACGTGACCTTCGGTTCTGCATATATCGGTCAGCTCCAAGCAACATTCATCAATGTTGCAATCCCGAGAGGGTCATGGGGCGGCAAGACGATAACTCTGTTCTGGGGTGTCGAGATATACGACGAGGAAACAGAACAGACAGACACGGAATGGATTCCTGTCGGCTTATTCGAGATCGCATCAGCAGAGTGGACGGACATGGGTGTCAACATCGTGGCGAATGACTACGTCGAGAAGCTCGAGAAGTCGTTCACTAACATCCAGACGCAGAGCGGCGAGGTTTACGACTTCGCATCTTATGCCTGCACACAGTGCGGTCTCACGTTCGGAATGACACAGGCTGAATGTCGTGAACTCCCGAACGGTGATCAGCTGCTCGGACTCTATGCCGAGAACAACATCAAGACATGGCGAGATTTAATGAGCTGGGTGGCTCAATCCGTCGGTGGCTTCGTCACGGCAGAGAGGGACGGTTCAATCGTGATCCGTTCCTTCGCTGACTCGGAGATCGTCGACGAATGGACGGACAAAGAGAGAATTACCGGCAGTGTGTTCTCTGACTACGAGACACTCTATGACGGCATCTCCATCGTCAACATTGACGACCAGACACTTACCGTCTATTCGGCAGAAGGATCGACAGGAGAAGGCTCTGTCATAAACCTCGGTCAGAATCCGTTCTTACAGTTCGGACTCCCCGAGATAAGGGACGCACAGAGACAGGCGGTCGCAGAGGTCGCTCACTCTATCACATGGACTCCGTTCAAGAGTTCGACACTCTCGTGCCTTGTTTATGATCTCGGAGACCTTGTGACCTGCACTGACGGAGTCGCAGGGTCAGAAGAGCTGACGTGTGGTGTCATGGCTTACGACTGGAAGTTCAAGAACACGACGAACTACACAGGCTATGGAGCAGACCCGAGGCTCGCATCAGGATCATCCAAGACGGACAAGAACCTTCAGGGTCTTTTATCCAAGGTCGAGAGTGGCGAGATCACCTACTATCAGTTCAAGAACATCGAGGAGATAGAACTCGGCAATAACATCGAGACCACAGTCGCATCAATCAAGTTTGCGGCAAAGAAGGAGACCGATGTCGACATCTGGCTCGAGGTCAAGCTGAACACGGAGAACGTGTCCGAGCAGGAGCAAGTCCCTGTCTATGACGAGCAGGAAGTTGAAGACCCTGAAACCGGGGAGATCATCACCGAAGAGGTTCAGATCGGCTATTGGTATCAGGAACACGAGCTTCCGATCACGGCTCTCGTCAAGTATTACTATGACGGTCAGCTCATCGGCTATCAGCCTATTGAGACGTGGAACGAGGACGGTTATCACACTATTCACTACGGCTATTTCCTCCCGAACGTCGACACGACGACCAGTCACACCTTCATGGCGAAGATGGTCATCGGCTCGGGAACTGCGGAGATCGCTATTGACGATGCAACGATGATCCTCCGAGGTCAGGCTCTTGTCGGTTCTGAAGTCTGGGACGGCGAGATCAACGTCAGCGACGAGACAGGTCTCTATGACATCAAGTCTCTGTCTGTCGTGGCTCTTACTGATGATACACCGAGCATCGAGTTCGTGAACCCGACAGAGATCACGGCAACGGATGAGAGTCCGACGGAGAACATCGAAGCTCTGGAGAACAAGACCGTGGATGATGATGACCTCTCCATTGTATTGAGAAACATCGTCTTCAGGCTCGTCTCTGAAGACGGCAACTATAACATCGTTGACGAGACCGATCACTACTACATCACTACAGAAGGGAATGATGAATAATGGCTTCAGAGAACAGATCAATAACCGAGTTCCCGAACGGAACACTAACGGAAGGGAGTCTTTTTGTAGCAGCCGACGTGAATGCCGGGACAGGATATGCGAGCGGAAAGCACTCGGCATCAGGTCTCACAAACGGTATGTGTGGCGAATTTGAGTTCAACGCACTGGAGACAGGAGACAAGACCATCTTCGGCTCTATAAATGAACTGAACGCAATAGGCGACTATGCGACTGCATCAGGGACACTCACTGCCGGACAGACCTCTCTGACCATTTCGGACAACAGGATCACGGCTGACAGTCTGCTCGATATATACACGAGCATCTACGGAGTGAGTCCGACTGCGGTCACGGTATCAGCCGGAAGTGTGACTCTCACGTTCGAGGCACAGACAGCCGATATGGACGTGGCGGTCAATATCAAGGGAGAGCACGGCGGTTCAAGCGGTGCGACTTCCATCGTGAGCGAATATAAGCGAGTCGACACAAATGGAGTCAACACAGTGCCGAGGACACTATACACATTCACGGCAACTGAAAAGTGTCTTCTCTCTTGGTCTGGGACTTGCGTCACGGACACAGGCTCAAACGAAGGTCTTCTCTATTGCACGAAGAACGGAGTCCAGCAGGGTGAGAGGGTTAACCTAATAAGGGGTTCGGAGACGCCGTTCGACTTCGACCTGTCTCTGAACAACGGTGATGTCGCGGAAATCGTCGCATCGTGGACTGGCTCACACTCTAACTGCTACTTTTATTTGAGACTTGGAGAGGCGGTGGCGACATAATGGCAGAAGGTGATTTTAAAATATCAGAACTTTCAGATGGGCATCTTACGCCTAATTCTGTCTTTGTAACTGCTGATGAAGTAGATGGTTCATATGTAACTCAGAGTCATCTTGCATCCGAGGTAGCAAGCAAACTGTTCAACTCATTCGCATACACGCAGGAGCTTGACACGACGGACAAGAAGCCTGTCGGTGCGATCAACGAAGTGGCTGACACTCTGGGAGTAATGCTCGAAGGAACTCTCGAAGCTGGTCAGACCTCGCTAACCTTATCGAACAGTCACATCACGTCGAGCAGTATGTTCGACTTCTATGGCGACATCTCTCCCCTGTCCGTGACGGTCAGCACAGGTCAGGTCGTTCTCACGTTTGAAGAGCAGACCGAAGATAAAACAGTAAAGGTGGTGATATTCTAATGGCTCTATTTAGAACAGGACTTTACGTCAAGAATCACACTGTTGAGCAGGTGCAGGTGGCGAAGTCTCCGATTGCATCATATAACGGCAACGTGACAGGACTTAACATTCCCGAAATGATTGCCTATATCGAGGCAAAGCAAAGCGGAAGTGGCGACCCGTCTCCTGACAACATCAGACCGATAATCGGTGCAAGCGAGTGTAATGTGTGGCTTTATGCACAAAATATCCTCAATCCGAATTCTCCCGTTTACGGTAATTACACGATAAACCCTGATGGAACTCATAATGAGGCTACTGATAGGCTTGCAACTGGGCTCATTCCTTGCAAGGCTAACACTTTATATACCGCAATTACAGATAGGAAAATAACGGATAATTATTACTCTTTTATTGATGTGGCTTATTATGATGAGAACAAATCTTTTATAAGCCGAAACATAGCAACATCGTTAGCAGTACCTACATTTACATTTACGACACCTGCAACGGCTAAATATTTAGTTTATTCGGAACAGTTTAATTATTTGGCGAATGTTACTCCCACGGCTTATGAAACATATCACAGATGTTTAGTTGAGGGGAGTGCGTCAGAGTACATTCCGTTCACAGGCAACACATACACCATACAGTTAGGCGACACATACTATGGTTGTTATCTCAATGTGACAACGGGTGAGTTGACAGTAACACATAGGTATGCTGATATGGGACAACTTGCATGGACATCATTTTATCAAAAAATGGTCTATATGAGTTTTCCTGATACACCTACACCGTCACAAGCAACAGCCAAGGCTAATCTTATCTGTTCTTCTTATAAGGCTGTTTCACGAAACGAGATAGGTAATCCACCGTGGAACTATGCGGGTGTGGGTGTTGATACGGCTGGGCGATTGTTTGTTGCAAACCCCGATAGTAGTTGGACTTCGGTTAATGACGCTAAAGCAGACCTTAACGGAGTGCAGTTAGTTTATGAACTTGCAACACCTACGACCATTCAGTTGACACCTACGCAGATTGAGCAGTTGCTTGGGCAGAATAATGTGTGGGCAGACACGGGGGATGTCGAGGTCAAGTTCTACAACGTAATCAGATAAGAAAGGAGTAAACATATGAAGAAAAACACAGAGATCAAGGCAAAAGATAGCATTATCAAGGCAAATACTAACAGTATTAAGTTGCCTAAACTTAAAGGAAAGTTTAGTATCGAGCTGTTTGATGCAGAGACGGGCAGACTTGACAGGAAAGTTGAATCAGAGAACCTTGTTACAAATGCGGTGCGTGATATTTTCGCAGCCAACAATCTTGGACTGACGGACTATTCAAGCATTATGCCTTTAAGCACTAAACTGTTTGGTGGTATTCTTTGCTTTGCAAATACACTGGTTGAGGATGCGGATAACTACCATTTGCCAAAAACGTCTGTAAATCCTGTAGTAGCACACGCAGGTCAGACCACATATAGCAGTGCAAGTGCTGACACTACTCGAGGACTGCCTAATGACGTTGAGAGTGGCGTTATCACAAACGGCTACAAGCACGTCTGGGAGTTCGCATCAACGCAGGGCAATGGAACTATATCAGCGTTGGGTTTATGTCCTGCTGATTTAGGAGATTGGTGGTTGAACGGTGGGACTAACTTTTTCCCATTTACAAGGCTTGATATGTGGTACAAAAATGCAGAAAATCTTGGCAGAAATTGCCAAAGATGCCCAAGTCTTTTTGACGCAACAAATGGAAGAGCCTTTGCATTTTTGGTTGCGAGCGGTTCTGTGACTATCAGAGAGTTGAAGGATTATGGAGTAATTCAAGATATTGGTTTGAATCAGAATCCAGTAAATACGAAGGTTGCACCTCTTGATTACGAAGACCATACGTTCTCTATAACTAATGCAATGAAATGCTATATCCTTTACTATCAAGGCAACATTCATTTCCTTTATGCGTCTGGAACGACTATTACAAGAACGATCATTGATACTACAGGTTGGACTACATCAAGCGACACATTGACAGTTGCAGGTGCATCATTGACTTCTGCTTTTGACTACCCAGCAGGAAACTTTACAGATATAGATGCAGATGGTTATGTCTATTTCCTTGGTTCTAATAGTAAGTTCTATAAGGTCAGTTATCCAAGTTGTGTTGATGTTATTGCTATTGATAGGCAGGATGACGATACTGCGATAGCACATACTGGCGGCTTTGCTTGTTTTGGACATTATTGCCACGTATCTACATCGCAGTATGGTTCTTATTACATTATAGAGGGTAATACTGCCCATCGTTGTGCAAGTTCAAAGGCAAGCAACCCGAATGCGGCTACTAATTCAAGTGATTACATTGTCGAGAATTACTATAACGGAACAGGTACTGGAATGATGAAGTTCAACAATGACCTTGTAAGAACAATAGGATCTTGTTCTAACAATCAGTCAGATTGGTATAACGGTGGAGGATATTCTAACGCAATGAGCAAGCTCTTCCTGTCAACAATTAAGAACCTTGATAATCCTGTTACTAAGACAGCTACGCAGACGATGAAGATAACATATAGCATTACAGAGGCATCCGAAGAGTAAAGGAGGACAAGACTATGGAACGAGTAAAGCATGACATCACATCGGCATTTTTTTGGAAGTCGGCAGGAATCAGAGCCTTGAGGACTTTTTGTCAGGTGGCGATCTCTACCATCGGAACGACCGCACTGATCGAGCAGGTCAACTGGCTCGTGGTCGGTTCAGCTTCGCTCCTTGCGGCTATCCTCTCGGTGCTCACATCCATCGTGACAGGTCTGCCGGAAACGGAGGAGTGACATGACCACATCTGTTATTATTGCGATAATCGGTTCGATCCTGACGGTCTTCTCCGTCGGGATCGCATTCCTGACGTTCTGGTTCACGAGAAGGAAGGACTCGCTCGATGTCGGTGAATGGAAAGGCGAACTCAAGTCCGACCTGAATCACATCAAGAACGGAGTCGACGAGTTAAGGCACGACACGAAGGATATTAAAGACGATGTTCAGACCCTCCGAGAGAGGGTCGTTCTCGTCGAGAACTCCGTCAAGTCTGCTCACCATAGGATTGACGAGATACAGAGAAAGGAGAACAGAGATGCTGATTGACGTTTCAAAATATCAAGGTTCAATTGACTGGAAAAAGGTCAAAGCGGCAGGAGTCGACGAGGCTATCATCAGATGCGGTGTCGGAAAGACCGGCATTGACAAGATGTTCAAGACCAACATCGACGGAGCTATTGCCGCAGGGATCAGGGTCGGTGTCTACACCTATTCTAAAGCCAAGACCGAGACCGACGGAAGAACTGAAGCAAAGAACACACTCGATGCTATCGAGGCATATAAGGGAAAGCTCTACTTTCCCGTCTTCATCGACGTGGAAGAACCGGGAACAGGCATCTATAGCAAGAATGTCATATCAGGATTCTGCAAGGCAATCAATGAGGGCGGCTTCAATGCCGGGATATACTGCTCAAGCGGATGGAGAAGTTCATATCTGAAAGGAGTCCGTGCAGACTACTGGTGGATTGCAAAATGGGGTTCAAGTCAGCCTTCCGGCTGCTGCATCTGGCAGTATTCCGAGAAGGGACGCATCGACGGAATCGGCACAACGGTCGATCTCAACAAGAATCTTTCCTACCATCCGCAGCCGACTCCGGCACCTACACCAACACCGAAAGGAGACACAGTAATGATCGAGATGCAAGTATTAGAACCGCTCAAATCCGCAGGCGGTGATGTCAGAACGGCACAGAGAATCCTCCGCTCTCTCAACTATAAGGGAGAGGACGGCAAGCTGATCGCCGTCGACGGTAACTATGGCAAGAACTCCGTCTATGCGATGAAGAACTTCCAGCGAGGTTCTGGCATCAAGGTAGACGGATGGGTCGGAGAAGAGACCTGGAATCACCTATTGCACTGACACGATCGAGCGGCAGTCCACAGGCTCGTTCTGCTATAATGTGTTGACCTCCATCGAAAACACACAAATCTATACCTGAAAAGCTTAAACTGTCATTCATACCTCCCCAGACTGCCGGGGAGGTGTTTTTTTTATGCCTTTTTTTCAATATAGTATTGACTATATACACGGTATAGTATATACTATAAGTACAAACAAAGAAGGAGGACAGAACAATGACAAAGGCAATAGTAAAAGAGTGGTTTGAGAAGAAGCTCGTTAAGGAAGGAACTATCCCCACAGTTGGCTCAACATATATCTTTTCGATTTTTGGCATAGTAAAGGAATCAGAGAAAGCAGTCTATGCAATGTGCCTCGTAGGAACATTTAATGACAGAGCAATTAAGAAGACGATCTGGATTCCCAAGAGTGTCATCGAGAACTTGGAAGCAGCAGAGAGATTCGAAAGCTACGAAGCAGCAGCACAGGCATTTGACATCAACCACTAATTAAAGGAGGCACACTATGAACGATTCATTAAAAAAAGCACAAGCTAACTATCAAGAGAAGTGTAGGATGGTCAACATCAGATTCAACACAGAGACAGAACAGGACTTAATCGACTGGCTGGACATCCAGCCGGTCGTCAGCTCCAAGATCAAGCGGATGATCGCCAGAGAGATCAAGCTCCTGAAGGAGCATAAGGTCATCGTCAATCATTACTCAGCCGAGGTCAAATACTCTGGAAGCTTCGAGGACTACACTCCCGAGCAGCTCCTTGAGATGGCGAAGCATAGAGCAGCCGATCAGGGTGTCGACACATTCGACTATGACGAAGAGATGAGTCAGTTCGATGCTATGAAGCTGGATGGAGCATTCGATGTTGAGGATCGCTATCCCTCCAACAAGCTCGCAATAGTCAGGTGGACATACATCGACGAAGAGACCTTTCTAATGCTCTGAACCTTGTGCCACTTTTGTGCCACTTTTGGCAAAAAAAGTGGCAAATTCGCATCTTTTAGGTAAAGGCTCGAAAGCCGGAAAGCCTTGTAAAATAAGGCTCTTGCGTGGCTCGAGCCTTTCAGGGGTGTGGGTTCGAGTCCCACAATCGGCTCCAAGTAAAACGCCCGTAAACACTACGTTTGCGGGCATTTTTGTTTAAACCGTGTGCCACTTTTGTGCCACTTTTGGCGAAGCAAAGAAAAAGAGCCGACTCCTGTGATCGACTCTTTCAGACGGATGATTAAGCTTAACGGATAAAGCTATCCTATCTATTCTATCAGTTATTAGCCGCCTGATATATAGGCGTTATTGCTAACTTGTCAGCAATTTCTTTGAGCTCTCCGTCTATTGCGTGATTTCCGTAAAGTGCGTGTGAGTCTGTCTTCTCACTATGACCGAAGATCATCTTGACCATTCGTTCAGAGATCACTCCTGCCGCCTCTGTGTGCGTGTAGAAGGTGTGTCTCAAAGAATACGGAGAAGTATTCGGATTGATGCCGAGGAGGGCTGTGAGACGCTTCCAGTCCTTATTCAGACCCTTCTGCGTTCCGTGCATACCTGACGGATGACAGAAGAGCCAGTCCGAATTCAGTCGGTGGCTCTCCTCAATCTGCTCCTCGACGATCTGACGGACTATTGCAGGCAGATAGATGTCACGACGAGCATTCTTATTCTTTCCATCAGTGATCTTGTTTGCATCAGTGATGGAACGTCTTATGTGGAGGATGCCGGTGATGGTGTCGAAGTCCTCGATCCTTAACCCGATGACCTCGCCCGGACGGAGACCAGTCAGGACTTCGAACTGGAGTGCTCGCTCATAGTGAAGACCCTGCGGATTCTTGAAGAGCTTCTCCACCTCGTCGAGCTGGAGGATTTCCTTCTCACCGACCGGGGCATTGACAGGAACATACAGAGCATCGTCAATAATGAGGTCAGTGTACTTGTGCGAGATCGCCCACTTGTGGAAGCAGACGATAGTTCCTTTAATCTTCTTGAGGTATTTCTTGGAAAGCTGATCTGTGAGAGTGTATGACGTTCCGTCTTTCCTCTTCTTAGTGGCAGGCTTCGCATCACTGATCGCTGACTGATAGTCTTCGATGCGGAGGTCACACATCTTTATTGAACCCAGTGCCGGGATCAGATGCAGAGTGCCTATGACTTCATTCTGCCGAGCCTGCTGGGTGTCACCATATCGTGCGTGGTAATCGTCAAGCCATCTGCGGAAAGCGACCTCAAACGTGACATTACTGTTCGTATCGATGGACTCCAGCCACTTCTCGGCAGCCTTCTTGACGATATTCTTCCCTTCGGTTTTCGGGACGGAAGACGTGAAAGCCTTCCTGTGACCGTTGACCTGAATGCGGAGAATCCATCTTTTTTGTTCTTTATTCCATTTAGGTTGAGGTAAAAAGTGAATCATTCGTTCCCTTCCTGACTGTCAATAAGAGCCTGCAAGTATACTGAAAGTTTCATCTTGTTTGTGTCATTGAGCTGCCCGAACTGGTCCTCAATCAGACGGAGCTGCTCATCGATCTCGGAATCAATGACTACATCATTCTCCAGTGGACTGTTCTTGAAAAGCTCCAACGGACTGACACCGAGAACATGAGCAGCCTGCTCGATCTTCATTCTCGGCATATCGCTCTTGCCTACTTCAATCTTATTGATTGAGGAGCGGTTTGTATACCCCAGAGCCTTCGCAAGTTCGTCCTGTGACATCCCTTTTGCGGTTCTCAATCTCTGAAGATTCTGACCGAATATCTTCTTTGCTTCTTCCTTATTCATAAAGCACCTCCTACCGACATTATAACACTTGTATGACAAAAATCTACAAAACGCAATTTATAGTTGACAGATTTTCCACAAAAGTATATCGTTGAGTTGTGGATAGATTTTCCACAAACAAAGCAAAGGAGGTAAAACAGAATGGCAAACGAGAAACTGCAGATGTATCTCAAAGACAAGTTCGTCAACATATCCGCATTGTCCCGAGCTATGGGTGCTACAAGGCAAGCACTTACTAATAAGGTAAACGGCAAGGCGAACTTCACGCAGGGCGATCTGATGTTATTGAGAGAGCATTTGCACCTGACTGATGAAGAGTTTATGGATATTTTTTTTGACCGTGGTGACGAAAAATTATCCACAAAGGAGTCATCATGAGAGGCTGCCGAGTTCCCGGAATGAACAGGCTTCGTGAGTGCTATCCAACGGCTGAAGCTCTCGGCAGAGTCATAAACAGATCGAGAGACTACGTCCTCGATAGGTTGCTGAAGAAGAGAGAGTTCACACCACTGGAGAAACGGATGATCCTGAACGATCTGGGAGAAGGTTACGACGAGACAGTATTCAACTAAAGGAGACTGAACAATGAACTATGGCTACTGCAGAGTGTCATCGGCTGAGCAGATTCTTGACCGGCAGATAGTCTCCATCAAGGCGGCGATCGGTGACGGCAGGATATTCACCGACAAGCAGTCAGGCAAGGACTTCGAGCGTGACGGATACAAGGCTATGAAGAAGAAGCTCAAGGCTGGCGACGTTCTCTTCATCCACTCCCTTGACCGATTCGGCAGGAACTACGACGAGATCATCCAGGAATGGAGCGACATCACCAAGAAGATCGGAGCTGACATCGTCGTGCTGGATATGCCGCTACTCGACACGAGGACATCAGGCGAGAACGGACTGGTCGGCAGATTCATCTCGGACTTGGTGCTCCAGATTCTCTCATTTGTCGCAGAGACAGAGCGAGAGAACATCAGGAAGAGACAGGCGGAAGGGATCGCCATCGCAAAGGCTAAAGGCATCAAGTTCGGAAGACCTGAACGACTGATCCCTGAGAACTTCGAAGAATTCGTCAAGAAGGTCAAAGACAAAGAGATCACCGGAATCCAGGCAGCACACCTCATCGGAATGCCGGTGTCGACATTCTACTACAAGGCGAGCAATTACGACTACTACACAAGGAGAGACAGAACATGAACATTTTATTTGCAATCGGAGGACTCGTAGTCCTCGCAGGGATCACCTACATGACATTCGCTTACTTCCAGCAAGCCGCAGAGCTTAGAGAGATGGAGAAGAAGTACAGAGCAGAGAAGGAACTGAACGAATCGCTCTGGTCGGCTCTGATGGCTCACGACGACGGCGAAGAGATCAAGTTCGGGGATTTTTGAAAAATTATGCTCGAATTTGTCAAAAAACTGCAAAAACTTCAACGAAATTGTCAAAAACAACAGGCAAAAGTCAACGAGTCACATCTTCGATATGTGGCTTACAAGCCGCATCAGCTCGACTCGACTTACAGAGGAAGGAGGAAGTAATGGCAGCACAAGACGGCAAGTGCATGTTCTATCCGGAACTGCCCTGCAACAGAGACAAGTGTGGCGACTGTTCGGTATGGATAGAAGAGAACTACGATCCCGAAGACCCTCGCTACTATGGACCAAGAGACTAAACAAAAAAGGAGGCAGACATGGCTAACATTTATGAATTGACATCAGGAATCCAGATGCTCTGGGACCTGATGGATCAGGGAGAACTCGACGATGACACTCTCATTGATGCGATGGAGAACTCCCAGGAAGAACTGAACATCAAGCTGGAAAACTACTGCAAGTTCATCAAGAACCTTGAAGCAGACATCGCAGGCTTGAAGGAAGAAGAAAAGAGGCTTGCTGCAAGGCGCAAGACGATGGAGAACACCATCGAGAGAGCAAAAGCAGCTATGCAGTGGGCGATGAACGCAGCCGGAGAGAAGAAGGTCAAGGGGAACCTCTTCACCATCTCACTTCAGGCTAACCCCGAAAAGGTCGTTCTGGAGACCGAGGACATCAGCTCGATCCCTGCTGACTACATCAGGATGAAGGAACCCGAGATCGACAAGGCGAAGGTCAAGGAAGACCTCAAGGCAGGAGTGGAGCTCAGTTTTGCAAGGCTTGAAAGAACAGAAGGAATCAGAATCAGGTGAACAAAAATAAAATTCAGCATAATTCAGACCAATTCTACAAACTACTAAAAATCATAAAGGAGGAGACAGACAACATGAACTTCACACTGACAAGTGGAAAGATCGAGACCGCAAAGAAGGTCGTCATCTATGGTCCTGAGGGAATCGGCAAGTCGACACTGGCTTCCAAGTTCCCCGGCACCGTCTTCATCGACACCGAGGGTTCCACCAAGGAGCTCGACGTCGTGAGATACCCGACACCTACCGAGTGGTTCAACATTCTTGACGAGATCGACGATTGCATCGTTAACACACCTTGCAAGACTCTCGTCATCGACACCGCAGACTGGGCAGAGCAGCTCTGCTCAAGAGAGGTCTGCAAGAGGCTCAAGGTGTCCGGCATTGAGGATGTCGGATATGGCAAGGGTTACACATATCTCAAGGAGGAGTTCGCAAGGCTTCTCAAGAAGTGCAACGATCTCGTGGACCGTGGCGTCAACGTGGTCTTCACAGCTCACGCTATGATGCGTAAGTTTGAGCAGCCTGACGAGATGGGAGCTTATGACCGCTGGGAGATGAAGCTCTCAAAGCAGTGCTCACCACTCCTGAAGGAATGGGCGGACATCGTCCTCTTCTGCAACTACAAGACTTCCGTCCTCACAGATGCGAACACCAAGAGCAAGAAGGCAACAGGCGGCAAGCGTGTGATGTATGCGTCACACCATCCCTGCTGGGATGCCAAGAACCGCTATGGTCTGCCGGATCAGATGGATATGAGTTTCGAGCCCATCAAGCACCTCTTCGATATGCCGATCGGATGGGAAGAAGGCATCAGGAAGAAGAACAAGGAACCTGACTATCGTGCAGAGCTGAAGGCATTCATCGCAGAGAACGGCCTTGACCAGATGGAGATCATCACGGCTTGCGGACTTAACAAGGAAAGCACCAACAAAGACTACAAAAAAGCACTCGAATATGCCAAGGAGGTAAAGAACAATGGCTAAAGAAGACAAGAAGAAGAACGTATCAGAAGAGATGGAGATGGACTGGGACTCAGGTCTCTCAGTTGAGGAAGAAGCAGCAGCGATCAACCTGCCGCCAGTTGGCGAATATAACTTTGAGGTCGTCGAGTTTGAGAAGACCTATTCCAAGAGCAACAAGCCCATGGCGAAGGTAAACCTCAAGCTGGACTGTGACGGTCAGTCTTTCCGTGTCTATGACTACCTCGTGCTCACGTCGAATATGGCTTGGAAGCTCGCCACATTCTTTGAGAGCCTTGGTCTGAAGGAGAAGGGCAAGGACCTCGCAAGGATGCCCTGGGAGAAGGTCCTCGGTGCTCACGGCCGTGTAAAGATCAAGCACGAGCTCTACAATGACGAGCCTCGTGTCAAGGTCGACAAGTATGTCGTGGGAATTGCGGCAACTGCAAAGAAGAAGCCCGATGATGACGGTGACATGCCTTTTGAGCTCTGAGGGATGAACGATGGATAACGCACAGAATATCTTAGATGCTCTCAATGCGTTGAATCCTTGTGACTGCGATTATCAGCAGTGGACTGATGTCGGAATGGCACTGAAGGCGGAAGGAATGCCCTGCTCGGTCTGGGATGACTGGTCGAGCAGGGACTCCGCCCGATACAATCCCGGAGAGTGTGAAAAGAAGTGGCAAACCTTCAACGGCTCCGGTGTAACAGGCGGCACCATTATACACCTTGCGCAGATTCTTGGCGGATATAAGCTCTCCGGCACTCTCGACTGGGATGACGGACTCGATGCCTACTATGACGAAGTGATGTCATCGGAGGCAAGAGATGAAGAACCATATCAGATGGCGATCCGATACCTCGAGACCCTCTTCCGCCCGGATGAATCTGTCAGCTTCGTTCACGCAGCTGCCTTCAAGGAGGATAAACAAAAATGGGTTCCTGCCGATGCCGGACACGTTCTCAAGTGCTCCACTCTGATAAATAAGCTCAAGAAGAAGAAGAACCTTGAGGACGCTTTCGGGACCATCAACTCTCAGGCCGGTGCCTGGATAAGGATAAACCCGACAGAAGGCGCTGCAAACAAGGACGTCACAAGGTTTGCTCACGCACTGGTTGAGAGCGACGATCTCGAGATCGAGACCCAGAAGAAGATGCTGGTCAACTTCAAGCTGCCGATCGCAGCTCTGGTGGAGTCAGGCGGAAAGTCCGTTCACGCTATCGTGAAGATTGACGCATCAAACGAAGCTGAGTACACACAGAGAGTGTCATTCCTTTTTGACTGGCTCGCAAAGCATAAGTTCATAGTTGACGAGAACAACAAGAACGCAGGAAGGCTCTCAAGGCTTCCCGGAGCAGAGAGGAATGGCAACATCCAGCGTCTGATCCTGACTAACACAGGATGCTCCTCGTGGCTTGAGTGGATGGACTACATTGAAGGGTTCGACGATGATCTCCCCGAAATCCACACTGCAAACGACATATTTGAGAACCCGACTCCTGAACCGCCCGATGTTATCGAGGGCATTCTCAAGAAGGGTGCGAAGATGATCGTCACTGGTGACTCCAAGTCAGGCAAGACGTGTCTTTTAATGAATCTCGCAGTGTGCATAGCTGAAGGAAAGCCGTGGCTTGGTCACAAATGTATGCAAGGCAGGGTTCTCTATATCAACCTTGAAGTAATGCAATCTGACTTTGAAGCTCGATATAAGGCTATTTATAAAGCCTACGGAATGCCGGCATCAGAACAGGGAAAGACTAACTTTGAATGGTGGAATCTCAGAGGAAAGGCGGAAAAGCTCGAAAAGCTCGCTCCGAAGATAATCAGACGATGCAGGAACCAGAACTATGTCGCCATCATCGTTGACCCGATCTACAAGGTCAACGGCGGCGATGAGAATAATGGTGAAGCGATCACAAGGTTCTGTGCCCTCTTCGACAAGATGGCGGAGGAGACCGGTGCGTCGATGATCTATGTTCACCATCACGCTAAAGGCTTGCAGGGAGCGAAGAAGGCGATGGACAGAGGTTCGGGATCAGGAGTGTTCTCAAGGGACGCAGATGCCATCATAGACTTCTCGACACTCGTGCTCACTCCCGATCAGAAGAACCTCATCAAGCTGATGAGCGGCGATCTGGAGAAAGACCCTCCGACACCGCTCCAGATGGAAGTCGTTCTCCGCTCGTTCCGGTCACCTGAGCCGACGAACCTGTTCTTTGAGTTCCCTCTTCACGTTTTGGATTCAATAAACATCCTGGAAGGCGCAGAGGTCGAAGGATCACCGGCAGCGAACAGGATGCAGTCTCCGAATAATCAGAGATCGAGCCAGGACAAGAAGGACATCGTGGATGCCTGCTTCAACTTCGTTGAGAAGGATGGAGTGGCGAAGTTCTCGGAAATGTATAGCTGCGAACTTTGCGAAGTATCAGATCAGACTTTGAAGAAATATGTGGCTCTTTTTCCGAACGATTATGAGTACGAAAAAGGCCTCGTCAGGAGGAAAAAATGAAATTGCTCGAATACGGGAAATTCCCGTGTTCGGAAAATTCTCGAAGACGGCTTATATATATAGGTATTCTTCGAACACCTACGACACGGACTTTTTCAGGGCGGTAAACAGCCCGCCTTAAAAAGACCCGTATCGTGTCAACACCGTCTTCGGGAGGAAAGGAAGTCGAATGAAAATTCCAACGATTAAACAGTACACAGACAACTATGACCGCTGGACCGCTCAGCTCAGGGAGAACGCTCGGAGGATCGAGGACTCTTCCGTCTGCCGGGTATACCTTACCAAGAACACGGCAACGGCTCCCTGGGACGAGCTGCTCAAGGCGGCGGTCACCTGCATCTATGACCTCACAGGTGACTCACAGTTCAGAGATCAGGTCATCAAGCAGATAGAAAGGAGAACGGAATGAAAGATCAATTCACGATCTACTTCGAGGATGGTATGCCGAAAGGCACCGCCCAGCAGAAAGGTTACAACCGACGCACCGGGCAGTATTACCAGAAGGATAACGTGGAAGCTGCATCAAGACAGTTCTACTATGCCCTTCTCCCTCACCGCCCGAAGGTGCCCTCCGGCAGACCGATCAGACTCGTGGTCTGTTTCGCCTGGGAGATCAAGAAGAAATCTATGTGGGGAAAGTACAAGCCGACACGTCCTGACACCGATAACTACATCAAGGAGTTCAAGGACGTGATGACCAAGCTCGGCTTCTGGAACGATGATGCTCAGGTCGTAGACGAGAGAATCATCAAGGTCTATGCGGACAAGGCTTCAGCGACGGTCTACTGGGAAGAGCTCGAAGATTCGCCATGGGGGTGGGATGAATGAAGACGACAAAGAAGATTGAAGGATTTCATAACAGAGTGGTCATCGTGCTCAACCATCTTCACGATGAGGGCATCTATCTCGATGAGGTCCAGAAGCGGATGGGAACCGGAAACCACCATCTCTATGACGATAACCAGTGGGGTGCATTCAAGGTGGCTCGCTTCTGCTCAGCAACAGGATGCTCGGCTGACTGGCTCCTCGGCCTGAGAGGAGGTGATCCGTTTGGCTGACCCAAGAATGCAACTCACAGTCAAGTGGCTCTCCCGGAACTTCAACCTCAACCGTCAGATAGCTGACCTCAAGAGGAGACAGGAGAACGAGCCGCTTGCGAACATATCACAGTACGAGCAGACCTTCAGCGGTGCGGTCGGAAACCTTCAGGAGATGAAGATGATCAACTATGCCGAGAGGAATGCGAGGATCGAGGAACTGACACTCGAGCAGCATCGGGTGTGTAAAGAGATAAGGAAGGCGGTCAGCTATGTAGACGATCCGACACTCTGGTCGCTCCTGACCGACCGCTATATCGAGTGCATGGAGTGGAAGACCATCGCCGATAAATACTGTTTCTCGATGAGACACGTCTTTAACCTTCACGGAAAAGCACTGCCGATAGTCTACAGACATCTGCCGAAAGGAGTCAAAAATGAGGAATGACATCGTTTATATATTGAAGGAAGGTCTCGACCCTGACGAATTGATATATTCTCTGCGTTCGGTCGAGAAGAACTTCCCTCACCGAAAAGTATGGTTCGTAGGTGCTCAACCTCCGGGACTCTTCCCTGACGGACGCATCATTCACCGGCAGGAAGGACTGTCGAAGTGGTCAAAGGTCAGGTCTTCCCTTGAGATCGTATGTGCGACTCCCGAGATCAGCGACGACTTCTTCCTGTTTAATGACGACTTCTTCATCCTCAACCGGCAGAGAGGTCAGTTCATCAACTACTCGAACGGAACGCTCGAGAAGAAGATCAACGACATCGAGAGGAAATACGGCAGACCGACTCACTACTCAAGATCACTGCTCGAGGCAAGGCTGGAGCTTATCATCAAGAAGTGTGACACGATGTCATTCGCAGTCCATGTGCCGATGCTGATCAACAAGAAGATGCTCGAGAACACGCTGGGCAACTTCAACAATCCGATGTTCCGCTCGATTTACGGAAACTATAACCGCATCCCTTACAGATCGTTCGATGACGTGAAGATATATGACAATGAGTCACTGCCGGAGGAGAGCTGGGAATACTTATCTACGACCGAGGACTCGTTCAAGAACGGCAAGGTCGGAGAGTTCATCAGAGCTATGTTCCCGGAGCCGTCAAGGTTCGAGGGAACGCACAGGGCAGTGGTAAAGGAGCTTTACTCGGAGGAAGGAGATGAGTCTTATGACTGATAACGATAAGATCGTCAGGTTCTTATGGAAGAGCGGCATCACAGTCGAGACGCAGGATCACAAGCTGATCAACGTGATCGACTATGCCAGAAAGGTTCTCGTTGAGCGAGGTGAGATCGAATGGCAACCGCAGGACGAAGACGAATGAGAGACTCGAGCATCATCTGCCTTTTAATCTTCACTTGGCTATTTACTGCGATAGTGGTCATCGGAGCTGACACCAAGATGACCAACTTCGAGAAGAGGCTCGAGGAGGTCTACGGTCATCACGATGACCAGCTCTCCGACCACAGAGAGCAGACCGAGCAGAGGATGACGGAACTCGAGGCAAGGGTCTCCGATCTGGAGCACGAGAACTCCATCATCGAGGCAAGACTCGACATCCACCGGGCAGAGCTGACGAACCTTAACTCCATCTTCACGAATATCCTTGAAGATATGGACGCACTCGAAGAGAAGTTCGACGCATTACCGAAGAACGCACTCGGACTGGAGCTGACCGAGACCGACATCAGGAACATAGCAGCTCTCGTCTATCTCGAGGCAGGCTCGGGTTCATACGAGCTCCAGAAGGCGATCGCTTCCGTGATATTCAACAGAATGATCCGGTATGGGATGACCGCAAGTCAGACCATCTGGCAGAGAGGTGTCTTTTCTCCTGCATCAAGGGTCTCGAGGACAGTTCCGTCGGAGAGCTGCGTGAGAGCGGTCAGGGACGTGATGCAGAACGGAGTGTCGCTTCCGAGCAACGTGCTCGCATTTCAGCTTGGAGGATATCACGGCTTCGGGAGACCTTATGGAAAGATACAGAATGTTTATTTTACGCAGATGTGAAAGGAGAGAAGAATGAAGATTCACAAGTGCGATAGGTGCAACAAAAATTTAGCCCCTCACGAAAGAAACATAGTTAAGACGAAAGAGTGGGATAACACCATAGACAAGATTGATTTATGTAATGAATGTTTTACAGAGTTCGAAAAGTTTATTTACTACACAAAGGAGTGATGAAGAATGTTAAAAGATGAGATGGCATTATTCACTGAATTATCCGGCAGAGATGGAGAGCACACACCCATTGGTGTTATTGGTGCTTATCTTGATGGATATGAGAAGGGCAAGGAAGAAGAAAGACAGACAGGCAAGTGGATACCTGTTAGTGAGAGATTGCCTAAAGAAGAGGATTATCGACATTGTTATGGTTTTGAAGATGGGTGTGTTATTTGGCAAACGGATAATGGAGTCGTAGGCTTTGGTTGGTATTACGATTCAACTAAATGCTGGTCAGATATATACGACCACCCTATAAAAACAGGAAAAGTGATCGCTTGGCAACCATTACCCGAACAATATAAGAAAGGAGAGGAATAATGACTATTTGTGTATCGTTAAACGAGTTTATCAGAGTGGCTACAGGTTGGATATATGGACTTGCACCTTATCATAAGCCGAGATTTATTGATGAAATCGTGGACGAAATCATAAAGCGATTTAAGACAAACTGTAAGAGTATAGGAACAGACTTCTTTTATCACGAAGTAGAGTTAAAAGACTTATACAAGTTTATCGAAAATATCTTAATGCCGATAGACAAATTTAGAGATTTGAATTTGTCTCCACGAGAATATAAGCAAGGTATTGACGTTGATGATCCTAACAGACCAAAATTTCAGTTTGTGTCTGCATTTAATAGTATTCCAGATGATAACAATTTTATTGACCTTGACGCATGTATTCAGAATATCTTTGTATACTATGAACACGCTGCTTATAGACAATGGGCAGATGGTGAAATAGACACAGGTAAACTTTCAGAGTTTAGAAGAGAGTATTCGAGAGGTGAGAAAAAATGACAAACTATAATGAACTGCGAGACGGACAAGAGTTCTATGCTAATGGCTACAAGAAAGGCTATGAGGACGCACTTAATAATTTTTCCGAATGGCTCAAAGAACAGAGAACTGGATTAGATTATAACCGTTGTGAGGTATTAGTTGATAGGAATGGGATCTGGGAAAGTGCGATTGAAACCTATCTCAAAGAAAGGAGTGATGAAGAATGAGTAAATGCAGATTTTTAACACCTTGTGGCATATGTGAGATTAAATCAATGTCAGGTATTCCTTATGATTGTGATTTAAAGCGAATAGACAAACTTGAAGAAGAACATAAAATGCCTATACCAAAGTGCGTTGAGGATAAAACATATACGGATAAAGGAGTAAAGAAGGTTGATAGTCATGCAATGAACGATAATAAATCACTGTGTGATACTTGTAGGTATATGTTCACTTGCGAGCGTAGCGATGTAGGAATCAGTATGGCTAATCATTCAGTTTGTTATGGGTATGCTCCTATTAAAAATGAGAAAGGCGGTGAGAAAGAATGATTAAACTACATTGTGATATATGCGATAAGGTTATAGACAATTTTTATTGGAACGTAGAGAGGTCTAATGTAAGCGAAATGGTACGCATTTGTATCTCCGTTACCCCGAACAACACAAAGTCTATATGCGATGAGTGCTTTTCTAAAATCTTACCTTGCGATGAGAGGAGCGATGAGGAATGAGACTAATTGACGCAGATGAGTTGAAAAAGGAATTGGATAAAACTTGTGATTTTCAAGATCTATATTTGCCCTATGTTTTTGAAGATATAATCGACAATGCCCCGACCGCAGACGATTGGCAGAAGTATTCATATGAACTGTGGAAGAACGCATACGAGAGAGGCAAGGCTGATGCGTACGAGCAAGCCAAGCAGAAAGTCACTGTTTCGGTCAAGGTCGGAAATGAGACCGTCGAGACAATCGAGATCAGTGGAGATGCCGTGAGGTGGTCATCCTCATCCTTGTAAAAACATTTCATATCCGTGCAGTTGAGTTAGTGATATGATGCTATTGTCAGAACTTGGCAAATGGTCATGGTTCTGTCTCTTAACCCGACGAAGGCACTCGTCGGGTTTATTTATGGGAGGAAATATGAGCGAACTCAACTCGAAGAGATGGGAACATCTGCGGTCGATGATCCTCAAGCGAGACAATTATCTCGATCAGGTCATGCGTCGCTATGGCAAGAACGTCACTGCAAACACAGTCCATCACATCTTCCCTCGAGAGTTCTTCCCGGAATATACATACTCACCGTGGAATCTGATCTCGGTTAGCACGGCAACGCACAACGAGCTTCACGACCGGGACTCGCACAAGCTGACCGCTAAAGGCTGGGAGCTGCTCAAGAGAACTGCGAGGGTTCAGGGCATCGAGATCACGGAAGAGATGAAGTCGATGCTATGTATCCCCCCGGGGTCATCCCCTAAAAAATAACCGCTGGGATAA
>Ga0310694_10001662_pt1 | contig 24577 bp, 15 predicted proteins | sample 174DNAGHGhighgp2_FD_203884 | JGI IMG/M metagenome (GOLD analysis project Ga0310694, IMG submission 203884) | Sheep rumen microbial communities from Palmerston North, Manawatu-Wanganui, New Zealand - 1742 DNA GHGhigh gp2 (v2) (version 2) | ecosystem: Host-associated > Mammals > Digestive system...
TATCGAAGAGTGGAGCAAGCCGGGACAGGATCTGTGCAATGTCGTACTGTATTCCGACTGGACTCTGATGGGTGTCGGACATTCCGAGAGAAACGGTGTGCATTACTGGGTTGTGGAATTCTGTGACGGAACCAATGTATGCAAGGAAGGCACCACTTCCGAAGATGCCAATTATCTGCGGGAGCGTTATCAGACGCCGGAAGAAAAACGGATCGAGGAAGAAAAGAGAGCGCGTGAGCAGCGCCGGAACCAGAATAAATAATGTAAAATAATATACAAGCGAGGTAAAAGAGAAACAAAATGGCAGTACCGTATAATCATCGTGAGATCGAAGAAAAGTGGACAAAATACTGGAATGAGCATCCGGTGAACGTGGATGACGGTAAGAAACCGAAGTATTACTGTCTGGATATGTTCCCGTATCCGTCCGGATCCGGCCTGCACGTCGGACACTGGAGAGGCTACGTGATTTCGGATGTATGGAGCCGCTATAAAATGCTGAACGGCTATTATCTGATCCATCCCATGGGCTGGGATGCGTTCGGTCTGCCCGCGGAAAACTATGCGATCAAGAACGGCGTACATCCCGCGGTATCCACGGCGAAGAACGTCGAAAACATCAAGCGTCAGCTCGGTCAGATCTCCGCGGTTTATGACTGGGACCGTGAGGTCAATACCACGGATCCGAACTTCTATAAATGGACCCAGTGGATCTTCGTCCAGATGTTCAAGAAGGGTCTTGCTTACGAGAAGGAGATGCCGATCAACTGGTGTCCTTCCTGTAAGACCGGATTAGCCAACGAGGAGGTCGTGGACGGAAAGTGCGAGCGCTGCCATACCGAAGTGACCAAGAAAAACTTAAAGCAGTGGATGCTGAAGATCACCGCTTATGCGGACCGTCTGCTGGATGACCTCGATAAGCTCGACTGGCCGGAGAAGGTCAAGAAGATGCAGACCGAGTGGATCGGAAGATCCTACGGTGCCGAGGTCGACTTTAAGATCGACGGCCGCGATGACAAACTGACGGTATACACGACAAGACCGGATACGCTTTACGGAGCAACCTTCATGGTGCTTGCTCCCGAGCATGCGCTGGCAAAATCCCTTGCAACGGATGAGACCAGAGCGGCGGTCGAGGATTATATCTACAAGGCATCGACGAAGTCCAATGTCGATCGTCTCCAGGATAAGGAAAAGACCGGTGTGTTCACCGGCAGTTATGCGATCAATCCGTTAAACGGCGCCAAGGTTCCGATCTGGCTTTCCGACTATGTACTGGCCGATTACGGTACCGGTGCGATCATGTGCGTACCCGCGCATGATGACCGTGACTTTGCGTTTGCAAAGAAGTTCGATCTGCCGATCATCCAGGTCATCGCCAAGGACGGCGTAGAGATCAAGGATATGCAGGAGGCCTATACGGCGGCTGTCGGTACGATGATCAACTCCGGTGACTGGAACGGTATGGAATCCGCGGTGCTGAAAAAAGAAGCGCCTGCGATGATCGAAAAGGCAGGAATGGGCCGGAAGACCACAAATTACAAACTGCGTGACTGGGTCTTCTCCCGTCAGCGCTACTGGGGTGAGCCGATCCCTATCGTACACTGCCCGGACTGCGGCTGCGTACCGGTCCCCGAGGATCAGCTCCCGCTGCTGCTTCCCGAGGTGGAGAAGTACGAGCCTACCGGTACGGGAGAGTCTCCGCTGGCAGCCATCGATGAGTGGGTGAACACGACCTGCCCGAAGTGCGGAAAGCCGGCAAAGAGAGAGACCAACACGATGCCGCAGTGGGCCGGATCGTCCTGGTATTTCCTGCGCTATGTGGATAATAAGAACGACAAGGCGCTGGTGGACCGTGAGAAGGCGGATAAGTATCTGCCGGTGGATATGTATGTCGGCGGTGTGGAACATGCGGTGCTGCACCTTCTGTATTCGCGTTTCTACACCAAGTTCTTAAAGGATATCGGCGTTCTCGACTTTGATGAGCCGTTCACCCGTCTCTTCAACCAGGGCATGATCCTGAAGAAAGCGGCGGATACGGAAAAATGGGGCGACAAGCCGGTCAAGATGAGTAAGTCCCAGGGCAATGTGGTATCTCCGGATGAACTGGTCATGGACTACGGCTGCGATTCGCTCCGCATGTACGAACTTTTCGTGGGACCGCCCGAGCTGGATTCCGAGTGGGATTCCCGCGGTATCGACGGCGTATACCGTTTCCTGGCACGTTTCTGGACCATGGTGCTCGACAATAAGGACCGGAATGTGGCAGAGACGCCGGAATTGCTACGGATCCGTCACAGGATGATCCACGATATCAGCCAGAGACTGGAGAATTTCAGCTTAAATACCGTAATCTCCGGATTTATGGAGTATAATAACAAACTCGTCGAACTGACCAAAGGCGATGGAGTCGATAAGAAGACGCTGGAAGACGCGGTCGTACTGCTGGCACCGTTTGCTCCGCACCTTTCCGAGGAACTCTGGGAGCAGCTCGGCCATAAGGAAAGCGTCTTTACGGCGAAGTGGCCCGAAGCGGATCTTTCCAAGACCGTGGAGAACGAGGTGGAGATCGCGGTACAGGTGAACGGACGTGTGAAGGTGACGGTAAAACTTCCGAAGGATATCGATAAGGAAGCAGCGATCGCAGCCGGCAAGGAGGCGCTCGGCAACCGGCTTCCGGAGAATATCGTGAAGGAGATCTATGTGCCCGGCAGGATCGTCAACATCGTTGCCAAAGGGTAAAATGCTTTTCTTCGGGTAGACGAAAAGGGGCCGGAATTGGGAAAGCATTCGGACAACGAGACGATAAAACCGATCCGTATCGGAATACAGCGCGGTGATTATCGGACGGACGCGGAGTTAAAAGCCTGCGAGCGGGATAAGCGAAAGATCGACCGCCTGCTGGCCGAGTGCGATACGACAAGCGCGGACGGTACGGAGAAACTCTACGGGATCCTGCAATCCGGGGAGATCCGGTTCGAGACCGGACTCGGAAACCGTTTTGACGATGCCGTTTATGAACGGAGAGAGGAACTGAAACGGACCGGGGCTCCGGCAGGGAAAAAGGCCGGAGGCAAAAAGACAGCCGAAACCGGAAAAAAAGGCGGAAGATCCGGCGGGAAAGAAGCTTCTTCCGGACGCAGATCATTGGAAGACTATGACCCGGAGATGCAAAAGGCGATCATTGCCGAGATCCGGAAGAGCGAAAAGCGCAGGAAACTCCTGATCGTGCTTGCGATCTTTGTTACGATCGGGGCTTTCGGCGGGTATTATCTGTATTACAAGACCGCGAAAGACAGCGGGAACCAGTATGATACCTATGCGAACCTGAAGGGATCGGATGCCCTGTCCAATATGGACCGCGGAAACGGGATGTATACTGCGACCATCGTCAATGAAGAGGGCGAGGAAGTGCATCTCGAGGTGCTGGATGAGTATAAGACTTTATTTAATCTTAACCGGCATCTAATCGGATGGATCAAAATAGCCGATATAAATGGCAGTAATGTCGTGATCGACCTTCCCGTAATGCAGGGAAGCGATAACAGTTACTATCTGAGCCACAACTTTGACGAGGCGGAGGATAAAGCGGGAGCGCTTTTCCTCGATTGTAACTGTGATGCCGTAAAGGGAAACGATAATTTCATCATTTACGGTCATCACCTAACGAGCGGAAGGATGTTTTCCTTCCTGGGCAATTATGAATCGGAGAGTTACTATGAGAAGTATCCGGTCATCCGGTTCGATACGATCTATGAGGAAGGCACATATCAGGTGATGTATGCCTTCCGTTCGCACGTTTACGACACGAACGAGGTGGCATTTAAGTATTACCAGTTCATCGATGCGTATTCGGAAGAGGAGTTCAACTCCTATATGAACGAGATGGCTTCGCTGTCCTACATCAATACCGGTGTGACGGCGCATTACGGGGACCGGCTGCTGACGCTCTCGACCTGTGACTATCAGGAAGAAAACGGGCGGTTTGTGGTCGTGGCAAAACGGATCCGCTGAGGATCCCCAAGAGACTTAAAAATCGGATCAGGCATTATAAGATGGGCGAGGAGGAGACGGACGATGGCGGACAATCGAAACAACGCGATCGAAGAAGCGAAGAGAAAGGCACGTGAGAAGGCTCTCGGAGGATCCGGGACCGCTGCGGGCAGGACCTCCGCAAATAAAACTTCCGGCAGCAAGACTGCGGGGAGCGCTTCGGCTGCGACCGTAAACGCCGCGGCAAAGAGCGGTACTTCCGAAAAGGCGAAGGGAAAGAGAAAACTTTCGTCCAGAGGAAAGACCGTGATCCGCCGGAGTGTTGCCGGTGTATGCCTTGCCAGCTCGCTGCTGATCGCGGCGATCCCGGCCGACCGTTCCGGGACGGCGGAAGCTTCCACACGAAGCGACAGCCTGAACGCAAAGTATGATGCGATCAATGCCAAGAACGGAACGCTCGACTACGGTGCGGATCATATTACAACGGGTACCGGAAATGTCGAAGTTCAGATCGATCCTACCAGAATGCCGTCGCTGGACAAGACGGTGCTCGGCTGGTCCTATATCATCAATGATAACAAGCAGATGGAGCGTATGTTCGGCTACAATCTGCCGCAGAGCCCCGTTACACATGAACAAGTCGGTGTCATTACGGACTATAACGATGCGACCGGCGGCGGAAGTGCCGGAGAGCTCCATATCACCAGTACGATCTGTACCGGCTATGATTTCTATAAGATGTCGGAATACAGCACGTACATGACAAATAACTATTTCCAGTACAAATACGTGGTGGAGGATCCCCGTAACGGTGCAACGATCTATATCCGCGGTGAGAACGGACAGCCGGATCAGGCTTCCGGACGCACGAACCTGACGCTGGATGAGCTGACGCAGCTTTTCCCGGATGCTTCCGGGATCCAGGCAGAGTGGGAGGCGCACTGTCAGAAATATAAGGACGGAACGGGTGCCATCGATTATACGGAAGCGCTCAACTTCTGGAGAAAGCCCAGTTTCGACGGAAATAACGTCAATAATCCGTACAGCCTCTTCCTCGGAAGCTCGACGGCAACGGCCGGCCACAATAATACCGGTTATGCGGATTATACCTTGGAAGCCGTCAGCCTGACAAAGTTGGAAAGTGTTGCAGATCCTACGGATACCACGCAGACGATGACAAGAGCTCAGGCCGGCGACAGTGTCTATGTTGTGAAATATAACGGCCCCGATGCGCCTTCCTCTCATCCGAACGAAATGGATGAGCGCGGCTACCGCTACGCAGGAATGGCCAGTGTCGTCGGGATCGGAAAGACGGCATTTAAGGGTCTTTCCAATTACCAGTCCGTAAAACTTGATGATGACATCCTTTATGTCGGTGACTCCGCATTCTATGAAGCAAGCGCGTTAAAGAGCGTCGATTTCTCGGGCGTTACCTATATCGGAAATAACGTATTCAACTCGTGCAAGATGCTTGAGGAGATCAAGCTGACGGATTCCTGCAGTGTCATCGGATCCCAGGCCTTTTATGACTGTGACAGCCTGACGGAGTTTAAGGTTCCGCGCATGGTGGATACCATCGGTTTCGGCGCGTTTGCGGAATGCAGCAACCTCTCTGAAGTCAGCTTTACCGGCAATATGCAGTGTAAGATCGCGGCATATGCATTTTACAATACCCAGAATCTGGAAGAAGTAAAGTTCCCGAGCGCGGATATCTACCTCGGGAAGGCCTGCTTTGCCCTTGCGGACGGGACCAATGCCTGCAAGATGACGGAGTTTAACTTCCCGACGCAGCTGATCCCGCTGGGTTCTCTGGATGCCTCCGAGAAATACACGCTGTACTACGGTACGCTTGATCTGAGCGGCTCGACGCCGCAGGTAACGGAGGGGCATGTTGATGACTGCCGGATCGGGGATTTCCTGCTGGCAAACCGTTTCACGCTGACGGATGTCAATCTGCATGCGTTCGGAGTGAGCTCGGATGAACGGCTTCCGATGAACACTTTCTTAAACTGTAAGGCACTGAACAAGGTGACCTTTGCCGAGGATCAGACACATGCACTTTATGATGCAAACCTGTTCCGTAACGTGACGAACCCGGATCTCTGTGTTTACGGACCGGCAACCTCTGCAGAGGTGACCGGTACGGAGACGGATACTTCGGGACATACGACGAATACTTATTATGCACAGCCGAGACGCAGTACCTGGTTTGCGTTTTCTTCGGCCGCGGACTATGTGCCTTACCGTTTCGGTGATCATTTCGAAGTCGGTTTCGGCGATTATCTCTATGACCTCGATATCAACGGGGATGATGCGCGCATCGTCAGCTGCCGTTTCATCGACCGTGCCAAAGCAAAGATCGGTGAAGATCCGGACGATCCGTTCACCATCCCGGATCTTGTTGCGGGTTACCGCGTGACGTCTCTCGGCGATAACTGCCTGGAGAAGGTAAAAGATGCGATCGTATATCTGGAGATCCCGGATAATACGCTCGAAGAGATCGGCGGCAAGGTCTTTTACGGCTGTGCCCAGCTCAAAGGAGTCGTGCTCGGAGATTCGGTCAAGTCGATCGGCGAAGAAACCTTCTATTCCTGCAAACTGCTGGAGAAGGTAGAGATCGGACCGAACATTCAGACCGTCGGAAACCGTGCGTTCTTTAACTGCCTGAAACTGGAGGATGTCTTCTGGGATACTCCTTCCGATAAGACGGCGATGAAGAGTATCGGAGCGGATGCGTTCAAGACCTTTACGGACGTTCTCTATTTCCACGGATACGCGGAAGAGGGGAGTTATGTGCCGTTTATGTATGCGATGGACAAAAACTTCATCAATTCCGATTCGGCCCGCATCTGCTATATGTCCCCGGTACCGGAACATATCGATCTTTCCAATGTCGATATGACGGATACGCCGAGACTTCAGACCATGTCGATCATCTATGATGATGTTCAACAGAAACCGCTGCTCATCGATTATATGCATTTCAAGGATCTTCCGGGAGATCTGCGAACGAAAGTTCTGAATTCTTCTGCAAGAAATTACGACGAGGAGGAGCTGCTTAAATACTCCGAATATCTGAAGATCCCGGCAGCGGTTCAGTCGATCGATATCGCGTCTTTCTTAAGTGATGACAACACGAATGCGATGAACAAGGTCAACTGGAGATATATCCCGAATAATGATACCACAGGAGTTTTCTCCGGAATGACCGGTGTGAGCAGACGGGATGTCTACGGCAATGACGCGAAGACGGGGACGCTTACGGAAGCGCAGGGTAAGGATATTTATGTGGCCGGTCTTTTCTCGGGATTGACTGCGGATGATAGTTATATTCAAAAATATGACGGAAACGGTTTTGTGGAGGATTCCCCTCGAGGAAACGACTGGATCCGCTCCATCGAGCTTCCGGGCGTGACCTCGATCCCTGCCTATGCTTTTGACAGCTGTGAACGTCTGGAATCCGTGCTGATCGGCGATAACTGTACCGAAGTAGGAAAACTCGCATTCCGTGACTGCAACAGCATGGGGGCGGATTCCGTCGGTACCGGCAACAATCCGAAGTTCTCCTTCGGAAACTATCTGCTCTATGAAAAAACGGGAACCGGAGACGATCTCGCGATCAATACCTGCCTGCCATCCCGCGGCATTGACGCGTCCGATACGGCACTCTGGATCAATTCCGCGAATGACCCGAATATCACGAAGGTGACCGCGATCAATGATTCGGCGTTTGCGGGATGCGAGAAGATTGAAGAAGTTGATCTCGGGGATTCGAGTCTCGCGAAAGTCGGCGAGGACTGCTTCAACGGCTGTAAGAGTCTGGGGACGATCATCCTGCCCGATACGGTACGGTCGATCGGTGACGGTGCTTTTGTGGACTGCGACGATCACCGCCTGGATGTCACGATCCCCGGGGATAAGACCTACCTTACGAAAGATGCCTTTGATAATGTTTCCTCCGTGACGGTCCATACCTATCACGGGACGACGGCCGATACCGTGGCAACGGATTCCGATACGGATAACATCAAGGTAAAGTATATCGGGGAAGGATACACGATCACCTTCTTAAACGATGACAGTAAGCGTATCACCTTTACGGACGGGACCCCGAACCCGCAGGATGTGGCGGCGGGAGCAAACGGTACGATTCCGGACGGTGCGCCGGTCTCCAACAAGGATGCGACGGCGACCTTTACCGGCTGGACCTGGATCAAGGATGACGGCACCGAGGTGACCGGCCAGGCGATCGTACGTGAAGTCAATGAAGACCGTATTATTTATGCGCAGTATGAATATAAGGATGCGCAGGTGACGATCACCTACAAGAACGATGACGGTACGACGCTCTTTACGGACAAGTGTATCACGGGCAGTCCCGCGATCGAGCGTGCGGCTCCTTCCGCTGGTTCGAAACTGAATCCGGGAGCAAAGTTCCTGGGCTGGACCTCCGTGTCCGGTGATTCCGATCCGTTTAATAATGCGATCACCCAGGATACCGTTGTGATCGCGACTTATGACGCCAGCCAGAATGGCGGAAACGGCGGAAACGGCGGAAATGGCTCCGCATCGGGTAACGGCTCGAACGGCGGCAACGGTTCCAACGGCTCGAACGGATCCAACGGAAGCAGCGGATCGAACAGCAACAGTTCGACCTCAAGCAACTCGGCGTCCAGCAACAGCGCGAATGCGACCGGTTATCTGGTCACGGTAGAAAACGGTGCGGGTACCGCAAGATACCAGCCGGGTTCTGTCGTAACGATCACGGCATATGCGCCGACCGAGGGTCGTGTATTCGACCGTTGGACGACTTCCAATGCGGATATCGGTTTCAGCAATATGTATGCGGTATCGACGACCTTTATCATGCCGACGCATGATGTCAAGGTGACGGCGACTTATAAGTCCGCAACGGCTTCCGGAAACTCCGCGTCTGGTAATTCGGCTTCGAATAACGGTACGAATAACAACGGCAACAACGGGAACAATAACGGGAATAACGGAAACAATAACAATGGTGGTGCCAGCGGTAACGGCACGAACCGCGGCAATGAGAACAACGGCGGCGGGAATACCGATGTCGTTGTGACGACCGAGACCATCGACAACAATGTCAAGAATATCGCTTCGGCTACGGTTGCCGGATCGACGGACAATTTCATCCTGAAGATCACGGATTCCGCAGCGGCTTCCGCGGCGGTGGAGCAGGCGCTTCGCAATAAGTACGGAGAGGCATTTGATGATATCCGCTACTGCGCGTTCGACATGTCGCTTTATGACAGCACCGGAACGCAGCTCGTCGAGAATGCGAACGATCTTGCCGTAACGGTAACCATCCCGATCCCGGATGATCTGCGCAGCTATGCCGGCAACTGTAAGGCAGGCGCGGTCATCAACGGCACGCTTCAGGAGCTTGCCGTGAACTTTACGACGATCGACGGTGTGCCCTGCATGCGCTTTACGGCAACGCACTTCTCGCCGTATACGATCTATGTGGATACCGGAAACATCGTAAGAGGTATGGTGGATACCACGCCGAAGACCGGCGACGGCATCGCGCCGAAGTGGTTCCTCTCTGCCGGAATGCTCTCGCTCTCCTGCGTGCTCTTCCTCTGGAAGGACAAAAAGCAGATCCCCGAGAAGGCAAGGGCGAAATAACAAAACGGGAGATCCCGATTCTGTACGGAAAGGAGGAGTCAGTGATAAATGAATAAAAAAGTACTGCTGGGGATCCCTCTGGCCGCACTGGCTCTGGCGCTTCTGATCGGCGGGATCTATAAAGCAAAAGCTTCCAATGATGAGTTTTCCCAGGAAGGAGACGTATTGATCTCCTACCTCGGGAACAGCGAAAATGTGGTCATTCCGGATTCGGTAAGGAAGATCGGAAGTGAGGCATTCCGCGGGAATACGACGATGAAGAGCGTCATCATCCCGGATTCCGTACAGACGATCCAGTACGGCGCATTCGCGGGATGTACGTCTCTTAAGAGTGTGTCGATCCCGGATTCCGTCACGACGATCGAGGATTCCGCGTTTAACGGCTGCACTTCGCTTTCGGAGGTATCTCTCGGGAAATGCCTTTATACCATGGGGAGCGGTGTGTTCGCAGATTGCGACAGCCTTTCCGGTGTGTCGGTCTCGCCGGAGAATCCTTCTTTCTGTGCGGAAGACCATGCCCTTTATAATTCCAACAAGACAACGCTTTATCAGTATTTTGCGGGCAGCCCGGAGTCGGCGTATGCTCTCCCCGGTACCGTATCGGATGTAAAACGTTACAGTTTCTGGGGTTGTGACAATCTGAAACAGCTTTCCCTGACCGGGATGAGTAAACTCCCGGATTATGCGGTGGCGAATGCCGCCGGTCTGGAAAGCGTGATCCTCTCCGCACCGATCAATGAGATCGGGATCGGGGCTTTTTCCGGAGACAGCAAACTGATGCAGGTCGTAATGCCGATCTCCGTGAAGACTATTCATGAAACGGCATTTGAAGGCTGCCCGGAAGCGATGATCTTTGTATGCGAGCCGTCTTCGTCCGCATGGGAATATGCGGAAGCCCACGAGCTGGCGACGAGCGCCGTACCGGTCTATACGATCACGGAAACGCCGGCACCTGCGGAAAAGGCAGCTTCCGCATCCGAAGATAGTGCGGCTAAGAGTGAAACAGCGGAGAATGCCGGTTCCGGTGAGCAGCAGAGTGCTGACGGCAATAACGGAGACAATGGCAGTGTACAGGCAGCGAATGATAACGGAAGCAACAATTCTTCCGGAGATGTTTCGGTTTCGGATGTGACATCCGGGAGCATTCTTCTTGGCGGAACGCAGATCGTATCTGACCGTGCGTATGTACCGGTGAATATGCCGGTGAACGGCGGAGATGATTCCGCATCCGGGGACGGTGGCGATTCCGCCGAAAGTGCTGCTCCGGAGATCGCCGATTATGCACATTATCTCGATCAGACGCTGGATCGTTATGATCTTACTTCCGACGGAGCGATCACCAGAGTCGGACGATTTGCGTTTGCCCGTACGGTATTGACTTCGGCCGAGATCCCGGAAGGGGTCACCGAGATCGGAGAAGGCGCGTTTTACCACTGCGACCGGCTTTCGGACGTAAAGATCCCTTCGACGGTCACCACGATCGGTAAAAATGCATTTACCTATACGCCCTGGTACCAGAGCTGGCTGGATGACGTATCCGCAGGGGATTTTCTGATCGTAGGTGACGGAGTTCTTATCGGATACAAGGGCAGCGACGCGGATCCGAAACTTCCCGCGGAAGTCAAGACCGTCGCTGACGGGGTGTTGGGAGAATAGGTCAATCCAAGTGTATTGGAGCGGTTTGGGTGAATGATCATAACCTCGTTCACCGCGCTCTCGCTCTTGCCTCACGTAACCTCACTAAACTCGATCTTCGCTTTGCTCGATCTCGTTAAGTGAGGACGTTCGGAAAGGGTTCACTCTGGTTATGATCATTCATCCAAACCGCATCTACACTGTGGGATGTGTAATAGTTAAGTTTTTCGCATATAGAGTATCCGACGAGACAGATTAGCGAACAACAGCTTCGCACGGATCACAAATAGCTAAGCGAGACCATTCCGAACGTCCTCGCTTACTGAGTGGGAGCGGAGCGAAGCACGAAGTTAGCGAGGCTACGTGAGGAACTGAGCGAGAGCGAGTCGAGCGTGCTATTGTGATCCGGGAGAAGCGTCCGGCGTAACAAAAACGATAAATAAAATATTTTAAGGAGATATAAAGAAACAATGAGCAAGATCGAAATGAAGACCCCTCTGGTGGAGATGGACGGCGATGAGATGACCCGTATCCTCTGGCAGATGATCAAGGACGAACTGATCACGCCGTATGTAGACCTGAAGACGGAATATTATGACCTGGGATTAAAGCACAGAAACGAAACGGACGATCAGGTAACTGTGGACAGCGCGGAAGCTACGAAGCGGCTCGGAGTAGCGGTAAAATGCGCAACGATCACTCCGAATGCCGCACGTGTGAAGGAGTATGATCTGAAGGAAATGTGGAAGAGTCCGAACGGTACGATCCGTGCGATCCTTGACGGTACCGTCTTCCGCGCTCCGATCCTTGTAAAAGGAATCGTGCCTTATGTAAAGAACTGGACGAAACCTATCACCATCGCAAGACATGCTTACGGCGACGTGTATAAGAATGTCGAGATCAAGGTACCGGGCGAAGGGAAGGCGGAGCTCGTCTTTACCGGTGCTGACGGGAAAGAAGTACGTGAGACGATCCATGAGTTCAAAGGCCCCGGTATCATCCAGGGGGTTCATAATACCGAAGCTTCGATCCGCTCGTTTGCGAAAGCGTGCTTCAGCTACGCGGTCGATACGAAACAGGACCTCTGGTTCTCGACCAAAGATACGATCTCAAAAAAATACGATCACACTTTTAAGGATATCTTCCAGGAGATCTACGAAAACGAATACGAGGCAAAGTTTAAGGAACTGGGCATCGAATATTTCTATACGCTGATCGATGATGCAGTGGCGCGCGTGATCCGTTCCGAAGGCGGATTTATCTGGGCCTGCAAAAACTATGACGGCGATGTCATGAGCGATATGGTCGCGACGGCTTACGGCGATCTGTCGATGATGACTTCCGTGCTCGTATCACCGAAGGGTGTCTATGAATATGAAGCGGCACACGGAACGGTGCAGCGCCACTATTATAAACACCTGAAAGGGGAAGAGACGTCCACGAACTCCATCGCGACGATCTTTGCCTGGACGGGGGCATTAAAGAAGCGCGGGGAGCTGGACGGGATCACGGAACTTGTATCTTTTGCGGAGCGTTTGGAAAAGGCGTGCGTTAAGACCGTTGAAGACGGCAAGATGACGAAATCCCTTTCGCTGATCTCGACCTGCAAGACTCCGACCATTTTGAACAGTATGGATTTCATCAAGGCGATCCGTGCGACCTACGAGGAACTGACCAACGGCTGAAGATAAGCGATAAGAGCAGATCATGTCACGAACCGATGAAGTATTCCGTCCGGCACTTTCCGGGAAAAAGATCCCGATCATCTCGCTGGATAATAAATGGTATAAACTTATGGCGGGCATCGAGCGCACACCGCAGATGGCTGCCAATGAAGAGCGCCTGAAGGAACTTCTGAAGCGTCAGGGAAAACTCAATACCGAATCGAAAGAACTGCGCGCCAGAAAAGCGAAACTTATGGAAAAGATCGTCGGCGCGATCGATGAGGACAATAAGAAAGAGGATTATTCCGCACAGGTTGCCGAATGCAACCGGAAGCTGGAAGAGTATCAGGAAGAGCTGCATGATCTTCCGCTGGAGATCAACGAAGTCAACTTTAATCTGATGCTCGAGACCATGGAGATCTGCTACGAGCGACTCCAGGAGAATACGGAACGCATTAACGAGATCAGTGCATGGATCACGGATATGCGGATCGAATTGAAAAAAAATATCGTCCGAAAGCAGGATGCGGAGCTTCGCAACCAGCAGATGTACAGTTATATGCATGACATCTTCGGCGCGGAAGTTATTGATATCTTTGATATGAAGTATAATCCGGCTGAGGAACATATGGTAAAGAAGGTCGATCCGAATGCCGTTCCGGCAAGTGCCGGAAACGCAGAGAAGGAAGGGATCGCCACCGCCGCAGACAAAACTGCTGCCGAGCGGAAAGAAGGAAATGCGTCCGGGGCGGGAGCACCGGCGGGCGATGACGGAGCCGCCGATGAAGCAGCGGATGTCTGAAAATAAAGAAAAGAACGGGTAAGAGATCATGCCATCGATCGAACGCGCTTATGCCGCGGTTTCACTTTCAAATATTCGGAATAATGTAAAACAGATCGCCTCGCATATTGCGCCGGGGACGAAGATCATGGCTGTGATCAAGGCCGACGGCTACGGGCACGGTGCGGAAAAGATCGCCCTTGCCGTTGCCGATATGGATGTGATCTGGGGCTATGCAGTGGCTACGGCGACCGAGGCACTGGAGATCACGGCGCTGGGGACCGGCAAGCCTGTTCTGATCCTCGGATATTGCTATGCCGAGGATTATGCGGCGATGATCGAAAATAAGATCCGCTTTACGCTTTTTGACGAGAGCAGTCTCGTGGTCATGGAAGGCGTAGCAAAATCCCTGAAGAAAAAAGCATATGTACATATCAAACTGGATACCGGCATGGGACGGATCGGGATCCGGCCGGATGCGTCCGGACTTGATTTTGTCCGCAGAGTCGCTGCACAGAAACATATTGTGATCGAGGGGCTTTTTACGCATTTCGCGAGAGCGGATGAAAGCGACCTGACCAGTGCGAAAGAACAGCTGAAAAAATACCGTGAGTTTTCCGATGCCTTAAAGGCGGAAGGGATCCCGATCACCGCAAGACACTGCGCAAACAGCGCGGCGATCCTCTGTATGGAAGATACGGACTATGATATCGTAAGAGCCGGGATCATCCTTTACGGGATGATGCCTTCCGATGAAGTGGAGGCCGGAGACGTGGTGCTGACTCCGGCGATGGAGATCAAAAGCCGCGTGACCTATGTCAAGGAAGTGCCGCCCGGGACGCCGATCAGCTATGGCGGGACCTATGTAACGAAGCGCGTTTCCAGGATCGCTACGGTTTCCATCGGGTACGCCGACGGATATCCGCGGAGTCTTTCCAATAAAGGGATCGTGCTGATCTGCGGGCAGCGTTGCCCCGTTGTCGGGCGGGTTTGCATGGATCAGATGATGGTTGATGTGACGGATTTAAACTGGGCGGTACAGCCGGGGACGGAAGTAACGATCGTCGGACATGACGGCGAGGAATATATCAGCATGGAAGAGTTTGCGGCCCTTTCGGACCGGATCAATTACGAAGCGGTCTGCGATATCGGAAAGCGCGTACCCAGGATCTATCCGGAATGACGGGCGAAAAGATTTAGAATGATTTTCGGGAAGAGAAAAAAAGAAAACGGCGAGGCGGAACAGGAGATCCTCGATATCGTAAGCGAGGGACAGGAAAACGGTGAGATCGAGGCCGCGGAAGCGAAGATGATCTCCAACATCTTCGAACTCTCCGACAAGGAAGCCGGAGATATCATGACCAATCGCGGCAGTATCGCCGCATTTTCCGATGATACGAAACTGAAGGATGCGCTGAAGGAGATCTTAAACTCCAGTTATTCGCGTTATCCGGTCTATCACGAAGATCTGGATCATATCGTAGGGATCCTCCATCTTAAGGATGTCGTCCGGGTGAGCCTGGCGAGTCCGAAACAGAATCCGGAGCTTTCGGAAGCGGACGGCCTGATCCGCGAAGCGGTCTGCGTTCCGGAAACGAAGAACGTACAGACGCTTTTTAAAGAAATGCAGTCGCAGAATCTGCAGATGGTGATCGTCGTAGACGAATACGGGCAGACTTCCGGACTGGTAGCGATGGAGGATATCCTGGAGGAGATCGTCGGGAATATCCGGGACGAATACGATGATGAGGAAGAAATGATCGTAGGCGGCGGGGAAGAGGATTTCCTGATCGACGGCCTGACAAAACTCGAAGATCTGACGGAGCGCTTCGGCATCCGTTTTGAGGAAAGCGAGGTTGAGACGGTCAACGGATATCTTACGGCGCAGATGGGGCACGTGCCGTCGGAGGGGGAACATTATGAGACCGTGATCGACGGCTGGCGCTTTGTCGTCGAGGAGACTGAAGACATGGTGATCCGTCAGGTCCGGCTGAAAAGAGAAAAAAATTGAAACGCTGTTTTTTGCCGATTCTGAGGCGTTTTGCTACGACTTAAGCGTGATATGTCATGAGTTTGATTGACAAACAAAAAAATGTGCGAAAGTAATATAGGTTTCGTTGAAAATTCGTCGTTTTTACCATAAACCTCTGTTTGACGAAAAAACTTGAGTGATGATATAATGTACACGAAATCAGGGGGTATTGTGCTTTTTGGCGTGCAAGTGACAAGGTATGGTTTTTGAGATTTGCAGTGCGATCGTCGGTGGTCTTATCTGGGGATGGTTTACATATCATTACGCTCAGTGGAAGGTGATGATAGGGCCGGAGGAAGAAGATGACGAGAGCCTGAAAGGAATGGCACTTGTACGTGACCGGATCCGGAGGGGAGAGAAAAAGGCCCTTGCGAACCCGGACAAGATCGGGATCCTGTATATTATAGTAAACATCGGGATCTGGATCCTGCTTCTGAAGCTCAAAGGTTTCTCGGCATTATACCTGATGTACGCGGTGAGCGCATCCCTGTTATGTTCATTGTCATATGTGGATATCCGGATACAGGAACTTCCGCCGGAAGAGAACCTGCTGATCGGGATCATCGGTCTGATCCATTTATTTACGGATCTGCCGCACCGGTGGGAATACCTCATCGGTGCAGTGATCGTAAGCGGATTATTCCTGGCGGTGGGACTGATCTCGCAGGGCAGTGCCATGGGTCTCGGTGATGTCAAGCTGATGGCGGCGCTCGGACTGCTGTTTGGCTGGAAGCAGATATTGCTGGCGATGGTGCTCGGATGTCTGATCGGTACGATGATCCATCTGCCTGCTGTAGTATTTTTTAAGAAGAGCAGACAGCTGGCGTTCGGACCTTATCTCGCGGCGGGGGCTTTCGTGGTCATGTGCAGCGGGATGCAGATCGTAAACTGGTACCTTAGCCTGTTTTCGAAAAACATGATGTGACTGCCGACTGACGGCGTTACTAATATAAAAGAAGGGCAAAAAGCCCGGGAAGGGGAGCAACAGGATGGCCAATAAGTTGTTGACTATCTACATCAGCTCGGATGCGATCCGAGTGGCCGAGATGCAGAAAAGTAACAAAACGGTAATTCTCAGCAACGCTGCGGAGGTACCGACACCGCAAGGCTGTTTCAACGACGGATATATTCTTGACGTCGCAGCGGTGGCCGAGAAGATCAGGACGGCGATCTTCGGAAAAGGTTTTTCGACAAAGGATGTCGTATTTACCATCGGCAGTAAGAAGATTGCAAGCAAGGAAGTAGAGGTTAACTACTTCAAGAAGACAAAGAAATTAGCGGAGATCCTTCAGGCGAACTCGCAGGAGTATTTCCCGATGAGCGGCGCGGGAGATTATGTATTCGCGTATTCGATCCTTGAGGATTACTATACGAACGAAGAGCGTAAATACCGTGTATCTGCAGTTGCGGCACCGCAGGATCTGATCCGCGGATACTACGAGCTGGCAGAAGAGCTGAAGCTGACGGTCAACTCGATCGACTACTTCGGTAACTCCGTCATCCAGCTGCTTTCCCTGCAGATGGCACCCGGCTCCACCGACCTGGTACTCCAGATCGAGAAGGATGTGACCTACGTCAACGTCATGCGCGGACCGGTCCTGATCCTTCAGAGAAGCGTCAACTACGGTAAAAATGCCGTTATCAACACCCTGATGGATGTCAAGAAGATCTCCGAGAAGGATGCAAAGACGCTCCTTTCCAATGAGAGACTCCTCGACCAGCACGTTACGGCAGATGAGTATTCCCAGACCGTATCTTATCTGGTAAACGGTATCGGCCGTGCGGTTGAATATCACAGACAGAAGAACCCCGGCGAAGAGATCCAGGGTATCAAGATCTTCGGTGAAGGCTCCTCCATCGCAGGTATCGAGAAGATCCTCCAGAGAGAGCTCGGCGCACCGGTGCAGCATTTCGAGACGCTTGCCGGCGTATCCATCAAGGGGCAGGCAGCTCTGACTGCAGAGGAAGTCCTTCGTTATCTGCCGAATATCGGTTCCGTTATCGATCCGATGGATCTGACGCTCGGCAAGACCAAGAAGGACATGATCAGCTCCAGCGATCTGAACAAGGCGCTCGGCATCATCGCCGGCGTTGCGTTTGTTGCAAGCTTATCGCTTTGCGTAGTGACTGCGATCCAGCACAACAATGCAGTCAAGGAAAGAGACCGGCTGCAGGCTGAGATTGATGCGATCGATGATATTGAACAGATCGCAAGAGAGTACGAACAGGCACAGGCGGAGTTTGAGGAAGTCAATGTCTTCGACCGCGAGCGTCATAACGACAATGAGAAACTCCTGACCTTTGTCAATGATCTCGAGCGTTTGATCCCGACGGGAACGTCCGTAACGAACCTGAAGGCTACGAACGGTGATATCGAAATGACGGTTCTTACCGGATGGGATGACCCGACGAAGAACCAGATCGCAGATATCATGATCAATGTGGCTGCTCTGGATTATGTGACGAACTTCAAGGTTCCTTCGTTCCAGGAGGAGTACAAGTACTTCGTTATGTATGAGAATGAGGATGGTGAACTTGTTTACCTCCACGAGAATGATTTCATCGATGAGGCGGATGCTGATGATGAGGAGGTTATGCTCGACGGTGATCAGACGGAAGACGAAGCTCTGGCTCAGCTGCTTGAGATGATCAATGCTGGTCCGGAAGTTGAGTTTACGACTCCGCTGAATTATCAGGAAGTTGAAGAGACCATTCCGATGGACATCGCTGCTTACAAGCTTGAGCTTCGCAGACAGGCAACCTACACGCTGACCTGCCATATCGGATATGACCATCCGGAAGAGGAGGCACCTGCAGAGGAAGCCGATACTGAAGAAACATCAGAAGAGACTTCTACGGAAGAGGGAGGTGCTGAATAATGAATCTTTCAGATAGAGATACTAAGATCATTCTGATCCTGCTGATCATAGCGCTGGTTGCGCTGCCTTACGTCCTGTATGTGAAGGATACGAGACTTGAGACGGAGAACATCAAGGCGGAGAACACCGGATTAGAAGAGCGTCTTGCAGAATTACAGGAAATGAACCAGAACAGAGAGTTTTATCTCTCCGAGACGGAGCGTCTGCATAAGGAAAGAGACGAGATGATCGCTTCTTATCCGGCAGATATTCACGATGAGAACACCACGATGCTCGCGCTTGCGATGGAGACGGAGTCCGAAAAACTTGCCGATAAGAGCGTCCAGACGGTAGCGTATGATACTCTTACGGATCGCCCGGGTATGCTCGGGATCGACGGAAATGTAGAGGTTTACATTACGGCGATGGCCTTCGGGGAAAACGATATGTATCCGATCTCTTCCGAGGATGCGGCTGAAAAGCTTTACGGCGTTACCGGTCTTACGGCTATGAATTACGAGTGCTTCTACGGCGGCTTCAAGTACATGCTCGAGTATCTGCAGCCGGCTGACGGTGCGGGTTATCCGATGAACTATCCGGTCGTCGAGATGGAATACGACAATACGACGGGCGGACTGACCGGTACTCTGACACTTGAACAGTATGCGATCGCCGGCCTCGGACGTACGCTTGAAGTACCTGAGATCACGCCGAAGTTTGACTACGGCAACGGTCCTGACGGTATCGTAGGCCCGCTGGATCAGGAAACGCTTCGTGAAAATGTCCGTTACATCCTCATGACGATGCAGAGAGCCGCGAATGCGGAAGCAAATCCCGCTGCTGCAGACGGCGACGGCGATGGTGATGGCGACGGAGATGACGGAGATAATCATTAATTAAGTAACTGGCAGATAATGAAAGGACGCATGAAAGGAGAAATGAATATGTTCAGAAAAAAGAAAAGCGGTCTGACATTACTGGAGTTGGTGGTTGCGGTGGCATTGCTTGCGATCATTCTTCTGCCGCTCATGCGTTCTTTCGTGACTGCTGCGAAAGTAAACAGCAAATCCCGGGATATCATGGCGGCCTCCAATGTGGCGGAAGGATTGATGGAAGGGATTTCCGGAAAGACTTACCTGGCAGTGCTGAAGGGCATGGATATCAGTCAGGGAGGATTTGATTTCAGTAAGGACGGAAGAGCGGGAAGCGGTGCATATGCCTTTTCTTCCATCAATAATAACTTTTATAACTCGGGACTCAGAGCTGAGCATCTCGGGAATATCGAAGGACTTGCCGTTAACGCCGACAATAAAGGCGTAGACAAGAGCGGGATTGAGCTTGACCAGGCTGTTTCGACGAAAGCAATCGAAGCGCTGACGACCAGAATGCAGGGCGATGCTCCGCTGGATCCGGCAGATGAAGTCTGGAACGGAGATAAAACGAGTGCTGATAACAATATCTCCTCGGATAAAATGCTTTATTACGGTTTTTCGGACGATAAATACGCGGACGGAAATCCGAAGGTTGCGTATATGATGTACACACGGCTGAACAAGGACAACCATTACTATGATGCGATCATCACGTTTGTCCCTTCTCCGCAGAATGTAAATACGGATTCTTCGGGAACGGATAAATATTTTTCTTATAAAGTACGTATTGCAATGTATGAATTTGACATTGATGATTACGAGGGGCCGGATGCATGGCCGAGCCGTTTCGACGGGTCCGGACATCTGGAAGGCAGCCCGACAGCTGTATTTGAAACCGGTATTCAGTATCAATAAGGGGGAGGGATCATGATGAAAAAGATGAAAAACAACAAGGGAGTTGCAATGATCATTGCGTTGATCGCAATCCTGTTTATTTCGGTTTTGGCAAGTTCCCTTCTTTATCTGTCTTACATGAATAACCAGATGAAGACGATGCATCGTTATTCTACGGATAACTTCTATACCGCAGAATATGCTCTGGACGATATGCTTTCCCAGTTAAAGCAGTACAGTTCGATCCAGACCAATCCTGCAGAAAAACTTGAGCAACTTTTAAATCCTTCGGGCGATAATTCCACCTTAAATACGTCTGCAGTGGAAGATATGATCGATATCGAATCTGTGATGCCGGATGTATTTGATGACGGTGGAAGCGTGAAGGTGGACTCCATTTATTCCAGCGGAAGTTATTCGAAGGTCGGCAACAGTATCTGGATGAAGGGTGTCCGTATCACGGTTACGACTAATGAGAAGAGCGGAAGTTTAAAGAGCACGATCGTTACGGACATCGAGCTTCGGTTCCCGAGTTCGGCCAGCGGAAAGGGAAAACTGAATGACTTCAGTCTTCTTGCCGATTCCCCGATCTGGATCATCTCCAGCAGCCAGTATTTCTGCGGAGATCTGTATGTAAGAGCTAACGAGAATACTTCCATCGGCAAGACAGTTGCATTCCGTGTCGGCGGAAAGGCCGTTGTCAACGTATTAAGTAATTTCGCATTTATTGACGGAGATCTTGTTGTTGAGGATACCGGGCTTATGTATCTTTCCGGGACAACCTATGTCCACGGTAACATCACGGTAGATTCGAAGGCCAGCTTAAATGTCGGTGGCACGCTTTATTGCAGCGGAACCATTAGCGGTGATGTGAGAAAAGGCCCCAATGGTACCGTTTATTCCGGCGGAGCCGGTGGCGTTGACTGGGATTATTATGAGGATAATTACTCGGACGGCCTTGCTTCTAAACTATTGGCTGATTCTGTTCATATACATCTCGGAAGCAGCACCAGTTATAATGTTTCATCGTACGGAGACGGATGGAGCGGCACACAGTACAATGCGGCACTGACGCAGGCGAGATTTAAAGACATCGTTACGGACGGTCAGATCAGCAACGGCAACGGAAAGCTTACTTCTATTGATTATAATGGGAGGACGATTTCTGCAATCTATCTGACCAATAACGTACAACACAATTTTGAGAATACGCTTGTCATTTCAGCGGTACCGCTCGACAACTTCCACGGTACGGTCAAGAACTGCACGATGGTCAACATTAATACCGACAGCAAAGGAATTATTAAGATAGGTACCCCGCAGCAGTGGGCGAACGCTTGGGGAACCATGGATGATGAAGCATATGATATAGCGAGACACCTCTGTTTCGCGGCTCAGTCCGGACGTGATATCGGAGGATCTACCGTGCAGTACGGAACGGCCACAAATGCGGATAGCGCTCCCGGTTTACTGATGAGAGAAGAAGATATGACAAAGACCGGAGATGCTGAGTGGAAGGTCGGCGGAAAAACCATCCATGAGTATAACGGCGGCGGCGCCAATGTTGCACATTACTACTATGAGGATGGAAACGCCAGACATCAGTATTTCCCTTACAGGAATCTGTTTGTTGATGATCTGGATATCAAACTCGGCGAGTTTATGTATGGAACCTCTTCGTCCGGGGATCCTTCCGCGAACACGCAGCCGAAGATCTTCCTTTACAACTGGTCGAAAGAATAAAGGAGAGGAGAAAAGCGTATGAAACGAAGAAAAGGGAATAAAGGTTTTACGCTGGTCGAGATGGTGGTTGTTATCGCCGTTACGATGATCCTGTTTTCGCTGGCGGTACTCTCCATGAATCTGGTGACGAATGCCAACGTGAAAGCGGCGGCAAAACGGATGGCATTTATTCTGAAAACGGCCAGAACGAAGACTATGGCAAAAGGTCCGGAGGCCGGCAAAGTAACGATCACGACCGAAGGCGGAAATGTCTATGCCACGATCGGAACCGGAGCTGATGCTACCGTAGAGCAGATCTGCAACAGCGCGGTAAAATATACAGGCCCGACAACGATCCAGTTTAATACGGACGGCACGTTAAATATGTTGGGTGACACTACGACCAGCACAAGAAAGATTGTATTATTCAGAGGAAGCAGGACATACGAGATCACGATCTATAAAGAAACCGGTGCGGTGATCACAAATTGGAAGTAAGCAGACGTCTACGCATCAGAAGGGAGAAGAGTGTTATGAAAAAGAACAAAGGTTTTTCTCTGTTTGAGATGCTCGTCGCGATCGCGGTATTGGCGATAGTCATGTCCGAAGTCGCTTCGATCCTTTCGAGCAGCCAGAAACTGTACAGCAACGGAGTCTATGAAGTACAGCTGCAGGAGAATGCACAGCAGGTCGTTCAGCTGGTGCAGGATCTTCTGTGCGAGGCTACGACGGACATCCCGGTTCCCGAGGATAAGCAGACCGACCCGGATCATCCGGATGAATCGGATCCGGATCATATCCTGTCCCAGATCATTACGATCAAAACGGAGGAGCGTCATCCGGACGGTTCCGGCGGATATACTACAGCAATCGATAAGGTAGTATATCGGATCGGTCGGGGTGATGATCTCGGTGTTGCAGATAATGTTGTACATGGAGATCACTCTTTAGGCACGGATTATACGACCCTGTATCTCATCAAAACGATCAATGACGTGGACAGCGATCCGATCCCCATTGCGGAAAATGTTCGCGGTATCAAGCTTCAGGTCGTAGATTATGATTACGACGGTACGCCGACCCCGACACTTCCGAACTTTGAGACCGCAGATCTTCTTACGCTTTCCGTAAAGATGCGCGGTGAAAAGTACAGCTATTCGATGTCCAGCGAGGTTTATCTTCGTAACCAGCCGGGTACCAAACCGCAGTTTAAGGATCTTCCGCCTGTTCCGACCGGATCGGATGTGACGATCAATGTGCTTCGTTACAAGACTTATGATCTCTGCGAATATGTTCCGGACGGTTATGAGTATTTTGAGTGGGCGGATGAAAGTGCAGATAAGGGTACCAAGTACAGTCTGACGGGAGACGGAAAACACAATCTTGCGACCAGCGGTCTGAACAGCAGCTGGAGTTCGGTCGGAAGCGGACTGATCTTTGCATCGCAGACGGACGGCGATTTTTCGGATCCGATCAAGATCTCCATTCATACGGATGCCGTAAATAACGGTGTCAGCATGCCGCTTGTCGTTTATGATAATTGCAGTGATAAGTGTGTAAGCGTACTTCCGGTCACCGGTCTTTATGTCGGCGGTTATACGGAGGCGAAGTTTGAAGCACAGATCACGATGCAGGAACTTCCGAAGGGCGTGATGGTCCATAACGAAGGCGGTGAACATACATTTAGCGATTTCGATATCTGCCTGTTCGGTGACAGAAACGGATTTAAGAAGCCGAATGACGGAAATTATACGGAGTATGAAAAGTTCGGACCGTTTGATAATTCCACTTTTGCGAAGTTTGACGGTAACACGATCGATCTTACGCAGTTAAAAGTTTCCGTTTGCTTCTACAAACGTATTGCAGGGCAGCCGGGCGGTTATGGGTCAAATGCGGACCTGAATGCGAATTACAACGTACTTTCGAACGGAAATAAGGTAGCCTTCTTGGATAATCAGGCATATCCGAAGTACACCTTCGGAAAGGAAACGTCCGGGAGTGTGAATGCATTTACCTTTACGACGACGTCCGATATCAATAACCCGTATACCTATTGGGATAATGTCGTAGACGAGGATGCCGGTGACGGATATATCCGTGTACAGTGCAATATAAAGTATCCCGGCGGTCAGATGTTTACGGCTTATATGTATTATTATCCGCAGCAGTCCGGTTCTTCGGATCAGCATGAGAATCTGCTGGAGAAGATTTATCCGACTACTCCTTAATCGGATTTGAGTCGGAGAAATCCTCCGGAGGCAAAAAAGTTTCTTGCCAAAAAAATAAGTTTGTTGTATATTGTAGGGCGTGACCTGAAAAGGTCACGCCTTTCTTCTATAATAATGTGTTTTGAATGGCAAAATCAGGGGGAGTGTGTTAGTAACTATGGCAAAGAATCTGGTCATCGTCGAGTCACCGGCCAAGGTCAAGACGATCAAGAAATTCCTGGGAAGCAATTACGAAGTATG
>Ga0310694_10001663_pt1 | contig 24564 bp, 9 predicted proteins | sample 174DNAGHGhighgp2_FD_203884 | JGI IMG/M metagenome (GOLD analysis project Ga0310694, IMG submission 203884) | Sheep rumen microbial communities from Palmerston North, Manawatu-Wanganui, New Zealand - 1742 DNA GHGhigh gp2 (v2) (version 2) | ecosystem: Host-associated > Mammals > Digestive system >...
CGGATTCGATCTTCTCGGTATTGCCTTCGCTGTCGGTGCGGTACAGCGTCGCCACGGCCGCCACGCTTTGGCGCAGGCCGGCCACGTCCTTTTCGTCATTCCATATCTTCTCGACGCTGATGGATATGGTCCTGGGCGTGTAGGAATTGGTCAGGGTCGTGATCTGGCCGTTCTTCACCGCGGAGGTAAGCCGATAGCCCGAGGGCAGCTCCTCCGTCCAGGTATATTTGATTTCCTTGCCTGCCGCGTATTTGGGCAGGTGCTCCACGGTCTGGGTCCACTGATTGGCGGCGGTCAGCGTGACGCTCTGGCCGTTGGACAGCGTCACCTTCAGGCTCTTTGGCCGCAGGCCGTCCTGATTCTCCGCGTCGTCCCATACCTTGCGCACCGTTGCTTCCGTTTCGGCGGGGGTATGGCTGTTGGTCAGCTTCGTGACGGTACCCTCCACTTTGGTATCCGTCAGCGTGTAGCCGCTGGGCGCTTCGCCCTCTTCCCAGGTGTAGGTGATCTTCTGTCCGTTCTCATAGGCGGGCAGGTCCTTTTCCACATGGCTCCAGGCTTCGCCCAGGCCCTGGTCGTCGGCGGCCAGCGTCAGCGCCTTGATTTCCGTCTTTTCACCGGCCACCGTCTTGTACAGCTTCACCGTCACGGAATCGGGCCGGATGCCGTCCTGGTTGTCGGCGTCGTCCCAAAGCTTCATGACGCCGCTCTCGGTCACCTCGGGCACATGGGTATTGGTGATCTGCATTTCGCCGTATTTGATTTCCTCTTCGCCCGTCAGGCTGCTGGTATATCCTGTGTCTTTGTTCAGGATTTCTTCCGCGGTATAGGTCAGCCGCTTTCCCTTGCTGTACACCGGCAGGTCCGTACGCTCAAACACGGTGCCGCCTGCGTCGCTGACCTGGGCGGTTTCCACCAGGGTCTTGTTGCCGTCGCCATCGATGGCGTATACCTTCACCACGGCGCCGACCTTGCTGCGGATGCCGTCCTGGTCATTGGCGTCGTCCCAGACCTTGGTAATGGTGACCGTGGTCACTTCGGGCGTGTAGCTGTTGGTGATCGTCAGTTCTCCCTCGTTCTCCACGTCCGTTTTTCCGCTCAGGCTGCTGACGTATCCATTGCCCACGGACTCCGCCACGGAGTAGGTGATCTTCTTGCCATCCTTATAAACGGGCAGGTCCTCCCAGGTCTTTTCCCAGTTGTCCTCCAGGCCCACGCTGACCACGTCCACCGCCTCGTGGGTGCCGCCTTCCACCTTGCGGTACAGCGTTGCGGCCGCCAAAGCGCCCGCGCGCTTGCCATCCTGGTCGTCGGCGTCGTCCCAATGCTTGCGGATGGAAATCCGGGTGGTTTCGGGAACATGAACGTTGGTGATGGTCACCGCGCTGCCATTCTCCACCGCAACAGCCTGCGCATAATCGCCGGTATAGCCGCTGTCCGCGTCCGGAATGGTTTCCTTGATGGAGTAGGTCAGCTTTTTGCCATGCTCGTACACCGGAAGATCATTCCAGGTCTTGACCAGCCCGCCGGAGTAGGGAACGCTGACCGTTTCCACCGCTGTGGGTTCGCCGCCTTCCTGGGCCTTGTACAGCGTTACCGTGGCGTTGACGCCGGCGCGCTTGCCGTCCTGATCCTTGGCGTCGTCCCAAACCTTGGAAACGGAAATGCTGGTGGTTTCGGGAATATAGGTGTTGGTGACCGTATGGTCGCCGTAAGTCACTTCATACCGGGCCTGATCCTTCATCACGATCACGCCGTTTTCTTCGCCTGCTTCGTGGAAGGTGTAGGTGATTTCCTTGCCGTCCAGGCCGGTGGCAGGCAGGTTCTGCCACAGCGCCGCGCCGCTTTCATCCAGCTTCCTGGTGTCCACGACCTTGCCGTTGGCCAGCAGCTCGATGGTCACCTCGTCCCGCTTGCCGTCCTGGTTATCGCCGTCCACCCAAATCTTGGTCACCTTATATTCGGTGGTCTTGCGGACGTTGGTGTACCTGGCTTCGCTGCCGACTTCGGAGATGACGCCCACGTTGCCTTCTTCCACGGTCTTCCAGTACGCGTCGTCCGAGGCTTCCACCACCCGGTAGCTGATGCCCTGGGGCAGTCCGGTGATGGTTGCGGAGCCCTTGCCGGGAATACGCACGGTGGCCGTGCCCTCCGTGCCGAACACCGCGTCGCCGTAGGTGCCTGCTTCAATGGCGGGGTCCACAACGATGATGAAAACGAAGGTGTTGTCCGTCTCCCCTTCCACCGGGTTTTCCACAGTCTTGGTGATCTTCAGCGTGCCCGTCTTGCGGGTGTTGGTGAAGGTCTCCTGCCGCTCCGGGCTTTCCACGGTGATCATGCCCTTGGCGGAAGCCGGGGATGCGTTGAACAGCCGGTCGGGATCAGGCTCTTCCTCCACGGTATAATCCGTGCCCACCGGAATGCCGGTAATGGTCATGGTTTCGCCGGGCTTGAGCCAGACGCGGGCCTCTCCATCCTTGCCGAAAGTGTAGCCGCCGTAAACGCCGGTGAGGAACTGATCGCCGTTTTTCAGCGTCAGGCGGAAGGCAAAGAGCCTCTCCTGATCCCCCGCTACGGCGCTGACCACGTTTTTGTCGATTTCCAGCTTGCCGGTCTTGCGGGTGTTGGTAAAGGCGGCCACCGCCGCGCTGTCGGCGCTGATTACGCCTTCGTCGCCGGTCTTGGCGGTGATGAAGCTGTCGTTTGCGCCTTCAGTCACCCGATAGGTGATGCCCACCGGCAGGTTATCGGCCGATTTGGTTTCGCCGTTGCCCAGCCGGAAGGTGGCCACGCCGCTCTTGAATTCCATGTCGCCGTAGGTGCCGGTAATGGTTGCGCCATCCAGCGACACAGTAAAATCAAACTTCGTCTGTTCGGGGTCCAGGTCCTTCGTCAGCGCGCTGACCACCTTTTTGGTGACCGCGATGCCGCTGGTGATCTTCTTATTGAGGAATTTCGCCTGTGCGCCCTCCTGGGTCAGTACGCCTGCTTCCTGCCGGGCGGTGGTGACGAAGTTTTCCGCCGCTTCTTCTTCCACCGTATAGCTGATGCCCGCGGGCAGGCCGGCGGCGGTCATGGTTTCGCCGCCCTTGAGAGAGAAGGAAGCAACGCCCTGCTTGAACGTCATATCCCCGTAGGTGCCGCTGATGGCGGGCTCCAGGGTCACGGTGAAGCTGAATTTCTTCTCCGCGTCGGCGTCCGCATCGCTCTCCACCTGCTTTTCAACGCTCAGGTCCGCCGTCTGCTGGGTGTTGACGAATTCCACCGTAAAGCCTTCCTCCGCGCTGCCCGAGAGGACGCCGCCGCTTACGTCGTAGTAAGGCTGCGGATTCACTTCCTCCACGGTATACACGATGGGGCTTTGCTTGGCCGCCGGGTCATTGTAGACGGGCAGCTGATCCCACACGTAGGTTTTCGTGCTTTCAGCGGCAGAGCCGTTCAGCGTCACCATTGGGCCATAGGCGATGCCGTCCGCCTTGAGCTGGAAGCTGGCGGAACGATCGGCGGCGCGGTAGGCGTCCCCTGCCCACTTCTTGGTCAGCGTCACCCTGGTGCGCAGCACTTCATGGGTATTGGTGAGGGTGGTATGCTCGAACGCTTTGCCATCCACCGTAGCAGCCGCTTTGGCGGTCCGCAGCGTATAGCCTGCGGGCAGCTTGCCGTCCGCGTCGGTTTCATCCCAGGTGTACTCGATGGCGCTGCCGGTGGCCTTGTCCTTGGCCGGCAGATTTTCCACCCGGGCCGTCCAGTTGTTGGCCGGGGCAAGCAGCACCTTGGCGATCACGGCGCTGCCCGTATTGCTGCCCTTGAGCTTCACTTCCAGGGTGGCCGGGCGGATATGGTCGGCGTCAAAATCGTCCTCCCACGCCTTGGTCACCATCACGTTCACCGTTTCCAGCTGGTTGGTGATGGCCGTCAGCACGTCCGCCTTCACGGCGCTGCCGTTGATGACCACGGAGCCTTCGATCTGCTCTTCCCTGGTCTTCACATAGCCGTTGGCCACGTCTTTTTCGATCCAGCGGTAGCTGATCAGCTGGCCGTCCGAATAAGCGGGCAGATTTTCTTCGATATAGGCCCAGCCGTTGGCGCTGCTGAGCACTGCCGTCTTGACGTCGGTCCAATTGCCGCTGCCGGTTTTCTTCTGCAGCGTGACCGTAACGTTTTCGGGCCTGGTGCCAAAGGCGTTGTCCATATCCTCCCAGGTCTTGCTCACGGCCACGGCGTATTCCTTGGGCTCGTAGGAGTTGATCACCGAATACCCATCCAGGGCGTTACCGGTGATGGTTACGTAATATACCGCGCCGTTCAGGGTGACGGTGCCGCTATCCAGGTTCATGCCCTTTTCGGAAACGCTGTACAGGATTTCCTTGCCGTTTTCGTACTTATACAGGTTCCGCCAGGTCACCTGCCGGGCGTCGTTCAGATCAATCTCCTTTTCGCTGTTTTCAACAGTCACAGCCTGATCGTTGCCCTCGCCGTCCACATACATGCCGCTGAGCACCAGGGTGATCTTGCCCCGTTTGCCGTCCTGGTTGTTGTGATCGTTCCAAATCTTGGCGGCGGACACCTGCGTCCTTTCGGGCGTATGGGCGTTGACGATGGTATAGCCCGCGGCGGCGCTGCCGCTGATCGCGGTCTGATAATCGGCCACCGGGTCTTCTTTCACGGAATAAAGGATTTCTTTGCCGTTTTCATACTTGGGCAGGTCGGTGAAAATATGGCTCCAGGGCGCGCCGTCCACTTCAGCATCCGCTTCGGACAGCGTGAACAGGCCGAGCTCCTCTTCCGCGCCGTCCACTGTCTTGAACAGACGCACCGTCACCGCGCCGGGCCGCTTGCCGTCCCGGTTGTCGTCGTCGGACCAGGTTTTGCTCACCGGCACCTGCACCATATCCAGGGAGTTGGTCAGCACGGTCAGGATATCGGTATCGAAGGTGGCGCCGTCCTTGAGGGTGAGGGAGCCGTTCTGTACGTTCCTTTCATCCAGAAGCGCGTCATGGCTGTAGCCGGAAGGAACATTCTTTTCCGTCCAGCGGTACTTGAGCGCCTTGCCTTCCTCGAATGCGTTCAGCCCCTGCACCATGAAGGCATAGCCGTTGGCTTCTGTCAGGTCGGCCGATTGCACGTCAGTCCAGGTTTCGCCGCCGTCGCTGCTCTTTTGCAGCGTCACCGTCAGCGAGGCAGGCCGGGTATGGAAGCGGTTGTCCAGGTCGATCCAGGTTTTGGCAACGGCCACGCAGTACATTTCGGGAATATGGGTATTGACGATGGTGCCGCCGGGCGCCACCGCGGGGGTATCCGTGGTGTAGCCGGTGATGGCATCCTCCTGCACGGTATAGACGATTTCAGCGCCGGATTTGTACTTGGGCAGCTGGGAGAAGGTGACGGTATAGGTCTGATCGCCGTTGTCAGTGACCACCTTGGTCATGCCTTCGTATTCCGCCGTTTCCGCAGTGGCTTCCACATTGTCGGCCAGCAGATGCACGCTGTCCTTGTATTCCTGGGCGCTGGGGCGTTTGCCGTCCCGGTTTTCGTCGTCGGCCCACCGTTTGGTGATGCTTACCTCGATCAGCTCGTTATCCTTTTTATTGATGATCGTGCCGCCGTCGGCCGCCTTGCTCTGCCCTTCGATCTCATATCCGTCGGGCAGGGTGTTTTCATTCACGGTGTATTGAATGGGCTTTCCGTCCCGGCCGTTCTTGGGCAGGCCGGAGAAGGTGACGATGTAGGTGTTGTTTTCCCCGGCCGTCACGGTAACGGTCATTTCCTCAAAGCCCTCGGTTTCGGGCGTAACGGCGTCGTCCCCCGCAAACAGCTCCAGGTACTGCTTGAATGCCTCTTCCCCGGGGCGTTTTCCGTCGTGGTTGGCGTTGTCCTTCCACACCTTGGTGATGCTGATCTCGACCTGCTCCGGTTTCCGGGTGTTGGTCAGGGTTTCGCCGGCATGGACCTCCGCCGCGTCCGCCGTATAGCCGGGCACGGTGTCTTCCTTGACGGTATATACGATTTCCTTCCCGGCGGCGTTTTTGGGCAGGCCGGCAAAGGTCACCGTATAGGTATCGTTCGCGTTATCGGCGACCGTAACGGTCATTTCCCCGTAGCCTTCGGTCTGTTTGGTCACTTCCGTGCCGTCGGCATACAGGTGCACCTTCGCTTTGTACGCTTCCGCCGTGGGGCGCGCCTGATCCCGGTTGCTGTCATCGTTCCATGCTTTGGTGATGGAAGCCTCCGTTTTCACCGGGACATGGGTGTTTTTGATGGTAACGGTGTCGCCATCCTCGGTGATCGCCGTCTGATAGTTTTCCACCTCATCCTCACGGATGAAATACCGGATGGCTTCTCCTCCTTCAAACTTGGGCAGATTTTCAAAGACGTAGGACCATTCGTCCCCGTCCGCGGCATCTTCCTTTGCCAGGGTGATGTATTTGTAGCCCTGCTCCCTGGCCTTTTCGCCTACCTGACGGTCCAGATAGATGGTAACGGTCCGGGGCCGCAGGCCGTCCTGATCGTCGGCGTCGTCCCACACCTTGCGCACCAGAATGCTGCGCAGCTCCGTCACATGGGTGTTGTTCACGATGATAACGCCGTCGCTGTCGATTTCTTCGATGCTGACGGTATAGATCGTTTTGCCGTCACGCCTGATTTCCGTGACCGCCTGGCCCTCGCCGTCCACTTCGGCCACGGAATAAGTGATTTCCGCGCCGCTGTTGTCATACTTGCTGACCGCGGTCCAGATGCTGCTCCAATGGTTGGTTTCATCCAGCGTCACGGCGTCGCCCACCGGCGTTTCTCCGTTCATCAGCTGCACTTTCACCGAAACAGGCCGGAAGCCGTCCTGGTTTCCGTTATCGTTCCAAACCTTCCTTACCTGCACCTGGGTGGTGGGCAGGGTGTTGGTCAGCGTGGCGGCGCCCTCATTTCCCTCAAAGGTCACGCTGGCGGTATCGGAGGCGGCTGCCGCCCCTTCCGGCTGGACAGCGGATTCCACCACGCGGTAAGAAAGGGCCTTGCCGCCGCTGAGCTTGGGCAGGTTGGTCCACTTGACCGTCCAGTGGTCCGCCCCGGCCTGGTCTTCCGCTTTCAGCGTCACGGGGTTCGCCGCGCCGTTGGCCGCTTCCGTCGTCAGCACATGCTGCCATTGGCCGCCCTCCGTCTTTTGCTGCAGTGTGAAGGTAACGGAGGCGTTCTGAATGGCGGCGGTCACGTCGGTTTCGCCGTTTTTCCACACCTTATTGGCCGTAATGCCGACCTTGGCCGTATCATGCGTATTGGTGATGGTGGTGAGCTCGGTCTTGCCGTCCGCGCTGACAGAAGGATCGCTCACCGTAACGGTATAGCCGTCGATGCTGCTGTTTTCAAACCAGCGGTAGTGGTAAGCGCCCAGGATGCCGTACCGGGGCAGGCCGGAAACCACCTGGATCCAGTTGTTGCTTTCGCTCAGGGTATATTCGCCGATCTTGGTGCCGTTGCGCAAAAGCAGATCCAGCACGTTCTGGAACACGCCGCTGCCGCGGTACAGGCTGACCTTGATGCTGGCGGGGCGGGTCTGGTCGCGGTTGTCGTCATCCTGCCAGACCTTGCGCACCACAACGGCGTACTGCTCCGAGGTGTAGCGGTTGACGATCTGGGCGTCGGCCTCCTGATCCTTTTCCACCTGAGCCGTGGCTTCCAGGGTGGAAATGGAGGTGATCAGCTTCAGCGCGCCGTCCTGACCGTCCTGCATGGCGGAGCCGTCGGCCTTCACCTCAGTGATCTGATACACGCCCGTGGGCACGTTCCGGATGACCAGCGGCTGAGAGAGCGTCACCTGCAGCGCCTTGGGGCTCTTGGCCAGGGCGCCGTTGGCGCTGGTGACATACCAGGTCACGCCATTCACGTCGGTATAGGCGACCTTCACGTAGAAGGCCTCGTCTTTCATCTTTTTATATTCCCGGCTCTCTTCCGCCCCCTCGGCAGGCGCGGTGAGTTCGTCGTTATCCACAAAGATCCGCTTTTCGATTTTCAGCCGGCCGCGATCCTGCTCATAGCTGTTGGCAACCGTCACCGTTTCGGCGTCGCTCCCCACGGAGGCCGTGGTCACCGTCACGTTTGCCGGATCGACGGAAGCGGTCAGAGCATAACCCCGCACGGCGGCGGAAGCGCCGTATTCTTCCACATAATAGACGCCCGCCGGCAGCTTTTTCCACATTTGGGCGTTGGCTGCGCCGGCCTTGATCTCCACCCACACGTTCTTATTGGAAATGGACGCATCGCTTTCGGTGACCACCTTGCCGTTGGTGGTGTAATACACCTTGTCCCCCGCGGCGTCATCCTTGCCGTCCTTCATCAGGCGGTAAACGGCCACGCGATACACTTTATCGGCATCAATGGCGATATCGCCGTCGCCCACGGTCACGTTTTTAACGACCTTGAGTTCGCCGACCTTTTCCGTATATTCGTTGGTAAAGAATACCTGGGTGAAATCGCCGCTGCCCACGGGGATGGAGGAAACGGTCACGCTTTCGGGATCGGAAATCTCCGTCGCGCTGCCGCTGCGCCCCACCTGGTAGGTAGCCTTGCTCCAGGCGTAGCCATCCAGCATCGCCCCGCCGTTTTCAGTCACCGTATAGATACCGGATGGCAGATTCTCCAGCACCAGCATGCCGTCGCTGAAATCCTTATAGGTAAAGGACGACCGCTTGGCGGACAGCACGGCGTATTTGCCGTGAATATTGCCCTGGGCCGCGGTGGTTTGCGTGTCGTATGCCGCGTAATAGGTTTTGCCATCCAGCTGGGTGGTCACGGTAAAGGTCAGGCTCTGCTTCTGCGCATCCGTCAGGCTGCTCAGGTCCAGCGCCGTCCCCTGAAAGGAAAACGCCTTGTGCAGCTTCAGCATGTTCCGGATGAGGGTGTTGGTCACGGTAACGGCGCCGGTATACAGCTTTTCGTCCGCATCGTAGGTATAGACAATATCCCCCACCGAGACGGTGTACCGGGCGTCGCCCTGGGTCTCGGAGACGGTGTAGCGCACCTTCCGGCCGTCCTTGTACTCCGGCAGGTTGGTCCACGTGACCTGCAGCCCCGTTCCCACGGCCTTGCCGTCGATGGTCTTGACCGCGTTGGCGATGTCCACCTCCGGCTCGCTGCTCAGCGTCAGCTGAATGGTTTCGTGCACGTCCGGGGCATTGCCGTCATCCCATGCCTTGGTCGCGGTGATAGTCACCGTATTGACGGTATGCAGGTTTTTCACCCATACTTCCCATACGCCGGTGGTTTCATTATAAGTGGTCAGGCCGGCGGAGGCCGCCTCCGTTTTCATCTGGCTGTCGGTATAATATACGGGGGTGTAGCCTTCCGGCGCATCAGTCTCCACCACGGTATAAACGATGGGGCTGCCGTCATAGAGCCTGGGCAGGTTTTCCCAGGTGCGGGTCAGGTTTGTATCGGTGGTTTTAATCGTCTGCTGCGCGTTGCTGATGTTTTCCACGGTGTAGGTTTTTCCGTCCGCAGTGTAGGTGCCCACCAGCTTGAAAGTGATGTCCTTGCGCAGCCCGTCGGCGTTATCGCCGTCATCCCAGGCTTTGGTGGCCCGCACGGTGACGGTTTCATTTTCGTGGGCATTGGTGATTTCGGTGACCACCATGGGCGTATCGGGGTCTTCGGGGTCCATGGACTGGATCACCCGCTGGGAAGCCTCATACTCGCCGCCGGTGGCAAATGTGATCTTTCCGCCGGATACATCCACCCGGTTTCCTTCCGCGTCAAGCCCGTATTCCTTCCAGGTGTACACATACTGATTGCCGTCCGCGTCGCAGGCGGGCACGCCGCGCACCAGGTAGGTCCACCCGTTCCCGTCGCTCAGCTCGATCCCCGTCTGGTAGACAGCGGGCGTGCCCGTCTTGCCGTCCGCGCCCTTTTTCGCCTGGAGCAATTCCACATACAGCTTATCGGGCCGTTTTCCGTCCCGGTTGCCGTCATCCCGCCACAGCTTGGAAACGGCCACGCAGTATTTGCTCACATACCGGTTCACAAATCCCAGGCCGCCGCCCGTTACAGTCTTGGCGATGTCCAGCCGGCCGGAATCCTCGCTGGCCGTCACGGTAAAGGTGACCGTGGCCGCTCTGCCGTCATAGGAAATATCCTGGGCCAGGAAGCCGCCCGCCGCTTTCTGCGCCGCCGTGGCATCCTTGTAGGCCACGCCGTCCTTGTTTTTCGCGTCCGGCGGCACCTGCTCGGTTATCACATAGGTATAAATCTTGGTTTTTGTCTTTTCAGCCGTCCAGGGAATCTCCTCCATATCATCGGAGGAGAACTTAAAGATACCAAAGTCTATTTCCGCCGAAGTGCCGCTGGCGGGGGCGATGGTAACGGAATCAATGGCCGTTTCCGTAACGGTGCCGTCGGCGGCAACGGTGCGGCGCACGGGCCTGGGGGCGTCTCCCTGGGGAGTGATGATAAAGGTAAAGCTGTCCCCCGGCTCGAAGCTGCGGTTCAGCAGCGTTTTGTCGCCCGACAGCGTGCTTTCGCCCGTGGCGGTAAACTTGTTGATAAAAGAGACTTCGGTCGTTTCTTCATCCTGCGCGTCGCCGTCGCCTTCTTCCCCCTGGTCAGATTCCTGGCCTTCGGTCTGTTCTCCCGGCACAGTTTCATCTGTGTCCCCATCCGAAGGCTTGCTTTCGCCGGGCTGAACGGTCTCTTCCCCTTCAGTGGGCGTATCGCCCGGCTTTTCCTCGCCGTCGGTCTGCGCATCCGGCTTTTCCTCCGTTCCGGAGGGTGCTTCCCCATCGTCAGCGGCATCAGACGGGGACTGTTTCGTTTCGCCGGACGCGTCGGCGGTCTGCTGCGATTCATCCGTATTCCCGTCAGCAGCTTTGTTCCCGTCCGCCGTTTCCGCCGCCTCCTGCGGCTCCCGGGTATTTTCGGACGCGCCAAGGGCAGACCCCTGCTGATCAGGCGTCTTTTCCCCCGATTCCTTGCTGCCGTCCTGATCCGCATTTGCAGAAGCCGCGGTCTGATCCGCTTGTGACTTCTCCATGCTGTCGGACGTTTCCCAGCCGCCGGGCGCAATCTCCTCGGCCACTACCGGCGCCGTCGGAAGCTCCACGCACAGCATCACCATGACGCACACGATCGCTGCGAAGCGCTTCATGAAAGACGAGTGCCGTGCATAGAAACCCTGATTACTTCTGCTCTGCATACTGATGCTCCTCACTGAATCCAAATAGGCTGTATTTTACCGGGCTGTATTTCATCAATTCGCCGCGCCGGACGGAGCCTGGGCGGCCGTTCCTGCTTTACCGGGTATCACCTTTCATGACTGGGGATCGTTGTCAGCGGTCTGCCGCCCATCCTTTCGCCTGACGGCCTCCGATAATTCGGTGATCGGGCGCCTTCAGGCACGGTCTTTATCACCGATGGACGCGGAAAAGCCGCCATACGCCATAAGGCGACAGTCCTTCTTCGATCCGCTATGATCGAATGCATGCCGGTTTTTCCCTCCTCTGCTCCTATGATACGCCGTGAGATCCCCGGATGTCCGCATCCGGAATCAATGCCTTGAAAATGGGGCGATGGTATACTACGCCCATTTTGCATCATCTACATTATAACACATCAGCGCGTCAAATGCTATATTTTTCCTCATTCTTTGCTTTATTTTTTTGACGCAAAGCCTTTTCAGCGGATGCAGCAGGCACATCAACGGCAGAAAGGCGCTTCTCGTTCCGCCGCCGTACCCCAGGCTGCGCTCCGGCGTCCGCCAAAGCCCGCTTCCCCGGCTTCCCACAGCCGGAATGCCGCAAGCATCGGCAAGCGGCACCGTGCATCAGTTTTCGGTTGACAGCGCGGTCCCCAGGCGTTATAATCATAAAGACAGGCAATCCGCCCGGAGCGGACGGTCCTGAGGAGGCAGTGTTTGGAATCGGTTCAGTAACGGGGAACATGGCTGATCGGAAAAAGCGGTGACATGACCGCTTGTTTGTTGATGCCATGGCGCGGTGCTGACTGATACCGAGCGCTTTTTTGTTTGCGTTTTTTCATGATTCGCCGCATTCCCCGATCCTGGTTCATGTCGATATTATTATAAAAGAGGGATCAGCATGACACAGGATATGGCCACTTTGGATTTTGACCGGATCATTCAACATCTGCAATCTCACGCCGTCTCTTCCCAGGCGCGGGAGTTGCTGGCCGAAACGGCGCCCATGATGAACGAAGGGCTGTGCCGGGCCCGTATGGAAGAAACCACGGCGGCGCTGCATGTAATGACCAGCGCGGGCGCGCCGCCGCTGGCGGAAATGGAAGGCATGGAAAAGAACATAGCGGAGGCTGTCCAAGGCAGCATGCTGCTGCCGGAGCAATTAAGCGGCGTGGCGCGGTTCTGCGTAACGGTGCGGCGGATGCGGCGGTATCTGCAAAGCGCGGAACTGTTCAGCGCCGGCATTGCTTCCTGGCAGACGGAGCTGCCCGAACTGCAGGCCCTGGAAACGATTATCGACGCCTGCGTCCGGGAGGACGTCATTCTGGACGACGCGTCGCCTGCGCTTCGTGCGCTTCGCCGGCAGCGGGAACGCGCCGAAGGGGACATCCGCGAAAAGCTGAACCAGGTGATGCTGCATCACAAGCAAAAATTGGCGGACAGCTACATCACCCAGCGCAGCGGCATTTATGTGCTGCCGGTGCAGAAGCGGTATCAAAGCGCGTTTCCGGGCCGCGCGGTGGACGCTTCCGCCAAGGGAAGCACCGTATTCATGGAGCCCGCGGCGGTGCAGACGCTTCGGCAAACGCTGGAAACGCTGCTGGTGGACATTGACGCCGAAGAAAGGCGCATCCTCTGGTCGCTCACCGACAGCGTGGCCGGGGAGGAAGCGGCCCTGCGCGCCGCCATGCGCGTGATGACGGCGCTGGACGCCCTGTTTGCCCGGGCCAAATTGAGCGCCGAAATGCACGCGCGGCCCGTGGAAATCACCGGAGACAGGCGTCTTAAGCTGGTGCAGGCCCGGCATCCGCTGCTGGACGCCGCCTCCTGCGTGCCGCTGGATTTGGAAATGACAATGCCAAACGCCGGCATCGCCGTCACCGGGCCCAACACCGGCGGAAAAACGGTGTGCCTGAAAACGGTTGGTTTACTCACCCTGATGGCCCAAAGCGGGCTGCATATCCCCTGCAATGACGGCACCGTGATCGGCATGACGGACCGGGTGCTGTGCGACATCGGCGACAGCCAGAGCATCAGCCAGAACCTGTCCACCTTCTCCGGGCACATGACCAACGTGATCCGTATCCTGGACGCATGCAGCCGGGACAGCTTGGTGCTGCTGGACGAATTGGGCAGCGGCACCGATCCCAAGGAGGGCTCCGGCCTGGCAGCGGCGATCCTGGAGGAATTGGTCCGGCGCGGCTGCTTTTTCCTGGTGACCACCCATGACCCGCAGATCAAGCAATGGGCCGAGCAAACGCAGGGCGTGATCTCCGCCCGGATGGCTTTCGACCGGGAATCGCTGCAGCCGCTGTACCGGCTGGAGATGGGCGTCAGCGGCGAAAGCTGCGCCATCGAGATCGCCCGCCGCCTGGGCATGGATGAAGGGCTGCTGGAGCGGGCAAAGCAGGTGGCGGAGCACGGCCCTGCGGCCGCGAAAGAAAACAGGCAGCTTCGGCCCATGCGCGCGCCGGTGAGCCGCCTTGTGCGCATGGAAGCAAAAAAAGAAGGCGGCTTTGAAAAATTCACCATGGGCGACAGCGTACAGCTGCTGCCCGAAAAAAAGACCGCCATCGTGTACCAAAGCGCCGACGAAAACGGCAACGTGATCGTTCAGCTGCAGGGGCGGAAAATCACGGTTCGCCACAACCGGCTCCGGCTCCTGGTGCCCGCGGCAGAGCTGTATCCGCCGGATTACGATTTTTCCATCATCTTCGACACCGTGGCCAACCGGAAAGCCGCCCACACCATCGCCCGCAAGCATGACGAAAACGCCGTGGTGGTGCTGCGGGAGGGCAAAGAGGACAGCAAAACGTAATTGAAAGAGGAACGCTGGAGGCCTCCGCGGGCCCAAGCCTCTGCGCCAGGGGATTTCACCCCCTGGATCTCTTCCCGGCGAACGATGGGAAACGGCGAACAAACTGGTTTGCGCCAGATACTTGAACGGCTGAAAGTCAGCTCCCGGGTAAAAGAAAAGCAGGTAATCCAGCCGAAAAATGAACTTGTGCTCATTTTTTCGTCTGGTTACCTGCTTTTCACAGGAGCAGCGGGCTGCGTTATGCGCGCAGCTGCGGAAAGCTGCTTATCGTTCTGGTAAGCATTATCCACGGAATGAGGGAGCCGGGGAGGCAATGCCGCCCCGGCGGGTCTGGGCAGCGCCAGGAAAGGTTTGGGGCAAGCTCCCGATATCGTCCCGGTTTTATCCAGCGTTGTCGGCCGCGTTGGCGGCGATCAGATGCTTGTAAAAGTCCACGGCGCCGGGCAGGCAGCTGTATTCGATGTTCTCGTTCAGGCCGTGCATGCCCTTCATCTGCTCCGGGCCGTAGATCACCGGAGCGAAGCGGACCACGTGCTCCGCGATGCGCTCGTAGTTGCGGGCATCGGTAGCGCCGGTCATCACGTAAGGGCAGGTTTCCAGCCCGGGGAACGTTTCGCCGATCACCCGCCGCACCAGAGAGAAGCCCGGCCCGTGAATATCCACGCTGCGGGAAGCGTCCACGGCATGGAACACCTCCACGCCGATCCCGTGCTTTTCCGCAATCTTTCGCACGATCGCCAGGCTTTCCTCCATGCCCTGATGGGGAATAAAACGCATGTTGGCCCCAAGCCTCGCCTCCTGGGGCAGCACGTTATAGGCGTCCGATCCCTTGAGCATGGTGAAGGCGATGGTGGTTTGCAGCATGGCCCCGGCCTGGGCGCTGATCATGGGCAGCGCCAGGATCAGCAGGGGTTTGAAGAGCCACATGTTGGCAAACAGCAGCTTCATATAAAACGGCGCGTAAGGCGCAAGCTGTTCAAAGAGCGCCTGCACCTGGGGGGACATTTTCTTTTTGAAGGGGGAATGATGCTCAAATTCACCCACAAAATCCGCAAGCCTGGCCACCGGCGTATGCTTCCCCGGGGCGCTGGCGTGGCCGCCCGAGGATTTCGCGGTCAGGCGAACGTCGGCTTTGCCTTTTTCAAACACCCCCACCATGGCGAAATTGCCCTTGATGCCGCCCACGGGGTCGGTGATGATGCCGCCGCCTTCGTCGCACACCAGGAAGGGACGCACCCCGCGCTTTTCCAATTCGTCCACCAGCTTGGGGCAGCCATCCCCCGCCCATTCCTCGGTACAGGAGGAGGAAAGATACACATCGTTTTCGGGGGTATAGCCCGCCTCCAGCAATTCTTCCACAGCCTGGAAAAACGCCATCACGCTGCATTTGGTGTCGGACGCGCCACGGCCCCACACCTTTCCATCAGCAATATCGCCGGAAAATGGCCCGTGGAGCCACTGACCCTCCGCAGGCACCACGTCCTGATGGCTCATGAGCACCAGGGGCCTTTCGCTGCTGCGGCCCTTCCAGAAAAACAGCAGATTGCCGTCGATTTCCGTTTTTTCCAATCTTTGATGCACAAGGGGAAACAATTCCTCCAGCAGCTGATGAAACGGCAGGAATTTTTCCCGCTGATTGGTTTCCGGCACGCTGACCGTGTCAAAGGCCACCATGCGGCTGAGCTTTTTCGCGTATTCCTCCGCCCGGGCATCCGCCGCAGGGGCCTGATAAGCGGCGGTTTTCTTTGGCGCCGTCAGGGCGCGGGCCAGCGCGATCATCAGCAGCGCTGCGATCACACCCAGCACGATCCATACGGCAATCACTGCTTTTTCTCCTTTCGGAATTTCAGCCACGCCAGCAGGATCGTCAGCGCGCCGGCCGGAATAATCAGGATGCTGGTCTGGCTCTGCAGGGACGGCAGAAGGATGAATACCGCGCTCATCAGCAGCAGCGGCCAGACTGCCAGGCACAGGTTTTTGCGGTAATACTTGTACGCCATCGCGCCAAACAGCGCCGGCACCACCTGCTGAAAGCCGGGCTCCAAGGCGGAGCTTTGCAGGATGGGCTGCAGGGGCTGCAAAAGCAGTACGCCCACGGCCAATACCAGAATGGTCACCAGCGACGACACGGCGATGGAGAGCGTGGACACGATCTCGTTTTCCTTGGTGCCGGCTTTGACGCCCGCCAGATCCCGGGCGTTCATGGCGCAGGGGATCTTCATGTTGATCAGGTTGCCGGTGATAAAGGCCAGGTAGCTGCCGCCGGAGCCCAGCATGGGAGTGTACACCAGGAATTCCACCACCGACGACACCGTCCACACCAACCCCACAGCCAGGAAACCGCGGCCCACGGCGGATAAATCCGGCATGGCCCCCAGCACCGAGCCGATCAAAAATGGCGCGCCCACAAGCAGGATCAGCGTAATCAGGGAAACCGCTTTGCCAATGCCATGGGTGCCGCGCTCATAGCGGGCGATCATATCTTCTCTGTTCATTGCCTTGCCTCCTTCACACCCTGCCGTTCAAAGCGACGGCGCAGGCCATGCCGGCCAGCATGGAAAGCGCCAGGGAGAAATCCTCCAGCCATTTGAGCTTCGCTTTTTCCGCAATCAGCGTCAGCACCGCCATCACCGCCGCGGCACACAGGGCGGTCAGCAGCGGCAGCGCGCTGCCGGACAGGTCAAACCGCTTTTGTCCGGAAATCCACTGCCCCAGGTATGAGCCAAGGTACACGCTGACCAGCCCGATGAACATGGCCGACATGGCCCGATCCCCAAAGGACGGGCCGGAGGAAGCGCTGTTTCGGGACAGGCGATTGGTGTATTTTTTATTGAGGAACAGGTTCAGGATCATGCCCCACATGATGCACACCGACATCAGCAGCGCGATGGTGGCGAAAGCGGACGGAGTCATTTCGCTGGCTGACAGATGGATGCCCACCTGCTCCGCCGCGCCCTGGGCCACCTGGGTTTCATAATGCAGCGCGCCGATGACGCTGAGACGCAGCCACGGCCATGGGATGCCCAGCGCGCCGGACAGGGCGATCACCCCAAGCAATATACCCACCGCCGGCAGCACGGAAAACGACGCGGAGGAGGTAACCACCCGCCGCAGTAACGCCTTGTCCATCCCGATGGCCACACCGGCCCGCCAGGCGCGGACAGCGAAAACCACGCATACGGCGGCCACGAAGGCCACGATCCCGCCGCAGATCAGATATATGGCCGGGGACGACAGCTGTTCAATGATATTCATGTCCATTTCCTCCAACGCAGATTTCAGGGCAGCACGCTTTCAGGCAAAAGCCGATCATCCGTGCCTTGCGGGGCTCATACCTCCCTTTTCTGGTGGATCAGCCAGCCAAACAGGGTAAAGAGCGCGCAGTACAGCCCGGAGCAAACGGCGCTTCTGATCAGATTCGCACTGGCAACCCGGACGTAGGACGCAGCCGTTATGCAGCCGGACAGCCAATAGCGGGACAGCTTCAGGCCGCTCTTATCCGCCAGCAGTTCGATCAGGGTGAGCACCAGCGGCAAAAGGATAGTCAGCGCCATGCCCGCGCCCATGGCGGCGCCGACCCGCTTGCAAAGCACCGCCATGAAGCAGAACAGCGCGTTATAGCCCGCAATGGCCAAAAGCTGCAGCAGAATCAGCAGCGCCACCTTGCCGCTCCAGCCCTCTCCGGCTCCCCACATAAATAGGCCGGCCAGAAACCCGGTAAGCATCACCAGCAGCGCATAGCACAGCGACACCGCCAGGCAGACCATGTATTTGCTGAAAAACACCTGGGTGCGGGTATAGCCCTTGGTGAACACGTTTTTGATAGCGCCGTTGCCGTAATCGCCGCAGAAGAACACCGCTACGAACACCGCGAACACGATGATGATATATACATTGGTCAGCGCGTCCAGCAAGGTGCTCAGGCCGGAATAGCTGCTGGCCATCCCCATGATGGCGGCCAATTCCTGGGGCATATCGTCGCCGGTATTGATCGCAATGGTTCCATCCCCGGCCGGAATGCCTGTATAGGCTTCCTCGATAACAACCTGCTGCAGCTTGTTGATCCCCGCGAACAAAAGCACCACCAGCACCAGCACCCCGGCGCAGATATACAGCACCCGCGCCCGGAACAGCTTGCGCATTTCAAAACTGATCAGGTTCTTCATCTCACTCACCGATCCTTTCCAGGAAGAACGTCTCAATATCATTCACGTGGGTATTGAGCCCGCTGACCTGAAGGCCATTTTCCACCAGCGCGCGGTTCAGCGCCGCCGCTTCATACTGATGGGAATACACCGTCAGCACGTCGCCGTTGACCACGATCTCCCCGTCCGGAATCATGCCCTGCAGGATGCCGGCAGCCCGCTGCGGATCGTCCACGGTGATGGTGATATTGCGGCGGAACTGCTCCTCCAGGTCCTTTTTGTCGATTTCCTCCACCAGCACCCCGTCATTGATGATACCGTAGCGGGTCACTGTTTTGGACAGCTCGTCCAGCAGATGGCTGGAAATCAGGAAGGTCACGCATTTTTCCTGGTTCAGGGTGCGGATGGTGTCGCGGAAGCTCTTGATGCCCGCCGGATCCAGGCCGTTTACCGGCTCGTCCAGCACCAGAAATTCCGGATTTCCCAGCAGCGCCACGGCCAGCCCCAGGCGCTGCTTCATGCCCAGAGAAAAGTTTCCGGCCGGCTTTTTGCCCGCATCCTGCAGCCCCACCAGCTCCAGCAGCTCCATGAGCTGCCTGTCATCGGTTTCTCCGGTGTCCTTTATGCTTCGGCTGATGAGAGCGAAACGCCGCAGGTTCTCCAGCGCCGTGCAGCCGCCGTACAGCGCGGGGGCCTCGATCATGCTGCCGATCTTCATCCCGGCCGTGCGCCTGTCTTCCCCGCCAAAAAGGCTCACCGTACCTTTGTCCGGGAGGGCCAGCCCCAGGATCAGGCGCATAAAGGTGGTTTTGCCCGCGCCGTTTTTTCCGATGAAGCCGTATATATCACCGCGATGAATGGTCATGCTGATCTCATTGACCACGGTCCTTTTCCCGAAAGCCTTAGTCAATTCTTCCGTTTTCAATACCGTTTCCATGGGTTTGCTTTCACTCCTTTTCCCTGCATGGATCGAACGATGGTATCATAGTCCAAATTCTGCCGGATGTCAAATTTCTCCGGGCCAAACGGTAAATTCTCCGCCGCAAAAAAGGAATCGCCACGTTATTTGACGAATTATAATGAAAGAAAAACAAATATTGCGCAGCCGCGCGATACATGCACCGACGAAAGGGAGGACGCCGCCATGAAAAAAACGCGCCGCAGGATCGTCTGCCTGCTGCTGACGTTCGTGATTTTGGGAGGGAGCTTCGCCATGGGTGAAACAGGATTTTACAGCGAACAAGCCAACGAGGCCTGGTATCAGGAAATGCTGCAAAACGGCATCCTGGCCCCGGGGAACAATTACCGGCTGAAAAAGCTGATCCAGCGGGCGCAGGATGGGGAAGAAATCACCGTGGCCGCCATCGGCGGCTCCATTACCGAAGGGGCCGGGGCCAAGGAATACAAGGAATGCTATGCGGCCCGCTTCTTCCGGGGCTTTGCCGCGCGCTACGGCAAGGACGGCGGCCGGAACGTGCGCCTGGTGAACGCCGGCGTCGGCGGCACGCCCTCGCCCTTTGGCCTGATGCGCTACCAAAGGGACGTGGTGGACCGGGTGCAGGACCCGGACGGCCTGCCCGACCTGGTGGTGATCGAATTCTCCGTCAACGACTGGGGCGAGCCCACCAAGCACCGGGCCTTTGAATCCCTGGTAAAAACCATCCTGCAGCAGCCAAACGAACCGGCGGTGATCCTTCTGTTCGCCGTGTTCCAAAATGGCTTTAACCTGCAAGGGGAGCTCAAATCCATCGGCGACGCTTACGGTCTGATGATGGTGTCCATCAAGGACGCCGCTTTCCCCCACGTGGGCAAGGAATGGACAGCCAAGGAATTCTTCCACGACGAATATCATCCCACTTCCCTTGGCCACGGCGTGATGGCCGACTGTCTGCTGTATGCCGTGGACGCGGCCGCCGCCCGGGAGACAGACGCGCAGGACGCAAGCCTGGACGTATCCCCCGCCTACGGCACGGATTTCATGGGCCTGATTACCCTCTACGGCAGCGGCGATTATCCCGAAAATGTGACGCTGGACCGGGGCGGCTTTGCCCGGGACGATATGAGCTCCTACACCAATCTGCCGGTGGGCCGGGTGGGCGGCATCAATTTCAGCCGGGATTCCGCCGATCCCAACGCGCCGCTTACCTTCAAGGCCGTCTTCAAAAAGCTGCTCATCGCCTGGCGCGCCACCAACGATGCCCGGTTTGGCGAGGCGGAGATCCTGGTGGACGGCAAGGTGAAGCGCACCTTAAAGGGCGCGGCGGACAAATGGGGCCAATCCGAGGTGATCCTGCTGTGGGACAGCAAGGATTCCCTGAAGCACACGGTGGAGATCCGCATGGCGGAGGGCAGCGAAACCAAGCGCTTCACCATCACCGCCATTTCCTACGTGCCCTGAGAAAAAAACGAAACGTGAGCATTGCAAGCCATGGCAATGTGCTGTACAATAAAACAGAAGGAGCCGCCGCGGGGCGTCCTTCCGTCGGATGACCATCGAAAGGAAGAGGAGATCATGAAGAAAATGTGGAGCCTGCTGATTGCCCTTGTTTTGCTGCTTTGTCTGTGCGTGCCGGCCTTGGCGGAGGAAGCCAAAGCGGTGTACGCCTCTGATTTTGCCAAAGGCGCCGACGGCTGGTACGCCCGGGGCGGCGAAACCAGCGTGTCCGTGCAGGACGGCGCGCTGCTGACCCAGGGCCGCACCGCAGACTGGAACTCTCCCGGCCGGGACTTTGACCTGGCGGAGGGCTGCGAATACGAACTGAGCGTGCTGGTGCGCCAGCAGGAAAAGGACAGCGCCGCCTTCATGATCTCCGTGGCCCATACCCTGGACGGCGCGGAAAGCTATGAAAACCTGGCCCACGGCACGGCAAAAAAGGGCGAATGGACCCAGCTGAAGGGCGCCTACACCGCCGGCCATTTCAGCCGCTTCGTGCTGTATGTGGAAACCACCGGGGCCGCGAATTTGAGCTACGAAATCAAGGATTTCCAGGTGACCGCCCTGAATGGCGAACCGGAAAGGAAGCCCACCGAGCCGCCCATGGTCATCGCCGCGGCGGACGATCTGCCCTCGCTTAAGGACGTGTACGCCGGCTCCTTTGACTTTGGCGCCGCCGTGCCCGGCTACGCGCTGATGAATCCCGCCATCAAACAGTTCATCCTCTCCCAGTTCAACATCCTCACCCCGGAAAACGAAATGAAGCCCGACAGCGTGCTGGACGTGAGCAAGAGCAAGCGCCTGGCCGCCGAGGATGAAACCGCCGTGGCGGTGAAATTTGACGCCGCCCGCGCATTGCTGGACTTTGCCAAAGAGAATAACCTCAAGGTGCACGGCCACGTGCTGGTGTGGCACTCCCAGACGCCGGAAGCCTTCTTCCACGAAGGCTACGACGCCGCCAAGCCCTATGTGGGCCGGGACGTGATGCTGGGGCGCATGGAGAATTACATCAAAGCCGTGTTTGAATACACCCAGGCGAATTACCCCGGCGTCATCGTGTCCTGGGACGTGGTGAACGAAGCCATCGACGACGGCACCAACAAGCTGAGGCAGTCCAACTGGTTCAAAACCGTGGGCGAGGATTTCGTGCTCCGTGCCTTTGAATACGCCAGGAAGTACGCTCCCGAAGGTACCCTGCTGTATTACAACGATTACAACACCGCCTACGCCGGCAAGCTGAACGGCATCGCTTCCCTGCTGGAAAGCCTGATCGCCGAGGGCAACATTGACGGCTACGGCTTCCAGATGCACCACAGCGTGGGCTCTCCCTCCATGGAGCAGATCGCCGCGTCGGTGAAGCGCATCGCCGGGCTGGGCCTTAAGCTCCGGGTCAGCGAATTGGACGTGGGCACCGACGGCAACAATGAAAGCAGCCTGGCCAAGCAGGCCGATAAATACGCCCGCATCATGAAGCTGCTGCTCACCTACAAGGATCAAATGGAGGCCGTGCAGGTGTGGGGCCTCACCGACGACATGAGCTGGCGCAGGGCCAACTATCCCCTGCTCTTCGACGGAAAATTCAACCCCAAGCCCGCCTTCTATGCCGTAGCCGATCCCTACGCGGAAAGATAATTTGCCAATACAACAGGGAAACCGCTCGATGACTCGGGCGGTTTCCCTGTTTTTATTTTTCTCTCCAATGGATGCCGTCTTCGTCGGCTACGGCGTCCATCCACACATCGGTATCCGTCATGGGGATGTCCTCCCGCAGCATTTCCTTGCAGCACAGGCAGATGGTTTTCGCCCGCCCGGCGGCTTGGAGGAACCGGTCGTAATACCCCGCGCCATGGCCCAGCCGCCTGCCATGCAGAGACGCCGAAACACAGGGCGCGATCACCAGATCAATTTCCTCCGGCGCGGCGCAGGGGGCTCCCGACGGCGGCTCCGGAATATCCTGCCAGCCCGGGACCAATTCCTCCAGCCCGCTGATGCGCAGCGCCCGCATGACGCCCTTTCCTTCGCACCTGGGCGCATACACCCGCTTGCCGTCCGCCAGCGCCTGCCGGATCAGCCCCCGGGTGTCCATTTCCCTTTCCACGCTGACGTAGGTGAAGATCGCTTCGGCGTTCTTGTATACTTCCGATGCAAGCACCGCCGCCCGGATACTGTTTCCGGCTTGGGAAAGGTATTCCGACGGCAGCGCATCCAGCCGGGCCTTTGCTTCCCGGCGGACGGCCTCTTTCCTCTCCTCCGCGCTGCCGCAATGCAGGAACGCGCAGATTTCTCTCATCCGCGCCCGGGCCGCTTTCCGGCCCAGCTGGTACGCCCTTTCCAGGGCCTGCGCTTTTTTCTCGATCCTGCCCACGGGCAGCGGCGCGTCCGGGCAGAGCACCAGCGCTTCCCCCGCCTGTTCTTTTCCCCTGATATACGCGATATGGCGATTATACTGTTCGGGCCGCTTGCTCATGGCCTCCGCCAGCTGGGGATAGCGCCGCAGCACCAAACGCATCAGCGGCAGCGCGGCGCTTTTTTGTTTGCGGTAATCCCGGGGCTGAGTGAGGATCACCAGGTTCCTCCGATAGCCCAGGCTTTCCATGTACAGGTAGGGCGTGGGGTCCTGGATGCCGCCGTCCAGCAGCAGCCTGCCGCCGATCCGCACCGGCCGGGACACCAGCGGCATGGAGGCCGACGCCCGCATCCACAAAGTGTCCTCTTCACCGCCGTCGGCGCACCGGTGATAAGCCATCTCCCCCTTTTCAATGTCGAAAGCGCCCACGTAAAACGCCATGGGATTGGCCGCGAACGCCGCCCGGTCGAACACATCCAGTTCATCCGGCAATTCCCGATAACAAAAATCCGCGCCGAACAGGTCCCCCGTCCTGAGCAGCGACCGGAGGCTTTGATACCGGGGATCGGCACAGAAGCGTTTGTTATACCTTATAGGGCGCCCGATCTGCCTGGATATAAAATTACAGCCAAAGACCGCCCCGGCGGAGATGCCTGCCGCCGCATCGAACGCAATGCCTTCCTCCAGCAGCACGTCCATCACCCCGCAGGTAAACATGCCCCGCATGCCGCCGCCTTCCATGATCAATGCCGTTTTCATGCGCCGCTCCTTTCCTCCCGCCGTTCCCGATCAGCATATCATAAACCCGTTTGAAATACAAGCACAGTCCAGCATACGAGCACAACAAAGGGGCTGCCTCTTCAGGCAGCCCCCACTGTATTTGGTTTTGTTCTGCAGAACCAGGGGTTAATCGAAGCAATCGCCCACGTGATTGATGATGACCTCCACGCCCAAAGGCGTGCCGTATTCTTCGATGATCAAGTAGGGCTCGCCGGGCTTGCCGGGCGTCCTGCGCAGCGTGTTGGTCAGGATCGTCAGGTTGCCGCCCAGCAGCACGATGCTCTTCTTCCTGTAGCCCAGCACCTCGTGCTCCGTCCAGGTGTAGCTGATCTTTTCCCCGTTGCTGTACACCGGCAGGTCGGTGATGGTGGCCGTCCACTGGTTGGCCGCGCTCAGCGTCACCGTCATGCCGTTGGACAGGGTCGCACGGATACTGGCAGGCCGCATCCTGTACTTGTTGTCCTCGTCGTCCCACACCTTGTGGATGGTGACGGAAGTCACTTCGCTGCGATGGTAGTTGGTCACATCATAGCCGTTCACGCTGCTGATGTAGTTTTCCACCGGATCCTCGCTGATGGTGTAGGCAATGAGCCTGCCTTCCTCATCCGTGCGGTCCAGATCGGTGAAGCTCCACTGCCAGCCGTCGGCCTCGGTTACCCGTCTGCTGTCGACCTCAGCGCCGTTGGCGTACAGGCGGATCGTGATACTGTCGGGCCTGAGGCCGTCCTGGTCATCATCGTCCACCCAGGTCTTGCTGCCGGAAACGGCGGTGGGTTCGGGCGTGGGCGTCTCGGAGGGTTCAGGCGTGGGCGTCGGCGTGGGCGGCACAACAGGCGGCGGGTTGTAGGTGTTCACAAACACCAT
>Ga0310694_10001664_pt1 | contig 24561 bp, 27 predicted proteins | sample 174DNAGHGhighgp2_FD_203884 | JGI IMG/M metagenome (GOLD analysis project Ga0310694, IMG submission 203884) | Sheep rumen microbial communities from Palmerston North, Manawatu-Wanganui, New Zealand - 1742 DNA GHGhigh gp2 (v2) (version 2) | ecosystem: Host-associated > Mammals > Digestive system...
GGAAGGCGGTGAGCGACTCGGAGAACGTGGCACCGCCGGCGATGCCCTCCGAGATGCCGTCGAGGCAGTCCTTCATCGACGGGGCCATCTTCTGCTTCTTCATCACCTCGATGCAGCGCATGAGCGGAAGGCCGGCGTTCACCAGCGTGGCGAGCTGGCGCGTGAACGTGGTGAGGTCCTTCGGCTTCACGCGCCCGCGCAGGAACGCGGGCAGCTTGATGTTGATCTGGGCGTTCATCAGCCCGCCCTTCTTCGCGGCGGGCTTCGCCGCGCCCCTCGCCGCGCCCCTCGCCGGCTTCTTCGCCGCTGCGGGCGCCGGCGCGGGCGCGCCCTTCACCTCTCCAAGCGCCGAAGGGAAGAGACCCTGCGCGCGGATGGCCGCAATCGCGCCGTTGCGGTCGCCCGCCTCGATCGTTCCGCGCCGCTCCTGGCCCGCGCTGTCTTTTGCGATAAACTGGAATGTCGCCATTGATGTGCCTCGATTGTTTTTCCTGAACGCCCCTTATTATACTCCAATCTTACATCATTGGGCAAGAGGAAAATGGGTGTTTTTAACGCTTGCCAAAACGGAGGGGAAAATGGTATTCTAATGCGCGTCCGTTCAAGTGGCTTGTCCACAAACAACAAAAAGAAAGAGAAACTAAATGTACACAAGCAGAAGAGGTTTTATCAAGGGCGCGGCAGGATTGTCGGCGCTCGGCATGATCGGAGGCTGCTGCTGCGGCAAAGTCGCACGCGTCGTCCCCGCCAACAGCAAGATCCGCCTTGCGGCGGTCGGCGTGATGGGCAAGGGCTTCTCCGACTGGATGCCCATGGTCAAGAGCGGTCTCGCGGAGCTCGTCGCATGGTGCGACGCGGACGCGACGATGCGCGAGAAGGCCATCAACCACAAGGACACCGGGAAGGTGCCCGGCCTCAGGGACGCACTCGCGAAGATCCCGTTCTACACCGACTACCGCAAGATGCTCGACGAGCAGGCGAAGCTCCAGATCGACGCGATGACGATCTCGACGCCCGACCACATGCACGCCGCCGTCGCGATCCAAGCGATGAAGATGGGCATCCACGTCTATGTGCAGAAGCCGCTCGTGCGTACGCTGTGGGAGCTCGACTACTTCAACAAGACCGCCAAGGAGTGCGGCGTCGTAACCCAGATGGGCAACCAGGGCTCGTCGGTTGACTCCATGCGCCGCTGCACCGAAGTGCTGCAGAGCGGCATCCTCGGCGACGTGAAGGAAGTCCACGTGTGGACGAACCGCCCCGTGTGGCCGCAGGGCAAGGGCGTTGCCGATTGGGTGAAGGGCCACCCGAAGGGCGACCCGATCCGCAAGGGCCTCGACTGGAACGCCTGGCTCGGCGTGGCCGCCGACCGCCCGTTCCTCGACAAGTATCCCGCCAACGCGGACGTTTACGACCCCTGGAAGCTCGGCAAGAACGTGTACCACACCTTCACGTGGCGCGGCTTCTTCGACTTCGGCTGCGGCGCGTTCGGCGACATGGCCTGCCACACGATGAACCTCGCATTCCGCGGCCTCGAGCTCGGCGCCGTCTCCGACGCCATCTGCACGAAGATCGAGTCCGAGAACGACGTCGCCTACCCGCTCAAGTCCGTCGTCAAGCTCACCTACAAGGAGCGCGAGTCGAACGCCCGTCCCGGCGTGAAGCTCCCGGCCGTGACGCTCTACTGGTATGACGGCAACATCAAGCCCGACGCCGCGCTCATGCCCAAGTGGGCCGCGTCGCACAAGGGCAAGGTGCCCGACACCGGCTGCTACATCATCGGGTCCAAGGGCGCGGTGCTCATGCAGGACGACTACGGCGCGAAGTGCGCCCTCGCCCTCAACGACGACAAGGAGTTCAAGGACATCTTCGCCCACGAGGCCGCCAAGCAGGTCGCGCGCGTGATCCCGTTCCGCGCCGGCTCCTCCGCCGCCGCCGGCAAGGCGTCCGTGGAGATGAAGGGCTTCGGCACCGGACACTACATCGAGTTCCTCGACGCCATCCGCGGCGTTGGTCCTGTCTATGCGCAGACGCACTCGCGCTGCTTCTCGGACGTGGACTACTCCATCCCGCAGATGGAAGGCATCCTCGTTGGCTGCATCGCGCAGCGTCTGCCCAACCAGATGCTGAAGTGGTGCTCCAGCAAGCAGTCCTTCGACGTGGCGGCCGCGAACGCGTTCATCAAGCCCTACATCCGCAAGGGCTTCGAGTTCTAAGCGTTCTCCGTCCCATGACGGAAGTGCAAACGGCGCACGGGTTTCCCGCGCGCCGTTTTGTTTCACTCCGACCGAAGACATAATCTCTCTCAGCGAGTTCCGCAACACGCTTGCGGACTGCGTGGCCCGCACCACCGAGACCCACCGCCCCATCATCCTCACGCAGAACGGCCGAGCCACCTCCGTGTTCCTCTCCGCCGCCGATTGGGAGAAGATCAGCCAAAAGCTATACGACGCCGAAATATACGAGGACATCCTCGTCTCCGAGGGCGAGTCGGAGCGCGGCGAGGTGTACACCTCCAACGAGGTGAAGCGCACGCTCGAAGCCGATTTGAAGAAATACACCTCACGCGCCAATCCCCAAAAGCGCACAAGAAAGCAGAAGGTGGCCTGATGAACGCCGTCCCCAGTCAAACGTAAGCCGCAACGGGCAAGATGCACGTTGTGCCATATCGTCAAATCCACCATTGACAGTCATGCCAGAATTTTGTACAATACTCGGCGTTGACACCGAAGGAGAAATTGCCATGTCGAAAACGAATGATCTGCCGATTAGCCGCTGCCGTCCGAGCGAGGACGTCGTTCCGTTCTCTGAATGCCGCAATAATCTTTCCGCGTACATCACCCGCGTGCGCGAGACGCACCGTCCCATCCTCATAACGCATAACGGTCGCGCAGCCTCGTATCTCGTGGATGCAGAGTCAATGGACGAGCTATTTGACAAGATTGAGCTTTCACGCGACATTGAAATCTCCCGCCGCGAATTCGCAGAAGGCAAGGGGATTCCACACGAGCAGGTGAAGCGCGAGTCGCTCGAATTTCTGAACCGCCTGGCGGCAAATCGCAAAAGGGTTGCCGTATGAACGTCGTTTGGTCGCCTCATGCGAACAGCTTGTTTCTTGATATCCTTGCGCAGATCGAAGACGATCTCAGCATCGAGGATGCCTACCGATGGCGCGAGCGCATCTTGGACGATGCCGACCGGCTTGCCGACTTTCCTTTCTCGGGGCCAGTTGTTCCCGCCGAGTGTTTCCACGCCATTCCTGCCAATGCCGACCGCCTCAGGCAAGTCATCATCAAACCGTACCGCATCGTGTACGAACCTGTCAGTGACGAGGTTCACATCCTCTCCATCCGCCATTCGCGAATGCTCGTGACCATGGACGATACGGCTTGGAATTGACGTTTTCGAGATAGCCGCCAAGATGGTGGCTTTTCCAGTTAGGCATAACAGCAACAGGCAAGATGCACGTTTCAGGGGAGAGCAGGGGGTCTGACTCCCTCGCTCGAAACGCTGTAGCCCGAATTGTACATTTTGCCTTAAAAAACATATTTGAAGTTACAGACGCATCATGCCGTATGCGGTATTCACTAGTCAGGGTGTATGAGGTCCGTACACCCCAGTCCAAGTGCCTCTTACACCCCAGTCTAATAAAGCCGTACACCCCAGTCTAGGAGGCCCGTACACCCCAGTCTAATGAGGTCCCACACCCCAGTCTAATGAGGTTCTACACCCAGGTCTAATGAAGACGTACACCCAGGTCTGGCAAGGCTGGTTACCCCGACCAATTCGGCGTTCTACCCGTATTATCCTATACTCGTTAGTTGAATGTCTCACGCAGAGACGCAGAGAGACGGAGAGCGCAGAGAAAAGTCAAAAATCAGAAAGTAAAGAAAGACATGACAAGAAACGGCCAGAAAATTTCTTTCACCCAATTGGTGAAAACAACTACGATGCCAATTAAGCGACGTAATCTCTTAAAACTCTGCCTCTCTGCGCCTCTGCGTGATATATAACGGAGTGCATGGAAAACGCTATACAGTGTTCAACTTATTTTTGAGCAACAACTTACTCCAAGCAATTGGTCCGAACCGCAATATTACGGTGCGGAACGCGATATTACGGTGCGGAACGTTGGCGCGTGCCCCCTGCCTTCGACGTGAATTTCCCTGTCGGAGCCATTCCTTTGACCCATAAAGCAATTTGCTTGATTTTTTCAATTACCGTCTTTTCCCCTTTCGCACAACCACCGCTTATCCACCGCACATCCACCGCTTATCCACCGCACATGCGTGGCGATGGCGGTGAATGTGCGGGGGATGTGCGGGGGATATGCGGGGCACGGCACCTGCTTAAGCAACATCTCTTAGCGTATAGAATGTTGTTTTTGCAGATATAAACTCTTCCTCGATCATATTGCACATGTGGAGGGTCTTGATGATCTTCCTGAAGGTTTCCACGTCCACGTGCATATTCTTCAGGAGACTTGCCCTGTCCATCGTGCCTCCTGCTCGGGTGAGCATTGCCAGCATACGCTTCTTGAGGCTGTCGAACTTGCCTTCGCTCACGTAGAACTGAGCCATGTAGATCATCCTCTTCGTGAGGTGAGTGGCGAGCAGTGCGGCCCAGTCAATGTCCGGGGCGAGGAGGACGGGCTTCTTTACGGCAGTGGTGGCGCGCGCCGTGCGTTGGTCATTCAAGAAGGATCTGCACCTGATTCTGAGGCACGAGAGCTTCAACATGTATGAACCCTAAAAAACGCAGTTGCATAAGAGCACAAAGGGCACAATGCGGCACATGTACAAAATGGTCTTCCAGCACGTCCAAACGCGGCCTCTTGCGTGAACAAAGCACTTTGAACCGTGGACAGTGGCGCGTAATGGCGGCATTACATGATAGAAATGCCGCCATTTGAACGAGAAATGGCGGCATTTGTAATGCCTGTCCACACGGCAAACGCAGCCTGTCCACACGGCAAATGCATCCTGTCCATAGGCTAAACGCAATCCCGCCACATAGTAAGGTTCTCTCACTTATGCTCGGCGCAGGAACGCGGCGGCCACGGCAAACGCGCTCACCACGTTGAGGGAGTTCTTCATCCCGTGCGACGGTATCTCCAGCACCTCGTCTGCCATCGCGACAACGTCCGGGTCGAGTCCGAACCGCTCGTTGCCAAGCAGCAGCGCACACGGCCATGTGGGTGTGAAGTGGGAAATGTCCTTTGCGCCGTCAGCCGTCTCTAGCGCGTAAATGCGCCGCCCCTCGGCGCGAAGGCGGTCGATGACGTCACGAACGTCTCCCGCACGCTCCCACGGCGTGGTCTCGTCCGCACCGAGCGCGGTTTTCTTCACCTGCGGGTTTTCGGGACCGGGCGTGTAGCCGCAGAGAATCAGGCGGTCGGCTCCGAAGAAATCCGCCGTGCGGAACAGTCCGCCGGAATTGAACGCGCTACGCACGTTGTCCGCTACCACCGTGAATGCGGCGCGGTCGGCGTTTCCGGGGGCGGAGTCGGTCGTGCGTATTCCCATTTCCGCGTCTGTCACCCGCACCCGCTTGTCAACGCGTTCAAGCGGGACGAGCGCGGCTTGGATGGAACGCGCCGTCGCGCCGGGCTGGAGCAGGTGCGCAAGGCCAATCAACCGTTTCGACTGGGCGCAGCGGAGGTAGTCGAACGCCGCGCCGCGCGCGGCGTCGTCGCCAGGCGCGTCGAACGCCGCCTGCACCAGACGCAAGGCCTCCTTCCATTCTTCGGTGGAAAGGTCGATCACGGCGTCACATCACGGCGTTGTCGATGAGGCGCGTCTTGCCGGCGTAGGCGGCAAGCAGCACGACCACGCCCTTATCCAGTTTTCTGACGGGCGCAAGCGTATCTGCATTGACCGCTTCAACGTAGTCAGTGCGAAGCCCAGCCCTGTCAAGGGCGATCCACGTCTCCCGCTGGAGAGCCTTCCACGGACGCGGCCCCTCCGCCGCCAGTTTCTTGAGTTTCTGCAGCGCGCGAGAGAGCGCAAGGGCGCTTTCACGCTCCGCGTCGGAGAGGTATGCGTTACGGGAACTGAGCGCAAGGCCGCTTTTCTCGCGAACGATGGGCGCGACGACGACCTCTAGGTCGAAGTTCATGTCGCGCACCATGCGGCGGATGATCGTCGCCTGCTGGAAGTCCTTCTGCCCAAACACGGCGAAGTTCGGATGGACGATGTTGAAGAGCTTTGCAACCACCGTGCAGACGCCGCGGAAGTGCCCCGGACGCCGTGCGCCGCAAAGGCTTCCCGAAAGCGCACCGTCCTCAACCATCCAAACGCTGTGGTCGGGGGCGTACATGTTTTCGGGCGTCGGGAAGAATATCGCCGTCGCGCCCGCGTCGCGGCACTTGGCCGCGTCCGCCTTGTGGTCGCGCGGGTACTGCGCGTAGTCCTCCTTCGGGCCGAACTGCGTCGGGTTCACGAACACGCTCACCACGATTTCGTCCGCGCCCTTCCGCTTCGCCGCCGCGATGAGCGAGAGGTGTCCTTCATGCAGTGCGCCCATCGTGGGGACGAGCGCCACCTTGCGTCCAGCCATGCGCTGCGCGAGCGCCCAGCGCTGGAGCTTCCTGGGATCGTTGAATGTTTTCATTTCAAGTCAGCTATTTTCCGTAGCAAAGGATATTGAGAAAGGCGGCAATGAGGCGTCCAGACTTATGCAGGGACTCCCTCGACACGTGTTTCATCGTGTCTTCCGGCGTGTGCCACCATGAGTTGCCGGGGCCGTATTCGAAGTCGATGAAGTTGATCGCAGGGCAACCGGCCGTCTGGAAAGCGGTGTGGTCGTCGGTTATGACGAGCGATTCATCCACCTTTAGCAATCCTTTAAGGCCTGCTTTCTCCGCCGCCTGAATGGCGAGTTTCTTAAGGATTGCCGTGGAGTTGGAAGGCACGATAATGTGGAGGTCCTTGTCGCCGAGCATGTCGAGGCAGATGGCCGTCTTCACGCGGCGCCCCTGTTCGCGGTAGTTGTTCACCAGGCGGCGCGAACCGTGAAAACCGTCGTTCGGGCCATACGCCTTGGAGCACTCCTCGCCGTCCGTCCAGACGAGGGCGATGTTGTCGGGATGCGGACCCGAACGCCGTATCGCGCCGGCGAGCGCCACGAGCAAGCCGCTCGTAGATGCGCCGTCGTTCGCGCCGGCGCACGGCTGTTTCGCCGTGGCGGGCGTATCGTAGTGCGACATCAAAACGATCCACGCGGCGTTCGTGCCCGTGCCCGGAAACTCGATCTGCACGTTCGTGAACGTCCGCTGTCCTAGCGGCGTCTCGTCCTGGAACGTGTCCAACTCCACGTCCGCCCCGCAACGGCTCGCATGGTCGAGGAGCCAGTTGGCCGCAAGGCGTCCGCGCAGCGTTCCCGCATGGCGCGGAGTGCATTCTCGCACAAGTTCGTCCGCCGTCTCGTAGGCGACATTGGCGTCGTCCTTCGTGAACGACACCGGACCGGCGTTTGCGGCGGAAATAACAATGGCGGCGGCAGCCGCTCCGGCGGTTTTAAATGCAAACAGGTTCACTTCCCACCGTCCCCTAGTTCATCCTTACGCCCATCATCGCAAGTATGCGGTCAAGGTCGGTGTTGTCGATGAAGTCAATTTCAAGAACGCCCTTCGTATGCTTCCCGTTCGCATGCGTCATGCCGCTCGTGAGGCGCACGGCGCAGCCAAGCGTGCGGTGCAGTTCATCGGCGAGGGACTTCGCATAGCTCTCGGGGATGTCGGGCGTGCCCGACTTGCGCTCCACTACCGGCGCGTGCATCTTCGCAACGCGGCGTTCCAGCTCGCGCACGGTGAGCCCGCCAACGGGCTTTCCCGTGCGCGGGTCGAGCACGGCCACGCACGCCTTCGCGAGCTCGCACGTCTCAACCGCGTTCCCGTAGCGGGCATGGAAGCCCTGAAGAACCTTCGCGTGGCCGACTGATATCGCCCGTTGGCGAATCAGTCCCTGCACTTCCTCCGGCAGCTCAAGAAGCCCCACGGCGTTCGCGATCGTGGAGCGTCCCTTCTTACCGACGCGCTCCGCCACTTCCTCGTAGGTGAGCTTGAACTCTTCCTTCAGCGTGCGGAAGCCAATTGCCTCGTCAATCGGGTTCAGGTCATCGCGCTGGAGGTTTTCCGTGATCGTCATCACGGCGGCAGTCGCGTCGTCCACGTTCTTCACCACAACGGGCACAAGTTTGAGGCCGGCCTCGTTCGCGGCGCGCTGACGGCGTTCGCCGCAGATCAGCTCCAGCTTCCCGTCCGCACGGCGGCGGCACGTGAGCGGCTGGATGATGCCGTTCTGGCGAATGGACTCCACGAGGTCTTCGAGCGCCTCGCGGCTGAACTCCGTGCGGGTCTGCCACGGCGAACGCTCAAGCTCCCATGGCGGAACCTGCAGTACCGTCTCGCCGGCAGGAGCTGCCGGAGTGGATGGCACGAGCGGTACGGCAGGCGGAGGCGCAACCGGCACCTTTGCCGCAGTCGGCGCGATCAGGGAATCGAGTCCGCGCCCGACGTGCCCGAGGCCGCCGTGCTTCTGCTTCGCCTTGATGGCCGAGCGCGTGGGCGGTTTCTCTCCAGACGCCTTTTTAAGGAACGGGTTTACGGGTTTCTTGGCGCTCATTGCTGCTTCTCCCAAAGTTTCTCAAGCGCGTAGTACGCCCGCGCCTCGGGCGTGAACACGTGTACGACCACGTCCACGTAGTCCACCACCACCCAACCTGAATCCGGATCGCCGCTGGTGCGGTAGGACTGCACCCCCGCAGCCTTCATCGCCTGCTGCGTGCCGGCGATGAGGGCCTTGAGGTGCGGCGCGGCGGTGCCGGTGGCGACGACGAACGCGTCGCACAGGCCGGATACGCCGCGCACGTCGTAAACCTTCACGTCAACGGCCTTTTTGTCCGCCAACGCATCCACTACGATCTTTATCTGCTCTTCAAGGGTCATAACATTCGACATCCGACATTCGACACCGGATCCCACTTTACATTTCACTTCCGCTTCAGCCCAGGCACGAGCGGAGCGGCCTTGACCTTCTCAACAATCTCGGCGGCTACGTCTGGATGATCCTTGAGGTACTGGATCGTTGCCATCGAACCCTGTCCGAGCTGGCTGGTGCCGTATGCAATCCAGCTGCCGCGCTTCTCCACCACGCCGCGCGCAAGCGCCGCGTCGAGGATCGAGCCTTCCCACGAGATGCCGCAGGTGTAGAGGATGTCGAACTCAGCTTCGGTGAACGGCGGCGCTACCTTATTCTTCACCACCTTCACGCGTGTGCGGTTGCCGATCACCGTGCCGGACGTATCCTTGATCGCGCCAATGCGCTGCACCTGGAGGCGGCAGCTTGCGTAGAACTTGAGCGCCTTGCCGCCGGGCGTCGTCTCGGGGTTGCCGAACATCACGCCGATCTTCTCGCGCACCTGGTTCGTGAAAATGCAGAGGGTCTTCGTCTGGTTCAGCACGCCCGTGAGCTTGCGCATCGCCTGGCTCATAAGACGCGCCTGCAGGCCCATGTGGCTGTCGCCCATGTTGCCGTCGATCTCGGCCTGCGGCGTAAGCGCCGCCACGGAATCGACAACGATCACGTCGAGCGCACCGCTCTTGCACAACTGCTCGCAGATCGAGAGCGCCTCCTCGCCGCTGTTCGGCTGGGAGACGAGCAAATCGTCGAGGTTCACGCCGATCTTCTTCGCGTAGCCCGGATCGAGCGCGTGCTCCGCGTCGATGAACGCCGCCACGCCGCCCGCCTTCTGGGCGTTCGCCACCACGTGGAGGGCGAGAGTCGTCTTGCCGCTCGACTCCTGACCATAGCACTCCACCACGCGTCCACGCGGCAAACCACCAACGCCGAGCGCAAGGTCCAACGACAGCGCCCCCGTGGAAATCACCGGGATATCCGCATGCTCCTGACCTCCAAGCCGCATGATCGAGAGCTCTCCGAACTCCTTCTTGATCTGGCTAAGCACTGCGTCCAGCGCCGTGTTGGTCATCTTCTCTTTCTTTTCTGCCATATTCACTCCTAAATGTCCTGACGGTTTAGATTATACCATATCCCCCATACGAGGGCAAGTGGGGGTTTTCGGCAATTTCACGTTGGCGGCTGCCGGATGCCCCCGGAATGCCTGAAGACGCGCGAGGAAGCGTGCATGGGCGAGGAACGGCGGGACTGTCGCGAGGCAGGCCAGCACGTCCGAAATCGGCATTGAGAGCCAAATCGCCGTCGCGGGCGCGCAGAACCCCGTCACGCTGGCGAGGTACGGCAATATCCAGATGCACGGAATGAGGCAGATGACCTGACGCAGGAGCGAAAGGAGAATTGCCGTGCGAGGTCTGCCGATGGACTGGAAGTACGTCGAGGCCACCACGTTCAGCCCGATGCACCACAGCATGCAGTTCGAGACGCGCAGATCCCCCGCCGCAAGGCGCACGAAAGCCGCGTCCTTTCCGTCAGTGAACAGCCGCACGATCGGCACGGCCCCGAAAACCTGCGCGGCGGCCGCGAACGCAACAACGACGGTCGATGTCCACATTCCGAGGAAAAGCGCCTTACGCACGCGGCCGAAGTTCCGCGCCCCCCAGTTGTAGCCCATCACCGGTGCAACGCCCTGCTGCACTCCCATGAGCGGCATGACGAAGAACATCGTCACCATCTGGAAAATGCCTAGCGATGCGATCTGCGAGGTGGCGGCGGCCTTGTCCGCCGCCCAGTACGCGAACGCGAGCTGGAGCGACACGTTCACGAGGCTGCCAGCGAGCTGCTGCAGGGCCGGCGAAAGCCCTATGCCGCACGCCTTCGCGAGATATGCGCGGTAGAACCCGATCCGCCGCCAACGCAGACGCACCGCGCTGTGTCCGGGCCGGTAGTACCACAGCGCCCACGCGCAGGAACACACCATCGCAATATTCGTTGCCCACGCCGCGCCAGCCACGCCCATGTCGAGCGCAAAGATGAAGATCGGGTCGAGGACGAGGTTCACGCCGAATCCCACTACCATGCACATCATCGACGGCAACACGGCCCCCTCGCTGCGCATCGCGGCGGAGAGACCGAAGGCGACGTGCGAGAAGAGGTGCGAGAACACGACCAGCCGCAGGTAAACCTTCGCCATCTCGAACGCGCCTGGCGTCACGGACGCGCCACCCGACAATCGCAGGATCGGATCGATGAACACGAATACGAACGGCGGCAGGATGAAGAAGAACAGGAGCTTCAGCGCAATCAGCTCGCCGAGCACCTTCTCGCAAGCCGTGCGGTCCCCTTCTCCGAGCTTGATGGAGAGCACGGCCGCATGTCCCGCGCCAACGAACACCCCGAACGCGCCGAACACCATCATCACGGGAAATACGAGCGTGAGGCCCGCCATCGCGTCCTGTCCGCACCCCTGCCCGATGTATATGCGGTCAACGATGGAATAGAGCGCGTTCAGCGTCATCGAGACGAGCGCCGGCCAGGAAAACCTCATAATGAGGCTTCCAAGCGGAGCCTCGCCAAGGTCCTTCAGTCGCTCATTCGGCTTCATGCCGCTACGTCACTCGTCGCGCGGGTACGGCTTCCCGCGCCCAAGGTTTTCAGGATACTCGGCGCGGCGCAAGAGCGCGGCGTCCGCCTTGCCCGCGTCCCCTGCGGCAAGCGCCTTGCGCGCACGCATTCGTTCTCGAGCGTCACGCACGTCCATGACTGCGTTGTGGAGGCTGCGACGGAGCCGTCGAAGCGGAAGTACGGATAACGCCGCTCCGCCGTGCATGGCACGGGGTCTGGGTCGGAGAACGGATACGTGGGCATCTTGACGAGGCCCTCCGCCACGGTTGACGCCGCGAAAGCGGCGGACGCGCACGATGCGCCGAGCGCACCTGCGACACACGCAAAGGGAAGTTTCATGTTTATGGTCCCTTAAAAGGTGATGGCGACCTTGTCGCCAAGGACCGCGCGGATGCGCTGTACCTCTTCGGAGCTGAGCTTGCAGTTGGACAAGTTGAGGGAGACCAGCTGCTTCAGGCCGGAGAGGTCTTCGGGGAACTTCGAGATCGGGCAGCCCTTAAGGGAGAGGAACTTCAGCTTCGTCATCTTCACGCCCAGCCATTCCGGCACTTCGGTGATGGCGTTGTCGTCAAGGGCAAGCGTCTCCAGCTCCGGCCACTCCTGCACCACGTCCGGCACGGACGTGAAAAGGTTACGGCGCAGGTAGATGCGGCGCAGGTCCTTCAGCGCGCCAAGCGACGCGGGAAGTTCGCGAATCTTGTTCTCGTTGAGGCGCAGCCAGCGGAGAGCCTTCGCACCGGAAAGCGCGTCGGGCACGGACGCGACGGCGTTGCCGTCGAGGTTGAGATACGTGAGCACTGGCAGCTGCGCTACGCCGGCTGGAATCTCCGCGAGCTTGTTGCGCACGAACCAGAGGCTCGTAAGGCCCTTCAGCGTCCACACCGTTTCGGGGATCTTGTCCATGCCGAGTTCTGAAAGGTCGAGCTGCCGCAATGCCGTCTCCGACAGACCCTTGAGATCCGCGTCGGACACGGGCTTAGGCGATCCTCGCAGAAGCAGCCGCACGACCTCCGTGCGGTTCGTGGCCGCGAGGGCGTCGAGCGAGGTCACGGTCACGACATCCGCCGGACGGCTGTGGTTGTCAAAGCAGCCGGCGAACGCGAGACACGCCGCCGCCAGTGTAAACATACATTTTTTCATGGCGCGTAGTATATCACAAAACTGCCGCGCCCGCAAACCGCGAGTTGCAATCGCCGGGTATTTACCTATTGGCGCCGGCGTGCATCGCCTTGGTGACGAATCCCCTTTCGTGTTCTTCGCAGATCAGGCCTGCCGCGAAAACGCAAGGGCAACGAGCGAGATGCCCGTTGCCCCTGTTCGCTGCTTTCACCTGACGTATTACTTGTCCTTAAGGATGAGGCAGCTTGTGCGCACTTCATGCCTGTTGACGATGAAGAGGCTCCAGTCGCTGTCGTCCTTCTCGCAGGTGCGGAGCTGCGTCACGCGGTGCGATCCAACGCGGTTGAGCGCGTGCTTGAGCGAAACCATGTTGTTGTTGACGGTGGCGCGGTCGGCGAACATCTCGACGTTGAACTCGTCGCAGATATCCCCGTTGCCGCTGGTCCACGGCAGCCCGGTGCAAAGGGGAATGAAACCAAGGAGCTGGTATGAGAAGTTCTGGGTCACGAACGACGCCACCGGAACATCTCCGTCGTTGGTCGGCACGGGTTTGTCCCAACGAGCGATTTCACTGTAGGAACTGCAGCCGGCGATTGCCAGGAGCGCGATACCGTACATAAGTTTCTTCATTGCATTCACCTCCATTACTTGTTGACTGCGTTCTTGCGCGGAACCAGCACGGCCGAAACGCCCATGTTGGAAGAACCGAACAGGATTCCAATGATGCCCTCGTAGCTGACTCCGGCGTACGAGGTGTCGGAATCGAAGTATGAAACCTCCGCGACGTCGCAGTTGCGGCTTTCGGCGTATTTCAGAAGAGCCTCCTGCAGCTCGGCGATGCCGACGCAGTCTCTGAACCACGCCGTGCGCGTATCAAGCTTTCTTGCGTGCTCGTCCCAGTAGAACTCGCCTGATCCGAGCGGGATTGACCAAAACACGTACTCGCCGCTTGTTCCGAGCCACACGTGTTCGACTGGAACGCCATCCGTTCCCTTAACGGCAACGCCGTTGAGCATCCCGCGATCTGTTGTCGAGATGGATGCGCAGCCTACACACATTGCCAGCGCCGCCATGGACAGCATCGGCAAGATTTTTTCCTTTGCTTTCTTCATTCATTCTCCTTTTTGTTTATTTGCCTATTTGTCAGTGCGAACATTGTACCAAAACCGATTCCGCCGCACAAGCGGTGCAGTCGCTGGCGATTTGCGCCTTCAGTTCATCGATGGTGGCGAATGTGCGTTCGGGCCTGATGAACGCCGTGAACGAAACTCTCAATGCCGCAGGAGGCGGTTCGGGCGGGGCTGAAAGCAGATGCACCTCGAGGACTGGCTCTTTCCATGCGTTGTCGCCCATCGTAGGTGCTACGCCCCAGTTTGCGACGCCGCGTCCAAGCGGAGTTTCCACCGCATAGACGCCGCGTGCGAGCGGCAAATCGCCGAGCGCTGGTGCGACGTTGAGCGTGGGGAAGCCTAGTTTGCGTCCAGCGCCCTTGCCTTGCACGATGCGTCCCGATGCCGCGTACGGACGGCCCAACATCGCCGCCGCCGCCGCAACGTCGCCTTCGCCCAACGCAGCACGGATGCGCGTCGATGAGATGCGTTCGCCGCGCCAGGATTCAAACGGCACCACTTCCACGTGAAAACCCATTCCGCGCAGGAAATCCGGCGTGCCGACACCGCCCGCGCCAAACGTCCAGTTCGCGCCGCAGAACACCGTATCGAGCCCGGGGAAGTCGCGGTGAAGCGAATCGGCGAAATCGGACGGCTGCTGCGCCGCAAGCGCGGACGTGAATTCCCGCGCCTCGACTCTCCGCGCCCCGTCCGCCGCAAGCGCGCGAATCCGCTCTTCAGTGGTCATCAGCAGACTCGGCGCACGTTCCGGCGCATACACCGTGGCGGGATGGTTCGTGAAGGTAAGGACGGCATCCGCGCGCTCGATTATGCGCTGGTGCCCCAAGTGGACTCCGTCGAAAAATCCGACGGCAAGGTTCATTGCGCGTACACCCCTGCGGGCTTAATCACTCGCGCACGGAAATCCACGGCGTCGAGCTTCATAAGGTCCATGAACCCGATTGCGTTGGCCACGTCAAGCGGACCGCACTTCACGCGGCGGAGCGATTCAAGGCACGCGCCGCAACCTAGCGCCGCGCCGATGTCGTTCGCGAGCGTGCGTACGCACACGCCTTTCGTGCAAAGGAGGTCGAACGTAACGAGCGGCGGGGCGAATTCGGTGACGACAAGACGGTACACGTGTACGAGACGCGCCGTGCGTTCGTCGGCTGGCGTTTCGACGATGTCGTAACCGGGATGGTCAGTCATCTTGATCGTGCTGAACGCGGGCGGCGTCTGGAAAATGTCGCCGCGGAACTCCGGCAGGGCCGCGTCAAGGGCCTCGCGCGTCACGCCGTCAAACGGGGATTCGGAAATAGTGCGTCCCTCGCGATCCTGCGTGTCCGTGACGCGTCCGAGGCGAATCGTTGCAGTGAAGGCGCGGTCGCGGCCCATGAGGTCGGCGGCAAGACGCGTTCCGTCGCCGATGAGCAGCACGAATAGCCCCGTGGCGTTCGGTTCAAGCGTGCCGCCGTGTCCGGCCTTGACGAGGTTGAAGTGCTGCTTCACGACCTTCACCACGTCGTGCGAGGCCATGTTGGCGGGCTTGTCAACGAGTACCGCGCCGTCCAGCTCCGCAAGCATCGCGATTGACTCAAGCTTCGCCATTGGACTCCAGCTGGTTGATGATTGCGAGCGTTTCGTCGCCCTTTTCAAGCGAGTGGTCGAGGACGAACCGCAGCTGCGGCGTGAACTTCATTCGCACCTCGCGGTTGACGATGCGCTCGAATTCGCGCTCGTGGTGTACGAGATGCCCGAGGGCGCGTTTCTGGAGCGCCTCGTCGCCGAACACGCTCACGCGCACTGTAGCGTTGCGCAGATCCTTGCCGCAGGCCACGCCGGTGACGGTTATCAGGCCGGGGCTCACGTCGTCCGTCTGCATCACGCGGAACATGGCCTCGCCGATAACGCGCTTCAACAGCGAGTTGACGCGCTCTAGGCGATCAACGGACATCTTACAGCGACCTCGGCAGCTCTTCCATCACGAAGCACTCGATCGTGTCGCCCACGGCGAACGCCTCGTAGCCGGCGAAGCACACGCCGCACTCCTGCTGGCCGGTGACTTCCTTGACCTCGTCCTTGAAGTGGCGAAGCGACTGAAGCTTGCCTTCCCAAACCTTGTCCTTGCCGCGCAGCACGCGGTAACGGGCCGACGCGATGAGCGAGCCGTCGAGCATCTGCGAACCGGCGATCTTGCCGACCTTGCCGATGTCGTACACGGCCTTGATGGTGGCGTGTCCCTTGATCTGCTCGCGGTATTCGGGCGGCAGGAGGTCGAGCATGCATTTCTTCACGTGGTCGATCAGCTCGTAGATGATGCGGAACGAGTTGATGCGAACGGCGTCGTGACGCGCCTGCTGCTGAACGCCGGAGTCGCACCCAACGTCGAAGCCGACGATTATCGCCTTGCCGGCGGATGCAGACTTCACGTCCGTGAGCGACACGTTGCCGGTGCCGGAAGCGATCACCTTGAGCGACACCTTCTCGCTCTTGATGTTGTTGAGCGCCTCGACGATCGCCTCGAGGGAACCCTGCGTATCGGACTTCACCACCACGCTGAGTTCGCGCTTGTCGCCCGAACCCATCTGGCTCAGGAGGTCGTCGAACGAGACGGCCTTCGTCTGTGAAAGCTCCTGTTCCTTGCGGGCTTGCGCCGCCTGCTCCGCAAGCGTGCGCGCGCGCTTTTCGTCAAGCATCACGCGGAACTCCGCGCCTGCCTCGGGCACGCCCGAAAGGCCCGTACACTTGACCGGCGTAGCCGGCGGAGCCTCGCGGATGCGGCGGCCGTGGTCGTCGATCAGCGAACGCACCTTGCCGAAGTACTCGCCGATGAGAATCGCGTCGCCCACCTTGAGCGTACCGCCCGTGACGAGCAGCATCGCCGTGGGACCGAATCCCTGTTCGAGCTCGGCCTCCACCACGTAGCCGTTCGCGCGGCGCGAGGGGTTGGCGGTGAGTTCGAGGACGTCCGCCTGGAGGAGGATCATTTCAAGGAGCTGGTCCACGCCTTCGCCGGTGATGCCGGAGACGGCGCAGCAGACGATGTCGCCGCCCCACTCTTCGGGGGTGAGGCCCTGCTTCTGAAGCATCTGCTTCACGCGTTCGGGATTGGCGGTGGGCTTGTCGCACTTCGTGATGGCCACCATGATCTGTACGCCGGCCTGGCGGGCGAACTTGATCGCCTCCTCGGTCTGCGGCATGATGCCGTCGTCGGCGGCGATGATGATCACGGCGATGTCCGTGAGCTGCGCGCCGCGCTGGCGCATCGCGTTGAACGCGGCGTGGCCGGGCGTGTCGAGGAACGTGATCTTGCGTCCCTGCACATCGACCTGGTACGCGGAAATCTGCTGCGTGATGCCGCCGGCCTCGCCCGCCGCCACCTTCGTGTGGCGGATGTAGTCCATGAGCGTGGTCTTGCCGTGGTCAACATGGCCGAGGAAGGTCACGACCGGCGGACGCGGCTGCATCTGCTCGGGCTTGTCCTGCGGAATCTCGTCGTCGGCGTCGATGGCCTTGAGGACGGGCTTCTTGTTCGCGGCGTCGCGGGCGTGTTCGATGTTCACGCGGTAGCCGTACTTCTGCGCCACCTTCGTGGCCACGTCCGGCTCCACGCGCTGGTTGATCGATGCGAGCACCTTGAGCTGCATGAGGTCCGCGATCAGGCGGTTCGGACGCACACCCAGCTTGAGGGCGAGCTCCTTCACCACGACCGCTCCGCGGATTGAAATCTCGCGCGTCGAGACGGAAAGCGAAATCGCGGGCTTCGCCGGTGCGGGCGGAGGCGTACCCGTGGTGGAAATGGAGGAAATCGTGGGGGCCATCGTGCGCGTGGTGCGCATCGATACGGACGAGAAACCGGCGCGGGTTCCGCCAACCCGGGTGACGGGCTTCGGCGGCCTTACGGGCGCTGCGGGCTTCGGAGGCGGAGCCGGGGGCTTTGCATCCTTCTTCTCCTTGACGTCCTTCTTCTCCTTGGAGTCCTTCTTGTCCTTGGAGTCTTTCTTCTCCTTGAGATCCTTTTCCTTCTTGTCCTTCTTCGGAGAGGACTCGTCGCGCCTGCGGAGATCCTTGCCGTGCAGGTAGTCGCGCGCGTCAACTTCGTCCTCGTCCTCCACCTCAACGGCGTCTTCCGGCTCGTCGGGTTCGGACACCTGAATCGACACCTTCGGCATCTCCGGGAGCGTTGCGCCGATTTCAAGCGCGGGGCCCTTCTTGGACGCCTTCGGCTTCTTGGCGAGCGTATCGGGGATGTCCGCAAGCTTCTTGCCCGTGTGCGCGGCGATTGCGCGGCGGCGTGCGCCTTCGAGCGCTTCCGCCTGCGCCTTGTTCTTCGCGGCACTGGCGGCTGCGGCCTTGGCGGCCTTGGACTGAAGGCGCTCCGCGACTGCGGCGGCCTCTGCCTTCAAGGAATCCACGCCCTGTTGCAACATGGCGCGGCTCAGCGTCTCAACATCGCCGTCCTCCAGCTGTGAAAGGGCGGAATATACCTCAACTTCGTTCGCCTCGGCGATTCTCATCACCGAAGCGCACGTAACGCCCTTCTCTTTCGCAAATTCGTAAACTCGCATATCTTATCACTCCTCTTCCTCCGCCGCATCCCCGGAAGGGGTGACGCCCGTGAGTTCTGCGACGGCCTTCGCCGCCGCGTAGAGTCCCTTCGCGGTAACCTCGTCGAGACCGGTGGACGCGATGAATCCCGCCTCGTCGCTTTCGACGATTCCCTCCACGGAGAGGAATCCCGCGTCCGCAAGTTTCGTGGCCACTGCGGTGGAGACGGAGAACATGTCCGCCAACGTCTTGATCGCCTCGGCCTTCTGGTCCTCGAAGCTTGCAAGCGCCATCGCCTTGGTGACATCCACATGCCATCCGGTGAGCTTCGAGGTGAGGCGCACGTTCTGCCCGCGTTTGCCGATCGCGAGGGAGTACTGGTCCGGCGCAACGGTCACGTGTACCGTGTTGCCGCCGTCGGGATCGACCTCCACGCTTTCAAGGCGCGCCGGGGCGAGCGCCTGCGTGACGTAGTGCTTCACGTCCGCGTTCCAGCGCACGATGTCGATCTTCTCGCCGTTGAGCTCGCGCACGATGTTGCGCACGCGCGCACCCTTGAGGCCCACGCACGCGCCGACAGGATCAACCTTCTCGTCAAGCGTGCGCACGGCGAGCTTCGTGCGGTAGCCGGGATCGCGGGCGATTCCCATGATTTCCACCACGCCGTCGGAAATCTCGCTCACCTCAAGGCGGAAGAGCGTGCGCACGAACTCCGCGGACGCGCGGCTGAGCGTCACGGCCGGTCCGTTCGCCTCCTGCTTCACGTTGTGTACGATCGCGCGGATGGAGTCGCCGACGGAGAACTCCTCCGTGGGGATCCGCTCCTTGGCGGGCAGGTACATCTCCGTCTTGCCCACGAGCACGTAGAGGTCGCGGCGGTTGACGGCACTCACCGTGCCGGACACGATCTCGCCTATGCGCCCTCGGAACTCGGAGAAGACGTTGGAGCGCTCTGCGTCGCGGATCTTCTGCATGATCACCTGGCGCGAAGTCTGCGCCGCGATGCGCCCGAGGCGGGAAGCCGGCATCTCGATCTCGATTGCGTCGCCTTCCTGCGCGTCAGGCTTGATGCGGCGCGCACGGGCGGGCGAGATGAATCCGGTTCCGGTTTCTTCGCTCGAAACCACCACCGTGTCGAACACGTGGATGGAAAGGTCTTTGCGGTTGATGGAGACGCGCAGGTCGTTCGTCACATCTACATTGTGCTTCGCGGCCTGCTGAATGGCCTGTTCGATGGCTGTCAATACAACCTCCCGTTCCACACCGCGCTCGCGCTCAATGTAGCTCACGATTGCCAACAACTCATTGTTCATGGCCATTTTCTGTTGCTCCTATTCTGTCAAAAAACAATAAAACTCCCGGTGACCCAAGCTGGGACACCGTGAAACGCCGTACATGATACCTAAATACTGACGCTTTGTCAATTAGAAAACGTCAGTTTTCTGAAATTTTAGGAAGCTTTGCCAGGCTGGCCTTGATTTCATCGTCGGTGGGGATGTAGTCGCTCATCTTGCCGTCGTTGAACGCCTGGTAGGCGGTCATGTCGAAGTAGCCCGTGCCGGTGAGCCCGAAGAGGATTGTTTCCTCGCGCCCTTCCGCACGGCAACGGAGCGCCTCGTCGATCGCGGCGCGGATCGCGTGGCTCGACTCCGGCGCGGGGAGGATGCCTTCCGTACGCGCGAACTGCGTGGCCGCCGCGAAGACGTCGGACTGCTTCACGCTGACCGCCTCCATGAGCTTCTGGTCGTACAGCTCGGAGAGCGTGGAGCTCATGCCGTGGAACCGGAGTCCGCCCGCATGGCTCGGGGACGGGATGAAGTCCGCGCCGATGGTGTACATCTTGGCGAGAGGGCAGATGCGCCCGGTGTCGCAGTAGTCGTAGGCGTACTTGCCACGAGTGAACGAGGGGCAGCTCGCGGGCTCGACGGCGACGATGCGGTAGTCCGCCTCGCCGCGCAGCTTCTCGCCCATGAACGGCGCAATGAGTCCGCCGAGGTTGGAACCGCCACCAGCGCAGCCGATGATGACGTCCGGCTTAACGCCGATTTTCTTGAACGCGGCGCGTGCCTCGAGTCCGATGATGGACTGGTGCAGAAGTACCTGGTTAAGCACCGATCCGAGCACGTAGCGGTAGCCTGGCGTGGATACCGCCGTCTCGACCGCCTCGGATATCGCACAGCCGAGCGAACCGGTCGTGCCGGGATGCTCGCGGTTGATGAGGCGTCCGACCTCCGTCGTCTCGGACGGGGACGGCGTGACGCTCGCGCCGTACGTGCGCATCACCTCGCGGCGGAACGGCTTCTGTTCGTAGGAGCACTTCACCATGAACACGCGGCAGTCTAGCCCGAAGAACGCGCAAGCCATCGAAAGCGCCGTGCCCCACTGTCCGGCGCCAGTCTCGGTCGTAACGCCCTTGAGCCCCTGCGCCTTCGCGTAGTACGCCTGGGCGACGGCGGAGTTGAGCTTGTGCGAGCCAGAGGTGTTGTTTCCCTCGAACTTATAGTAGATCTTGGCAGGCGTACCGAGCGCCTCTTCGAGGAAGTATGCACGGATGAGCGGCGACGGACGGAACATCCGGTAGAAGTCGCGTATCTGCTTCGGGATCTTGAAGAGGGGCGTCTTGTCGTCGAGCTCCTGTTGGACAAGCTCATCGCAGAAAACGTGCGAGAGCGCCTCTGCCGAACACGGCGCGCCGGTCGCGTGGTCGATCAGCGGCGCAGGCTTCTTCTGCATGTCCGCCCGCACGTTGTACCAGCACTCGGGGAGTTCGCTTTCCTCGAGGTACGTCTTGTAGGGGATGTTCATGTTCATAGACTCACCTTTTGTTTTCATTGTTCACAAATCTCAATTGTTCACAAATGCCACAATTGCCATTTGTGAACAATCATAAACTCAGTTCTCGTCCGTGATGTCGTCGATCTGCTTCGTCGTGCCGAACACGATGAGCTTGTCGTCGGCGTGTATCTGGTCGTTCGGGCCGGGCACGATTATCGCGCGAGGGTTCTTCGGGTTTTCGTCAAGGCGGCGGATGCACAGCACCGTCACGCCGGTCCTCTTGCGGAGGTCCGCCTGCGCGAGCGTCTTGTCCTTGCACGAATCCGGCACCTTGATCTCGGCGATGGAGTACCCTTCCGAAATCTCCAGCAAGTCGAACGCGCCCCGGTTGGTGATGCTGCGCGCGAGGCGGTGTGCGCTTTCGCGGTCCGGGAAGATCACCTGGTCGGCGCCTAGCTTTTCGAGAATCTTCCCGTGCAGCTCGCTCGTCGCCTTCGCGATGACGTTGGGGACGCCGAGTTCCTTGCAGTTGGCCGTGGCGAGCAGCGACGCCTCCACGTTGCCGCCGATCGCCACCACGGCGACCTCGCACTCCCTGAGCCCTGCGTCGTCCAGCGCGCGAGCGTTAGTGGCGTCGCCCTGAACGGCGCTCGACACCACGTTGATCGCGCCCTGGACAAGTCCGCTGTTGCGCTCGACGAGCAGCACCTCCACGCCGCCCTCCGACAGCGATTCCGCAAGGGCCATTCCGAACCGGCCCGCTCCTATGATTGCGACTCTCACTTGTTCTCTCCTTCCTGTGCCACTGGCCCATTGCCGATCGCCGGCTTCTTGCGCCTGTAAACCGGCCTGCTGAATTCAAGGACCACGTTGTACAGCCGCTCCGCAAGTTCGGGATCCTCCTCGAACATGTTGTACGGCTCGGAAAACGTCTTGTTGTCAAACGCGGCGCGCACCGCCACGAACCTTCCCGGCGAGGGATAGCGGGTGGAGGTGAACATCTTGTCCCTGTCGAACAGCCCCGCGTTGACGAGGTTCTGGAACACCTCGCGCATGTGTTCGGGATCGACGGTGTACCGGCTCGTCGCGATGTCGTCCCATGTCGCGTCGGTGTTGTTCTTCGCGAAGCTGTCGGAAACGAGACGGGAAGTGCCCGTCTTCACCTCCACGAGACCCACGCCCGTGAGCCGCACGGACGTGCGGCGGATCGGATCGCGGGTCGCGTTGTAGTAGTGTATCTCGCACCAGTTGAGGGGCGTGGTGGTGACCGCCACGTAGGGGTCGTCGAAGAGAAGCCCGCACCCAGCGACGAACGCAAGCGGCAACGCAAGCAGCAATGCCCGGATTCTCATTTGTACTCGCTCCTTTCCATCATCCGCGCGGCAAGCAGTCCCGCGCCGTAAAGCGTAAGCGTCGGATCGATCGTGAACGGCATGTCGAGCCCCTTCAGCACCCACGAGGCGTAGCCTCCAGTCGCCACGAGGCGGAACTCCGTCCCGAACGACCGCATCAGCTGCTCCACGATCTCCCGCACCATGCCGCGCGCGCCCACGAGCGCGCCGAAACGCATCGCCTCCTCGGTGGAGCGGCCGATCTTCGGACATTTCCCGCCAAGCTCTATCCTCGGCAGCTTCGCGGTGCGAGCGCAGAAGTAGTCGCGCATGAGCGGCAGTCCCGGCGCGATCGCGCCGCCGCGCCACGTGCGGTCGGCCGTGACCACGGCCGCCGTGAACGCCGTCCCGAAGTCGCACACCAGCACCGGCGCGCCGTAGCGGTCCACCGCCGCCGCCGCGTCCGCAAGGCGGTCGGCGCCAATCGTCTCCGGCTTCGGATAGTCGAGCCGCAGCGGGAAACATTCATGCGTGATCTGGTGGAACGGAAGGCGCAGACGACGCGCGAGCGCCCTCCACTTGGCGTCCGCCTTCGGCACCACGCTCACGTACGCGATGGCCTCCACGCGCGGCGCAAGCGCCTCTGCGGACGCGAACGCCTCCGCGCGGTCGCCGTCCGCATGCACCACACGCGAAACGCGGCCGCCGGACCAAAGTCCCACGGCCGTCGAGGTGTTGCCTACATCGACCACAGCAAGGCGCATCAGACGGCCTTCCACTCAAGCGAGAGGTCAACCGACCCCGCGCTGTGCGTGAGGCATCCAAGCGAAATCGCCGTCACTCCCGTGGCCGCGACTTCCTTCGCGCGGTCGAGCGTGATGCCGCCGGACGCCTCCGTTTTCGAAATTCCCCTGCACATCTTCACGCACTTCTTCATGTCCGCGCAGGACATGTTGTCGAGCATGATCCACTCGGGCTTCGCCTTGAGTGCGCTCGCGCACTCGCGAAGGCTCTCCACCTCCACCTCAACGGCGAGCTTCGGGAACGCCTTGCGCGCCGCGAGGACCGCCTGGTCGAGTTCATCCGGGTCGCCGCCCTTCCAGAGACGGCGGTGGTTGTCCTTCATCAGCACCCTGTCGTACATTCCCATGCGGTGGTTCGTGCCGCCGCCGCATAGCACCGCGTACTTCTCGAACACCCTTAGCCCGGGCGTGGTCTTGCGCGTATCGAGAATGAGCGTGCCCCAGCGCTTCGTGGCGTCCACGAACTTGCGCGTGAGCGTGGCCGTGGCGCACATCCGCTGCATGAAATTGAGCGCGGTGCGCTCCGCCGCGAGGATGCTGCGCGCCGACCCCTTGAACACCAGTATCGGCTCGCGCGCCTTCACGGCGCTGCCGTCAGGCTTGAGGATCCTGACCTGGATCTTCGGATCGACAGCCTTCAGCACTGCACGGGCTACCGTCGCGCCTGCGACTACGCACCCCGTGCCCTTTGCGTATATTTCTCCCGTCGCCTTCGCACCGGCGTCCACCAGCGCGAGGGACGTGGCATCGCACCACGGAACGGACCGCGCATCCACCGCGCTGGCGAGGTCCTCATCCAGCGCAAGACGCACGGCCGCACGGGCGCGGGCCGACTTCATGACGTCTTTCATGTTTGCTTAAGGCGTCAGAAGTCCTTGATCAGCTCCCAGTTCTGGTACAGCAGCCAGGCGACCACGCCCAGCATGGCAATGCATGCGACCGAGCCGATGAGGGCGCATAGCGCGGCTGTCTTGCCTACACCGGCGGGGCCTTTGCCCGCTCCATCGTCAACGTCCAGCTTGAAGCGGTCCGCGATAACCGCGCCGCCCGGAGCCAGCGCCGGAGCGGACGTCTCTGCTCCTGAATCTGATTTCTTTAATTTCATGGCGCAATTAGTATGCCAAATCCTAGCCCTCCGCGCAAGGGGGAAAATGCGTTTTTCCCGATTTTCACCCGCCCACGGAGTTTTCATTTGACCGTCTGCTTCTATACGATTCCAGCGCTGCACTTCGCTGAAAACTTCGCCGCCCTGCCAGCCTGATGGCCCGGAAGCGGGGACCCCGCCCACAATTCCGTCCATTCAGCGGCTCCAGGCCCCTCCGCACATGGCGCGGAG
>Ga0310694_10001665_pt1 | contig 24554 bp, 22 predicted proteins | sample 174DNAGHGhighgp2_FD_203884 | JGI IMG/M metagenome (GOLD analysis project Ga0310694, IMG submission 203884) | Sheep rumen microbial communities from Palmerston North, Manawatu-Wanganui, New Zealand - 1742 DNA GHGhigh gp2 (v2) (version 2) | ecosystem: Host-associated > Mammals > Digestive system...
CTATTAAATTTGCAGTCGTCATAGGAGTGGGTATTATTTGTATCTGTTTGATTTTCACCTATAAAGGTACAAAAAATATTTCACTCCTACAACTTTTTGGACACTTTTCTTACATCGAACTCACGTTAATATACTCAAATTTATTGCCTGAAAGACGTGAGTAAGAACATTCTCCCTTGCACCGAGACGCTCCTTGCATTGCGCCGAGACGCTCCGTGGTGAACAAGGGGATACACGGTGGTGACCAAGGAGACGCTCCTTGCCTACCACCGAGACGCTCCTTGTTTTCGATGTGCCGATAAGCGGGCGATAAGCGAAAGAAGAATTTATGCAACCCGCTATATATTAAACAATTAGCAAGATGTGAACTAAAAGTTTTTTGGAATATCTTCAAAGAATCCTTGGTCAGCAAAGAGAAAAGTTGTACCTTTGCATTGGATATAGATCTAATGCCATGAAGATGCAACGGCGACCGCGACGGTCTTACTGGTCAGGGTTCTCCACGAAGCCCTGGTACTCAGGAGCAAGCGCCGACATCACGCTGTCGTAAGCCTGGTTCTTGACATCCTCCACATTCTCTGGTCCCTGCCCCACAGGATAGATGGGCTGATGGAAGGTGAGCGACAGACGGTGCCAGTTGACGAAGGCCACTCCTTTCTGGCGAGGAAGGATATCGAACGAGCCGTTGATGGTGAGGGGCACCACAGGCAGCTGCAGCTCGTCGGCCAGGGCAAAGGCACCTTTCTTGAAGACACCCATGTGACCCGTGAACGTGCGCGAGCCCTCAGGAAACACGGTGACGCTGGTACCACCCTGCAGCGTCTGACGGGCAGCGTCGTAGGTGGCCTGAATCTTCTTGGGACCGCGCTTGTCAACGAAGATCTGGTGCGACTTCTCACAAGCCCATCCCACAAAGGGGATACTCCTCAGCTGGTACTTCATCATCCAGCGGAAGCTGCGCCCCAGATAGCCGTAGATGAGGAAGATGTCGAAGGCTCCCTGGTGGTTGGCCACGAAGACATACGACTGACCCTTCTCCAGATGCTGGCGCCCTTCAATCTTCACGGGAATGAGCAGCAGCCACAGGATGACACGGGCCCACCAGCGACCAGGATAGTAGCCCCAGAAATGGCCGAAGCCCAGTGAGCAGCCGATGACAATCGACGTGGCGATAATAATGGTAACAACCACAACCAGCGGCAGGGCAATACAGAGTTGATAAGCGCGATAGAGGTATTTCATTGAGTTGAGAGTTGAGAGTTGAGAGTTGAGGGTTGAGGGTTGAGAGTTGAGGGTTGAGAGTTTAGGGTTGAGAGTTGAGGGTGACAACTACGATCTCGCCTGTTGCCCCCAGACGGAAGGGAAGGACGCCGCCCAGTCCTTTGGATACGTAGAGCGAGTGACGACCGTTATGATACATACCATCGTATTCTGAATAGACAAAACTGACTGGCGACCATCCGAAGAGCGAGAGCTGTCCGCCATGCGTGTGTCCGCTGAGCGTCAGCTGAGCATGACTATAAGGCACAATCTTCCTGTGCCACGACGTGGGATCGTGTTCCAGCATGAGGATGAAAGCCCCCTCGCCCACTCCCTCGAGCGTCTTCTTGATATCGCCCAGCTGCGGGAAGCGTCCCTCGCCGTCGTTCTCCATGCCTGCCACCACGATAGAGTCGTTGCCGCGACAGATGACCAGATGCTCGTTGCGCAGCAAGGTCCACCCCAGTTGCTCGATGGCACGGACGGTCAACTGCACGCACGAGTCTTTCTCGGCCTTGGTGCCGCTCATATACTCCGCATAGTCGTGATTGCCCAGAACAGCCACCACACCGTCCTTTGCCTTGATACTGCTCAGCAGCTGTCTGTGGGGCTCAATCTCGTCAGCCCGCTTGTTCTGCAGGTCGCCCGTGAACACCACCAGATCAGCATGCTCGTTGTTAATACGCTCCACACACTCGCGCAGCAGTTCCTGTCGGCTGCCATTGAGCGAACCCACATGCACATCGCTCAGCTGCACAATCTTGTAGCCGTCGAAGGCCTTGGGCACATCCTTATGGGCGAAGCTTACCTGCGTCACCTCCATCTTCCTGGAGCCCACATACATGCCGTAGAGATAGAAAAGAGCCACAACCAGCGCCAGTCCCAGACCCGTCCATTCACCTTGCCGCTGACGTTTAAGCCTGCGTCCTATGAACGAGCAGAGGGCAAAGAGCGAGGCAGGAACGATGAGCACGAAAAGCAGGTCCATATAGCGGAACAGCAGCGTGAAATCGTCAGGAAAATAGTCGCGCCTGGCTGCCATGAAGATGGTGGCATAGAGGGAGAAGATAGCCAACGTCCAACCCACGGCCCGTTTCCAGAAGCGTCCGTTGCGCCAGTAGGTGCGGTCGAAGTAGAAGACGGTCAACAGGAGGACCAGGACGATGGGGAATATCACTTTCAATATCATAGGTTGGCAGCTAAGAATTTTCGGATATGGTCAACGGCAAGCCCCCGTCGGCAGGCATAGTCGCACAACTGGTCGTCGCCAATCTTTCCTACAGAGAAATAGCGGGCCATGGGATGCGAGATCATGAGTCCAGAGACGCTGGCATGAGGACGCATGGCACCACTCTCCGTGAGCGTAATGCCGATATCCTGCATGTGCAGCAAGTCGTTGAGAATGAAGTTGATGCTGGCATCAGGCAACGAGGGATAGCCAACAGCCGGACGGATGCCCTGAAAGCGTTCCTGCAGCATGTCGTCCATCAACAGATGCTCGTCCTGGGCATAGCCCCACAGCTCTTTCCTCACACGTTCGTGGAGACGCTCGGCCGTAGCCTCTGCCAGACGGTCAGCCAACAGCTGGGCCATCATCTTCTGGTAGGGGTCGCCGTCGAAGTCGGTCTCCATACCCTTGTCAACGCTGGTGGCAAAGAGACCTATCTTGGAGACAACGGGCGATATGAAGTCGGCCATACACAGATGGTCGCTGCCCACCTGCTGCTGGCGCAACATCGGCAGTCGTGCGCCACCATCCAGAACGATGTCGTCGCCATCACTCCTGGCGTCTGAAAGGAGAAAGACGGCATGTGCCTGATAACGAGCGGCATGCTCCTTGAGGAAGGCTTCTGCCTCTGTCCGCATGCGCTGTTGCTCCTCAGGCTGACGCACCTGCCAGGCGTGATAGAAATACACCCAGTTGATGTAGGGCTGCAGCTCGACTATGTCGTAATGGAATATCATCTGAACTCAACAGACTGACCAATATACTGACGATTCACCCTACCCTGGTCATATACCAGATGACCGTTGCAGAGCGTCTTCTCCACGTGCCAACGGAACGTATGACCCTCCAACGGACTCCAGCCACACTTGCTCAACACCGTCTCGGATGTCACCGTCCAAGGCTCATCACGACGCACGATGACGATGTCGGCCTTATAGCCCTGACGCAGGAAACCACGCTCGCGCACCTCGAAGAGACGAGCAGGATTGTGCGCCATCAGCTCCACCAGTCGTTCCATCTTCAGCACGCCGGCATCCACCAACTCGAGCATCGTCACCAGCGAGAACTGAATCGTCGGCATACCGCTGGCAGCCTTCACGCAGCCACCCTGTTTCTGACTGAGCAGATGGGGAGCATGGTCTGTGGCAATTGTGGCGATACGACCGTCGTTCAGCGACTGGCGCAGCATGAACTGATCTACAGGACTCTTGATGGCTGGGTTCACCTTGATGCGCGCACCCAGACGGGCATAGTCTGATGAAGAGAAGAACAGATGGCCCACTGAGACCTCAGCGGTGATTTTTGCTGCGACGGTGTCGCTGCCCACGGAACAAGGGGCAAACAGCTCCAGTTCCTCGGCCGTAGAGAGATGGGCCACATGCAGGCGTGCCTGATGCTTCTTGGCCAGACTGACGGCCTTCTGAGTGGATGCCATACAAGCCTCCTCACTACGAATGAACGGGTGCAGGCTCACGTCAGGATCATCGCTACCCTCCTTGGCCATCTGCATATTGCGGTTGATGATATCCGTATCCTCACAATGGGCCATGATGGGCAACTTCGCCGTCTTGAAGATGGTGTCGAGGGCCTGGTCCTTGTCAACCAGCATATTGCCCGTTGACGAGCCCATGAACAGTTTGATGCCTGGAATACGATGAACATCAAGACGACTAAAGAGATGAGCGTTATCGTTGGTGGCGCCAAAGAAGAACGAATAGTTCACATGACTGGTCTTCGAGGCGATGCGGAACTTCTCCTCAAGGGCCTCGAGGGTCGTCGTCTGAGGCACCGTGTTGGGCATATCGAAATAGGTGGTCACACCACCTGCCGCTGCCGCACAGCTCTCGCTGTCGATGGTGGCTTTGTCCGTCAGACCTGGCTCACGGAAATGCACATGTTCGTCGATGACGCCTGGCAGCACGTAGCACCCAGAGGCATCGATCGTCTGGTCGGCAGAGACCTCAGGACCGTTCTCACCTGCATATACAGCCTCTATTCTTTCTCCGTCAACAAGCAACGAGCCTTTGAACACACGACCCTCGTTGACTATGAGTCCACCTATTATGAGTATCTTCATCGTTATGCTTTTTTCTCTTTCTCCAATTCCGAGCCAAGCCTGAAGGTAGTGTAGAGCTGCAAGACGGCAGCTATCAGAAGAAGCACCACCCAGTTGCCTTTGATGTACGACACATAGGTTATCTGGTCGAAGCCCATCGGATTGTCGTGGTCAATAAACATGAAAACGCCAGTAAACAGCAACAAGAGGTCGCTGATGGTCATGATACGCTTGAGACGGCGGATGGTGAAATTGCTGCCTTCATAGCTCTGCAGCATCTGCATACTGACAAAACAGACGGCTCCCACGCTGAACAGCCAAGGAGCCACACCCTTCAAGAACATAGCAGTAGCGGCACCCACCACCATCAGCAGGGCACCAACGGCCAGAACCATTGTCTGCCACTTATTCAACTGTTTCATGGCCTGGCTCAACAATAGTGGTGACGGTATCGTCGCTCAACACGAAGATATCCTCATCGGGCAGTTTCATATAATGACGCTCACGACCTATTCGCTCCACCTCACGCACATCCGTCTGGTAGAGATAGATCTGCTTCTGCGTGCGCTGATAGTCCGCCAGGTAGCGTTCCTTCTCTTTCTTCAACTCAGCCAGACGCTGTTTGTAACGCCTGTGGGCCAACACGCTGTTGTCGCCCAGGAATCCTACCAGGACAACGCCTATGGCAAGGGTGATGATATACTTCTTGTATTTCATCTTGACGACCTTCTTGAACGCCGTCTTGATCTTTTCTGTCTTAATTTTCTTGAATTTCAGTTTCATGCTAACTCCAGGTCAAAGACTTCTCTTAGTTTCTCTATTGCGGGATTGTCGTGCGTCAGTAGTTCAAACTGCTCACGACGGGTTAATATCTTCTCTTTCTCGCCTTGCTCGGCCACACGTATCGCCAGTGTGATCGCACTATTGTGCAGATACATCTTCAGCGTGTTCAGCAGTTTGGCGTGAATGGCATCCATCTCGCTCTTGATAATCTCATTGGGCACGGTGACCTCGACAGCAGGGAACTCCAGAATCGTGGGGTTCATGTTCTTCATACGGGCAGCAATGCCGCTGTATTGCTGGGGCATGCGGTTGCACATCGACATCCATTGCAGCTCCAGATCCTGTACTGTAAACAGGTCGCTCTCGCTCTGCTTCTGATTATCAACTCCTGGCGTACCAGGCAGTATCTGCATCTTTCTCGACCTCGTCTGCTGGCGCAAGCTGTTCCAACTCAGACCCAGCTGGGAAGTCTTGAGGGTCATTTTCGGATTATTCCGAGTATTCTGATTACTCTGTGTATTCTGATCACTCTGTGTACTCTGAGCCTTCTGAGCACGATTCAAAGCCTCAGCCGCGGCCACCTGCGGAGCCGACTGCTTGGACTGAGACTGCTGAATCAGTTTCTTAAACAGGGATTTCAATCTTCTGGGCGTACGCCCACCAGCCTGCCCCTCGTCGGGCTGGGTGATCTGCGCTATCTCGATGAGGGTCAACTCCACCAACAACCGTTTGTTGGACGACTGGCGGTAGTTGATGTCACATTGGTTCATCAGTCGCAGAGCCTGATACAGGAAACGGGTATCGGCACGCTTGGCCTGTTCCATATAGCGCTGACGGGCCTGTTCGCTGACCTCCAGGAGCGGCAACGTCTGTGGGTCTTTTGCCATCAGCACATTGCGCACGTGCTTGGCAAGACCCTGAACGAGCAGTCCACCGTCGAAACCGTTGTTGATGACGGTATTGAGCAGCACCATCACCTCTGACACCTTGTTCTCGAGCGACAGGTCAATGATGCGGAAATAGTTCTCAGAGTCGAGCACGTTCAAGTCCTCGATGACCTTCTGGTAGGTGATATTTCCCTGACAGAACGAAGCCGCCTGGTCGAAGATGCTGAGGGCATCACGCATGCCGCCGTCGGCTTTCTCAGCGATGACAGCCAGCGCCTCCTCTTCATATTGGATGCCTTCCTTGTCGGCTACCGACTTCAGGTGGTCGATGGTGTTCTTCACCGTCATACGCTCGAAGTCATAGATCTGACAACGGCTGAGGATGGTGGGCAGAATCTTGTGCTTCTCCGTGGTGGCCAGGATGAAGATGACATGTGCAGGGGGTTCCTCCAGCGTCTTCAGGAACGCGTTGAAGGCGGCCGTCGAGAGCATGTGCACCTCGTCGATGATGAAGACCTTGTACTTGCCTATCTGCGGCGGAATGCGCGTCTGCTCCATCAAGGTCTTGATGTGCTCCACAGAATTGTTGGAGGCAGCATCCAGCTCGAAGATGTTCAGGGAACGCTGCTCGTTGAACGACTGACAGCTCTCGCACTCATTACACGCCTCACCATCGGCCGTAGGGTTCTGGCAGTTGATGGCTTTGGCAAAGATACGGGCACAGGTGGTCTTTCCCACACCACGAGGTCCGCAGAACAGATAGGCATGGGCCAGTTTGCCCGACTTCACGGCATTCTTCAATGTCGTTGTCAGGGCTGCCTGTCCTACGACCGTATCAAACGACATCGGTCTGTATTTTCGTGCCGAAACGATATATTCTTCCATTGGTTCAAAATTTGCGGGTACAAAGATAGTAAATATTCTGCAAATCCGTGCATCTATGATGCAAATTATGATTTTTTAAGCCGCCTCGTCAGCTTTTCGCTTCTGCCAGATCTCGAAAGAGTTGATGATATTCTGCCACAGAATATAGCAGCCTGGGCCTACTGACGACAGCGGATTGAGGAACGTATAGGCCATCCAGATGGCAAAGGCGGTATTCTTCTGTCCCATAGCCTGACCAGCTTCGATGACGCGCTTGAAATAATGGCCGATGAACTTGCCTACGGCAAACTGGACGACACACAGCACCAGACCCAGCAGACCGATAGCCATCAGGAGGGTGACCGTCGTCTCGGCATGAACGATGTTCTTCACCGTCGTACCCGTCACGATGAGCAGCGAGGCCGCCCAAAGATAATACGACAGGTCTTTCACGGAGATGACCCACAGATGGAAACGGTGGAGCGCTGGAGTGTGCTTCACGATATAGGCCAACAGCATGGGTAGCAGCAGGACGATGGCCACCTTGTAGAGAATAGCAAAAAATGCTGACAAGAACGACAGGTCCATACCCTTCTCGAGCATCGGAAAACAGATGGGCACCAACAGCACGGTGACAAAGTTCGAGAGGAAGGTGTGGGTGGTGGTTTCCTCCAACGAGCCGCCCAACTTCTGCGTCACGACAGCCGAAGCTGTTGCACCTGGTGAGATGATACACATCAGGATGGCCTCAACGAGTATCAGACTGTCGCCCTGCAGGTGGAATCCAAGGACAAGACCCATGCAGACCAGCACAAACACAAAATTGAATAGCAACACCCACCAATGCCACGCTACAGGTCTGAGGGCACGGAAATCAACCTTACAGAACGTCACGAACAGGATTAGGAACATAAACAGCGGCATGATGGTGTCGCAGATGGGGGCAAAGAAGGTTGCCGCCTCATCCAACTGGGGCACAAAAGCGAAGATGAGATACACCAGCGCACCTATTCCCATAGCCAGAGGGAGCGTCCAGTTTTTGATAAATCTAACGATATCCATATCAGAAAACAATCATTCGAAAAAATTATGACATATCAATTTGCGTATCGGGCCAGTTGACCAGGAATACTTTCTCTGTAGCACGGGTCATGGCCGTATAGAGCCAGTGGATATAGTCGGGGGTGAGCATATCATCGGTCATGTAACCCTGATCGATATAGACATGAGCCCACTGGCCACCCTGTGCCTTGTGACAGGTGACGGCATAGCCGTACTTGATCTGCAGGGCATTATAGTATTGGTCTGATTTCAGGGCTTTCACACGGTCGGCCTTGAAGGGCAGATCAGCATAATCCTCCATCACCTTGTTGAACAAGTGCTCCTGCTGCTCACGCGTCAGGGCTGGTGCCTCGCTGGTCAGCGTGTCGAGAATCACTCGGGCTGTCAGTTCGCTGTTGTCATAGTCAGGAAACGTCAGGGTGACATCGGCAAAGCGGAAGCCATGCATCTCATGACTATTCCTCACCCGCTGCACCACACAGCGGTCGCCATTGGCAAGGAACGATGCCGTCGTATCCTCACCATCCTCCTTTTTTAGCGAATGGGCATAGTTGTTTTTCACAATCATCAGCTGGTCGCCACGCGACAGCTCTTCCTCACGGTCAAGCACCATATTGCGGATGCCTTGATTGTAGATATTGGCCCGTTTGTTGGAACGGGTCACCACGATAGTCTCGTCAACCCCTACCCTGCTGTAGCTGGTGGCCAACGACTCTATGAGCTCATTACCATGAACCACACAGATATCGGCAAAGCCCTTCAGACGAAGACGGGGCAGTTGGGTCATCTCGTCGTGGGTAATCATCTGACGCACCATCGTCGCGTTCTTGAGGATGCCCGACTCCTGACTCTGACGCAACACCTCGTTAAGATCGGTCTCATAAACCTGAAGACCATAGCCGCGAAGCACAGGTCCCATCAAGGCTGGTGACTCATCCTCGCCCACAGGTGGCAACTGGGCCTTGTCGCCAATGATGAGCATCCTGCAGTTCCTGCCGCCATAGACATATTGCACCAGGTCGTCGAGCAGACTACCGCCAAAAAGCCTCCCCCCATCCCCCTCCAAAGAGAGGGGGAGATCAGCCACCATCGAGGCCTCGTCAACAATGAACAGGGTATCAGTATGAAGATTATTTGTAAGTTTGAACGGACTCTCCCCCTCCCTTTGGAGGGGGCCGGGGAGAGGCCCTCCTGCGTTCTTCTGTCGGTAGATATGACGATGGATGGTATAGGCCGACTGGCCGGCATAGAGCGAAAAGACCTTGGCGGCACGTCCTGTTGGGGCCAGCAGCACAATCTTCTGCTTCAAGGCAAGCATCGCTTTGACAATGGCTGCTGCCAGCGTCGTCTTTCCCGTTCCTGCAGAGCCGCGCAGTATCATAGTGGTCTGGGAATCATGATCAGTCATAAAGGCAACAAACAGGCTTATTGCCTGTTCCTGTTCCCTTGTAGGCACATGTCCCAAACAGCCTCTGATGCGAAATGTCAGTTCTTCTTGAATCACCGTGCAAAAGTACAAAAAAGTTGAGAGTTGAGGGTTGAGAGTCGTATGTTTTTTCTTGACAGACTGTTAAATAACCATAATGTAAAGAACAAATCTCAAATTCAAAATCCCAAATCTCAAATAAAAAGCTTAATTTTGCCGTGAAATAATTTTTATCTACTAATTTAAAACCAATACACTTATGAAAGACTTGAAAATGTACATCAACGGCCAGTTCTGCGAGAGCTCGAACGGTCAATGGATTAATGTGTTGAATCCTTCAACCGAAGAGGTAATCAGTCGTCAGCCGGAAGGAACAATAGAAGACGTGAACCGTGCCCTCGACGCTGCACGCGCTGCACAGAAAGCATGGGCCAAGACTCCCGCCATAGAGCGTGCCGGATATCTGCTGAAGATGGCAGAGGGCATCAAGAAACGCGAGAAGGAGTTCACCGAGATCATCATGCGCGAGCAGGGTAAGACCCGTAACTGGGCAGCGATAGAGGTGGGAGCCACCATCGCCTACTTCGAGTATATGGCAACCTTTGCACGCCACATCGAAGGTGAGATTATTCCCAGCGACCGTCCCAACGAGACCATCCTGCTCACTAAGAAACCTATCGGCGTCGTAGCTGGCATACTGCCCTGGAACTTCCCGTTCTTCCTCATCGCCCGCAAAGCCGGTGCTGCCCTCATCGCAGGATGTACCATTGTTATCAAGCCTTCACAGCTCACCCCAGAAAATTGCACGGAGTTTGCCAAGGTGGTGGCCGAGACAGGTCTGCCTGCAGGTGTCATCAACATTGTCACGGGTAAGGGTAGCGTCATCGGCAACGAGATGGCCGGCTCGCCCAAGATTGACATCGTCTCTGTGACGGGTTCTGTCAGCGCTGGCGAGAGCATCATGGCTGCCGCTTCTAAGAATATCACCAAGGTCAGCCTCGAACTGGGTGGTAAGGCTCCTGCCATCGTCATGAAGGACGCTGACCTGGAGCGTGCTGCACAGTGGATCGTCGATAGCCGCATCGGCAACAACGGACAGATCTGCAACAACGCAGAGCGTGTCTATGTACAGAAAGAGGTGAAGGCTGCCTTCACCAAGATTCTGGTCGAGAAGATGAAGGCCGTCAAGGTGGGTGACCCCTGCCAGGACGAAAGCGTCGATATGGGTCCGCTGGTGGAACAGCGCGCCTTGGAGAGCGTCACCGAGAAGGTGGAGCGTGCCATCAAACAGGGAGCAAAGCTGCTCTGCGGCGGACAGCGCGTGGGCACGAAGGGCTACTTCTATGCTGCCACCGTACTCGACGACTGCCGTCAGGATATGGACATTATCCATGAGGAGACCTTTGGTCCTGTGATTCCCTTGGTAACCTTTGAGACCCTCGATGAGGTCATCGCTATGGCCAACGACTGCGAATACGGTCTGGCCAGCAGCATCTTCACCAAAGACCTGAACGTCGCCGTGAAAGCCTGCCGCGAACTGGAGTTCGGCGAGACCTATATCAACCGCGAGCACTTCGAGGCCATCCAAGGCTTCCACGCAGGCATGAAGAAGAGCGGCATCGGTGGTGCAGACGGCAAGCATGGTGTGGACGAGTATCTCGTCACCCATGTCACCTACCTCGATACTTACGATGATATGTAATCCTATGAAAATTGGACTCTTTGTTCCTTGTTATGTCGATGCACTCTACCCTGAGGTGGGTGTATCGACATACAAGTTGTTAAAGTCGTTAGGGCTCGACATCGACTACCCTGAGCGACAGACATGCTGCGGGCAGCCAATGGGCAATGCCGGCTTTGAGCGTATGGCAGTACCCTTAGCCAAGAAGTACGACGAGCTGTTTGCGCCCTACGATTACGTAGTGGCACCCTCGGCCAGCTGCGCTGCCTACGTACGTGTGTTCCATCCTGGCCTACTGGCCCATGAGACCCATGAGACCCACACCTGCGCCGCAGCCAACAAGACGATGGACGTTGTGGAGTTCCTGCATGATGTCATCAAGGTTGACAAGCTGCCATCGAAGTTCCCCCACAAGGTCAGCGTCCACAACTCCTGTCACGGTGTGCGCGAACTGGGACTGTCATCGCCATCTGAGCGCAACATACCAAAGTTCAACAAGATTATCGACCTGCTCCAACTGGTCGAAAGCATCGAGGTGGTGGAACCTGAGCGCCCTGACGAATGCTGCGGTTTCGGTGGAATGTTTGCCGTTGAAGAGCAGGCCGTATCTGCCCGCATGGGGCTGGAAAAGGTGCGCCGTCATATGGCTACTGGGGCAGAATATATCACTGGCCCAGACTCATCCTGTCTCATGCACATGCAGGGCGTGGCTCAGAAGCAAGGCCTTGACATCAAGTTTATTCATGTGGTTCAAATCTTAGCAGCAGGACTATGAGTACAAAACATTCAAAAGCAGCAGAAGCCTATCTGAAGGATGAAAAAGTGGTGGAACGCCACGACCGTACCTTCTTTGGCGTTCGCGAGAAGCGCGACCGCATGGCTCAGGCATTGCCCGAATGGGAGGACCTGCGCGAGGCTGCCAGTCAGATCAAGAGACATACAGCCACTCATCTGGCCGACTATCTGGAGTTGTTTGAGAAGAACGCCCAAAAGAACGGCGTACACGTCCATTGGGCACAGGACGCCGATGAGTACAACAGCATTGTCTATGACATTCTGTCGCAGCACAAGGTGAAGAAAGTGGTGAAGAGCAAAAGCATGCTCACGGAGGAGTGCCATCTGAACGAGAACCTCGAAAAGCGAGGCATCGAGGTCATCGAGACCGACCTGGGAGAGCGCATCCTACAGATGATGAAGTTGGCACCCAGCCACATCGTGATGCCTGCCCTACACGTACACCGTGAGGCCATCGGCGACACATTCCGCCGTCTCATCCCCAACTTCGACGAGATAGCCGCCACCTATAGAGTGCTCGACGGTTCTATCGTCGAGAAAAACGACCCCACCTTCCTCACCTTCGTGGCACGCATGCACCTGCGCCAGCAGTTCATGGAAGCTGATGCAGGAATGACTGGCGCCAACTTCGGTATTGCTGAGACTGGCGACGTGGTGGTGTGTACCAATGAGGGCAATGCCGATATGTCCACATCCATCCCCAAGCTCCACATCGTGTCGATGGGCATCGAGAAGCTCATCCCCAACTACGAAGCAATGGCAGTCTTCCAGCGCCTGCTGGCACGCTGTGGTACAGGACAGGAGACCACCGTCTATACCAGTCACTTCCGAGGCCCACGTCCTGGCGGCGAGATGCACATCGTTCTCGTGGACAATGGTCGCAGCAGCATTCTTGGCAATGAGGAACATTGGCAGACGCTGAAGTGCATGCGCTGTGGAGCCTGTATGAACACCTGTCCCGTCTATCGACGCTCGGCAGGCTATAGCTACACCTATTTCATTCCTGGTCCCATTGGTATCAACCTCGGCATGCTGCGCGATCCCCACCAGTATCACGACAACGTGTCGGCCTGCTCGCTGTGCTGCTCTTGCGACAATGTCTGTCCTGCGAAAGTGGACCTCTCATCGCAGGTCTATCGCTGGCGCCAGCAGTTAGAGAGCTTAGGTCACGCCAACAAGATGAAGAAGATGATGTCGGGCGGTATGAGCTACCTGTTCAACCACCCCAAGGTCTATACTGGAGCGCTCCGTCTCTCACCTGCAGCCAACTGGATTCCAGGTCCGCTAATGAACCTGAAGCTGAACCCCTGGGCCTATGGTCACCAGATGATGAAATTTCCCAAGAAATCGTTCCATCAGATATGGAAAACTATAAAGAAAGAAGCATGAGTTCAAGAGAAAATATATTGAAGGCACTACGTGACAACACACGCGAGACCTACGACATGCCCGACCTGAGCCACCTGAAGCCCATCACCTATGCAGACCCCGTAGAGGAGTTCAAGACCAAGGCCACAACGATAGCTGGTGCTAAGCTCATAGAAGTAAAGGAGGGTGATAATCTGAACGCATTGATTGCAAAAGCCTACCCTGAAGCCAAGGTGGTTGCCAGCAATCTGAAAGGCATCAAGAGCGATATAAACCCAGATACGGTGGCAGAGGCCCAGGAACTGGAACGTGTTGACGTGGGAGTCATCCGAGGAGAGATTGGCGTGGCAGAAAATGCCTGCATCTGGATTCCTCAAACCATGAAGGAGCGTGCCGTTTGCTTCGCTTCAGAATATCTGGTCATTATCCTGAGCAAAGCTGGTATTGTCAACAACATGCACGAAGCCTATGACCGCATCAAGACTTCCGAAGACTACTTCCAGCAATATAAGTTCGGCACTTTCATCAGCGGTCCCAGCAAGACCGCTGACATCGAGTCGGCACTGGTATATGGTGCTCAGGCTGCACGGGGTGTAACCATTTTTTTTATTGATAATTGATAATTGATAATTGATAATTGAAAATTGATAATTGATAATTGATAATTGATAATTTAGTATTATGATTAAGAGACTATTATTGGTTGTGGGCTGTGGACTGTTAGCCATTGGCTGCTTTGCACAGACAGCACGTGAAGAGATCAAGGAGAATGCGTGGCTGGCAGGTTCCAACTACCTGGACTACGACCGTCAGTTGCCCGACTTCGAGTACACGAAGGCACCCAAGGGTTATGTGCCGTTCTATTTCTCCCACTACGGTCGTCACGGGTCGCGCTGGCTCATCGGCAAGGATGACTACGAACGCGTGATGCGTCCGCTGAGGAAAGCCCGTCAACAGGGAAAACTGACACGCGAGGGACAGGAAGCACTTCGCAAGATTGAGATATTCAACAAGACCACCGACAAACGTCTGGGCGACCTCACCACCGTGGGCGAACGCCAGCATCATGGCATCGGCAAGCGTATGGCCCAGCACTTCCCTGAGATCTTCGTCAAACAGAAAGGTGTACAGATTGATGCCCGTTCTACAACGGTCAACCGCTGCATCCTGTCGATGGTGGCTGAGTGCGAGGAGCTGATGGCAGCCAATCCTACGGCACGCATCCACAACGATGTGAGCGATGCCCTGCAGTACTATCTGAATCAGAACTGGAGCGACCATCTGAGAAAGGTATCCTTCAAGGGACGCGACGTGCGCCATCAGTATAGCGATGCCCACACCCATCCGGAGCGACTCATGACTGTGCTCTTCAACGACCAGCAATGGGCTGCTGACAGCATTGACCAGAAGCGACTGATGCAACAGCTCTTCGAGGTGGTCATCAACATGCAGAGTCACGATGACGGTCCTGATATGCTCTCACTCTTCAACGATGACGAGATCTACGACATGTGGAGCATTCAGAACGTTGGCTGGTATCAGAACTACGGTCCGTCACCCTATACTGACGGCATCATGCCCTTCTCACAGTTCAACCTGCTGACCAACATCATCGAGACGGCCGACACCTGCGTGGCGCTGGGCAAGACACAGGCTACGCTGCGCTTCGGACACGAGGTATGCGTCATGCCGCTGGCCTGTCTGATGGAACTGGGCACATGCGGCGTCCAGGTCAGCGATATGGAACAGTTGGACCAGCAATGGCGCAACTATCGCATCTTCCCAATGGGTTGCAACATCCAGCTCATCTTCTATAAACCTAAGAAAGGCAACGGCGACATCCTTGTCAAAGCCCTGCTCAACGAGCGCGAGATGACGCTGCCCGTTCCTGCCACCACCACTCCTTATTATTATAAGTGGAACGACTTGCGCGCCTATTGGAAGAAAAAGCTTAATGACTATAAGAAATCAATAGAAGAAAACGGAAACAAATGAAACAGAAAGCCCTGTTGTGCCTAATGCTGCTGATGACATGTACCGTAGCGTTGGGCCAGAAGAAAAAAGTGAACAGACAAGAGTTGTGGCCTGACGGCACACCTATCTCAGAATGGTTTAGCGACACATCGAGGGTAGATGTCAGTCAATTGGGCAAACGTTATGTCGTGACTGACTTTGGCGTGAAAAACTATTCAGAGCAGGTACAGACAGAGAAGATTCAGGCTGTCATCGACCGCTGTGCCCAAGAGGGCGGCGGCGTGGTGGTCATCCCTCGAGGCTTTGTGGTGAGTGGCTCGTTGTTCTTCAAGCAGGGCACACACCTGTTGATTGAAGAGAATGGCGAACTGCGTGGTAGTGATCGTATCCGTGACTATAAGATTCTGAAGACCCGTCTGGAGGGACAGACGCTCGACTATTTCGCCGCATTGGTGAATGCCGATGGCGTAGATGGCTTTACCATTACTGGACCTGGTACTATCAACGGTAACGGACAGGCTTTCTGGGAGGAGTTCTGGATTCGTCGCAAGATCAACAAGAACTGTACCAACCTGGAAGCTATGCGTCCTCGGAATGTGTATATCTCCAACAGCAAGAACATCACGGTACAGGATGCGCGTATCATCAACTCGGCTTTCTGGACCAATCATCTGTATAAATGTGAGAATGTGCGCTATCTGGGCTGCTATATCTATGCGCCTACTGATAACGTGACGCCCGTAGATCCCAAACGTGGTGCACCATCGAGTGATGCCATCGATCTGGATGTCTGCAAGAACGTGCTTGTCTCAGGCTGCTACATGAGTGTTTGCGACGATGCCGTCGTACTGAAGGGCGGCAAAGGCACTTGGGCTGACACGATGCCCGATAATGGTCCCTGCTCGAATATCATGGTGACTGACTGCACCTACGGCAAAGTGCATGGTTGCATGACGCTGGGCTCTGAGAGTCTTCATGATAGGAATGTCATTCTGCGTCGTTGTAAGGTGCATGAGGCCAACCGCGTAATCTGGTTGAAGATGCGTCCTGACACACCTCAGCATTATGAGTATGTAACGGTGGAAGATCTGACAGGCGACTGTACTTCATTTCTGGTGGTACGCCCCTGGACCCAGTTCTTCAAGCCCGAGGAGCGCAAGGACATGCCTCTGTCACAATGCAACAATATTACCATCCGCAACATTCAGATGGATTGCAAGAACTTCTTCGATGTAGGTAAAAGTGAGAAATATCGTTTGCTGGACTTCACCTTCGAGAATATCAACGTGAAGGATGACAAAAAGGCCTTTGACGCATCGCTCATCGAGAACTGTCAGGTCAAGAATGTCATCATCAACGGCGAAAAGACGAAATAACGCAAAATGTCATGATCAACGGTAAAAAGATACAATAACATATCTTTTTCGAACGTTTAACCGTGTCAAAATGTCAGTCAAGGCATTTTGGCACGGTTTTAGCTTTGCAAAAATCGGCGCCTAACAAAACCCATAAGGCTCATAGGTCTCATAAGGCCCATTAGCCCCATAAGGCCCCAATAAAAAAACAACAACCAATTAAATAATAAAACAAAACAACTATGAACATCAAACCATTAGCTGACCGCGTGCTGGTATTGCCTGCACCGGCTGAAGAGAAAATTGGAGGTATCATCATTCCCGACACAGCAAAGGAGAAGCCCCTCCGTGGTATCATCAAGGCTGCCGGCAAGGGCACCAAGGATGAGGAAATGATTCTGAAAGAGGGCGACGAAGTGCTCTATGGCAAGTATGCCGGCACCGAGCTGGAACTCGAAGGCGAGAAGTATCTGATCATGCGTCAGAGCGATGTCCTCGCAGTTATTGAGAAGTAATAATTCGTTATAACGAAATAACGTAATAACGAAATAACGTAATAACGAAAAACAATAAAAGAACTATGGCAAAGGAAATTAAATTCAATATCGAAGCCCGCGAGATGATGAAGCAGGGCGTTGACCAGTTGGCAAATGCTGTCAAGGTGACACTTGGTCCTAAAGGTCGTAATGTAGTAATCGAAAAGAAGTTTGGTGCCCCTCAGATCACCAAGGACGGCGTGACTGTCGCTAAGGAGATTGAGTTGGAGGACCACTTCGAGAATACTGGCGCACAGCTGGTGAAGAGCGTGGCCTCAAAGACTGGCGACGATGCTGGTGATGGTACCACCACCGCTACGCTGCTGGCTCAGGCTATTGTCTCTGAGGGCCTGAAGAACGTTACTGCTGGTGCCAATCCCATGGACCTGAAGCGTGGTATCGACAAGGCTGTGAAGGCTGTCGTTGAGCACATCAAGGAGAGCGCCGAGCAGGTGGGCGACAACTACGACAAGATTGAGCAGGTGGCTACCGTTTCTGCCAACAACGACAAGGAGATTGGCGAACTGCTGGCCGAGGCTATGCGTAAGGTGTCTAAGGATGGCGTCATCACCATCGAGGAGAGCAAGAGCCGCGACACCCACATCGGCGTTGTCGAGGGTATGCAGTTCGATCGTGGTTACCTGTCAGCCTACTTCGTTACCGACTCAGAGAAGATGGAGTGCGCTATGGAGAACCCCTATATCCTCATCTACGACAAGAAGATCTCTAACATCAAGGAGTTCCTGCCCATCCTGCAGCCTGCTGCTGAGAGCGGTCGTCCCTTGCTGATCATCGCCGAGGATGTGGACTCAGAGGCGCTGACCACCCTCGTGGTCAACCGTCTGCGTGGCGGTCTGAAGATCTGCGCTGTGAAGGCTCCTGGCTTTGGCGATCGTCGTAAGGCTATGCTCGAGGATATTGCCGTACTGACTGGCGGTACCGTCATCAGCGAGGAGAAGGGCTTGAAGCTCGAACAGGCCACCATCGAGATGCTGGGTACCTGCGACAAGCTGACAGTCTCTAAGGACAACACAACGATTGTCAACGGCGCTGGCGACTCACAGGCCATCAAGGACCGCATCAACCAGATCAAGAACGAGATTGAGAACACCACCTCTTCTTACGACAAAGAGAAGCTGCAGGAGCGTCTGGCTAAGCTGGCTGGTGGTGTGGCTGTGCTCTACGTTGGTGCCAACAGCGAGGTGGAGATGAAGGAGAAGAAGGATCGCGTTGACGATGCTCTCTGCGCTACCCGTGCTGCCATCGAGGAAGGTGTTGTGGCTGGTGGTGGTACCACCTACATCCGCGCTCAGGAGGCCCTGAAGGCTGTGAAGGGCGACAACGCCGACGAGCAGACTGGTATCAATATCATCTGCCGCGCCATCGAGGAGCCTCTGCGTCAGATTGTTACCAACGCAGGCGAAGAGGGTGCCGTCGTTGTTCAGAAGGTTCGCGAGGGCAAGGGTGACTTCGGTTACAATGCTCGCACAGGCGAATACGAGGATCTGCGCAAGGCCGGTATCATCGACCCCGCCAAGGTAGCCCGTGTGGCTCTCGAGAATGCCGCTTCTATCGCTGGCATGTTCCTCACCACCGAGTGCCTCATCGTCGATAAGCCCGAGAAGGAGCCTGCTATGCCGATGGGCAACCCAGGCATGGGCGGCATGATGTAATCTACTGATTCTGAAAGCGTTCACCACCTCTTTACGGGTGAGGACGCAAACTAAACAATAAGACAAAATGTCGGTTTTTGCTGACATTTTGTCTTTCTTTTATTGGTGGGCATAGTCTTTGTGTTACTGATGGTAGATAACAAAAAAGAAAGGAGACAATTATGACATTAGACAAGTTTACAATCAAAGCACAGGAGGTGGTTCAGCAGGCTGTGTTGTCGGCTCGTCAGAACGGACAGCAGAGCATCGAACCCGTCCACCTGATGAAGGCCTTGATGGACAAGGCACAAGACGTCGTCGGCTTCATCTTCCAGAAGTTGGGCGTCAACACCCGACAGTTGGAGATGCTCTGTCAGCAGGAGCTGCAACACTTGGCACGCGTACAGGGCGGCGAGCCCTATCTGTCGAACGACACCAACAAGGTGCTGCTGAAGGCGCAGGAACTGTCGCAGCAAATGGGCGACGAGTACGTCTCGTGCGAGCCTATTCTATTGGCTCTCCTCGAGGTTAACTCTACCGTCAGCCGCATGCTGAAAGATGCGGGTGCCACAGAGAAGGATATGCGTCAGGCCATCCTCGAGCTGCGTCAGGGACAGAAGGTACAGTCGCAGAGTGCCGACGACAACTACCAGTCGCTTGACAAGTATGCCAAGAACCTGGTCGATCTGGCCCGTCAGGGAAAGCTCGACCCCGTCATCGGACGTGACGACGAGATTCGTCGTGTGCTGCAGATCCTCTCGCGTCGTACCAAAAACAACCCCATTCTGATTGGTGAGCCTGGTACGGGTAAGACGGCCATCGTCGAAGGACTGGCTGGACGTATCGTTCGTGGCGACGTGCCTGAGAACCTGAAGGACAAACAGCTCTACTCGCTCGATATGGGTGCGCTCGTTGCTGGTGCCAAATACAAGGGTGAATTTGAGGAGCGTCTGAAGAGCGTCATCAACGAGGTGACGCAGAGCGATGGCCGCATCATCCTGTTCATCGACGAGATTCACACGCTCGTGGGTGCCGGCGGTGGCGAGGGCGCTATGGATGCTGCCAACATTCTGAAGCCTGCGTTGGCTCGTGGCGAACTGCGTGCCATTGGTGCCACCACGCTCAACGAATATCAGAAATACTTCGAGAAAGACAAGGCCCTGGAGCGACGCTTCCAGACCGTGATGGTCGATGAGCCCGATGAGCTCTCTGCTATCTCCATCCTTCGTGGTTTGAAGGAGCGCTACGAGAACCACCACAAGGTGCGTATCCAGGACGATGCCTGTATTGCTGCCGTGAAGCTGTCAGAGCGCTATATCACAGAGCGTTTCCTGCCCGACAAGGCCATCGACCTCATGGACGAGGCCGCCGCCAAGCTGCGTATGGAGCGCGACAGCGTGCCTGAGGAACTCGACGAGATCACCCGTCGTCTGGCCCAACTGGAGATTGAGCGCGAAAGCATCAAGCGCGAGGCCGGAGTTTCCGGAAAAACTGGTAGTGTGCCCAGCGGTTCCGCCGCTGGGGATAAACTCTCCCAGCTGGACCGCGAAATTGCCGAACTGCGCGACCAGGAGCGCGACTTCCGCGCCAAGTGGGAGGGCGAGCGCCAGCTCATCAACCGCATTCAGCAGGACAAGCAGGAGATGGAGAACCTGCGCCTGGAGGCAGAGCGTGCCGAGCGCGAGGGCAACTACGGTCGTGTGGCCGAAATCCGTTACTCCAAGCTGAAGGCCCTCGAGGACGACATCGCCTCCATCCAGGCACAGTTGGATAATGCCGGAAAATCCGGAGAGTCCGGACTGTCCGGTTCTGCCTCCCGCCTTGTCCGCGAGGAGGTGACTGCCGACGACATCGCCGAGGTGGTATCGCGCTGGACGGGCATTCCCGTCACCCGCATGATGCAGAGTGAGCGCGAAAAGTTGCTGCATCTAGAAGAGGAGCTCCACAAGCGTGTCATCGGACAAAATGAGGCTATCACGGCCGTCTCTGACGCCGTACGCCGCAGTCGTGCCGGCTTGCAGGACCCCAAGCGACCCATCGCCTCGTTCATCTTCATGGGAACCACGGGTGTGGGTAAGACCGAGCTGGCAAAGGCGCTGGCCGAGTACCTGTTCAACGATGAGCAGATGATCACCCGTATCGACATGTCCGAGTATCAGGAGAAGCATACCGTCAGCCGACTCGTGGGTGCGCCTCCGGGATACGTGGGCTATGACGAGGGCGGACAACTGACAGAGGCCGTGCGTCGCAAGCCCTACTCCGTCGTCCTCTTCGACGAGATTGAGAAGGCCCATCCCGACGTCTTCAACATCCTCCTGCAGGTATTGGACGATGGTCGTCTGACCGACAACAAAGGCCGTACAGCCGACTTCAAGAACACCATCATCATCATGACCTCGAACGCTACACGCGAACAGCTCCGCATGACCATGCGTCCCGAGTTCCTCAACCGTATCGACGAGATCATCACCTTCCAGCAACTGTCGCAGGACGAAGTGGCTCAGGTGGTACGCCTGCAACTCGACCGTGTGAAGAAGATGCTGGAACCCCAGGGCTTCACCCTCCAGGTGACCGATCATGCCGTCAACTGGCTGGCTCGCGAAGGCTACGACCCCGATATGGGTGCCCGTCCTGTGAAGCGTGCCATCCAGCACTACGTCCTCAACGACCTGTCGCGCCGTCTGCTGGCCGACGAGGTGTCGCGCGAGAAGCCTATCATCATCGACGAGTTTGGCGACGGTCTGGTGTTCCGCAACTAATCCACCGCGTTTCCTGCAACCATACTCCGCAGGACGATTCTACTGAAACATATCCAGACAAACTGGGAGTCCCCGACTTTACGGAGGCTCCCCGTTTTTTTGACTGCAGTTGAACCTCATGGCCCAGGAACTCAGTAGGCTAAAGATTGAGATAAAGGAAAAATTTTAGCTGTTTTCTTTGTTATATCAGGGAAAAGGCTTATCTTTGCAATCGAATATTCAAGAAAATGCTTATGGGTACACAGGCAATAACACAGCAGATTGCAGAATACCTCAAGACGCAGCCCGTCAAGAAGGCTTGGCTTTTTGGGTCTTTCGCCCGTGGTGAGGAGACACCAGAAAGTGATGTTGACGTACTTGTGGAGTACGATAAAGACGCCCATATCTCGCTACTCACAATCTCACACATGATAGGTGAGCTTGAGCGTAGCACAGGACGTCGTGTAGATTTAATAGAGGATGGTTGCCTGTTGCCATTCGCCGTGGAGTCAGCTAATCGTGACAAACGACTGATTTATGAGAGAAGAGGTTAGAGATATTGAACGGCTGCGGCATATATTGGACGCTGCCAACATACTCATCGATTACCAAGAGCATCACACATTGGAAGAGGCACAGTCTGATCCAGTGGTGTATTTCGGGCTTGTAAAGCATGTTGAGATTATCGGAGAGGCCGTTTATAAACTGACATTGGAGTACCGCGCCAGGCACAGTGAAGTAAACTGGGACGACATCGAGCGAATGCGCCATGTATTAGTACACGGCTACTACAAGATTCGTCCCGCACAGCTTTGGGAAACCATTGTCCATGATTTACCTGCATTGAAACCGACAATTGAGCGGCTGATAGAAGAAATTCAAAATGTTGAACCCTAAAACCACGATGCCTATGGGCTGAGAAAAAGATAAAAAGGACATATAGGATGTGCTCGACCTCTGGTCGCTTGCTACCGAAGGGACGCAAGAATATCCACTATAACAAAAGAAGTCCTATCAGTCCTACTATGATTATTAGGCCTGGTTGCCAAATAAACAAAAGAACAGATGCAGCAATGATTGAAGAGAAAATAAGTACATGTTTTATTACTTTATTGATCTCTTCTTTTTTTAGTTCTTTTCTTTCTAATTCATTTTGTGATTCATTTAGTCTTTCATCATAATTCATTTCTTCATGTACCCTGGTCTTTGCTTCTGATATGATTAACCAAAGCACCATCATTATAGCAATGGTTATTAAAACAACAAGAATAAAGCCACTGGTATCATGAGAAAACAAGCCATTTATTTCATGGATTAACACTACGATTCCTATCATCAATAGAAGAAGTAAACATCCTCCACCTTTACCAGATTTCTCACCATCCCGATATACACTATAAAATAGTGTTCCGAGTACTTTTCCCCATCCCATAATCTTATCTATTACCTTTCGCCCTATTATGTGTCTTGCACAGCATCTGGCAATTGCTGATGTCTGTTGCGCCACCCTTGCTCCAGGCTGTTACATGGTCGGCATCCATTTCGTTGAACTTATAAATCTTGGTACGAACGTTATCATGTCCTTTGGCGCACTCAGGACAATTACTGATGCCTTGTTCTCGTGCCTCATTTGTCTGACGGGCATACACTGTTTTCTTCACACTCTCTTCAAAGATGCGGATATTCAGCAGATGCTGGTCTGTTTCTCCACCAAGCAGATATTCAAAGACTCCTCGTTTGTTGGTTACCGCTTCGTCTGCATATAGTTCGTTCACCCGCTTTTGCAATTGTGAGGGACTATATGAATTAGAATGATACTGCTCATAGAAGGCTCCCCATTCCAGACCTCTCATCTCACTTTTAGGTTCACCAAACAACGTCTTTGCCCATTCTATCACGGTGTCAAAGTAAGTCTTCAGTTCTTCTATATTGTCTTCATAGCGGTGCAGGCTCATATAACCTCCGATATTATCCTCACCTTTTGCTACCCATGCGAGAGCCGTATGCAAAATATCCTGTCGGTTCGCATTACCGCTTATGTAGTGTCCCCACTTCTGTAATTGAGGATGGCGCGTATTGCTGAATGTCGCTTTTGCCAGCGTTACAAACGGGCCACTATAGGTTGCATTAAGTAACTCCTGTTTGTTCAGTGGTACACCAGCGATGTTGATGGTCTCGAACCATTCTTTGATTTCTTTCTCGGTACCGTTACAGATGTATATCAGTAGCCGGTAATTGTGAATCTTCTCTTGCTCTTCCTTGGTCAGTCCAGTGAAGTATTGCTCCATGCCAAACTTATCTTTGATGGCAAACTTACCCGTGACGAAGCGACCAATGCTTGTTATACGTTGCTGACCATCAAGAATCTCGAATTTTCCAGGCTCTGGCTCATTGAAATAGATAAGTCCAATAGGATAATCCTTCAACATACTATCGATGACAGCCATTTCTTTTTTTCCGTCATTCTCAAGGTAGAGATAGTTACGCTGATATTCTGGCTGTATTGTCAGTTTACCAGCCCAGCCGTTAAGACCTTTGCCTTCCAATTGGTTGTAAACAAAGCCCTCGCATATTTCCTTGACCGTCAGGTCTGTCATCAATGTCGTTTGCATAGTTCTATTGTTTTTTGCGGATTATAATTCTTGCATAGCTTATTTTGGGCATCCCATCAACTGTAAGAACAAGATTTCTCATGTTTGCTGTCATGTGGCCTGTACCACCAGCTTGTTTATACCTTTTTATCCAGTCTTCTCCAATAGGTGCAATACCAAGTTCCTCTGAGAAATCAGTTGAATCAACGCCAACTATTTCAAATTGCTCTGGGCAATATTTGTCAAGAAAAGAACGTGGAACACCCATCAAACCCTCATAGTCAGAAGGAATGGCATC
>Ga0310694_10001667_pt1 | contig 24548 bp, 20 predicted proteins | sample 174DNAGHGhighgp2_FD_203884 | JGI IMG/M metagenome (GOLD analysis project Ga0310694, IMG submission 203884) | Sheep rumen microbial communities from Palmerston North, Manawatu-Wanganui, New Zealand - 1742 DNA GHGhigh gp2 (v2) (version 2) | ecosystem: Host-associated > Mammals > Digestive system...
TTTGCCGTTGGTTCACCGATAGCGTGTCTCCTTCCTCCGAAATTGTCATAGCCAAGGCCTTTTATCTGGAGTCTATGCTGGCCGATCACGGTGAGAAGGAATAAGTAAATACCATTGTTATGGTATTCTCTACTTTCGGGAGTGATTAGAAATTATGTTGCTTTACAAGGTGTTGTGACCATCAGCACAAGGTTATGGATCCAAATACAACCCGAATGGTGTGGAGATTTTGAGTCATACTATCGGATCACCTTGGATAGATGAAGGAACAATAGTTACCTTTGCAACCTAATTTCATCGACTCACGAGAGCAGATACGGCAGACCTTATTATACATACGCACACGCGCACGAAAGATTCTGAGGATATAATTATATTTGCCGTCCAAAAAAGAGAGATGGATAGCTCGGTTTAATTGGATAAGGTACGGTTTAGTTTATTCCCATTATAAATATCCATAACCTAAACTAAACCTTTTATCTTCCGGACATGAAACCAGCATTACTTTACAAGGGACAAACTCGAATACAACGGAAGACTGACTGGGGACAAATCACTACTTGAATCTGTCCCCCAGGGACAAAAACGTATTCGTCTTATATGAAGCAATAAAAGATCTTCAAATGCGTTACTAAAGAAAGATTGAAATGATAATGAGCATCACTAAAGGACATACAAGATTCATTCCTTGCTCGCTTCACAGCGATTGCAAGAATGTGCAAAAAACTGTGTTAAAAAGTGTAAACGTGCAAAGAACTGGAAAATCGATTTTGCAGATGTTTGCATTTTCTTTTTTTGAAGGCAGTCATATTTGCAGATTTTTGCCTATTTTGCGTCCCCCCACCGTCCCTCGGAGTCACTTTAGATACCCTAAAACAAAGGCGTTCATACTGATTATCAGTTACTTATATTTGCAGATAGTGACTTCTGCATCGGAAAGTGAGAATTCAAGATTTTTTCAATATAACGATTTACTATTTATGATTCATTGATTATGTGGTTTACGTATATAATTCCTCCTGTTGTCGGTGCCGTGATTGGTTATTTCACTAATGAGATAGCCATCCGAATGTTGTTCCGTCCGCATTATCCTAAATATCTTTTCGGTTGGAAGATACCGTTTACACCAGGGTTGATTCCTAAGGAGAAGAGCAGGATTGCTAGTTCCGTTGCAGAAGCTGTGGCGGTGAATCTGATGAACAAGGAAACCATGGAGAAGAATCTTCTCTCTGATGAGATGATTTATAAAATTGATATGGGAATACAATCGTTTATTGATAAACAAAAAGATAATGAGGAGACTCTAAAGCAATATATCTCACACTATTTTACAGAGACACAGGTGGATGAGGTATCATCTCGTGCGGTACAAGGTTTCTCGAAACAGATCAGTGCTCAGGTGGTCAACGTTGAAGTGGCCAATCATATTGCAACCAAGGTGGTGGAGTATGTTATTGAAAGATTAGACCATGGTGTGTGGGGATTGATAGGTGCCGATAAACTTGTTGGTTGTATGTCTGATTCGTTAGAAAAGAAACTGACGAAGCATGTGAGTACGGTGCTTCAAGAGAATGGTCCGGAAATCATTGATAACATCGTGAAAAATCAATCTGAGGCTATTCTTAATAAACGGATGTGTGATATGTTTTCTAACAAAGAGGAGGAAGCTCTGCGGACCAAAGCGTTGATTATTTCTGCCTATCGAAGCATTATAAGTGATTATTTGCCACGTTTGTTGGATGCGATTGATATTCAGAATATTGTAGAAGGTCGATTGAATGATATGAATGTGGAAGAAATGGAAACCTTGATTTTACAAGTCATGAAAAAAGAGCTGCGGGCAATCGTATGGTTGGGAGCATTGTTGGGAGGAATATTAGGTCTTGTTAATCTCTTTGTAATGATATAAAAAAAGTAAAAGTTGAGAAGTGACAATTTACATGCCTGTAATGCCTATTTATTGACGCTGCAAACTCATTCATTGTCGATTTCCAAGTTTAAGCGAACAACAATAAAAAAGTAGGGACGAAGTGTGTTTCGTCCCCACTGGAATTATACCTGAATCAGTAGTTAATAAATCAAGTTTGTCATTAATGTTGCGACAAGGGTGCTGACGGTCACACAGATCAAACCAGGAATCATGAAACTATGATTCAACAGATATTTACCAATGACCGTTGTTCCAGATCGGTCAAAATTCACTGTCGCAATATCACTTGGATAGTTTGGAATAAAGAAGTAACCATATACACTAGGAAGGACACCTAGTAAGATGGGTCCTGGAATGTTTAATGAAAATGCAAGCGGTAACATGGCCGCTACGACAGCCCCTTGCGAATTGATTAGAACCGATACAGCAAAGAAGACAAAGGCTATGCTCCATGGGTAATCTTGTACAATGTTGGTCAATCCTCCTTTCATCAGATCAAGGTAGTTGGAGAAATAAGTGTCTGCCAACCAAGCAATACCATAGATAGCAACCACTGCTACCATACCACTCTGCCAGACGGGTCCTGCAACGGCTTTCTTAGCTTCTGCTTTACAGAAGATAATCATAAGAGCAGCTGCCGAGATCATTACGATTTGAATGATGATGTTCATTCCTAATGGCTTGTCGTTATAGACAGGACGGATGTCATGATCAACAATCTGCATGACAGAGAATAATACAATAACTATCAATGCACCTAAGAAAATATATACGGCTGCTTTGGCTTGTTTGCTAACCTCTTTGTCAAGAACAGAGGCCGAACTGCCATACATATACTCTTTTATCTTTGGATCTGCCAGACGAGCCTGAAATTGAGGGTCCTTGTCAAGATCCAACCCTCTGTTATAGGACCATGCGGCAGCGGCCATTAATCCGCAAACACAGGAAGGAATAGTGATGGCAATAACGCTTAGATTGTTGACGTCAAATCCGTTCATGTTTGAGATAACAACGAAAGAAGCAACTGCCGCCGCAATAGGAGAGCAGGTGATTCCCACCTGTGAGGCAATACTTGCGACACCACACGGACGTTCCGGACGGATCCCTTTCTTTAAGGAGATGTCGCAGATGATTGGCATTAATGTATAAACCACATGTCCCGTACCAACTAGAACAGTTAAAAAGAAGGTACAAAGAGGCGCTAGAATTGTAATGTATTTAGGATGCCTTCGCAGTAGTTTTTCTGCAATCTGAATCAACCAATCCATACCTCCACTGGCTTGCATGATACCTGCACAGGTCACGGCTGCAATAATGATGTTTATAACATCCGTTGGTGGATTGCCTGGCTTGAGACCAAAAGCAAATACTAGTACTGCCAATCCAATTCCACTAATTGCTCCTAAGGCTAAACTACCATAGCGAGAACCTACATACAGTGCCAATAATACTACCAACAACTGTATAATCATCAATGTTATTTCCATGATATTAAAATCTTATTGTGTTTGTATGACAAAAATAAGATTATTTTTATAATCGGCAAATTATAGAATGATTGTTTTGGCAGATTAAGTGGTTGGTGTTCTATCTCCTTTTTATTTTTCACATTAGAATGATGATGTAATTTTATGCTTGAAAAGAGTAAAAAAAGCGCTTATTGCCATAGTTGAATGGAACAATAAACGCCTGTCTTATATAGTTAAATATTCAATAGCATACAGTCTAATATGAGAAGTGAAAATTAGCCAATCATAGATATGAAATATTGATGAATGCGAGTGTCTTCCGTTAGTTCTGGGTGGAATGCACACACCAACTGTTTATCTTGACGAGCTGCGACAATATGATTATCCACTACCGATAAGATTTTCGCCTTTTCACCTACCGATTCTATATAAGGAGCACGGATGAATGTCATCGGAACCTCTCCGATGCCTTCAAATGTATCAGTTGTCTCGAAACTGCCTAATTGACGACCATAAGCATTTCGCTTAACTTTGATGTCCATAGTGTTCAGATGGTCTCCATCCAACATGATTAGTCCCGCACATGTTCCAAAGACGGGTAGTCCAGCCAATATGGCTGCTCTTACTGGTTCATATAGTTCTTCGTCTTTGATGATTCGTGTCATGGCGGTGCTTTCTCCACCAGGAATAATCAGTGCATCTTTGGGTTGACTCCAATCGTTGAGGTTCCTTACCAGAAAAGAGTCGATTCCTAATTTTGAGAGCATTTGTTGATGTTCAACAAATGCTCCTTGAAGTGCTAAAATTGCTATTCTCATTATTTTCCACGTTCAGCCATAAGCAATTGAATTTCACTCTCGTTGATACCTACCATGGCTTCACCGAGGTCTTCACTTAACTCAGCTAAGATCTTAGGGTTCTGGTAGTTCGTTACTGCTTTTACGATGGCTTGAGCTCTCTTCTCTGGATTACCACTTTTGAAGATACCACTACCGACAAACACACCTTCAGCACCAAGTTGCATCATAAGAGCTGCATCGGCAGGAGTAGCCACACCACCCGCTGCAAAATTCACTACAGGCAATTTGCCATTATCATGAACAAATTTTACTAATTCGTATGGAACTCTCAATTGTTTTGCTGCTTCATATAATTCGTCTTCGCCCAAAGAGGTAAGTCTGCGGATTTCACTCTGCATCATACGCATGTGACGTACAGCTTGGATGATATCACCTGTGCCCGGTTCACCTTTTGTACGGATCATGGTAGCACCTTCATTGATACGGCGAAGTGCTTCACCAAGGTCTTTCGCACCGCAGACAAAAGGAACTTTGAATTTACGTTTGTCAATATGATATACATCATCGGCAGGAGAAAGAACTTCACTCTCATCAATGTAGTCGATTTCAATTGCTTCCAAGATTTGAGCCTCTGCGAAATGACCGATACGACATTTTGCCATGACAGGGATGGTAACGGCTTCTTGTATGCCGCGAATCATCTTAGGGTCACTCATTCTACTAACACCACCAGCTGCACGGATATCAGCTGGGATTCTTTCCAATGCCATTACGGCACATGCTCCTGCGGCTTCAGCAATGCGAGCTTGCTCAGGTGTTGTTACATCCATTATTACACCGCCCTTTAACATTTGAGCTAATTGTCTATTCAACTGTACTCTATCTTCCATCCTTTTTTTGTTTTTTAGTTATTATTTTTTTTGATGGGACAAAGGTAGAGTGCGAGAAAAAAAGAATCAAAAATTTATTCTTATTTGGTTAAAAAGTGTTCTTGAATAGATAAATGATGCAGAAAAACCTTTGAGTCCTGAAGGAAAGTCATGCCATCGGCAGGTGGCGTAAGCCCCTGCACGGAAATGATGTAGGGTGGGGACGGAGCCCTGAAAGGGCGATACAATAATCCCATTGATTCCTGCAAAAAATAGGATTTCAGATTTATAAAAATTTAATCTATATTTGCGTAAAGAACAATTTGGAACGGCGTTGCGATAACTAAAAGTATGCACCAACGAATCGTTCAAGATGGATCTTTAAGAATACAGATGAACTAATAAATATAACAGAATGAACTAAATATTTGTAAACTAACATAGTATTAATCATAGCGTTTGCTATTTATTCGGTATCATCCTAAAACCTGAGAAATTTTAGAAAGTTCAAACTCGAATAAGTCAGTGAATGCCTGCGCAGTAGGCGTGGGCTTGACTTATCTGTTTGAACGGGCAGTCTCAGGGCCTAAGGATGTGGATAATGTTGAGTCCACGTTTTTTTTGCCCGAAAGAATTACCCGTAGAAAACCGAAGACAGATAAGCGGGCGCACAAAATACGAGCGCAACGATGAGCAAAGGTTTCAACGAGGCAACACGTGTGCAGATGGCTGCTCTCTATCATCTGACACGCATAGGCTATTCGTTTATAGGCAAAATATCAGAATCACAGGCAGGTACTTATTACGATGCCGACACAAATATTTTGCTTCCCATTTTCAAAGAGCAATTCGAGAAACTGAATCCTGGCAACAAAAACTTTTCGTCAGTGTTGACCGACATTAAGAAGGAGTTGGACGATGACGATTTAGGCCGTCAGTTCTACCGTCGGCTCACGTCCGTTTCGCCTGTGCGTTTGGTTGATTTCGAGAACCCAGCCAACAACACCTACCACTGCACGGCAGAGTTTACCTGCAAAAACGGCGATGATGAGTTTCGCCCCGATGTTACGCTCTTTATCAATGGTTTGCCGTTGGTGTTTATCGAGGTTAAGGTGCCAAACAACGCTGGCGGTATGGTGGCCGAAGCCAACCGTATGAATAACCAACGCTTGCCTAATCGTAAGTTCCGTCGCTTCCTCAATATCACGCAATTAATGCTTTTCTCAAACAATATGGAATACGATGCCAAAGGCGGCATTGTCCCCATTGAGGGAGTTTTCTATGGCACCAACGCAAAAGGCAATATGAAGTTGAATTGCTTCCGCGAGGAAAACGTAGGCCATTTGCCTGTCGCACCTTTCAACCGCGACTATCCATATACGCCTGTTAGCAGCGAGACGGAAAAAGCCATTCTCGTAGCATTCAATAATCAAGTGTTGCGCGAGAATCCCGAATATAAAACCAACTGCGAGCCAAACACACCAACAAACCGCGTCTTAACCTCAATGTGTTGTCCGCAGAGGCTTCTCTATTTGTTGAGGTACGGCATTGCTTATTTGCATATTTCCAAAGAGGAAGACGGTGTGCTCATTGAGCGCGACGAAAAGCACATTATGCGTTATCAGCAGTTGTTTTCCACTTTTGCCATTCAAAACAAACTCGCTGATGGTGCTAAGTCAGGAATTATTTGGCACACGCAAGGCAGTGGCAAAACGGCCTTGTCTTATTATCTGGTGAAAATATTGTCTGACTTCTACGCCAAGCGTAATACCGTCGCGCAGTTCTATTTCATTGTGGACCGCCTCGACTTGCTCGAACAAGCCTCGCAAGAGTTCGCCGCTCGCGGTCTCACCGTCGCCACCGCCAACACTCGCGCTGAATTGATGGCTCAATTCCGCGACACCAGTTCATTAAAAGGCAGCGGCGGCTCGTCTGAAATTACTGTAGTCAACATTCAGCGCTTCGAGGAGGATAAAACCAAAGTCGATTTGCCAAGTTACTCAACCAACTTGCAGCGTATCTTCATAATGGACGAGGCGCACCGTGGTTATAAGCCCGAAGGCTCGTTCCTGGCAAACCTTTTCAACGCCGACAAGGATTCAATCAAAATCGCCCTCACAGGTACGCCGTTGATTGGCGAGGAACGTTCAAGTTGTCAAGTGTTCGGCGACTATCTGCACACCTACTATTACGACCAATCCATTAAAGACGGCTACACGCTGAAGTTGATTCGTGAAGAAATCGAAACGCGCTATCGCAAGAAGATTAACGAGGCGTTTGAGAAGGTAGAAAAGTTGGTCGAGAAAGGCGAAGTTAGGATAGAGGACATTATCAGCCATAAAACCTATGTATCTGAATTGCTAAAATATATCATTCGCGATCTGCGCAATTTCCGTCTTTTGCAAGGTGATGAATCGTTAGGCGGTATGGTTATTTGTGAATCGAGCGACCAGGCAAAAATGATGAATCAGATTTTTGCCGAGATTCAGAATGAAATCAACGCCGAAGATGTTCACAAATGCAACTTCCGCCACGCGCTCATTCTGCACGACAGCGACGATAAGGAAACACGAAAAAAGTTGATTACAGGCTTCAAGAAAGACGGCACCATTGACATTCTCATTGTCTATAATATGCTGCTCACTGGCTTCGATGCACCGCGTCTCAAACGCTTGTATTTCGGTCGCAAAGTCAAAGACCACAACCTGCTGCAAGCCATTACCCGTGTCAATCGTCCGTACAAGGATATGAAACACGGCTATGTGATTGACTTTGCCGATATTAAAAAGAACTTCGACGAAACCAACGAGGCTTATATGCGTGAACTCAACCGCTACAATGTCGATATTGCAGGACAGACTGGCGACGATGCCGAAGGCTCAACCAATCTGCCTGATATGTACGCGCAGGTGATGGAAAACAAGGATGAACTTGTAAACCAAATCAAAGAGAATATGCAGGTGTTGTTTGATTACGACACCGACAATGTTGAGAATTTCACCACCGAGATTTCCACCAAAGAGGACAAGCAGACGCTTTCCACTTTGCGTGATGCCTTGTTGCAAACTCGCGACGCTTACAACCTCGTCCGCACCTTCGGCGATGATGAATTGAAACAACGCGTCGAGCAAATCAAAATTGAAAAATTGCCGTTGCTCATTACCGAGGTTCAGCGACGTATCAATATTATCAATCAGAAAGAGGCTTTCGAGCGCAGCGAGGAAACCACAATGGCTATCAATCAGGTAATGCTCGAAATTCAGTTTGATTTCCAAAAAATCAGCGAGGACGAACTCAAAATCATTGATGGCGGAAGCGAGTTGCAAGAGGTTTACCAGAATGTGCTGCGTGCTATGATGGCCAACACCGACCCCGAAGATATTGAGTTTATCACTCTTAAAGAGGCTTTCGAGGATTTATTCCGCAAGCACGGTTTCAAACCCGAGAACCTCACGCAGTACAAAGAGCAAAGCGACGAGTTGAAAAAGATTCTCGCACGGCTTAATGAGATTCGCCGTGCTAATGAAAACTTGCTCAAACGTTACAATGGCGACACCAAGTTTGCCTACGTTCATAAGCGAATCCGCGAGGAAAACCAGCAGCGCGAGATAGAACACAAAAAGCCTATCATTTCCAAGTTCGACCAGGACATTGTTTCGTCCCTCAACCGCATAAAAGCCGCAGTGGACCAACGTGTCTATGACCAAAACAGCATTCTAAAGCAGGATTCATTCTTTAGCCGTACTGTTATGAACCTTTTAGGCCAGTGCTTCACCACCGATCCGAATATCAATATGGAAATCGAAGATTACGACTTCGTTAAGAAACACATTGCTAATCAGTATATTAATCAATACAATAAATATTATAACGCATAATTATGTCAACTATAAAAGAAAAAACCATTCAGTTAATCGACGAACTCAAAGCAGTTTGTCAGCAAAAAGGTTTAGGCAACGACGGCAACGAGTATAAAATCATTACTCAGGTTTTCCTCTATAAATTCCTTGTCGATAAATTCGGCTATGAATTGAAGAAATTGCCACAGGCGGCAGCAATTAAAAACGCTGGCGAAAAGTGGGAAGATGCTTTTTCCTCAATGTCCGAGAAAGACAGAAATTTGTTGGTTCAGTTCTTGCCAGCCGATGTTCCTTCTCTCAAACCCGAATGGCTTATTTCGAGCCTCTGGAACCAACAGGCAAAAGGTGAAATCGATGTTATTTTCGACGAGACAATGGTTGCCATTGCCAACGCCAATCTTGATATCTTCCACACTCTCGCAGCCGATGCGCAAGGTAACAAGCAGAAACTGCCAATCTTTGAACGCCTAACGCAGTATGTAACCAATGAAGCCGACCGTGCACCGTTCGCTCGCGCTTTGCTCGATAAGTTAAACAAGTTCTCGTTCGAGGAAACCTTCACGGAACATTATGATTTCTTTTCTGATATATTTGAGTATATGATTAAGGATTATAATACGGCTGGCGGTGGTAAATATGCAGAGTATTATACTCCAAAGTCCATCGCAAGGGTGATGGCACGATTACTGGTGGGTGATAATCCTAATCTTGTCAGTCAGGAGTGTTACGATCCTTCTGCCGGAACGGGTACATTGTTGATGGCACTTTCTCATCAGATTGGCGAAAGAAAGACTACCATCTATGCTCAGGATATTAGTCAGCGAAGCAACAAAATGTTACGTCTCAATCTGTTGCTCAATGGATTGGTCTCATCGCTCGACTATGCTATTCAGGGGGATACTTTGGTGGCACCCTATCATAAGTCTGATGATGGCAAGCAACTGCGCCAGTTCGATTTCGTGGTTAGCAATCCACCTTTCAAAATGGACTTTTCCGATACACGCGATGATATTGAAAGCCGATGGGGTACTTCACGCTTTTGGGCTGGTATTCCCAAAGTACCAGCAAAGGATAAAACAAGTATGGCTGTATATACTTGCTTTATTCAGCACGTTATCAATTCTATCAAAGAAGGAGGAAAAGGAGCAATTGTTGTTCCTACAGGTTTCATTACAGCCAAGTCGGGCATTGAAAGTAAAATACTGAAACATATTGTCGATAATCGTCTTGTTATGGGTGTTGTCAGTATGCCAAGCAATGTGTTTGCCAATACAGGCACGAATGTATCCGTTTTGTTCTTCGACAAGTCTGCACGAAAGTCGGTTGATGACAAAGTGATTTTGATGGATGCTTCGAAGTTGGGCACAGAAGGCAAGGATGCTAATGGATTGAAGAAGACCTTCCTATCGCCCGACGACATTGAACAGATTGTATCCACATTCCGTGAGAAAAAGGCGGTGGATGACTTCTCTGTTGTGGTCAGTTACAAAGAGATAGAGGAAAAAGGCTATAGCCTTTCTGCAGGTCAGTATTTCGATATAAAAATTGATTACGTGGATATTACAGAGGAGGAGTTTAATTTGCAGATGAAGGCTGATACCGATGAGTTGAAAGCAATGTTTGAAGAGAGTCACAAATTGGAAAAGACGATAATGGAGCAGTTGGGAATATTGAAATTCGACACAAACATCAATGACTAATGTGAATGATAAAATTGGTTTAAAGACATAAAAGGAAATAGATATGAGTGAATTTTTGAAAAACACGTTAGATAATTTAAATAATTATGCGGGACTATTCTCTTTATTTGCCGTTCTTGCGTCTATTATAGTCCCTTGTATTATCTACAAAAAGGAAAACAAAGCAAAGAAACAAGCCATGCAGGATGAACTAGAATCCATACAAGAAATGTCTATGTTCCCCATGAGTATGCAAGAACGTGAATTTTTCACTAAAAAGAGCATGTTGGAAAAAGGACTTAAAAGAGATTAGGTATGGAAATGAAGAAATATAGGTTAAAGGAATTACTTGTAATCAAAAATGGTCGTGATCATAAAGATTTGAAGGAAGGGTATTGGCCTGTTTATGGTAGTGGTGGCATAATGCGTTATGTTGATTCATTCTTATATGATAAGCCAAGTATTTTATTGCCGCGTAAAGGCTCATTAAACAATATACAGTATGCAGATAAACCATTTTGGACTGTTGATACAATTTATTACACTGTGGTCAAAGAGAACTTGAGTAATGCTTTTTATTTGTATAATTACCTGAAATTGTTGAATTTATCATCATTGGATTCGGGTACGGGAGTTCCAAGTATGACATTTGATAGTTACTACAATTTGTCAGTTAATCTTCCTTGTCTTCCTATTCAGCGCAAAATCGCCGCCGTCCTCTCTGCATTAGACAACAAAATCGCCCTCAACCGTCGCATAAACGCCAAGTTAGAGCAAATGGCAAAGCGCCTCTACGATTATTGGTTCGTTCAGTTCGATTTCCCCAACGCCGAAGGCATGCCCTACAAATCCAGCGGCGGCAAAATGGTCTATAACGCCACCCTCAAACGCGAAATCCCCGAAGGGTGGGAAGTAAAACCTGTTAAAGATTGCATTGAGCCAATTGAACGTGGCATTTCATATACTTCGGAAGATATTGCAAATGCTAAGGGTGTCGCAATGTTTAATTTGGCTTGTTTCTCAAAACAAGGCGATTATCGCACTGGTGAATTGAAATTTTTCAATGGTGCAGTAAATGACTGCGATAAAATTTATCCATTCGATATGCTAATTGCTTGTACTGATATGACACAAGGTGCAGATATTATAGGGCGTCCAATTTTGGCTTCAAAAGAATTTGATTTGTATACATATTCAACTGATTTGGCAAAGATTACACCAAAGGGCATTGAAAAAATGTACCTCTATTACTCATTAAGGACACCTTTTTATCATAAATATATCAAGCCATTTGCTTCAGGTACTAATGTTAAGCACTTAAATGTACGAGGTGTTGAAGATTACCTAATTATAGTTCCTCAAAAGAATCTTCAAATTCTATTTGACAATTTTGTGCGTGCAATTAAGGATAAGCAAATGTCAATTATAAATGAAATTCAGCGTCTCACCGCCCTTCGCGATAAGTTGCTGCCTCTCTTAATGAATGGTCAAGTTACAGTTAAATAAATTATACAACGTTAAAATTCAGTTTATTATGAAAACAGTAAAATTATCAGAAGTTGCAGTCATCGGTATAAAACCACAGATTGGTGACATTGCAGTAGGTTGTAGGGACATGGCGTGCCGCATCCGCTGTGGATTGTACACAGGCCTGAAAAAATAAAACAGACATAGCCCAATGCCCTCCTATGACCTAATGACCAACAAAAAAACAACAGAGCCGTGAATAATAAATCCACGACTCCGTTCTGTCATAATTCAATGATTATAGTTCCTCGATTTGGTCTTGGGTCAGACCTGTCATTTCCATGATAACCTCTATCGGGGTTTGAGCGTCTTTCATTTTTTTGGCAATTTGGAGGGCTTTCTGTTGCATACCTCGCTCAAACCCTTGCTTCTCCATGTCGATTTCGTCGGCAAGGAGTTTCATGCTGGCCTCGTACTGGTCATACTCCTTCTCGCTGAGGGCTCCCACCTCCGCTCGTTTGATCAGCTGACGTAATCCCTCGTCGGCTCGCTCATATACTGATGGGTCTATAAATTCCATATTGCCTAGGTTTTTGAAAAAATAAATCCATATATTTCGGGTCGTGATATCTTTCTTATCAAACTCGAAGTGGGGCAAAGATACAAAATATTTTCGCATTCTGTCCCAAAATTCTTTTCCTGTATCCAAATCACATTCACCCGTGCGGGTCAGCACCTTGTCTAATCCCATGTTGGGTCGGCCCACAATGAAAATCCCCATGATCCGTGAGATGTCCTCCCGCATCTCCGACCACTGGAACCCCTTCTTGAACTTCCTCCGCATCAGGTTATAAACATAAAAGCTGGAACGGGTTTTGAAGAACCGCTGTGTGCTGTTCTGCATCTCGATGAGGATATGATCGCCCGTCTCCGTCGTGCAGAGGAGATCAAAAATCACGCCTCGTCCCTCGCGTGTGTGGCGGGGTGACTCCACATTCTCAAATTTCACACTGGTAATCTTCTCGCAGTCGCCGTCGAGAATGGCGTTCAGGAAAGATTTCATAATCGTTTCGTCCTGCATGCAGAACTTAAATCCGAAGTCGCTCTTCAGATCAATGTACTTTGCCATAAAATGGTTATTTTTAATTAAACAATGGTAGAAAATCTCTTCAGGGAAGAATTTTTCATGGAACAAAGATACAAAAAAAATAAAAATACCCATGGCAACGCTGTACGGACGTGGTGTGCCGCTTCCGCTGTGGTGTATGGCGCATTCCGTGGGGATGTAGGGACGTGGCGTGCCGCATCCGTGTCAGGTGTGGCACCTCGATTCATGATAACGCCCCACGTTTGCCATAATTTGTTTAATAGAGGGAATCGCATGTGTGAAATGACGGACGCCGCACGCGACGTCCGTACAGCGTAGTAGAACGAATGCCTAAATTCCGAATTGACTGGAATGGGACGTGCCGCATCCGCTGTGGTGTGTGACCCATTCGTGCATTTTACCTATCCAGAGAATAATATGCTCCTGTTTGAATGATTTAATGATAAATTAATTCCTAAAAGAAGAAGGGGTGCAACCCTCGATATTCTTAAAGAATCGACAAAACATAGCTTGTGAGGAAAAACCGAGTCGGTTGCTTATCTCTTGAATCGTCATGCGTGAAGTGTTGAGCAGTATCTTTGATTCCTGCATGAGATAGTCATCAATCACTTGCTTGGGCGATTTGTTGACGGCTTTTATTGTAATCTGATTTAAATAACGCGCAGTGATGCAGAGTTTGTCTGCATAGAAATTTACATCATGGGCATGAGCGTAGTTGTCTGCTATCAAGGAAAGGAACTGATTGTAGAGATCGCTTCCTCTGCGTGAGTATGAGAGGGGATTTAATGCATATACCACCTGACTATGAATATATTCATGTGCTTTGCTGATGGCTTTGTCCATAGTATCGCCTAATCCTAAACGAGTGGCAATGGCTGTTGACAAGGCACTGCTGACACCATGCTTTTGCCAGCCTTCCATATTGTATGAGGTGAAAAATTTCTTCTGTCCCTCTCCATAGAGCAGGGCAGTAAGCTGTCCTTCTGTATGATTACCGCCTCTAAGAAGTACCCATTGCGTGCCTAATTCAACCAGCTTTTGAGCGGCTTCTATCATGTCCTCATCCGATTGAATCTTCCTGTTCAATAGTAGCTCTGCTTCTTTGCATTTTAACATCAGAAGAGAGGATATGGGGAGTAAGTAATGTATATAGGCTTTTATTGCATCTTGATCCATTGTGTGTCGTCCAGATGAGGTGATGATGCAGAAATCCAATACAATGTTTTTACATCCAAGTATTTCGTTACGCAATGCCTTGATTGTAGTGGGATTTCCGACAAGCCCGATTTTCAATGCTTTCGGATGCAGATTCGAAATGGTGGATTGAACCTGCTCTATGATAAGATTCATGTCAAGGTAATGAATCTCCTTGATCTTATTCTCACTCTGAACGGTTATGGCTGTAATGACAGTCAGTGCATTCGCCCCCATATTCATGATTGTATTAGCATCAGCCTGAATTCCGACACCGCCCATGCAGTCAAGACCTGTAATGCTTAATATGGATACTCTTTGATTCATGCTTCAAAAGTAAGACTTTTCTGTTAATTTTTTTTAATCTCACAGAAAATATAAATTTAGTAGTGCATATAGGAATGATATAAAATTTAAATTTGTAAAAAAAAAAGTGAAATATGTTTTTTATACATGAAATTTGTACACCAACTAGGGTAGATGAAAATAAAAATTTGAAATTGTTCTCGGCTTTTCAGATGATAAATGATTGTTGTGACATGTGGTTTGATTCTGAACCAGTTTTAAAAAAATATTTTCATGAAAAAAACAAAACCCAAATGGCTACTTTCAGACAAGTAGATATTATACGTGTGCCTAAAATGGGAGAAGTTTTGACTATTTCAACGAGTCTCTATCGATGTGAGAAGTATTTTGGATTTCGAAATGATATTATTCGGGATGAACAAGGAAATCCTTGTTATCTTAGTAATAGTATGGGGGTTGGTATTGATTTAAACACAAACAAGTTGGATACACTTCCTCCAGAAATTCTTCAAACACTTACTTTTGATAAGATGTATGACATGGAATACAAGAATCGTAAAATACGTTTGCCCAAAATAGAACCGACAGAAATGCCTATGTATAAAGTGATGAGAAATGACATAGACTATAATCATCACATGAATAATTGTCAGTATATTCGAATTGCTTTAGAAATGATACCATCGGATTTTTCTCCTAAAAGTGTACGGGTGGAGTATAAAACACCTGCTAAGTTGGACGATGAACTTACCCCTCTGTTATATCCTATAGATGATGTTTATTGTGTAGTGTTGAAGTGTGGAGAAGCAACTGCAGCAATCCTAGAATTTGTTTAAATCTTATTAGAAATGGAAGAAGAGATTCAATTAAATACACATAATAAAGAGGAGTATGCTCCTGCTCATACGGCTGAACATTTGTTAAACCAGACGATGATACGTATGTTCGGTTGTGAACGAAGCAAGAATGCTCATATTGAACGAAAAAAGAGTAAAATCAACTGGCCTTTGCCTGTTTCTCCTACGCAAGAGCAAATAAAAGAGATTGAGAATAGAATAAACGAACTTATTCAATTGAATCTGCCTGTTACGTACGAGTATGTGGATCGGAATTCTATTCCAGCTAATGTGCCACTAGACAAACTTCCTCAAGATGCTTCAGAGACACTCCGGCTTGTCCGTATAGGTGATTATGATGTTTGTGCATGTATTGGCAATCATGTTGAATCAACCGGTGCATTGGAAGGATTTCGTATCACCAGTACGAGCTATGTCGATGGGGTGTTTCGAATAGTTTACAAAGTTTAATGCACAGACATCATTTGTTTTTCTTATATTTGCCAAAATATCCATTGGTAATTAAATAATTATTAGACATGAAAAACAAGGGGGAATTTTACATGTGGAGGTATATAAAGAAGATACTTCTGACTGTCTTATGCATCTGCTGGGGTAATGTGTTGTATGCGGAACAACAATTTTCAGCTTATCTATTTGCCTATTTTAAGGGAGAAGGTCTGGCACAGGGGGAGCAGATCTATTTCGCTGTGAGCAAGGATGGCTTTCATTGGACGGATTTAAACGATGGTAATCCTGTATTGACATCCACCTTGGGAGAAAAAGGTCTACGAGATCCTTTTATTATGCGTTCGGCAGAGGGTGATCGGTTTTTTATCATAGCCACCGATTTGAAGATCTATGGCAATAATGATTGGACTGCGGCACAGACTAAGGGTAGCAAATCCATTATGGTATGGGAATCATCTGACTTGATTCATTGGTCCGATCAACGAATGTGCCAGGTAGCCCCTCAGGGTGCTGGCTGTACATGGGCTCCCGAAGCAATATACAACGAGGAAACACAAGAATATGTTGTCTTTTGGTCTTCTAAAATTCCAGGATTGCAGAATCTGCCTAATAATGATAACACACATCGGGTCTATTATTGCACAACAAAAGATTTTAAAACGTTCAGCGACACGAAAGTATGGATCGAATTAAAAAATCAAAATGGTGCTACCATCAGTGTGATTGATGCTACTGCAATAAAGGTAGGGGATACCTACTATCGATTCAAGAAAAATGAAGCGACACAGGCTCATAAAAATGGTATGCCTTCTGGTGGTAAATATATCATCATGGAACAGTCTAAATCATTATTGGGAAATTGGACAGAAATAAATTCTGACATGAGTAAAATAGGTGGAGTCGAAGGCCCTACCTGTTTTAAATTGAATGGAGAAGATAAATGGTGTTTGTTCTTGGATGATTTCGGTGGAAAAGGTTATTTTCCTCTGGTCTCGACCGATTTATCATCTGGTAAATTCACACAATTAAATTCAAATGATTATTCCTTGCCTTCTGTGATGCGTCATGGCTCGGTGATTAATATTACCGAAGAGGAATATTATGGATTATTAGCACAGTATGATCCTAACAGAATGACTACTGCTTGTATCAATCCGACACAGAAACAACAGACAATAGAAGGATGGGGTGTCTCTTTGTGCTGGTGGGCCAATATGTGTGGCAAGTGGAACGACTCGAAAGTGGATGAACTGATTAATTTACTTACATCGGAAGAGGGGTTGAACTACAATATCTTCAGATACAATATTGGAGGAGGCGATAATCCTTCTCATTACAACGGACACATGTGTAATGGAAAAGGGAAACGGGCAGAAATGGACGGTTTCAAAGCAAGTGCATCGGCTAGTTATGATTGGACGAAAGATCCTGGACAACGTAAGGTTTTAGAGAAAATTAAAGAGGTGAGACCTGATGCTATTTTCGAGGCATTCTCCAATTCACCTCCTTATTGGATGACCTATAGCGGATGTTCGGCAGGAAATACAGATGCAGGTAAGGATAATCTGAAGCCAGAGTATTATGAACAATTTTGTGATTACCTGATTGATGTATGCAAACACTTTAAGGATACGTATGGAATTGAGTTTAAAACCTTAGATCCGTTTAATGAACCGAATACGAATTATTGGGGTGCGAATGGTGGTCAGGAAGGTTGTCATTTTGACCCTTCTTCGCAAATAAAACTGCTTCGGGTCTTGTATCCTCGACTGCAAAAATCGGGTTTGAAAACAGTTATATCTGCGTGTGATGAGACGAGCGTGTCAACAGCTATTGGTGAGTTGCAGGCTTACAATAAGGCAGGGGATATTGTGCCGATGTTAGGACAATTCAATGTGCATACTTACGGAGGAAACAATATGGATAAAGCGAATCTGAGAGATATGATCTATGAGAACCAATTACCGCTGTGGATGTCGGAGACGGGTGCTGGAGGCACAGGCATAGCTGGTAATTTGTCATTAGCACAACGTATGTTCCATGATCTCAATTATTTAGTACCGCAAGCCTGGGTGGATTGGCAGTTCGTTGAAGAGGGAAATGATCAGTGGTGTCTTGTGAAGGGGGATTTCTCTCGACAGACGTATTCTATTGTAAAAAATTATTATATCAGGATGCAAGTGACGCGCTTTATCAAGCAGGGATATACAATGTTGTCAACAGGAAGAGATGATTTATTGGTAGCTATCAGTCCGGATGGGAAAAAACTGGTTGTTGTCATGCTTAATACGAATACGGAAGAGAAACTGGTGTATGTTGATTTATCATTGTTCAAAACCGTTGGTTCTTCAGCCTCTTTGTATGTGACAAACTCTGCATATAACTGTAAGAAGATGAATGATGTGGAAATAGAAGATCACTCTTTCAATTACTGTATGGGTGCACAAGAGATTGCTACTGCGATCCTTGATGTAGAAAAAGGGAAAGAGGAAAATGTCATGTCGCCTGATGTGCCTTATATGATTGTGCCACGGTCGGCTTCTGCTGTGATGAAGGCGATTGATGGAAGAGTAAAACTGGCTGTTCTAGCAGCGAAAGATACATTGCAAAGATGGTATTTCCAATCGATAAAAGAGAATGTGTATGCCGTCTATACGATAACGAGTCAAGGTGAGAAAATGGCACTGACCAATGATGGATCGTATTATCTTACACTTTCAACATTGAATGTAAATGATAAGCGCCAACAGTTTAAGGTGGAGTCGATGGATGCTAATTGTTTTAAGATTATATCGCTGTCGGATGATAAATGGTTGGATTTGGAAGGTGTGAACACCTCTTTCGGAACCTCTGTAGGGTTATGGGAAGCTGGAGCAAGTGGTGAAAATGCCCATCGAGAGTGGCGAATACTGGCCTTCCCGTATAGTCAATCACAAAGCGAAGAAACGAAGGCCCCAGAATCAAAAGTTAATTGTAATATGTATGTATGGGGAGACAAGGCATGTATTCAATTAGTAAATCCAGGAGGAGAATTGTTGTCCATACAGGTTTTGGATGTGAATGGTGTCTTACGGAAGAGTTTCACTGATAATGCAACAATATGTACGATTCCGTCGGGAAAAGGTGTCTATATTGTGCAGATAGAGAGTGCAAAAGGTAAGGTAACAGAAAAGGTTATAGTTAAATAAGTCAAGAATATATGAAATTTATAATCATAGGATGGATTCTTCTGAATGTTATCACGTTCATTGTGTATGCGTTGGATAAAAGGAAAGCAAAGAAGAATAGTTGGCGCACCCCCGAATCAACATTGCTTTTATTGGCCGCTGTAGGTGGCTCTGTAGGGGCATTGCTGGCTATGTATATGTTGCGACACAAGACGCAGCATAAGAAATTTTATATTGGTGTACCCGTTATATTGGTGGCTCAGATTTTTCTTTTGTTCTATTTCTGGTATTAATTACGGGACAGTTTTTGATTTCTTTCGGCGTTTGCAGGTCGTTTGACTAACACCGCCGTAGAGATGCACGGTCGTGCATCTCTACTCGATCCGTATAATCATTTTTCATTTTGACCACATAACCCTTAGAACCATTCTCATCTACACAATTGTCACCAGCAGAATTGAAATATGAAAAATCAATATGCTAGTTTTAAGCATATCACATTCGATAATTAATGATGGAAAAACCTTTGGCGATGTTAGATGATGTAGCCCACGAACCTGTTATGTGAATTCCAGCAAAAGTTTGGTAGTGCATGTTGCAAGCTAACCCGCAATCATGAATCAGTCGAGGACAGTCGTCAGAACATCCATCTGTCAAAACAGGAGGAATATTATGTTTCCCTCATATATGTTGCATTATTTTGAAATCGTAAACGACGGGATTAGCCAATTTAATTTGCTAAATTCCGTTTTAATTTTATAATATTTGCCTGTAAATGTTTAATTTTGCATAGAAACATTAGATGAGTAAATATGGAAAAGAAAGAAACAGCTATTCTTTTGATACATTGTCCTGACAAACAGGGAATATTGGCTGCAGTAACAGATTTTATCAACGTAAATAAAGGAAATATTATTTATTTGGACCAGCATGTGGATTATGTACAAAATACATTCTTCATGAGGGTAGAGTGGGAGTTGGATAATTTTATTATTCCAATGGAAAAGATTGAAGATTATTTCAATACGCTCTATGCCATTAAATATGAGATGAAGTTTAACCTCTATTTCTCACATATTAAACCTCGAATGGCCATTTTCGTGTCAAAGATGTCTCATTGTTTGTTTGATATTCTTTCACGTTATATGGATGGCGGCCTGAATGTGGAGATACCGTTGATTATCAGTAACCATCCTGATCTTGAATGGATCGGACAAAAGTTTGGTATTCCGTTCTATATCTTCCCAATCACAAAGGAAAACAAGGCTGAACAAGAGGCTAAAGAGATGGAACTGCTGCGTAATGAGAGAGTGGATTTTATTGTGTTGGCTCGTTATATGCAAATCATTTCTGAAGAGATGATAAAATCTTATCCGAACAAAATCATCAATATACATCACTCCTTCTTGCCTGCATTCATTGGTGCAAAGCCTTATCATGCTGCATACGAACGTGGTGTGAAGATTATTGGTGCAACTAGCCATTATGTTACATCTGAACTTGATGCTGGTCCGATTATTGAACAGGATGTTGTCCGTGTTACACACAAAGATACGGTCCAGACATTTATTCACAAGGGACAGGATTTGGAGAAGATTGTCCTCTCTCGTGCCGTTGAGAAACATATCGATAGGAAAGTGCTCTCATATAAGAATAAAACAGTCGTATTCAGTTGATAGTAGATCCAGAGATAAAAGAATTTATCCGTAATCATAAAAATGAGGATGTTAGAAAGCTGGCTTTGAAAAAAAGTCAGCTTTCATCTGATATGCACACCTTCGTTTTGCAACAAATAGCTGGGTGGCAAATCGCTAGCAAAAAGGTACCTTTCTGGGCTTCTGTTGATGATTTAATCTATCCTCATCATCTTTCATTGGAGCAATGTTCTTCCCAACAAACAGCAAAGTACAAAACCTCTCTGCTACAACCTGCTAATTCGTATGCCGACCTGACAGGCGGCATGGGAGTCGATTTCTGTTATATGTCAGCAAAGTTTCCTCAGAGATGGTTCGTCGAACAAAATAAATCGTTATGTGAAATAGCTCAGCATAATTTTTCTGTGTTAGGTATAGATGCCTCCGTATGCAATGAAGAGGCCTCTTCTTTTTTGCAGACATGCCAAGCCCTCGATTGTATCTATCTTGATCCTGCTCGTCGGGATAGCAAGGGGAGAAAGATGATCTCCATTGCAGATTGTACACCTAATTTGCTGGAAATAAAAGATCTTCTGTTGTCAAAGTGTGATTCTGCCTGGATTAAGTACTCTCCGATGTTAGATATATCTGTCGCAATGAATGAATTGAAATCGGTTGATCAGATACATGTCGTTTCCGTTAACAATGAATGTAAAGAGCTGTTGTTCCATTTGACAAAACAATATGGTGCATCGCCAACAATCACCTGTGTGAATCTAAAAAGAAACAATGAGCAAGAAATCTTCTCATATCTTTGGGAAGATGAAAACACGTCAGTCTTTCATCCTGCCAGTCAGATAGAGACTTATTTATATGAACCTAATGCATCCATATTGAAGGCAGGTGCGTTTAAAATCATCTGTCAACGATTTAATGTAAAAAAGCTATCTCTGAACAGCCATCTTTATACTTCAGATACATACATCGATGATTTCCCGGGACGGAAATTTAAAGTTGAAGCGTCTCTTTCAATGAACAAACAACAGATAAAAGAACATCTACAGGATTGTCACCAAGCTAATATTACAACAAGAAACTTCCCTTTGTCTGTCGAACAGTTAAGAAGCAAACTGAAAATAACTGACGGTGGTGATGTCTATCTTTTTGCTACCATATTTCAAGATCAAAAGATACTTCTGAAAACATTTGCCATTCGATAGTTATAGTGCAATCAGCAACAATAAAATATTAGATAAACAGATGATGCCAAAGCCCAATGCTAACAGCTTCGTCAGTTTCTTTCCTGAAAAGACAATTCCATATATCATCTTTACAAAATTGTTACTGATGATGGCTTGAAAGGAAGCTAATATCAGAAGTGATTCAGATACATTATGCTGGGCTTGGAACAGATTGATGATAAATGGGTTGATGTCTGTGACTCCAACGATGATGGAGAGAATACGGAGACCGCTATCACCAAAGTAAAGAAGGGCATAATGGGTAACTAATGTAAAGGCAATGAAAAGAACGGCGAAAAGAATGGCCACCTTAAATTCCAGTGGGTTCTTTTCCTCCTCTTCGATATTGTTTTGATCCTCTTCTCCCAATTTGTCTTTTTTGTTCTTCATGTAAAAATAGAGAGCAACCAAGGCGGTGATGGCAATCATGATAGCGAATAGATACCAGTATTTTAGCATCAACGTAAGATTGAAGATACCTAATAAAATAAGGATTTTGAAGTACATCATGGTGATGGCGCAGAAGATAGCAGCGGCATATTCCGCCAGACCTTCATTTTTATCCTTTGCCTTTTTGGCTAGGATGAGACAAGTGGCGGTACTACTATAGATACCACCTAAGATACCTGTTATGATGACACCTCCATTTGGGAAGATGTATTTCTTGACGAGATAACTGGCGTATGAGATACCGGATATCACCACAGTGGCCAACCAAATGGTGTAGGGGGTGAGCCCAGAACCTTCGATTAGTTCATCTTTGGGAAGTATCGGCAGAATAACACCGGCAATGATTAGAAACTTAGCCAGATTGATAAACTCCTCATCGTTCATGTTCTGTGTGAAACGTGTGAATTTTTCTTTCATCTCAGACAGAATCAGAATGGATACAACAATCAATAAGGTGATTGTGATGGACATCTTATAGGTGATGGGTGCTAAACAATAGGTGATGAGGGCAATCATGATGGAGGTGATACCCATGTGATTGCGGACAAATATTTTGTGCGCATACATGATGCTTAATAGCAGGGTCAATGCCGCACCTCCACATAGGAAGGGTGTCAGACAATCACCACCAATCACATAGAGGATGTAACCGAAAATGCCTATTAGGGTGAAGGTCCGATCCGAACCAAAGATTTTAGGCTCATCACTGTTCTTTAAGTATAGTTTCCGTTGTGATAGTCCGATGACTAATGACAAGACGGAGACCACTATGAAGTTGATGAAGTCTGTGGAGAGTATGTTTGTTGTTTCCATGACGTTTTAAATTCGTTTTTAGGAGACTTCTATTTTTTGATTTAAGAAGCCTTTCCTGTGAATATTCTATTGAGGGAATAGAAAGATGTTCCCTTTATACAAATATAAAGATGAAGTTTGATAAATCAAAATATATGGTTCGTATATTTGGGACGTAGTTGCGGATTTTCTGTATATCTACAAAAAAACACAGGGGCATCCGTACGGACCCCCTGCGTCGATTTTTCTGCAAATTCTTTTATTGAACTTACCTTATGATTACTTTATATTTTTGATTCTTTAAGAAAACAATGTAAATGCCTTTTTGCGATAGAATAATTTGTGTGTCTCCTTTCCCTGTTTCTCCATAAGCCTTTTGTTGTCCCAACATGTTATAGACACAATAAGGAGTCTCTGCATCTGTGTGGATAATGATTTGTCCGTCTTGCGCCCAAACGAGAGTTGCATCGTTTTCTTGCAAAGGCACATTGGTGCTTTCTGTATATATGCCAATCACCGTGATATTCTTTGCAGGCATTGTCATTGGTAAATTCTTCCATTCTGAGAATTCATAACCATCTTTCTTGGGTGCTTCTGCAGGTACAATCGAATCGCCAAATTTGATGGTGTCTTTTTTATATACTTTATCATCCACCTTGTAGGTGAGGACGTAGCTCTTCACCTTGAATGAACCTGTTACCGTTACATTCTTAGCTGGCATCGTCGTTGGCACGTTCTTCCAGCCACTGAAGGTATAACCCTCTTTGGTTGGTTTCTTTATTGCAACAATGGTATCACCGAAGGCAATGCTGTCTTGTTGATATACCTCTCCATCCACCTTGTAGGTGAGGACGTAGCTCTTCACCTTGAATGAACCTGTTACCGTCACATCCTTAGCTGGCATCGTCGTTGGCACGTTCTTCCAGCCGCTGAAGGCGTAACCCTCTTTGGTTGGTTTCTTTATAGCAACAATGGTATCACCGAAGGCGATGCTGTCTTGTTGATACACCTCTCCATCCACTTTGTAGGTGAGGACGTAGCTCTTCACCATGAATGAACCTGTTACCGTCACATCCTTAGCTGGCATTGTCGTTGGCACGTTCTTCCAGCCACTGAAGGTATAGCCCTCTTTGGTTGGTTTCTTTATAGCAACAATGGTATCACCGAAGGCGATGCTGTCTTGTTGATATACCTCTCCATCTACCTTGTAGGTGAGGATATAGTTGCTGACTTCATACAAAGCTGTTACCTCGATATCCTTGTCAGGCATGATGT
>Ga0310694_10001669_pt1 | contig 24532 bp, 25 predicted proteins | sample 174DNAGHGhighgp2_FD_203884 | JGI IMG/M metagenome (GOLD analysis project Ga0310694, IMG submission 203884) | Sheep rumen microbial communities from Palmerston North, Manawatu-Wanganui, New Zealand - 1742 DNA GHGhigh gp2 (v2) (version 2) | ecosystem: Host-associated > Mammals > Digestive system...
GAATTAGCCGGTCCTTATTCATGCGGTACCTACAAAAAGGGACACGTCCCTCACTTTATCCCCGCATAAAAGCAGTTTACAACCCATAGGGCCGTCATCCTGCACGCTACTTGGCTGGTTCAGGCTCCCGCCCATTGACCAATATTCCTCACTGCTGCCTCCCGTAGGAGTTTGGACCGTGTCTCAGTTCCAATGTGGGGGACCTTCCTCTCAGAACCCCTACTGATCGTCGGCTTGGTGGGCCGTTACCCCGCCAACAACCTAATCAGACGCATCCCCATCCCTTAGCGATGAATCTTTAATCCAATTCAGATGTCCTCTTCGGATAACATAGGGTATTAATCCGACTTTCGCCGGGCTATGCCCTACTAAGGGGAAGGTTGGATACGCGTTACTCACCCGTGCGCCGGTCGCCATCAAGATTAGCAAGCTAATCTCATGCTGCCCCTCGACTTGCATGTGTTAAGCCTGTAGCTAGCGTTCATCCTGAGCCAGGATCAAACTCTTCATTGTAAAAAATATCTTTGTCAACGCAGAACAATTATGCATTATGCATTATTAATTATGCATTGAATCATCTCTGTCTCAGAACGACTATCCAGTATTTCAAGAATTAAACGGTTCGTTTCTTATACCCAAGCACCTATACATCATTAATAATATAAAGGCACTCGCTTCTTGTACTACTTCTGTCTATGTAAATCTATCAAAGAACTCTTTCTTCATGCCTCAAACCCAACTTTTTGGGCGAAAGCGGGTGCAAAGGTACTGCTTTTTTCCGAACCACCAAAACTTTTCCAAAGAATTTTTCGATTTTTGAGTGTAATATTTCCACTTCTTGATAAAAATCAATCCCAAAAACAGCCTATACATTATTATATTATATATACTATACTAAACAAATGACAGAAATGCTTGGTGCTTTCCGAAAAACTCCGTATATTTGCATCCATATAACAATATATCGACTCAACGATTTGACTTTTACCGATCTTCGTCGTATAACAGTTAGAACAACAAATTATGATTCAGATAGAACGCAACATCATTTCACGCTGCCAACAAGGCGACAAGGAGGCCTTCCGATGGGTGGTACAGACCCATCAACGGATGATCTTCTCGCTGGCACTGAAGATGTTGTGCGACGAAGAAGAGGCAAAGGATATGGTACAGGAAACTTTCATCCGCGTGTGGCAGAGCATCAGAAGCTACGACCCACAGAAGACCTTATCGACCTGGATTTACACCATCGCCTCGCGCCTTTGTATCGACAGATTGAAACGAACCCGTCGTATCGTCGCCCTGCCTGATGACCATTTGGCGCTTCGACATTTTGCTGATGATAGCGACAGCCAACAATCGCTGGAGAACAAAGAGTGGGTGTCGATTGTCAGAACGATAGCCGAGGGCCTGAGCGACAAACAACGTCTGGTGTTCACGCTCTGCCAACTGGAGGGCTTGCCATCAGCAGAGGTAGAGCAAATCACAGGACTGGATGCCAAGCAGGTGAAAAGCAACCTGTACGTAGCGCGACAAACGATTCGAAAACGATTAAACGATTTAGGTTATGAATAAGACAGAAGACATACTGGAGAAATTGAAAGCCATAGAGCAGCCTACCATCGACAATCCCGATGCACTGACGGATCTGATCATGAGCAACCTACCCGAGCAAGAAGCGCCTGCTTCAAAGCCTCAGGCCATGCTGACAGTTCTGCGCATCGTCTCTTCGATAGCGGCTCTTTATCTGGTGGGACTGTTCTTCTGGCTGCAACAGGAGCCTGTTGCCAAAGTCGAAACAGCATATAATAACAAGGTGGAGGAACCACAGCCTGCGCCACAACCAGCATACTGCACGGAAGGTACACCCCGGGAAATCCTGATGTGCTATATGGAAAGGCGAGAGGCTCAGCCTCATATTTATCAACAATTAAAACAGAAGAGTTATGAAAACCAATAGATTCCTGGTCATCGTAGCAGCCGTAGCACTGCTGATGACTTCATGTAGCAATAAGGACGAGCGCATGCTCACCATCATCAACGAAGATGGTACCTGCAGTCGTGAGATGACATTTCACCCAGACCAAGAGGACGTAATGGCACCACTCAGTGAGACCATCAATGCCAATGGCATGATATTCCGTCCTGGTTGGGAGCGCACATGGTCAGTAATGGGCGACTCTGTCCGCCATCCATGTCCTATGACTCAGCAGCAATGGGATAGTCTGCAAAGCGTATTCCCCAACCAGAATGTCAGCGAAAATATTCTGATGCACACCAAGCAGGAATACCCATTAATCAACGAGATGTGCGACTCACTGAATCGCGTGGCCCAAGAGTTGTTTATGGACACAGCATCGCTCGAAAAGCACTTCAAGTGGTTCTATACCGACTATGTCTACAAGGAGACGCTTTCCATTGCTATTGTTGACAAGGCTTTCTCCGTCCCTCTCGACCGCTTTGTCAGTGCTGATACGGCCTCGTATTGGTTCACAGGCCAGCCCAACCTTGCAGCTGATCTTACAGGCGCTGAACAGAAAGAGTTGCTCGATGGGATTGAAGGGAAAATCAGCCAGTGGTTCATTGCCTGTACAATGGCACATGTCTGTGAAATCATTGCCAACGAACGCTATGACGAAGTGAAGAACCCACCCGTCAGCAAAGAGCAGTTTATAGCCTTGAAGGATTCCATCGTCATGTCACCAACTGTGCATAAATTAAATTTATTTGACGAGGTAGCACAAGCCAGTAAGATCCTGGAAGAATTCTTTCACTCTGATGCTTACACACCATTATTCAACGACAGCAAGTTGTGGAACAACCGTCTCGATGAAAAGTACAAGTATTATAATGCTCTCGTCATGATGGCGCCAATGTTGGATTATGTGATGCCTGGCAAAGTCATCGATGCTGGCAATGGTACGGTCGATGGCAACGTGATTCACTACAAGTTCTCAGGCGAGCGACTCATCCCTCACCCATACGTCATTACTGCCGTCTCGCGGGTTACCAACGTCTGGGCATTCATCGTGACGTTCCTCGTTATTCTCCTCGCCATTGGCAGTTTTATGTACAAACGAAAAAGATAGTAAAAAGACAAACATTTCTTAGTTAATTTCTGATAAAACGATGGTTATTGGCGGAAAAGTTCGTACCTTTGCACCTTATTAATATAGAAGACGAAAAATAAATGTCGACGATACTACATATAGAAACCAGTACCAATGTGTGTTCCGTAGCCGTATCGGAAGACTCGCAGGTGATCTTCCAGCAGGATGACCACAGCGGTCTGGGTCATGCTGAGAAACTGGGAACGATGGTTGACGAGGCCCTCTCGTTTACCGACAACCACGCCATCCCGTTTGATGCTGTAGCCGTAAGTTGCGGGCCAGGCTCGTATACAGGTCTGCGCATCGGTGTTTCAATGGCCAAAGGCATCTGCTACGGCAGGAATCTGAAACTGATTGCCGTGCCAACGCTGGAATTGTTGTGTGTGCCTGTGCTCCTCCGTGAAATCGCAGAAGAGGATGCCCTGCTCTGTCCGATGCTCGACGCACGACGGATGGAAGTGTATGCCGGCCTTTACGACAGAGCCCTGAAACCCGTCAGAGAGATTGGTGCAGATATTGTGACAGAAGAGACTTACAAGGACTATCTCGACAAACACCCCGTGTATTTCTTCGGCAATGGTGCCCAGAAATGCTTCGAAGGAAATGGTGTGGCTGGCGATAAAACGCCGGCCATCAATCACCCGAATGCCCATCTGATAGAAGGCATCGAACCGCTTGCCAAGTGGATGCAGCCGCTAGCAGAACGTCGTCTGCTGAACGAGCAGTTTGAAGACGTAGCCTATTTCGTGCCCTACTATCTGAAAGACTTTGTAGCGAAGCTTCCGAAGAAGCTTCTCTAATGAACAGTGAATAATGAAAAAAGAATAATGATATGGATATCAAAGGATTAGACTACAACACGCAGCGCTCGAAACTCGTTTTGTCGGAATATGGGCGTGAGATACAGAAGATGGTAGAATACGCCTGCGAGCTGCCGACGAAAGAGGAGCGGCTTAAGTGCGCAATGGCCATTATCCACCAGATGGAGAACAAGAACCCCCAGCTGAGGGAAAATGCCGACTACGAGCAGACCCTATGGAACCATCTCTATCTGATGAGTCACCGCGAGCTGGAAATTGACTGGCCCTATGACGTATCGGAAGCCGACAAGATTCTTTCCAAGCCCGATCCCATGCCCCTGCCCGATAGTCATATCAGACTGCGTCATTACGGACACCTGGTAGAGGAACTGCTGGAGCTGCTGAAGACGATGGAGCCTGGTGAGGAGCGCGATGCCCTGGTGAAAAAGACCGCCAATCAGATGAAGCGCGACCTGGTGCTTTGGGGACACGGCTCCATAGAGGATGAGCGCGTGGCCGACGACCTGGCACGTTATACCAACGGGAGAATACAGCTTGACCTGAATACGTTTAAGTTTGAGAAGATCAATCCCAACGAGGGCAAGCAGTCTGGCAAGAAGAAGAAATAAAAAACGACCAGCCCATGGCATCATTTATCATTGAAGGAGGTTATCCGCTGAGTGGAGATATTACACCGCAAGGTGCCAAGAATGAGGCACTGCAGGTGATCTGTGCGACCTTGCTGACGAGCGAGGAGGTAACGATCCATAACATTCCCGATATCCGCGATGTCAACAACCTGATTCAACTGCTCAGAGACATCGGCGTGAGAGTTAAGAGGAAAGAGAATACCTTTTCATTCCAAGCAGATAGCTTGAATCTCGACTATCTCGAGAGCGACGAGTTCGTGCAGAAATGCGCAGAACTCAGGGGTAGCGTGTTGATGATTGGTCCGCTGCTATCCAGAATGGGTAAGGCCATCATCACTCAGCCTGGTGGCGACAAAATCGGCCGTCGCAGACTCGACACCCACTTCTTCGGTTTCGAAAAGTTGGGCGCAAAGTTCAACCTTATCGAGGGGCGGAATGTCTACGAGATTGCTGCCCATCAACTCAAAGGTACCTATATGCTGCTCGACGAAGCCTCAGTGACAGGTACTGCCAATATCATCATGGCAGCCGTCTTTGCCAAAGGCACCACCACCATTTATAATGCCGCCTGCGAACCTTATCTGCAGCAGCTCTGTAAGCTGTTGAACCAGATGGGTGCCAACATCAGCGGCATCGGCTCCAACCTACTGACCATCAATGGCGTAAAGAGCCTGCATGGTGCAGAGCACACGGTACTGCCCGATATGATCGAGGTAGGCTCGTTCATCGGCATGGCCGCTATGTGTGGTGACGGCATCCGTATCAAGCATGTCTCTATCGAAAACCTTGGTATTATCCCAGATGCCTTTCGTCGTCTTGGTGTAAAAATCAAGGTGGAGGGCGATGACCTGGTTATCCCCAAACAGCGCCATTACGAGATACAGTCGTTTATCGACGGTACCATCATGACCTTGGCAGATGCCCCCTGGCCCGGATTGACACCCGACCTTCTCTCTGTACTCATCGTGGTAGCCACCCAAGCCAGAGGCAGCGTGCTTTTCCATCAGAAGATGTTCGAAAGCCGCCTGTTCTTCGTCGATAAACTCATCGACATGGGTGCGCAGATCATCCTCTGCGATCCGCACCGCGCTGTAGTCGTTGGCCATGACCGGAAGATTACCCTACGTGGAGGCCGCATGTCAAGTCCGGATATCCGTGCAGGTATCGCCCTGCTGATAGCCGCCATGAGCGCCAAAGGCACAAGCCGTATCGACAATATCGAGCAGATAGACCGCGGCTACGAGCATATCGAGGACCGTCTTAACGCCCTCGGCGCCAAAATCACAAGAGCATGATTCGCGAAGAAGAGGTTTATCAGATTGGAAAGCTGGGCAAGACGCACGGTGTGAAAGGTGAGATCAGCTTTCTTTTCGATGACGACGTGTTCGACCGCGTCGATGCCGACTATCTGATTCTGAAAGTGGACGGCATCTTCGTCCCCTTTTTTATGGAAGAATACCGCTTCCGCAGCGATGCCAATGCCATCGTCAAGTTCGAGAACATCGACACGCAGGAGCGGGCCAAAGAGCTGACAGGCTGCGAGGTTTACTTCCCTCGTGAACTTGTTGACAGCGATAGCAACAGTATCTCCTGGGCAGCTATCGTGGGGTTTGACATCATCGATGCCACCACAGGGCAACCCGTGGGTCGTATTGCCAGTATCGACGATTCCACTATCAATATCCTGTTCGAGCTCGAGGACGGCAAACTCATCCCTGCCTCCGAAGAACTGATTACAGACGTCAATAAAGACAATAGAACCATTACCATAGACTTGCCACAAGGCATTTTAGATATATGAAAAGACAAATCGCTATCCTCGGCTCCACAGGGTCGATAGGTACACAGGCACTCGAGGTGATCGAGGAGCACAGTGATCTCTATGAAGTTTACTGTCTCACTGCCAATAACAAAGTTGAATTGTTGGCTGAGCAGGCTCATAAGTTCAAGCCTGCCGCTATCGTTATTGCCAACGAACATCGCTACGACGAACTGAAAGCGCTAATGAGCGACATGCCCGACGTGAAGGTGTATGCCGGTGCCCAGGCCCTCAATGAGATTGTGGAAGCAGGACCGATCCATATGGTGCTCACGGCAATGGTTGGCTTTGCAGGTCTTAATCCCACCATTCACGCCATCAAGGCAGGCAAGACCATCTGTCTGGCCAATAAAGAGACGCTCGTTGTGGCCGGCGAACTGATCCTGCAGCTGGCCCAGCAGTACCACACCCCTATCCTACCCGTCGACAGCGAGCACTCTGCCATCTTCCAGAGCCTCGTCGGCGAGGATATGAACCCGATAGAAAAGATTCTGCTGACGGCGAGTGGCGGTCCGTTCCGTCTAAAGACAATGGAGGAGATAGCCCATGTAACAAAGGCCGACGCCCTGCGCCATCCGACATGGGACATGGGTGCAAAGATCACGATCGATTCTGCCTCGATGATGAACAAAGGCTTCGAGGTCATCGAGGCCAAATGGCTCTTCGGTGTCGATGCCAAGCAGATTCAAGTACTGGTCCATCCGCAGTCAATCGTCCACAGCGCCGTACAGTTCCAGGACGGCTCCGTAAAGGCCCAGCTCGGTGTGCCCGACATGCGTCTGCCAATCCAATATGCCTTCTCGTTCCCGCAACGTCTGCATTTGAGTGGTGAGCGTCTTGATCTTTTTAAGGCTCAGCACTTAGAGTTCTTCGAGCCTGATTTAAAGAAGTTCCGCTGCTTAGCCCTCGCTTTCGAGGCCATCGACAAGGGCGGCAATATGCCGTGTATCGTCAATGCCGCCAATGAGATTGTAAACCGCGGATTCCTCGAAGACAAATGCGGTTTCCTGCAGATGGGTGACATCATTGCCGAGACCATGCAACGAGCCACCTTCGATAAGAATCCTTCGTACGATACCTACATTGAGACGGATGCCGAAGCACGCCGTATCGCCACTGAATTAATGAACAAATAATTGATTATGGATATATTTCTGATAAGACTATTACAGTTTATGCTGGCCATCGGCCTGCTGGTGCTGCTCCATGAGGGTGGCCATTTCTTCTTCGCCAAGTTGTTTGGCGTCCGCGTAGATAAGTTCTATCTGTTCTTCGACCCCAGCATCTGGAAATGGGACGGAAGTCTGTTCAAGTTCAAACCCAAGAACAGCGACACGCAATACGGTGTGGGTTGGCTGCCTCTCGGTGGTTATTGTAAGATTGCCGGTATGATCGACGAGAGTTTCGATACGGAACAGATGAAACAGCCAGAACAACCGTGGGAGTTCCGCGCAAAGCCCGCCTGGCAGCGGCTGCTGATCATGATCGGTGGTGTGCTCGTCAACTTCCTCCTTGCCCTGTTCATCTACGCCATGATCCTCTTCCATTGGGGCGACACCTATATCCCCGTGAAGGATATGACACTGGGTATGAAGTTCAACACCGAAGCCAAAGCCCTTGGGTTCCAGGACGGCGATATTCTCGTTGGTACCGACAAGGGTGAGTTTAAGGATTTCTCTGCCGACCTCTATCGCGACCTCTCTGAGGCCAAGCGTGTGGACTTGATCCGCAACGGCAAAGAGATGAGCCTCGACCTCCCCGGCGACCTCAACCTGCTGAACATGCTGAAGGCAGAGCCTTCGTTCGTCCGTCCATTGATTCCTGCTGTCATCGACAGTGTGATGGACAACTCCCCCGCTGCTGAGATCGGGCTCCAGAAAGGTGATAAGATTGTCGCAGTGAACGGCAAACCCGTAGACTCCTACAACGAGTTTACGGAGCAGATTGGCGTGCTCGAGGATATGATGACCTCCGCCAAGAGTCAGGCCGACAGTCTGAAGATCCGCACAGCTACGATTGTCATCGAACGCGCCGGCCTCGTGAAGTCTTCTGCTGATGAACAGACTGCAGAAGCCTCAGCCGTAGCAGATACAGCTACGATTACGCTGACCCCAGACCTCAAGGTAGGTTTCTTCGTAAAGACCCTTGCCGGCATCTACGAGCCCTACACCCGCGAGTATGGTTTCTTCGAGAGCATCCCCGCCGGTATCAAGTACGGCTGGAACGTGCTGGCTGGCTATGTGGGCGACATGAAGTATGTCTTCACCGCCGACGGTGCCAAGTCGTTGGGTGGTTTCGGCGCCATCGGAAGCCTCTTCCCTCCCGTCTGGGACTGGTATCTCTTCTGGAAGATGACTGCCTTCCTCTCAATCATCCTCGCCTTCATGAACATTCTGCCCATCCCCGCCCTCGATGGTGGTCATGTGCTGTTCTTGATCTACGAGATGATCACGCGTCGCAAGCCCTCAGAGACCTTCATGATCCGTGCTGAATATGTCGGCTTCGGTATCCTGATACTCTTGATGGTGGTGGCAAACCTCAACGATATCTTGCGCTGGCTCGGATACCTATAAGTTTTACCGCCAACAGATATACAGCCACGATGATCAGATAAATCATCGTGGTTTGTGTTTTTGTGGGGTGCAGATTGTCGATACTTGCGCCCGGAATGACTGCCAGGTAGGACAACAACTGATTGAGAACAGCCACCACTTTATATAACAGGCATGCGAGGGACGGTATCAGAAGAACCACCATTGAAAGATAAAGAATCAGCATCGCTGCAGGTATCACGATGAAGTTCGTTAACAAGAAACAGCAGGAGAAGCGTCCGAAGTAATAGGCAATCAACGGTGCAGTGCCTATCTGTGCCGAAAGCGACACGACCACCATTCCCCACAACCATTTCACAACCCGATGCGACATCAGGCATTCTGCAGGAATAATGTTCTCCATCAACGGCACAAACAGCAGAATCGAAAAAACAGCCATATATGACATCTGGAAGCCTATGTCGAAAATCGACATAGGACTTACCATCAGCATGACGATAGCCGTAAAGGCGAGCGTATTGACAGACATCCTGTCACGATGGCCTAACGACAGCAAGGCATAGACACTCAGCATCATCGCTGAACGCATCACACTCGTTGACATACCTACGAGAAAAACAAAGCCCCAAATACATATAATAGTGAATAGAGAAAAGTGAATAGTGACTAGTTTACGGCGACCAGAGAGGAACATTAATAGTCCATAGATGATACCCAAGTGCAGACCGCTGAGCGCCAGAATATGCGAAGCGCCAGTGACAGAATAGACATCCTTCAGTTCCTGCGTCAAAGCCGACTTATCCCCTAACGCCATCGCTGCCACAACAGCATAGGCGTCATCTTTTTCTTCCGCTGCAGGATGAAAACGGGCAAGGAGCTGACTGCGGTATTTCAGAAAGCTGAGTCTCATCCGATCCAGTCTCGACAACTGCTTCAGCGACACCTTCGCCTTATGCCATTTCCAGCTGGCTACGAACGTCCGTCCTGTAAACCCATGAATCTCCAGATAACGACGATAATCAAACGAGCCGCTTCGCCATTCGTCATTTTCCTCGATACGCGACTGAATCTGCAGGCCATCGCCTATGCACAGATTCCGACTCCGATCATCTTTATACAGATAACACTTCAACTTACGACCACTAGCTGCCAACAGAACATCCACCGCCATTGTTTTCGGTTTCTCAACAGACTCAGATATGACCACTGCCTCATATGCAACCTCGCCCTTTGGCCATACCACCTCCAGCGATGCTTTCTGTCGTTGCATCATGAGCCAACCCAACACGATAAAACAGACGGCTATGGCAATCGACTGTAGATGTTCATGTTTCGACAGCAACAGGGCCAAGATTACCACACCCACGAATATCGGCAGCAACAACCAGCCTATAGCGACATAATCACCAATAAAGATTCCCACCATCAGGCAAATGGCAAGACGTAACAACGGAGCTTCATTCCAAAACAGTTTGTTTTTCATCTTCCTTAAGTTTAACGCTGCAAAGATAATAAAAAAAGGTAAAAGTGAAAAGTGAAAAGTGAAAAATTTGCTGCCGCTCACTATTTTTTTGTACCTTTGCAGCCGTTATGGAAGAAATCAGTATGCCCATGTGGGCTTGGATCTTGTTTTATGCACTCGTCATCGTCATGCTCTATGCCGACCTGAAGTTGTTTGGCCGGAAAGGACAGCATGAGGTGAGCATCAAAGAAGCCCTGCAGATGACGTTCGTGTGGATTTTTGTATCGTTGCTTTTCTGCGCAGGCATTTGGTTCTATGAAGGTGATAACAAAGCGATGGAGTTCCTGGCAGGTTATCTCATCGAAAAGTCGTTGTCGATGGATAATCTCTTTGTGTTCCTCATGCTCTTCTCATTCTTTGGTGTCCAGCGGAAATACCAGCATGAGGTATTATTCTGGGGTATCTTCGGAGCCCTGATCCTACGCAGTATATTTATCTTCGCAGGTGCGGCGATGGTACAGCGATTCGAATGGATTTTAGGTATCTTTGGCGCCTTCCTGATCTATACTGGTATCAAGATGTTCAGCCACAAAGACGACGAGAGCGTGGATCCCTCGAATAATATTTTCGTAAAGTTGTTCAAGAAGTTCTTTCCTGTGACAGATCAGATGCACGAAGACAAGTTCTTTATCATCGAAAACGGCAAACGTCTGGCAACCCCACTTTTTATCGCCTTGTTGGTGATTGAAACCACCGATGTGGCCTTTGCTGTAGACTCCATCCCCGCCGTTTTCTCCGTGAGCCGCGATCCGTTTATCGTGCTCACCTCCAACATCTTCGCCATCTTGGGACTGCGTGCCCTTTATTTCGCTCTCGCAGCTATTGCCAAATATTTCGCATATCTGAAATACGGCCTCGGCATCATCCTCAGCTTCGTAGGTGTAAAAATGTTGATGGAGGTTTTCGGTTTCGGAAAAGTACCTACCGGGATTTCACTTTTAATTATCTTTGGAGTATTAGTATTATCGATGGGACTCTCTGTTATACTTTCGCGAAATAAGTGCGATAAACGAGATAATAACCATCGCCCGTAAGCTTAAACGCAGAGCCTTGGGCCTCATTCAGCGTTCCCTGCCATAGTTGACTATAAGGATAAGATGCCCATTTAAGCCCCTCTGACGACAACCGCTTGCAGTCGACATTGAAGACGCTGACCTGCTGTCCTGCAAAGGACTCAAACGACTCCTCACCTTTAGCAACAACAAACCAACCATCGTCAGTTGCCATTAGCGGTTCCACACCCATCTCGCGAGCATAGCGCACCATCAGCGAAATATTTCCCAAAGTATGATCTTCACGTCTGCCTGTCGCACCCAGATAGGCAATCCGTCTCATACCTTTCGACAAGCAATAACGTGTAGCTTTCGTCAGATCATTATCCTCCTGCTCGTCAATCTGTATCAGACGATTTCTCAGTTCTTCAGGCACAGAATCGCCATCACCCACGATAGCATCGCACTGCGGCCAATGGCAAGCAGCGCCGTCGCAGCATACCACATATCGAGCCTCGCGAAGCAGTTGCAACGGTTCTGCGGCTGTCGGAAACAGTCCATTAGCCAAAATGACAGCATCAAACTCGGTCATATATAACGTCTTTTGACATCATCTTTTTCCACTTGTAATAGCCTGCAATAGCGATAAGGACGTACAGTCCGTAAAGTCCTGCCTTGAAGGGGATACCTTTCTGGATATAAAGCACACAGCACACGACATCGACTACTATCCAGAACAGCCACTGTTCTAGATATTTACGGGCCAGTGCCCACAAACCGACAAACGACAGCGCATTGGTAAAAGAGTCGAGCACAGGCACGGTGGAATTGGTCCACGTAATGAGAATATAGTAAACGACACCCCAAGCTATGAAGAAACCCACCGTAGCTGGCAGATATTGTCGTTTGGGCATGTGACTGATGGGGAGTTCCTGCTTCAGATTCTTAGTTTTTCTGAACTTCCACACATAGAGACCATAGAGAGCCGCCAAGGTATAATAACACGCCATGCCAGCATCACCATAGAGTCCATGCTGCCAATAAAGGATGATATCGAGTGCCGGCATGATGATGCCTATGACCCAAAGGGCTACATGAGCACGATACTCGAGCCAGATATAAATCAGGCCGAGTACCGTGGTGAATATATCCAACCCATGTTCTACCAGAAAAGTAATCATCTGTAAACTCTATACTATAACCTCCAAACTAGAAATTCACCGACAAATGCGCCATCATATTAAATGGAGCTGAGGGAGCGAAGCCTGCCTCATACTGGTCGCTGGTACCCCATCCGGTAGCCACAATCTGACCGTTCTGCTTTTCGAAAGCAGGTGCAGCCCATCCGTTGTTATCGTACTTGGCCGAGAAGATGTTATAGAGGGTTACGCCCAATGTAACGTCCTTTACACCCAACTGCTTCAAACCGAAGGTATAGCTCAGATCGACGTTGGTATTGAAGTGGCCATCGAGCATCATACCGACATCTACGGGTTTACCGTTGTCATCGAGCGTCTGATAGCTTTCGAAGCCCGTGTTTGTCAAATACTGCTTGCTGATATACTGGCTCTGGACGCTGGCGCTGAAGCCTTGATAGTTGAAACTGAAGACGTTGTTGGCTATCCATTCGGGTGAGAAGGCCAGTGGCTGGTCGCCGAGATCGGCTACACTCCCGTCGGTCAACTGTACAGTGATGTTTTTCACGCGGTTCCTTGACCATGTGGCATTAGCATCCCAGCAGAACCAGTCGACAGGTTTCCATGCTGCCTCTAACTCCACACCGAGGCGGAAGCTCTTGTCGAGGTTTCGGGTAATGGCCTCACCTATCTTATTAATCTCGCCCGTTAGCACGAACTGGTCTTTATAGTCCATCCAGTAGAAGTTAACACCGGCCGAGAATGTCGGGCTCTGATACTTATAACCCACCTCCAAGTCGTTCAGCCGCTCAGATTTCGGCATGGGCAGTTCAGCGTTCATATTGTCCTGATAATTATTGCGCGTAGGCTCCTTATGGGCTATGGCATAAGAGACATAGGCCTTATGGTTGGGCGTGATATCGTAATTCAGTCCGGCCTTAGGGTTAAAGAAGTCGAACGATTCTTTCATGTCATAGACGATGCGCTTGTTGGTATCCCAATTGATTTCGTCAGTAGGACCGACCATCTTTATGCCGACGTGGCGGTACTGCATATCGACATACGCATTCAGCCCAGGCAGGAAGTCGTACATCAGTTTGCCGTAGACGTTGAAGTCGGTCTTCTTGGCATTCTCATCGTAATAGGGGTGGTCAGGCATCAGTTCGCTGACAGGCATCTTCACCCATTTGACGAGTCCGAAATGGTCGCCGTCGTACTTGTTCCAGCCGCCACCGAGCGTAGCCTGCAGGTTCTCGTGGTTGTTGTAGTTCAGCGAGGCCACTACGCCGTAGAAGTCGTTGTCCATCTTCTTCTGGCGCACCAGGTCGCTCTGGGCCCAGGTCATCTCCGGGTCGAGGTCATACTCAAAAAGTGTCCGTTTGCGCTTGTACTCCTCATAGTAGCCGCTGCCCTTCGTGTAGTGTAGTGCCGTATTGAGGTTCAGTTCGCGATTCAGCCGCTGGTTCCATATCAGTTGGTAGTTCTGCTGATGATAGTTGTCGGTCTGTCCGTCGTAATAATGTACGTTGCCTTGCGCATCGTAGTACTCACCGCAGGAGTTATAGGTACGTCCATACAGGCTCTGCTCATATTTCGACGTATAATTCCAGGCATGGTAGGTTTCCTCAACACCGTTCCAGGTGATCAGCTTCACCACCGTATTGTCTGAGAAGTAGCCTGCCTGTATGAAATAAGAATTCAATTTCGTGGAAGCACGGTCCAGATAACCTTTTGATCCGATGTTAGACAAGCGTCCCTGAATACCCCAATGACCACTGAGCAAACCCGTACCGAAACGCAACGTCTCCTTATGTGAGTAATAAGAGCCCCCTGAGAAGTCGAGGCCGAGATAGGGTTCCATACCGATATTCTCCGTCAACATGTTCAGCGTAGCACCGAAGGCTCCTGCACCGTTGGTCGATGTTCCCACACCACGCTGTATCTGCATCGACTGCACGCTCGAGGCGAAGTCACCCATATTCACCCAATAGAGCTGGGCACTCTCGGCATCGTTCATCGGAATGCCATTAGCCGTAATATTGATACGCGAGGGATCAGTACCACGCACACGGAGTGAGGTATAGCCGATACCGTTGCCAGCATCCGAGGTCATTGTGACACTCGGCGTCAGCGATAGCAGATAAGGCACATCCTGTCCGAAGTTCACGGCTTTCAACGCCTTTTTGTCCATGTTCGTATAAGCCATTGGTGTCTTTTTCGACGCACGTGTCGACACCACCTGTACATTCTGCAACTCCACCGACAACAGCGAGTCCACAGCATTGTCCTGAGCATTCACATTCATCGCGCCTACCAGCGCAACCATACCTAATAACAATCTTTTCATAACTTTTAATAATACCTTTAATTAATAAATAATGTAAAGGGGAAGTCTGTATTGATTTATCCTGTATTCCATCCCTACGCCGGTATGATCCGGATCAGGTTAGAGGGTATCATCTCAGCCTGCGACCGCAGGCACCCCTTGAAATTTCGGCTGCAAAGGTACAAAAAAGAAATGAAAAGTGAATAGTGAAAAGTGAAAAATTTGCTGCCACCAGGATAAATTATGCATTAAGCATTATGAATTATGAATTATTTTCGTATCTTTGCACCCAAATCAAAGAAAGATATGAAGATACAGATTATCAACGGGCCGAACCTGAACCTGCTGGGGCAGCGGGAACCAGGAATCTATGGCTCAGAATCGATGGAAAACTGCCTCACGGCACTCCGCAGCCGTTACCCGCAGGTGCAGATAGACTACTATCAGAGCAATGTAGAGGGCGAGCTCATCAACAAAATGCAGGAGACAGGTTTCGCAGGCGGTTATGATGGTATCGTGCTCAATGCAGGAGCCTATACCCATACAAGCGTTGCCCTACACGATTGCATCAGGAGTCTGAAATGCCCCGTCATCGAGGTTCACATCTCGAATGTACACCAGCGCGAGGAGTTCAGACACAAGTCGATGATCTCAGCTGCCTGCAAGGGCGTGATCTGCGGATTTGGGCTCGACAGCTACCGACTGGCAGTAGAGGCACTGATCGGATGACGCTCGACGACTATATCCTCACCCATACAGAGCCGGAACCGGCGTATCTGTACCGGTTGTGGCGGGCGACGAACGTGCACACCATCCACGGACGGATGGCCAGCGGGCATCTGCAGGGACGACTGCTCAAGATGCTGGTCAGGATGATACAGCCGAAGAACATCCTTGAGATAGGCACCTTCAGCGGCTACAGCGCCATCTCGATGGCAGAGGGCCTGCCTGACGACGGACGGCTCTATACCTTCGAGATCAACGATGAAATGGAAGATTTCACGCGCCCCTGGATAGAAGGCTCTGAGGTGGCCGACAAGATCAACTTCATCATCGGCGATGCACTTCAAGAGGCGCCCAAGCTGGGTATCACCTTCGACCTGGCCTTTATGGATGGCGACAAGCGTACCTACCGCGACTGCTACGAGATGGTGATGGGCATCCTCCGACCTGGGGGATTCATTCTCGCCGACAATACACTTTGGGACGGCCATGTGGTGGACCACACCTACAACCATGACCACCAGACGCAGGGCATCACCGACTTCAATGACTATATCGCTGCCGACGACAGGGTAGAACAGGTCATCCTCCCCCTTCGCGACGGCCTCACACTTATAAGAAAGAAATAGATTATGCAAGAAACAAGACAAAACAAAATCGCGAGACTGCTCCAGAAGGAACTCTCGCTGATATTCCAACAACAGACACGGGCCACACACGGCACGATGGTGAGTGTGACGAGGACGAAAATATCGCCCGACCTCAGCATTTGCACAGCCTACCTGAGCATCTTCCCCAGTGAGAAGGGCGAGGAGATCCTGCAGAATATCAATGCCAGCACCAAGGCCATCAGGTATGAATTGGGAACACGCGTGAGAAATCAACTGCGCATTGTACCCGAACTGCGATTCTTCATCGACGACTCATTAGACTACATCGAGCACATCGACGAGTTATTGAAGAAGTAAGAGGTAAGAGATATGAATTTCCCATTCTTTATAGCGCGAAGGTATCTTTTCTCTAAGAAGTCGACGCACGCCATCAACGTCATCAGCGCCATCTCCATCGTAGGTGTGGCCGTTGCGACGATGGCCCTCGTCGTCACGCTCTCCGTGTTCAACGGCTTCCACGACATGGTGGCCTCCTTCTTCACTTCCTTCGACCCTCAGTTGAAGGTTTTGCCTGCCAAAGGTAAGACCATGCCGTCTGACGACCCTGCGCTGGCCAAGATAAAGGCTCTGCCACAGATTGATGTGGCAATGGAAACGGTAGAAGACCAGGCACTGGCTGTCTATCAGGGGCGACAGGCGATGGTGACCATCAAGGGTGTGGAGGACAGTTTCAGCCAGCTCACCCATATCAATGAGATTCTGCTGGGTGACGGACAATTTGAACTGAAGGCTGCCGATATGTTCTACGGCATTCCGGGCATCCGACTGGCAGAACAGTTGGGCACAGGCTTCGCCTACGAGGAGCCCTTGCAGATTTACGCCCCCCGTCGCGAAGGCCAGCTGAATATGGCCAACCCGATGGACGGCCTCGTAGCCGATGAACTCTATTCGCCTGGGGTGATCTTCAACGTGAAGCAGGCCCGCTACGACAAGAACTACATCCTCACCGACATCGCCTTTGCCCGTCGCGTCTTCGAGCAGCAGGGTATGGTCTCCGCCCTCGAACTGCGCCTGAAGCCAGGCAGTAACTTCGAAAGCGTGAAGTCGGAAATCAAGAAGATCGTGGGCGACGACTGTTATGTGCGCGACCGTTTCGAGCAGCAGGACGACACCTTTAAGATTATGAAGATCGAGAAGCTCATTGCCTATATCTTCCTGACCTTTATCCTGATGGTGGCCTGCTTCAATATCATCGGCTCACTCTCGATGCTCATCATCGACAAGAAAGACGATGTGGTGACGCTGCGTAACCTGGGCGCCTCCGACAAGCAGATCACACGCATCTTCCTGTTCGAGGGTCGACTGATTTCCGCCATGGGTGCCATCGTAGGCATCATCATCGGTCTGTTGCTTTGTTGGGCACAGCAGACCTTCGGCATCGTGAAACTGGGCTCTTCGAGTGGCACATTCATCGTCAATGCCTATCCGGTGAGTGTCCATCCTGAGGATATCATCCTCATCTTCTTTACGGTACTCGTCGTCGGCTTCCTCGCCGTCTGGTATCCTGTCCGCTATTTCTCACGCCGATTACTGGCATAAAACCAATAACACTTTATGAAGAAGCTATTTACAATGATTCTGATGGTCTGCGCCATGATGCTGGCAGCAGACGTTGTAGCACAACCACTTCTGAAAACCCATGTAGAGACAGGCGACCTTGAGGGCATCCTCGATGGCCAGCTTGCCGTGTATAAAGCCATTCCCTATGCAGCCCCACCCGTTGGCGACCTGCGTTGGCGCGAGCCACAGCCCGCTAAGCCTTGGGAGGGCGTGCTCAAGGCAGAGAACTACGGTCCCCTGCCGCCGCAGCCCACGCGTCCTGGACGTACTGCCGATATGATGAGCGAAGACTGTCTCTATCTCGGCATCGCAACGCCTGCCAAGAGCGCCAGCGACCGATTGCCTGTGATGGTATGGATTCATGGTGGCGGATTCCAGACGGAGCACTATGGTGGCGACCTGTGGAAGCACCTTGCCCAGCGTGGTGTGGTCATCGTCAGCATCGAATACCGTACTGGTGCCCTCGGATTCCTGGCCCATCCGGAACTGAGCAAAGAGAGCAAGGACGGCCACTCAGGCAACTATGGTCTGCTCGATCAGATCTTCGCCCTCCAATGGGTGCAGCGTAACATTGCCAACTTCGGTGGAGACCCCTCGAAAGTCACAATCTTCGGTGAGAGCGCAGGTGCCATCAGTTGCAGCATGCTCTGTGCATCGCCGTTGGCCAAGGGACTCTTCCGTGCCTGTATCAGTCAGAGTGGAGGCTCGTTCGCCCCTTGGAGCGACAAACCGCGTGCATTGGGTCTCGACGCCTCACAGAAAGGTGCCGAACAGCAGGGCCTCGCCTTCATGAAACATCTGAAGAAGAAGAATATCAAGCAGATGCGCAAGATGGATGCGATGGAACTTTGCGACGGTAATGTGGGCTTCGCAGGCTTCTGGCCCTGTGTCGACGGCTATGTGATCTGCGACGACCAATACCGTCTCTACGAACGTGGCGAGTATAATGATGTACCCGTCATCGTGATGACCAACAGCGACGAGGGAGCCCTCTTCTCACCTGCCAATATCAAGGCAGAGAACTACCAGAAACAGGTACAAGGTATGTTTGGCGATATGGCCGACGAGGCACTGAAAGTCTATCCTGGCAATACAGATGATGAGGCTTGGCACAGCAATGGCGATGCCTTCCGCGACCTGGGATTTGCATGGCCGTCCTACGCTTGGGAATGCCTGCAGAGCAAGACGGGTAAGAGCCCTGTCTATGCTGCCTATCTCGCCCAGCCTTCCACACGCAGCTTCTCGCCCGACAAGCGTCGCAAGGGTGTGGCTCATGCAGATGATATCCTCTACCTGAACGGAGAATTCCTTACCCAGCCCGACAAATATCCTTATGAGTCTGCCGTCGCAGAGATCATTCAGCAGTATTGGGTGAACTTCGCCAAGACGGGCAATCCCAACGGCAAGGGTCTGCCCTACTGGCCTACGTTCGACGACTCGAAGCCCACTACGATGCAGTTCTCCAACGGCGCCTCGCTCATCACAGTGCCCAACCGCGAGCAGATTAACTTCATCGACCGTTTCTATAAAGCCAAGCGCGAGGAAACCGAACGCCAAAGGGCCAATTAATCTTCGCGATACTCTAAAATATCGCCAGGCTGGCAGTCCAAGGCCTTGCAGATAGCCTCCAAAGTGGAGAATCTCACGGCCTTGGCCTTGCCTGTCTTCAGAATCGAGAGGTTCGCCTGCGTGATACCAATCTTCTCAGCCAGTTCCTGCGAAGAGATTTTTCGCTTGGCCATCATCACGTCTACATTTACGATTATACTCATACGGCTCTCGATGTTTAGATGGTCAGTTCCTGTTCTTCCTTCAGATCCTTACCCATCAGGATAATCTGCGAGATGATCATCAGCCCCAAGCCTGTGAGGAGATACATCGAGTTGCTCTCGTCCACAAAGATGATGCTGTGGTCTGCCAGATGGATATTGTCGATGAAATACTGCGTGATGATGTAGGAAACAACCAGTTCATACAGATAGATAAAGGACAGCAGATAGCCTGTGGTCTCCAGATACTTTGCCACTTTCGTCACAAAGATCTCTCCGCTGCGGATCTTGACGATGAGCTTGAACACCATCCAGAAGATCCATACGAAGGCAATAATCCAGAAGATGAAAGACGATCCGAGCAGATAATGCGGAAAGTGTAGTCCTTCGCGCGAGGCGGGAATGCCAATCTCTATCTTCTTCATGTTTACCATATAGGTCTGGCCTTGGGCAGTAGAAAGAAGCACCTTATTGTCGGGTCTGCTCCAGGAGTGAACGTTCAGTTCATAGGAAAAATAGGGATGCCCTGTTGATACGGTTTCACCATCCGCAAGCGTATCGATGGTCATATACTCCGCAGGCATTTCTGCAAACTCCATCTTATTGTCGGGTGCAGGGCTCCAGCCCATCGACCACTGATGAAACGTGTTCGTGAATCCCACAGCAATGAATGCCACAACGAACAACGTGCTGTAAATCTTTAATTTCTTAGTCATAATCAATAATATTTTATTGTTATACGATAAATAATTTCGGTGCAAAGATAAGAACAATATTCTTAACTTCCAAACATTTTCAATAAAATATTATCGAAAAACGATAAATTTAACTTTCGCTAACAAAAAGCCCGCCCCAACTGAGGGAGGATACCAGACAGTTTTTGCGGCCTAGGCTGGTAGCAAAAATTTCCTAGGCAGCTGATTTAGAGGCTCTTAACAGGAAATTTAGAAATTCTTCGCTGACTTTTTAAAAATTCTTCGCTGGCTTTTCAAAAATTCTTCGCTGACTTTTCAAAAACTCTTCGCTGGGATTTTAAAACTGCCGAAGAGTATTTGAAAAAACAGCGAAGACTTCTGAAATTGGATGTTCCTGCTTTATTTTCTGCATGTTATAGTCTGCTTGTAATCCAAGCCAGATATTTGCACTTGTTCCAAGAGCAGCTTCCAACAACAAGGCATATTCTGTAGTAACAGGACGTTTACCGCTTAGTATCTCATTAAATACGGTATAGGACACGCCCAACTGCTGGGCTGATGCGACTATTTTATCAATATCTTCTTACCGCCTTTGACATATATTCCCGGTTTCAGATAGCTGGTCGTCATACGATGACCCTCCAGGTCATAGATCGCATCATCTATCGGACTGGGGACAACGGCCTTGATGCCCGTTTCATTTCCCATATCCAACTTATAACGGCTACAGAATCGCCATATCTCATCACCCGTTAAAACACCATTGTCGTTGGAAATCCAGTGCCCTTTATTGGCCATTTCCATCAACACTACCTCTACACCATCTTTGCCTGGTCCCCATACACGACGGGTGATATGGGCTGCGTTGCGATATCTTTGGGTGACCTTGGCCGAAGTAGGGCAACCATTATGTTTGATCCATGCATTCAGTGCACCCTGCACACCAGAGAAACCTACAACATCGTCGCTGGTGCCATGCGTGTGGATAATGGGGATAGGACGGACATTAGCGTTAGCCGTTGTTCCCCACATCGGATAGCCACTGATGGGAGCGAAGGCTGCTATCTTGTCGGCAATCTTGTTCATAGCGTGATAAGTGAACATGCCTCCCATGGAGAAGCCCGACAGATAAACACGCTCACGGTCGATATCAAACCGCCTGACCATCTCGTCGATAAGGGCCAGAATAAAATTGATATCGCGGTTTCCGCTAATGTCCCAACTCTTGTCGATGCCTTCCGGAAACACGGTCAGGAATTTGGCTGTATCTGCTACCGATTCTATCTTCAGCATGTCCTTCTGATAATGGGCATCTTGGTTCATGCCGTGACAGGAAATCAGCAAAGGCGATTTGCTTGGCATATTAACAGGTCTGTAAACAATGTAACTTCTGGTCTGGTTGCCTACTGGCAGTGTTGCCGCCTTCACGCCAAGCACGCCCAGCATCAAGATAAGAATGGTTGATAATCGTTTCATGTTTTTTGTTTTTGGCTGCAAAGGTAATGTGTTTTTCCGACATAACGAAAAGAAAGCTAACAAAAACTCGGAGAAAAAGACATTTGTCCGAAAGTATTGATAATTACTCCGAAAGAATTAATGATTACTTTCGGAGTAATTGACGTGGGAAATATATTATGTGAATACCCAAGCATTGAAGTGAGTGTCACAAAGTGTCCTGACCCTGGTATGACATTTGGAATAGCCAACAGCGAATCCTGTGGCAAGCAGATTGACGGCTTGATTCGAGAGGGTAAGATCACACGTCTCAAGCGCGACAACTACGAGAAGAAGGTGGCAAATCTGTAGTACAAGAAACGTGGAAACAGGGAAACATGGATTCGGGGTAGTATCAAAAAACACAAGGCTGCAGTCCGTGAGGATTGCAGCCCTTGTTTGTTGAACATGATTGAACTATCCAATCTCCCAGATTGAACTATTCCCGCATGATGTGAGCTATTAGTTATTTTCTTCGAAAAAGATTTGGTTGAATGAATGAAAATGGTTATCTTTGCAGACGTATTTATTAACTTATAAATTAAAGACTATGGTAAACGTAAAGCAAAACAAAGTTGAAGAACCGTCTATACGGGTCAATTTGTGTGAGTTTGATTACATTTTTGCAAATTTATTTGCAGATTTGCAAACAAATAATTATTTTTGCAAACGAATATGGACAAGAAACTGACAAGCAGACAAGAGTATGATGAGGTGAAGGCCATTGTTGAGGCCATGATCGCTGAGGCTACAGAAAAGGGCATGCTTGAGCCGGAGATGGATAATGAATACACGCGCCAGATAGCAGAGTTGAGCAAGCAGATGGCTCAATATGAGGATGAATATATGAATATCATGCCTTTGCGCGAGAAGACACCACTTATCAAATGTATTGAAGACTATTTTTATGCCAGAAACATGAAGCAGAAGGATGGTGCCAAACTTCTTGGTATCAACGAGTCCGTCTTCAGTCAGATTCTTAGTGGAAAGCGCCGTATCACAATGCCTTTGGCAAAACGCCTGCACTCAAAACTTGGAATCGACTCTGACCTGATTCTGGAATATGCATAAACATAGTGTCACGCCCCCAATGTGACATTCAAGATGGTAAAATCATACGATATGAGAACGTTTTTCTTTCTTTTGGTAACATTCTGTCTTGCTGCATGTTATAACAAGTCACAGCCAGGAATCAACAATGATGGTATTAACGAATGTACCACTATTTTTTCAGACACGGAATCTGAAATCCCTTATAAACGTTGGTGTGAATTGTGTGACTCCATGGTAGCATGTGGAAGTAGACTTATGCCCAATCAGTATTCCACTTTTTTAGAGAAAGGTTGCAGACTAAATAAAGAGCAAAAGATTTTCTCTACATTATTTACTTTATATAATGTAGGTGATACCGTATACATTATAGAAGAAATCAACAGTTATACCGCTACAGTTTTGTTTGCTTTTTGGAATAGAAAGTTTGGAAACGTTTATGGAAGTGACAAAGTTTATGAATATAGATACATGAGATATCAGAAAAATGGCATCTTGAATGAAGGAAAAAAGGTGATATGTGATTCCGTTTTTATCAAAAATGATCCGGAAATTTTCTCTTTTTCTGAAAAGTTAATAAAAACATGTAGTGAATGGGACACATTACAACTAAGTGAAAACAGAGAATTGGATGGTGTTTCAGGTGAGCATAGACACATGTTAGCATATAGAATTATATTTTTGACGGATGATCAATTTGACCTTAAGTGTGTAAAGATCGCCCGTCAGGGAAATGTTGGTGACGAAACAACGGAACCATATGAGGTCATTCCATGAAACACAGGGGTCAGGAGAATCTGTGTCACATCGAGGTCAGGATACTTTGTGACTGTCACAAAATGTCCTGACCCTGTCGTGACACAGGACGAATCACTGCGCCCTGCACCGTCACCGCGGTTGAATCAAAATCAGTTTTTGTCTTGTGTGTTATTTTTTACTACTCGATGAGTTTGGTCATCTCCGTCATGTATTTCTCAATGTATTTGTTGAGGGTTTTCTGGGTCTTCTTGGCCGACTTGGGCAGCTGAATGCCAGAACTCATCATTTCTGTCAGTCCTTTGTTCTGCTCGGTATAGAACTCCAGTATCTCCTCATAGCCTTTGCCAAGGATTTCTGCCCGCTTGTCGACAAGATTATCATATTCTTTAAAATATTCTTTAAAAAGTATTTGCAAATCATTAAAGACGGCATCCACTTCTTTGTTCTGCTTGTTGATTCGGTCTAGGATGAGGTCTTTTCTCGCCCACGAAGCATGACTTTTGGGGTCAAGCGACCGGTAGAAGTTTTTAACTGCTTCCATTTTAATCTCCAGATCCTTATACTTCATCTCCATCCGCATCTTCAACATTGGCGAAGGCTTCGGGAATGGGAGTTCATCGTCGGTCAGGGTGTCGGCGACTACAGAAACATCGTCAATACCACGTACCTGCCGCTTGTTAAGCAGACTCTTGCCCGAATAGCGTCCCACCCGGCGCTCGTAGTCGCGGTCTTCATCGTAGTAGCCGTTATGGGTGGTGATTTGATAGGTCTCGCCTGGCACAAAGTCGAGGTTGGTCCACAGGTGGCAGAGCGAGCCGTCGGGCATGACCGTGCGAATACGCCCCACCTTGGGCTTGTCGATTTCCACGCTGAAATTAAAACGCTTGTTCACCACAGGCATATA
>Ga0310694_10001671_pt1 | contig 24513 bp, 17 predicted proteins | sample 174DNAGHGhighgp2_FD_203884 | JGI IMG/M metagenome (GOLD analysis project Ga0310694, IMG submission 203884) | Sheep rumen microbial communities from Palmerston North, Manawatu-Wanganui, New Zealand - 1742 DNA GHGhigh gp2 (v2) (version 2) | ecosystem: Host-associated > Mammals > Digestive system...
GCTGCCTCTGCTGCCGCTGCGCAAGTAATAGCATCCGAAGGAACTCCACCGCCTTGGGTTTTTTCGATAATCACTACCGTACAACCGGCTGCCAATTCTGCGGTCGTTTGGTACATCGTCAGATTACCGGTTGCCTCAACAAGGTCTCCTACAACAGGAGCGTCCGCCTGTGCGCATTCGCACTTGTAAGCCTCGAATACTTTACCGCCATCTTTAGTGTCTGCCATCCAGAAACTCATAGAGCCATCTTTCCATGCAAAAGCGATGTTGGTTACATAACCTCTTACGGTTACCGTTGCAGTACTGCCACCTTTCGCTGCCTCTGCTGCCGCTGCACACGTGATAGCGTCAGCTGCCATAATACTGCCAGCGAGGAGTACTGCTGCTAAAAGAGAAAAGAATTTTTTCATGATTTATTATTTTAATAAGTATTTATATTTCACGCGAAACGGGATGCAGAAGCATCCCATTTCACATATGATAGCGTGTTAATTACTTAACAATCTGTCCAAAAGCGTTATAGCGTACGCCTGCTTTCTCAATAACTACTTGTCCGTTCTCGATGGTCTTAACCGCCTTCACGCCTGCCTCTGTGTTGCTAATTGCCGTGGCGAAAGAATTATACTCGGCGCCCCAAATGACACAACGTTTCTCATACGTTACGCTCAACGCTGTTTCTGCGGAAACGCCCGAGAGCTCAACCGTGAACTCATATTCGCTTTCGTCTTCAAGCAGGAATGCTTTTCCTTTATCTCCACCACCTTCAAAATTACCGTTGATATCATCGTGCGCCTTGAGAGTAACAGTTGCCGGAGTAACGGTAACACCTTCTGGAGCCGTGATGGTCAGGATTTTATCACCCTCGCCTTTCCATGCTACAGCATGAAAAATAAGCGATGTAGCACCTGCTCCGACTGTGATTACCATGTCGCCTGCTTTCTTAGATGTACCCAACTTGATAGCCGGTTTCCCGTTCATCGATACGTCATCATACGAGTTTTCTGCGCCTTTAGCAATTGTAGCTTCGGTTGCCATCATGCTGCCTGCGAAAAGAACGGCAGCGAAAAGAGAGAAGATTTTCTTCATGATTTTAAAAATTTAGTTAAACAAAACGTTTGTTATTATGGTGTTTTTCTACGTGTTTAAAGTATTCTGGTTGTTCTAAATATCCTGAAAGAACTTTCTGTATTAAAATCCGCTGCAAAGGTACAACTTTTTTTTTACATATGCAAATAAAAAATCATTTTTTAGTCTAAAGTCAAATAATAAATGCTTTATTTTTTATGAGCAACGACCATTAACTGGACGGAATTAAAGACATTTTGCCAAATGATATATGCCGCTGCCCCAAGTGGAGCCAAAGGGTCAAGATAAGTTTGAGCCATCCAAACGCCGAGAGATGTGTTTTTTTGTCCGAATGCCTGTCCGGCAGTAATAGAGGAGACTCCGGACATGGTTTTGGGCGCTGCTGCAGGATTGACAAGTACGTCTTGGTAATCTTTTCCCTTGGAAGGCGCCGGGAACTTATATCCGATGAATTTGCCGAGGCCGAACTGGATAAGGCATGCGAAAAAAGATAATATTAACAAAGTTAATATATTGGTGATTTGAGACTCATAATTGGTTAGTGTTGTTTGAGTCACAACTGCGGTTAGGACTATGATTGATGCAACCCAAAGATAGAAAGGAATTTGTGCCATTTGCGTCGAGAGTACGAACTCTTTCTTTTGAATCCTTTGATAACCCAACCGCAGAAACCATGCAGCAAAGAAAGGACCAAGCAATAGAGGACTTATGTGACTAAGGATGAGCGTAAATGCAGGCCAAAAGGCTTTCTCGGCAGCTGGATAGATAATCGGGAAAAGCACCGGTACAATGATGGTGGTTGCCAGATTTGAAAGTAGTGTAAATGCGGTGAGGTTTTGTATGGAGCCTCCGAGCTTGCCGGCAATGACAGGCGCTGCGGTAGCAGTGGGCATAATAAAACAAAGCATTAATCCCTGAGCAATGATCCTGTTCCCTGTCCAGAAATAAACACCGGCATAAGCTGCGAGGGAAAGGAAGATTTGCAGGAATAGCACGACCCAATGCCACCGATGAAGACGCAAATCAAGTGGATTAACCTTACAGAACGTAAAAAAAAGCATAAAGAAAATGAGCCAAGGTAGCGAAGGCTGCAGAGGAAGGAAAAATCGATATCCTACTGCCCCGATGACCATTGACAACCAAAGCGCATTGGAGTCAAAAAAGGTACGAAGTGACAAAGTGTGATGTACAAAATATGGTTTCATTGGGTCTTTCTCGTTATTCCTTCACCTCATTATATGTATCTACAGACCAATTTTCTACGATGTAATCCATTATTCGGAACACCTCTTCCTTTGTGTCCGCACGAAGGAGTGCTATGCGGGTTTGTTTGAAGTCTGCGAGACCTTTGAATACAGGGGAAGACGCAAAATGACGCCTTGAATGGAGAATTCCTTTGCGCTCGTCTCCGCCACACCATGCAATTGAAGACAAGACATGTTCTTTGAGAACTGCGACCTTGTCTGCCATAGAGACTGGAAAATCAGGATTGTTTGGAGAGTTTGGGCATAGTGCATTGCGCATTTCTGCGAATAACCACGGAGCGCCAAAGGTGGCACGACCTATCATTATGGCATCTACTCCATAGCGGTCAAAACACGCACGGGCGCGCTCGGGCGTACACACATCCCCGTTCCCTATAATAGGTATATGCACGCGCGGATTATTCTTAACTTCACCTATAAGCGTCCAATCCGCTTCTCCGCGGTACATTTGTGAACGTGTGCGGCCATGAATAGCAAGCTCTTGAATTCCGCAATCTTGAAGGGCGAGTGCCAACTCGACGATGAAGAGTTCCGCATTGTCACATCCCAAAGCAGAAGAAGTGGAAAGACCAAGAGGATTGACACGGGGAATGAGGTCTTTCTCATCCCACCCGAGACGCGTCTTGGCAGTTACAGGAGTATGTACGGCATTGACTACTGAACGGGCTATTTCAAGCATTTTGGGGACATCCCGAAGAAGCCCCGCCCCTGCTCCTTTTCCCGCCACTTTCTTTACAGGACAACCGAAATTAATGTCTATAAAATCGGGGTGGGCGGTTTCTACAATCCGCGCGGCATCCGCCATGGCTTCGGGTTCACGGCCATAAATCTGAATGGCTACCGGCCTTTCTTCGTCATGAATGGTCAGTTTACGCGTAGTGGATGCAATGTCTCGGACAAGCGCGTCGGCATTGACAAACTCCGTATAGACCCGATCGGCTCCATAGCGCTTGCAAAGCATCCGGAAGGCCGGATCGGTGACATCCTCCATGGGAGCCAAATATAACTTATTTGTCATGCTGTCATTTGCCATGTACCACTGATTTTATCATTTAATAGCCGTTGTTTGGTTGATGCTATTTGTTCAGAGTCGGGTATGAAATGCGGTGATGGTTCATGGCTGTCAGTCGGGCAGTGAAGACTCGTCGGATGTCTTCTACATCTTTGAACGAAAGGGGTGTCTCTGCAAACTGACCATCGGCTATCTGACTATCAATCATCTGATTAACAGCTTTTGCAATGGATTCTTCCGAGAAATCATCAAGGCTTCGTGAACGCGCTTCAATAGCATCCGCCATCATGAGGATAGCTCCTTCTTTAGTGGTGGGTTTGGTGCCCGGATAACGGAAGAGTGTCTCATCTACCTGCTCCCCGGGATGTGCGTTACACCAGGTATTATAGAAATATCTCACAAGCGAGGTCCCGTGATGAGTTGTGATAAAATTGACAATCGCCTCAGGAAGCCGGTGCTGACGGGCAATCTTTTCGCCTTCTGTAACATGAGAGATAATCACCTGCACAGCCTCCATCGGTTTCATTGACAAGAGAGGATTATCTGCTCCGTGCTGGTTCTCAATAAAATAGAGAGGATTCACTATTTTGCCTATATCGTGATATAGTGCTCCTGTTCTGACAAGCAGGGCATTCGCTCCTATCTCCTTGGCTGCCTCCGTAGCTAGATTAGAAACCTGCATGGAATGTTGGAATGTCCCAGGGGCTTTTTCCGCGAGCGTATGAAGAAGATCGGAGTTAATGTCCGTCAGTTCGACCAAGGTGATAGACGAAATGAAGTGGAATACTTTTTCGAACGTATAAATCAAGCCGTAACAACCTATTGTGAGTATGGCGCAGATGCCGAAATAGAGGTACATTCTCCAGTTTATGGAGTTGATGTCTCCAGTCTGCGCGAAAGAGATTGCCGTATAAGCAATTGTCTGGGCAAGAAGAATCCATCCTGCCGTTTGAACGAGTTGTGCCCTTCTCGTCATGTCTGACAACGAAGATACCGCTACCATTCCCACTACCACCTGTACAAAGAAAAACTCAACAGGCGCAGGAACTATGACAGAGGCGATAAGAATCGTGGTAAAATGGAGATAGAGGGCAGTCCGGGAATCAAGAAATACGCGCGTCAAGATGGGTACCCAAGCAAAAGGAATGATATACACAGAGAGATTGAATCGCAACGCAAGACAAGCAAGGGCGATAACTATAAATATCTGAAGACAGAAAAAGAGTACTCTTGATGTCTTATGGATATAAGACGGGCGGAAGACAAACAGATAAACTATAAATAGACAAAGGAAAAGAAGGACAAGGATTGACTCACCAACGAGCGTCCATACCCTTTGTTTGGCTCCGATAGATTTGTCGCTATAAGCACGCGATAGAGACTGGAGGACCTGATAGGAATAATCAGTAACTATCTCTCCTTGCTCAATGATACGTTCCTCTTTCTGAACCATATCTTGCGTATAATTAAGCGCAGAAAGCAGTTTCTGGCGCAGGGTGGAGGTAAGGGCAGTATCTCGGACAAGGTTTTGAGCACAATCATATCCTTTTTCTCTTCGCGCTGTCATCGGAGTATAGACAGAAGATATGGGATATATCTTCGAAGTCCTTCCCTGTACTACCGATATACGTGAAATCTGCTCTGTTCGGAGCCATTCCATCTCCTGCAGAGAAACAACAAGCACTTCGCGCTGCGCACCTCGGATATAATCATAGCATGGAGCAAAAGTAGAAAGGAGCTGCTGCTGGTCTTTGGCTACCTGTTCGTCCGTTTTGAAAATCGGGAAATCAAAAGGAGCCGTAAGGGTCGCGTACCCCCATGGTTTGCCTATTTCATAATGATAACGGAATGTGTTGCTGTAGCGTGGGAAGATAAGTACAATAACTGCTGCGAGCAGGAGAAAAACCCCAAGACGTAGTACTGTGTTAACAACTTTACTATTTATCATTTTGTCGTTTATCATATTATCATTTATCGTTTAGTCTTTTATCTTTTTTGCCGGAAGAACTCCTGCATGAGTTCACGGCATTCGCATTCAAGGACTCCGGAAGTAACTTTTGCTTTCGGATGGAAAGCACGGGGAGCATATATAGTATAACCGCGTTTAGGATCCGACGCTCCATAAACAATCCTGCTTATTTGTGCCCAACCGATAGCTCCGGCGCACATAGGGCAGGGTTCGATGGTTACATAAAGTGTCGCGTCGGGAAGGTATTTTCCCCCAATGGTCTGAGATGCCGCAGTTATAGCCTGTATTTCAGCGTGCGCTGTCACATCGGAAAGCGCCTCTGACAGATTGTATCCTCTACCGATAATCTGATGCTGTGAAACGATGACACAACCGATAGGAATTTCATTTGCAACCAACGCTTTACGGGCTTCTTCAAGAGCAAGAGACATATACTTTTCGTCTTCTTGTAACGAATTGATTTCGTGAGTACAAACAAATTTCTTCAACTCTTCGGGATGCGTTTCAAAGTGGTTTCCGATAACTACCACATCCGCTCCGGCATCATATGCTGCTTTCATCGCCTCGGGAGTACGAATGCCTCCTCCTACAATAAGCGTGACAGAGATGTGCTCTTTTACGGCTTTTATTATGTCTGATGAAACGGGATTGATGGCTCCGGAACCGGCTTCCAGATAGATGGCTTTTTTACCCATCAGTTCAGCGGCAATACAAGTATCAATGATTGTTTGAAGATTTGAAGGGTCAAGAGGTTTAGAACCTGTTACTCGCATAGTGGACGTCTCAACGCCTCCATCTATTAGCACATACGCTGTTGGGATACACTCAACAGACGAGCCGTGAATAGCTCTTGCCGACTTAATCTGTTGACCTATAATATATTCCGGATTATTCCCAGACAGTAAAGAAAGATACAAGACAGCATCGGCTTCAGGTGTAAACTGCTCCGCATTCCCTGGAAATAAAATAATTGGCAATTGACCATTGAGAGTTGAGAGTTTGATTTTCAATGTACGCACAAACTCCGTGGTATCGCCGCCGGTGGAACCACCCACAAAAATGTAGTCGGGACAACAATCCGCAGAAATAGGCAGTGCGTCCGGATTCGCTTTTTCCGGGTCAAGCAATAAAGCCAAACTTCTATTTTTAAAAGAAAAAGACATATTATTTCCACACAAAAGATTCAACCATTCTTTTAACGTCTGTACGCAAGTAGTTATAAACAGGCGCCAGCGAGTCGGCATTCGGCTGGCAGTTACAATATACCGAAGCTCGGAAGAAATGACGGACAGAATCAGTCACAAAGAACTGGCAAGACGAAGCCGTGTTTCCCTCCAAATCAAAAAGAACTCCATAAACTTGCGCTTCCGGATGATTGTATTCGCGCTCGGGTATGGAACTGGCAAACGAAGCATTCCGATAGACAAACTCTAAGGCATCGTTAGTCAATTCACGCAGATTGCGATGAATCGGTTTGTATGAGCAATGAATCGTTGCATCCAAGGGGGGATACCATATATTTATCCAAAAAGGTTCATCTTTACGTATTTGAACCACAGCGTTTTGCGACAAGTCAAAGGAATAAGGAAATTGTGGAAATTGTGCATCAAATGGTGTATAGGCAGTATCCGGCACAGAGATGCGGTAATAGCCGTACGGTTTAGGCAAAGAAGCCTTGTTCCCGCACGAACACATAAAGAGTGCACAGACAGAGATATAACTTAACAATTTACGCATACTAATCCAATTTGGGCACAAAGGTACAAAAAAAAGTTGAAAGAAGAAAGAGGAAGAAGAAAAGAATCCTTTATTTTAGAGAAAATGACACTTTTTTTTGAATAAAATGCGCGCGCGCTTGCATATATAAAAATAAAGTTGTATATTTGCACGATTTTTCAGAAACTGCAATTATATGCAGAATACGGAAAGTGATAGAAACCCGACTACAGAATATGACAGAAAACAAAAATAATTATTGCGTAATCATGGCCGGCGGCGTTGGTAGCCGTTTCTGGCCGTACAGCAGAGCCGACAAACCGAAACAGTTTTTAGATTTCTTCGGCACCGGCAGAAGTCTGCTGCAAATGACAGTGGACCGTTTTCGTCCGCTAGTACCGATTGAGAACGTGTTCATCGTGACAAATGTAGCCTACAAAGAGCTGATCTTGGAGCAAGTACCGGATTTGGCGGAAGGACAGATACTATGTGAGCCTGCGAGACGTAACACTGCTCCGTGTATTGCTTATGCCACCTCTCACATCCGCGCCATTTGCTTGCGCAAGGCGGGATTGACGGCAGCAAATCAAGATTGGTCAAGACCGGAAATGCAGGTAAATATAGTGGTAGCAGCAAGTGACCATTTGATTTTAGAAGAAGATAAATTCCGTGACACGATACGCAAGGCATTTGATTTTGTCAGCAAGCACAAAGCAATCGCCACCTTGGGAATGACGCCGACTAGACCGGAAACTGGATACGGATATATTCAATTCATCCGCGACGAATCGAATGAAATGGAACATTTAAACCCGAAAGATATTTATCCGGTAAAAACGTTCACAGAAAAGCCGAATTTAGAGATGGCGAAAGTTTTCCTGGAGAGTGGAGACTTCTTATGGAACAGCGGTATCTTCATATGGAACCTGCAAACCATCAGCGAGGCATTCCGATACTTGCTGCCTGAAGTGGCAGACCGTTTCCGAGAAGGCGAATTGCTAATGGGAACGGACGAAGAGGAAGCATTCATTGAACAGATTTTCCCGAAATGCCCGAATATTTCCATTGACTACGGCATTATGGAGAAAGCGGACAATGTGTTCGTCCTCCCCAGCAGTTTCGGTTGGAGCGATTTAGGCACTTGGGGTAGCCTGTACGAATTGAGCGAAAAAGATACATCCCTGAACGTGAGTCTGCATTCTAACGCGCTTTTCTATGACGCCCGGGGGAACGTAGTAACATTAGAACCCGGCAAATTAGCTGTTGTGCAAGGCGTGGATGATATGATTATTGCAGAGCAGAAAGGCGTACTGTTAGTGTGCAAAAAAGCAGAAGAGCAACGTATCAAACAGTTTGTGGCGGACGCACAGGAGAAATTTAAAGGGAAGTTCAATTAAAAGATTTAAACATTAGAGAATTAGAATATTCAAAAAAAATTACTTAATACTTAAATACATCATGAGTTATCTGAATTTTGACAAGACAGTGCTTGTTAATCTGGAGCGTTCGCTTCAGAAAGAGATGATTCGGACAAACCGTGCAGGTGTATATAACTCAACCACTCTGGTTGACTGCAACACCCGTAAGTACCACGGCCAGTTGGTAATGCCATTACCTCACCTGAGCGATGACAACTATGTGTTGCTCAGTTCCCTGGACGAGACGGTTATTCAGCATGGCGCAGAGTTCAACTTGGGCCTGCACGAGTACAGCGACAATCATTTCAGCCCGAATGGGCACAAGTACATTCGAGAATTTGACTGCGAGTTAATATCCCGCACGACTTATCGTGTAGGCGCAGTAGTTTTCCAGAAAGAGCGTCTGTTAGTCAGTTTTGAGCCGCGTGTGCTGATTCGTTACACGCTATTAGAGAGTGGCAGTCCGACGACGTTGCGTTTCCGCCCGTTCCTTGCGTTCCGCAGCGTGAACGAGTTGACTCACGAGAACCCGTTAGCAAACCCGAACATGGACGAGTGTGAGAACGGCCGTTATAACCGCATGTACCCGGGATTCCCGAACCTGTATATGCAGTTCAGCAAATCGGTGGAATACCACCACGACCCGCAATGGTACAAGAACATCGAGTACCGCAAAGAGAAAGAACGCGGCTACGCTTTCAAAGAAGACCTGCTGGTTCCCGGCTATTTTGAATTACCGATGAAGAAAGGCGAGAGTGTGATATTCGCAGCCGGCGTAACGGAATGCAAAACTAACCAGCTGAAAGCAATCTGGAAGAAAGAGTTGGAGAGGCGGAACAGACGGGAAGACATGTTCAGTACGCTGAAAAACAGCGCGAGCCAATTCTACAAACGGGAAGGCGACAAATGCTACCTGCTTGCAGGATTCCCCTGGTTCCACGCAGATGCACGGAGTACATTCTTCTCAGTAGCAAGTTGCACCCTCGACATTGACCGTCCCGAATACTGGGACGCTATCATCAACAAGACGGCGATTGACGAAATACTGAAATTCATGAGCGGACGTGGCAATGAGGTAAAAATGACAGGCATGGACGAGCCGGACGTATTATTATGGTTCATCCGCGCAGCCCAGAAATATGCTCACAAGTACACCGTACGCGAGGCGGCTGATCTTTATTGCGAGTTATGCAAGGACATCATTACATATTACCGCAAGCAGAACCATCCCCGCGCCAAACTGCATCAAAATGGGCTTCTATGGGTGGATGGAACACAACGCCCGGCGACATGGATGAACGCGACGGAAAACGGATGGCCTGTAACGCCTCGGACCGGGTATGTAGTGGAAATCAACGCCCTTTGGTACAACGCTATGCGTTTCACGGCTGAGATGCTTCGTGAAGCAGGAAAAGAGACCAGTGCCGACCTTATGGAATATCAGGCAGAAATCACCAAAGACGCTTTCGTTAAGACATTCTGGAACGGAATCTATCTGAACGACTACGTGATTGACAACTACCAGAACAAAGAGGTTCGTCCGAACATGATATGGGCAGTAGGTCTGCCATACAGCCCGTTGGACAGAAAGCAACAGAAAGCGGTTGTAGATATCTGCACGAAAGAGTTGCTAACGCCGAAAGGCCTACGCAGTCTGAGTCCTAAAAGCGGAAGTTATCGTCCCAATGTTGATTTGGCAGAACGCGAGCGTTGCCTGCACAACGGGGTAGTATGGCCTTCGACAATTACTGCTTATTCGCGTGCGTACATGAATATTTATAAATACAGCGGAACCAGTTTTATGGAACGTCTGTTAGTCGGCTTTGAGGCCGAGATGAACGAACTGACTATCGGAACACTAAACGAGTTCTACGACGGCAACCCGCCATACAAAGGCCACGGTGGCATGAGCAGCGCACCAAGTGTTGCGGCAGTCATCAGCCTGTTGGACACTTTAAAAAAGTACGAACAAGTACAAAGTGACAATGTACAAAGTACAAAGGAAACAGAAGGAAAGGAGGCACAATCATGAAAGCGTTAATGTTCGGATGGGAGTTTCCTCCCCATATCTTAGGCGGTTTAGGAACTGCCAGTTACGGTTTGACCCGTGGCATGAGCGAACAGAAAGATCTGGAAATCACTTTCGTTATCCCCAAACCATGGGGGGATGAGGACCAATCATTCCTGCGTATCATCGGAGCCAACAGTGTGCCTGTTGTATGGAAAGACGTGGATTATAACTACGTCAAACAACGTATGGAAGGCAAAATGAGCCCCGAAGACTACTACCATTTCCGCGACGGCATACGCTACGACTACCGCAGAATAGGAACAGACGACTTGGGATGTATTGGATTCTCAGGCCGTTACCCGGACAACCTGATTGAGGAGATAGGAAACTATGAAGCCGTGGCTTCCGTTTTAGCTCATAGTCTGGACTTCGATATTATCCATAGCCATGATTGGCTGACCTACCCGGCAGGTGTGTTTGCCAAACAAATCAGCGGCAAACCCCTCGTTATCCATGTCCATGCAACGGATTTCGACCGTAGCCGCGGTAATGTGAACCCGACTGTTTATGCGATAGAGAAACGCGGAATGGACATCGCCGATCATATCATATGCGTGAGCAACCTGACCCGACGCACGGTCATTGAGAAATATGGTCAGGATCCGTGTAAGGTAAGCACAGTACACAACGCAGTAGAACCATTGGCGCATCCTGAAGAATTTACCAAACCGCCCCGTAAAGACAAACTTGTTACTTTTCTTGGTCGTATTACGATGCAGAAGGGGCCCGAGTATTTCGTTGAAGCCGCAGCACGTGTGCTGAGCAAGACAAACGGTGTACGGTTTGTGATGGCAGGAAGCGGCGACAAGATGGCAGAAATGATTGATCTGGTAGCCAAACGCGGAATTGCAGATAAATTCCATTTCCCGGGTTTCATGCGAGGAAAACAAGTGCAAGAAATGCTGGCTATGAGCGATGTGTATATCATGCCGAGCGTGAGCGAACCGTTCGGTATTTCGCCGTTAGAGGCTATGCAAGTAGGTTGCCCGTCGATTATCAGTCATCAGTCCGGTTGCGCGGAAATACTGCAACACGCCATCAAAACAGACTATTGGGATATTGACGCAATGGCTGATGCCATTTATGCGATTGTAAAATATCCTGCCTTGTACAAGAGTCTGCATGAGTTAGGAATGGCTGAGGTCAATAACATCAAATGGGCTGACGCAGGATTGAAAGTGCGCAGGATATACGATGGTGTGATTAATCATACCCTGTAATTTACCTTTTGGACATTTAATTAGAAATTAACCATTTAGTAATTTTTACAATTATGAAAAATATATGTTTTTGCTTCCAGATGCATGTCCCCTATCGTCTGAAGCGCTATCGTTTTTTTGAAATCGGTCATGACCATTATTACTATGACGACATGGCTACTGAGGAACATGTCAATTGGCTTGTGCAGACTTCCTATCTGCCGTTATGCCATACCCTCCGCGACATGATTAACCTGAGCAAAGGAAAATTCCATTGCGCTGTTAGTGTGAGCGGAACGATGATTGAGATGTTCGAGCAGTTCAATCCGGAAATGATTGATATTCTCAAAGAACTGGCAGGAACAAAGTGCGTAGAATTTCTTGCCACGCCGTATAGTTATTCGCTGGCTTCGGAGTTCAACGAAACGGAATTCAAAAAACAACTCAAGTTTCAAGGCGAGTTGTTAGAAACCATTTTCGGTGTAAAAGCCCAAAGTGTATGGAACACGGAGCTATTGTACACGGACGAGACCGCGTACAACCTGAGCAAGATGGGGTACAAGGCTATTCTGACAGAAGGAGCCAAGCATATCATCAGTTGGAAGAGCCCGAACCGCGTATTTCAGTCTGCAGGTGCTCCGAAGATGAAAGTGCTTCTGCGCAACACAAACCTAAGCGATGAGCTGAGTTTCCATTTCTCCGACCCGAATTGGGGAAACTTCCCTATTGACGCAGAGAAATACGCAGATGCACTTAAAGCACTGCCGGAAGGAGAGGATATCATCAACATATGGATAGGCGCAGAAACGTTCGGCATCCGTCAGAACGCGGGAACTGGTATCTTCGATTTCCTGAAAGCCCTTCCGTATTTTGCAATTGAGCGCGAAATGGGATTCATGACTCCCGCAGAGGCTGCCAAGAAAATGGCAGCGAACGATGTATTGTCGAGCCCGTATCCTCTGACTTGGAGCGGTGAGGCGAAAGACCTGAGTGTATATACCGGCAATGATTTGCAGCAAGAAGCATTAAACAAACTGTACGCCGTAACGGAGCGTGTACATCTGTGCCAGGACAAGAACCTCAAAACTAATTGGCTGCGTCTGCAAGATGTGAACTATCTCCACAACATGAACCATATTGATCAGGGTGAAACCCAATATGAGTCAGCATATGATGCTTTCATCAATTACATGAACGTGCTGTCCGATTTTCTGCAGACAGTTGAGGAGCAATATCCGACGACGATAGAGAATGAGGAGTTGAATGAATTGCTGAAAACGATCCGCAATCAGGAAGAAGAGATACAGGTATTGCAAGCCAAACTGAAGAAGAAAAGTTGAGAGTTAACATTATGAGTTGAACGAATTCTCTTAGTTCACAATTGAAAGTTTTTCGTATCGGAATAGTATTAGTGCTGTTGGCAGCGGCCGTTATGGTCGCTGCCAAACCGCCGCTTGCCCGAACCAAAGTGAAGACCTGGCAGATGCCGGGATTCACCGCCGTGGCAGATACTGTTGTTTTTACCGATACAGTCACCTTGAACTATCATGACGTAGATGTGCAGCAGCTATACTCTCTTAGCAGCGTAACGAATGGTAATGTATTAGTGTCCCCTATCGAATCGCGCGTGGTCAACCACCGCCTGCGTACCATAGATGACCCGTTCGCATGGAGCCTGACTCCCTATGTTGTGACACCCCAGCAGCAACGTTTCTTCAACACCACGACCCCCTACTCTACCGTGGCGTATAAGAGAGGTTTTGTGAGCGGGCATGAGGAGAACGATATAGATTTTTTGTTTACTGGCAATATCAACCGCCGGTTAAATTTAGGTGTAGAAATGGATTTTCTCAGTTCCGCAGGACACTACAAGAACACGGCGGGCAAATTATATCGGGGATCAGTATGGGGTAGTTACACAGGCGCACACTACAGCATGCACGCCGCATTCGGATGGAGCCGGTTGAGCTCATTTAACAACGGAGGATTGCAGGATGTGACCCAACTGAGCAGCGGCATGAATGCAGAGGACTTACCCGTTCGCTTGAACGCAATGATTGGATACAGATACCTAAGCGGATTCATGCACAACCAGTACGCCATCACGAAAGATAGGGAGTATCACGATTCGATAGAAGTAATTGAAGAAGGACGAAGAGTAAAAAAAGATACGATTAAAGTGGAATATATTCCGCTGATGACATTCAGTCATATCTTCGAGACCAACAACTCGAACCGGCGGTATGTAGAGCAAACGGCGAACCAGAATTTTTACGACACTACATATTACGATACAAGCAAGACGAACGACTCAACAGACGTACTGACTATCCGTAACACTGTGGCTGTAACTTTCTGCGAGGCGTACAACACGAAGCTGAAGTTCGGTATCACCGCATTTGCAATGAACGAGTGCCAGCGTTTCATGACAACCGAGTGCATTTCCCTTATGCCATCCGGAAATAATGGAGACAGTCACCGGCTCAGAAAGAACAGAACTGACAATAATATATATGAGTACGCCTACCATTGGACAAACAACACATTTGTCGGTGGCGCAATCCACAAACACAGCGGGCCTCATGTACACTATAACATAGAGGGGCAAGTATGCGTATTGGGCTACAAGATTGGCGAATTCGATGTACACGGCCAATTGGAGACAAAGTTCAATGCCGGTAAATATCCGATGATAATTGCGGCAAGGGCATATGCTAAGAGTGAAACACCCAATTGGTATCTGGAACATTTCACATCAAACCATATCCGCTGGGAGAATGACTTCGAATTCACATACCGCTTTTTGGGAGGCGCTACCATAGCATACCCGACTAAATGGGTCAAGCCGCGAATTGATTTCAATTTCGAAAACCAGACTAATCCGGTATATGTGTCCGCAGCGGACTGGAGACCACGCCAGCACAAAGGAAACGTACAGATTTTTACCGGGGATGTCGGTTTGGATGTGACGACACCTTGGATTAATTTGGAGAACAGAGCGGTTATACAATACAGCACGAACGACAGCGTAATGCCGGTTCCAACGGTTATCCTGCAGCACCGGCTGTATTACCACGGAACATGGTTCAAAGCTTTAGACGCACAGATAGGTGTTGACGTGCGCTATTTCACACGCTATCATGCACCTGTACTGTGTCCGGCTACCGGTATGTTCGCTACCCAACAGAAGGAAAACGTGGGCAACTATCCGTGGATGAATGTATATGCCAATTTTTATGTGCGATCCATCCGCTTACGGTTCTTCGCACACTACCAACACCTAAACCATTTATTTATGAGCAAAAATATCAATTATTTGACAATGCCGGGCTACCCCACCAACAGGGATGTCTTCAGAGCAGGATTGGCTTGGCACTTCTATAATTGAAAATAGAAAATAGAGAATCTTTAATAGATATTATATATATGATCGTAACACAGAATTTGAATACGGTAATCGTATACGCACAGGGAGAGGCAGAGCGCTTGTTGAACAAACGGGTGGAACCGAACCACCTGCTGCTCGCTATTATCCGGTTGGGAGAAGGGTCGGCGTTTGAGGTATTGAAAAAGACCGCATTCGATGCAGAACAGGCGAAGGCACATATAGAGCAGGAGATGCAAGGTCAAGAGACGATGGTCGAGCCGGTAACACGGAGCGCACAGACAGATCGGATATTGCGCATTGCTGAAGGAATCAGCCGGGAGTATCAATCGGAAGCTGTCGGCACGATTCATCTGCTGCTTGCTATCATGCGTGAGCGCATCAATGCAACGGCTGCTTATTTGGAGAGGGAATGGAATATCCATTACCAGCGGTTGGTGGACATATACGGCCAGCCCAATTATGCACCGGAGAATACCACGGACTCCGAACAAAACGAGAACGTGAACGACAACAATTGGCAGCCGCAGCGCGAGCAGAAAAAGAGTGCAAAGAAAGGGAAAACAACCGCGTTGGACAAATATGGACGCGACTTAACCAAACAAGCCGAAGAAGGGGTATTGGATCCGATGGTAGGGCGCGAAGTGGAGATAGAACGCGTGATACAGATTCTAAGCCGGCGCAAGAAAAATAACCCGATACTAATCGGCGAACCCGGTGTCGGCAAATCGGCGATAGTGGAAGGTCTGGCTCTGCGGATTGTGAACAACGAGGCCGGAGCTTTGCGCGGCAAACGCATTGTGACGTTAGACATGGCTTCCATGGTCGCGGGGACCACCTATCGCGGACAGTTCGAAGAACGGATGAAACAGGTAATCACGGAATTGCAAAACCATCCGGAAGTAATTCTGTTTGTCGATGAGATTCACACACTTATCGGCGCTGGAAATGCATCCGGATCGCTGGACGCAGCCAATATTCTCAAACCGGCTCTGGCAAGGGGAGAAGTACAATGTATCGGAGCAACTACCACCGCAGAGTACGCCAAATCCATTGAGAAAGATGGAGCTTTGGAACGCCGTTTTCAGAAAGTAATCGTCCGCCCCACGACAGTGGAGGAGACATTAGATATTCTGGAGCGACTGAGTGCACACTACGCGAAATACCACCATGTGGTCTATACCGAAGAGGTGCTCAAAGCTTGCGTCGGATTGAGTGAAAGGTACCTAACGGACCGAGCCTTCCCGGACAAAGCAATAGACGTCATGGACGAAGTGGGAGCGCGAAGTCACGCACGCCAACAGGCAACAGGAGATACAAATGAGGCTCCGTACTGCATCACAACCGACGACGTCGCCGGAGTAGTCAGCATGATGAGCGGAGTGCCTGTACAACGTGTCGCTACAGCAGAAAACGAGCGGTTGCGCACAATGGGAGAGACGCTAAAAAAACGTATTATCGGTCAGGACAAAGCGGTTGAGACGGTCGTGAGGGCTATCCAGAGAAGCCGCTTAGGACTAAGAGACCCCAAACGACCCATCGGCACATTCTTCTTTTTAGGACAGACTGGAGTAGGTAAAACCTATTTGGCGCAATGTCTGGCGGAAGAAATGTTCGGCAGCAAAGATGCCATGATACGCTTTGACATGTCGGAGTTTATGGAAAAACACACTGTCAGTTTGTTAGTAGGTGCGCCTCCGGGATACGTAGCACACGAAGACGGTGGCAAACTGACCGAAGCCGTACGCAGAAAACCCTACTCTATTATTCTCTTTGACGAGATAGAGAAAGCACATCCGGATATTTTCAATGTGCTGCTGCAAGTTATGGATGAGGGTCGCCTGACTGATAGACAGGGACATATCGTCGATTTCCGCAACACGATTATCGTGCTGACAAGCAACGTAGGCACACGCCAGTTGCAGGAGTTCGGCAGCGGTGTCGGTTTCAGCGCCGCTGAAATGGACCAGAAACAGGTGAACGCTACGCTGCTGAAAGCATTGCAGAAACAGTTCCCGCCGGAATTTGTGAACCGTATTGACAATGTCGTGACATTTGAACCGCTTAGTCGCGAAACAATCGCACAAATAGTACGTATAGAGGTTAGCCTGCTGCAACAACGACTCAAAGCACAAGGACACCAATTGAGCGTATCCACACAAGTGAACGAGCAGTTAGTGGACAAGAGTTTTGACCGCAAGAATGGAGCACGGCCTGTCAAACGAGCTGTACAAACCTATCTGGAAGACCCCTTGACGGATATATTGCTTCGCAAACCGAATCAGAAAAAAATAATCATCAAAAAAATACAAAAAGTATGACAGTAGAAATTACAGACGCTAACATCAAGGATGTGATTGCGTCAGGAAAACCGGTAGTAGTGGATTTCTGGGCAGCATGGTGTGGCCCATGCAAAATGATGCTCCCTATTTTGGAAGAGTTATCCAACGAGTATGAAGGAAAAGTAGTTGTCGGTAAACTGAATGTGGATGACAACCCGGACACTTGCGAGGAATACGGCATTATGAATATCCCGACCATGTTGTTCTTCAACAACGGTGAGTTGGTCAATCGTCATGTCGGAGCATGCCGCAAGCAGGATTTGGCACAACTTTTTGACGCTTTACTCTAAAAAAGAAGGGTAAAAACGCAAAAAAGTGCAAAAATATTTGCACAATTCAAAAAAAAGCAGTACCTTTGCACCCTATTTTGCCCCAATAGGCACAGTTTTTGTGTGCAATTATGGGAATTCCCCGGTATTCGGGGGCCACGCAAATTTTAATTTGTGCGGAGAACGTAGCGCAAGGCAAAGCACAATACAAGCGTGTAACGCGCAGTCGTGCAAGCCTTAGCGCAAACGAGGGTCCGGTAGCTCAGCTGGATAGAGCAACAGCCTTCTAAGCTGTGGGTCTCGGGTTCGAATCCCGACCGGATCACAAACGTTCATAGCGATTTAGCGTCAAGCTTGCTTGTAAGATAAAGAAAGCGGGATGAACGTTTGAGCTGAGCGCCCTGCGCGCAGCAGGGATTACGTAGAAATCCCAACACGGGCTTTGCACTAATATAGAAACATCGTATATAACTATTATACATGCGTCAATTAAAAATCACAAAATCTATCACTAATCGTGAGTCGGCAAGTCTCGACAAGTATCTGCAAGAGATAGGTCGGGAGGAGTTGATTTCGGTGGAAGAAGAAGTAGAACTCGCCGGTCGTATCCGTAACGGAGACCGAGCCGCGTTGGAGAAACTGACCAAAAGCAACTTACGTTTTGTAGTGTCTGTAGCCAAGCAGTATCAAAACCAGGGATTGAGTCTGCCCGACTTGATTAACGAGGGCAATTTAGGTTTGATCAAGGCTGCAGAGAAATTTGACGAGACACGTGGTTTCAAGTTTATCTCCTACGCTGTTTGGTGGATTAGGCAGTCTATTCTTCAGGCATTGGCTGAGCAAAGCCGTATTGTGCGTCTTCCGCTTAACCAGGTTGGCTCAATGAACAAAATCAACAAGGCCTTCCAACGGTTTGAGCAGGAGCATGAGCGCAAACCAAGTGCAGAGGAACTCGCAGAAATGCTAGACATTCCGGTTGACAAGATTGCGGAGACGCTGAAGATGTCCGGACGGCATGTAAGTGTGGACGCTCCTTTCGTAGAAGGCGAAGACAACAGTCTGATTGATGTAATGGTGAATGAAGATTCACCCAATGCAGACAGAGGACTGATCAGCGAATCGCTCTCCACGGAAATCAACCGCGCACTGCAAACGCTCACTCCAAGAGAGGCGGACATCCTGCGTAAGTTTTTCGGTATCGGTACTCCGGAAAAGACTTTGGAAGAAATCGGTGACGAACTCCATCTTACCCGTGAACGTGTACGACAGATCAAAGAGAAAGCTATCCGCAAACTCAATCAAGGGCAACGAAGCCACATCTTGCAGACTTACCTCGGTTAAGTGATAAACGACTAATGGCAACGCCTCCTTTCGGGAGGCGTTTTTTATTAATCAAACAGTGTTGGCTGGTCGTCTTCCATCTTTTTGAGAATGGTTTTCATGAGCGTTTCACGAATGAGACGGCTACGATTAGATACACCGTATTTCTCGCAAAAGCGGTCTAACATCCTTTGCTCGCTCTCATTGAGCATCAGGGATATTCTGAATTCGCGGGGCTGTTTCATTCTCAACTCTCAATTCTCAATTCTCAATTCTCAATTAAAAATACAACGCCATCTTGATTCCCGAAGAGACAAGACTTCGTCCTGCGAAATGAGTATATGGAATGCCTTCTATCTCCGTAGCCACCTGCATCTTCGCCTGTTGGAACTGCGCAAAGAGCACCAAAGCAAGTGCCGTCTTGGGATTGAGTTGGCAACGGTATCCGAAATCCGCGCCTGCATAAATTCCCCCAAGATAATCCTTGCTGAGCGCAATGCCGTATCCGGCGGACAGTCCGAACACAGGGGCATGTTTGGATTCCTGAACAGGAATTCTGACCGCTACCTGGATCGGCAGGAAGTTATATTTGTTCTCCCCCATAAAGACTCCGTGGTATCCCAAACCGCCGCCTACGAACAAATGGCGCTCCCCTATATGGTGCGACCCGACCAGCAGATCCGCGGATACGGCAGCTCCTACCGCTTCACTGGGAAGAACCGCAACTCCGCCGGCTATTTCAAGCAGAATAGACGCTTTCTTGCTGACCATTTGGTCATTTATCGCTTCGCCGCTGGGCGTTTCATCTGCCACGGTGTCATTTTCAAGAATTTGCTCCACATCCGCTCGGGGATACTGAAATCGTGCTCCTTCGGCATTGCGAATTATCACCACTTCGTCGTTCTGAAAAACGATTTCACCTTTCACACGTGCGCCCGTACGTAATAATATGGTTTCCGCGTGCGCGCATAGAAAAGATACGATCAGCAGTATAAAAAATAGATTTTTTTTCATGTCAAGTGCCATTTCGAGTGCAAAGGTACAAAAAAAAGTTGAATATAGAAAGTGGAAAGTGGAAAAATCACCTTTTTTTTGCATTTTTATTCATTTTCTATCAGTTCAAAGTCAATTTGTCCGCGACTAACGTCTGTTCGTATCACTTTTACGGAAACGGAATCACCGAGAGTGTAAGCCTTAACTGCTTTCTTGTTTTCCCCGTTTTCACAGACAAGGCGGAAGTTTTTCTCGTCATATTGCCAATATTCGCCTTTTTCGCCGATGTCGGAGATATGAACCAGCCCTTCGCATCGCGATTCGTCCAGTTGGACAAAGAATCCGAAATCGGTCACGTTTGATATATATCCGTGAAGCACCTCACCAATATGGGCGGACATCCACATTGCTTGATACATCTTGATTGAGTCACGTTCCGCTTTCACTGCCTCCTGTTCGCATGCCGAGCAATGTTCGCATTTGTCTTCCAACTCGGCACGTGTCAACGACTCTTTTTTGCCGGTGAGAATATATTTCTCTATGAGCCGGTGAACCATAAGATCCGGATAGCGACGAATGGGAGACGTAAAATGGGTATAATGGCTAAAAGCAAGGCCGTAATGTCCTATGTTATACGTCGAATAGACCGCTTTGGCTTGCGCTCGGATAGTAAGAATATCCGCGGCGCGACGAACGGCCGCTTGGGTAGTACCGGATTGACCGGACTTGCCGGAGAAATGTTTCACAAAAGCTTTCACCGCATCCAGTTTTTCTCCATCCGGCAAATCATGTACACGATAGACAAAAGGTCTGCCCGAACCGACGGAAGTGGCTACTGTTCGGTTGGCAAGAAGCATGAATTCTTCGATGAGATGATGTGCTTCGTTGGGTTGCTCAAAGTATATCTCCACCGGAAAACCGTGCTCGTCCAGTCGGAAACGCATCTCCTCCTGCTCGATGGTGAGAGCACCGTTCGCTACCCTCTCCGCCCGAAGTTGGACGGCAAGCGCGTTGAGTTTGATCAAAGCGTTCTTCAATTCTTCTGAATACGGATCGCTGACGGCTGAATTCGCGATTATCTCCTGAGCTTCGTCGTAGTTAAGACGTGCATTGGAGCGGATGACCGTCCGGCATATCTTGTATTTGAGAACCTTGGCAGAGGCATCCATTGTAAAAATGACCGACATGCACAGCTTGTCCTCATTGGGACGGAGTGAGCAGAGATCGTTGCATAACTCCTCCGGCAGCATGGGCAACACTCTGTCCACAAGATAAACAGAAGTGCCTCGTTTATAGGCTTCTTCATCCGTTTGCGTGCCCGGACGAACATAGTAAGAGACATCCGCTATATGGACGCCTACCTGATACTGCTCCTTTGCGGCATTTTCGGAAAGGGCATTCGTCCCCCCTTCGGATGACACTAACACTTGAAACGAGATTGCGTCATCAAAATCCTTGGCGTCTGCAGGATCGATGGTAAAGGTGAAAGCGTCACGCATGTCACGCCTGCGCAATATTTCTTTTTCGTCTATCATGCTTGCAAAGGTACAAAAAAAATTCAATATACGCAATAGAATTTTTTTTTTGCCAAGCGGATTACGCAATTTTGCTTTATTCGATTGCAAAAATCCGAAAACATTTGCATATGTCAAAATATTTTCGTAATTTTGCACGCTATTTTTGGGGACAAGCCATCTACACTATTCCTGTACTATGGTTTTCCGACATTTTGATAGGTTTAATAAGAATATTAATTAACAAAAAAATATAATCTATGAACGTAAAAGTAAGTAATGTGAATCAGCCGGTATGGAAAGAATGTAACATCCATGCAACTCTTCCGGCTGACCTGAGCAAACTGCAAGAAATTGCGTACAATGTATGGTGGAGTTGGAACGGCGAAGCAAAAGACTTGTTCCGTTACATCGACACCGACGCATGGCATCGTGCCAATTCAAACCCGATTGTATTGCTGAACATCATCAGTTACGACCGAATGGTTGAGCTGAGCCAGGACAAGAAATTCATGGCGCGCTTGAACATGGTCTATGATGAGTTCCGCGCTTACATGGACACGCCGAAAGACAAAAAGAAACCGACAATCGCCTATTTCTCAATGGAATACGGTCTGACACATGTGTTGAAAATTTATTCCGGCGGTTTAGGTATCCTCGCGGGCGATTATATCAAGGAGGCTTCGGACTGCAATGTTGATATGACTGCTATCGGTTTCCTCTACAGGTACGGTTATTTCACTCAAACGCTGAGTCCGGAGGGACAGCAGATTGCCAACTATGAGGCGCAGAACTTCAGCAACTTGCCTATTTCACAGGTAAAGGAAGCGGACGGCAGCAACATGGTCATTGAGGTACCTTATCCCGGACGCACGGTAAAAGCATACTTATGGAAAGTGGCTGTGGGACGTATGGATCTGTATCTGCTCGATACGGACAATGAACTCAATAGCGAATGGGACCGCCAAATCACGCACCAACTCTACGGAGGAGACTGGGAAAACCGTATCAAACAGGAGATTATGCTGGGTATCGGTGGTATGCTGGCTCTCAATAAATTAGGCATTAAGAAAGACGTTTACCACTGCAACGAGGGACACGCGGCTCTCATGGGACTCCAGCGTCTGGTGGACCTCGTACAAGAGGGACTGACGTTCAATCAGGCAAAAGAAGTCGTACGTGCAAGCGGCCTGTACACCTGTCATACACCGGTTCCTGCCGGACATGACTATTTCGAAGAGGGATTGTTCTACAAATACATGAGCGAATATGCTGACAAATTAGGCATCGAATGGCATGATCTTATCGGTATGGGACGTACGAACCCCAACGATAATACGGAGAAATTCTCCATGTCCGTTTTTGCATTGAATACCTGTCAGGAAGCAAACGGCGTTTCATGGCTACACGGAGAGGTTTCGAAGAAGATGTTTGCACCTGTTTGGCCTGGATATTTCCCTGAAGAACTGCACGTTGACTATGTTACCAACGGTGTACATATGCCTACATGGGCTGCTTCGGACTGGAAGAAAGTGTATAGAAAATACCTGCCGAAAGAGTGGATTAACGACCAGTCCAACCTGGAGATGTGGAAACCTTACAACGACATTCCGGATGCTGAGATATGGGCGACGCGTATGGGCTTGAAACGCAAGATGATGGACTACATCAAAGAGAAGTTCCGCGAGGACTGGATGAAGAGTCAGGGAGACCCTGCTCGTATTGTGAGAGCTCTCAATGAGATGAACCCGAACAACCTGATTATCGGTTTCGGACGACGTTTCGCTACCTACAAACGGGCACACCTGCTGTTCACGGACCTCGAGCGTCTGGATAAACTGGTAAACAACCCCAATTATCCGGTACAGTTCCTCTTCACCGGTAAGGCACACCCTGCTGACGGAGGAGGACAAGGGCTCATCAAACGGATCATCGAAATCAGCCGAATGCCGCAGTTCCTGGGCAAAATCATCTTCCTCGAGAACTACGACATGCGTCTCGCCAAACGACTCATTTCTGGTGTAGATATATGGTTGAACACCCCTACCCGCCCATTGGAGGCTTCCGGTACTTCCGGAGAAAAAGCACAGATGAACGGCGTGCTGAACTTCAGCGTAAAAGATGGCTGGTGGTACGAGGGATATGTGGAAGGAGCCGGATGGGCTTTGACTGAGCACCGCACTTACGAAAATCAGGCTCACCAAGACCAATTGGATGCCGCTACGATTTATCAAATGCTCGAGCAGGAAATCATACCGCTCTACTATGCAAAGAACAGCAAGGGTTACAGTCCTGAATGGATCCAGTATATCAAAAACTCTGTTACGAAAATCACCCCGCGTTTCACTATGAAACGTATGATGGATGACTATTTCAGCAAGTTCTATTTCAAACTCGCCAAACGCCATAACCTGTTGTGTGCCGACAACTACAAGGTAGCCAAAGAGATCGCAGCTTGGAAAGAGAACATGGTGGCGCATTGGGATGAGATTGAAGTGGTGAAGGTTGACTCTCCGGAATTGAACAACCTCAATGTGGGTGACAAATTCCGCGTAGCTGTCGAACTGGACACGAAAGGTCTGAATGACAAGGGAATCGGTGTAGAACTGGTTGCAGTACGCACATCGATGCACAACAACGACAAACTCTACGAAGTAGAACCTTTGCAGTTGGTTAAGTCGGAAGGCAGTCATCTGTTCTTCGAAAATGTCTATCAGCTTGATTATGCAGGCGGTATGAAATTCGGATTGCGTATGTATCCGCAGAACGATCTGCTGCCTCACCGCATGGACTTCTGCTACGTACGTTGGATTTAAATCAGGAATACCGGCATAGCCGGTTCCTGTCTCCCAATCGCAAAGAGGGCATGTCAAAACATGTAATGAACCCCAAAAGTTGAACACAAAACTTTTGGGGTTTGTTATGTATAAGAAACATTCAATTGAGGAACGGCT